>Ga0302046_10006569_pt1 | contig 10125 bp, 9 predicted proteins | sample RVTome_11_FD_200261 | JGI IMG/M metagenome (GOLD analysis project Ga0302046, IMG submission 200261) | Soil microbial communities from uranium-contaminated site in the Upper Colorado River Basin, Wyoming, United States - RVT147D111 (version 2) ... | reverse complement strand
TCTTCCCGGCCCAGGGCCCTGCCCTTTCGCAGAAGCCGCTTTCCGTCGAGGCCGGCTACATTGTGCCCGAGAATCCTGCCTTCGGCCTGATCCAGAGGAACTGGACCGAATTTCATTTCTCAGTGCGCGCGGGGCCCCACCCCCACGCGCTCTCCGGCCGCATTCCCTGGGCTGCCGGCTTCGCGGCGCCCATTCCTCGCGGCCGGGCTCGCTTCGCTCGCATCAGGCTTCGATTTTCTTCTTCACGCAGGCGAAGAAGTCGTTGGTCATCTTCGAAGTCACCGGCCTCATCAGGCGCGCCGCCAGGCTCGCGATCGAGCCGACCACGGTCACGTCCGCGCTCCAGACGATCTCCGTGGCCCCGTTCGGAGCGTCGGACAGCTGGATCTCGCTCACGACGTCGATCGAGCTACCGGGCGCGGTGCCGCTCATCTTCATCTTCGCCGTCTCCGGCGGCTTCAGCTCCGTCCACTCGATCGTCGTCTTGAACTTTATCTTTACCGTCCCGAGGCCGAGCGCGCCCAGGGCCTGAAACTTCTTGTTGGGCTCCAGGATCTCCATCGACTCGAGTCCGGGCGTGCATTTCGAAACCGACTCGGCGTCGGTCAGGAACTTCCAGACCTCGGACCGGCTCGCTCGAATCGTGTCCTTCCCTTCAAACCGCATGGGCGAACTTCTCCTTGCAAGAGGCGTTGCAGAAATAATACTTGGCGCCGTCTTTCTCCAGAACGTGCCGCGCGGTCGCGACGTCGACCGTCATTCCGCAGATAGGATCCCTTGCCGTGGCCGCGAGCGGAAGCGGCGTCTCGGCGGCCCGGGGACGCGACCGACGCATCTGCACCATCTCCGCGAGGATGCTGAGCGCGATCTCCTCCGCGGTCACGGCGCCGATATCGAGCCCCGCCGGGAACTTGAGCCGCCGCCTCTTGTCTTCGGGGAGACCGAGGCTCGAGAGCATGGCCTCCGCGCGCTTTCGGCTCGAGACCAGCGCCACGTAGTCGGTATCATTCTCCTCGAGCGCCGCCCGGATGCCGTCCTCGTCGTAGTTCCCGTGGCTCGCCACGACCACGAACCTCTCCCCCCGGGGGAGATCGTGAAAGTCGATGCGATCGAGGAACTCGTCGGCGGAGGCGAACTGCTCTTTCGAAGCCTCGGGGCTCATGACGGTGACCCGAAAGCCGAGAGGTCCCGCGAGCGCGACCAGAGCTTCGGCGACCGGCAGGTGCCCGACGACGACGAGATGCGGCTTCGGCAGATGAGGCTCGAGATAGATGTCCAGGGAGCCGCCACTGGCGCAGGTGTCGGTGGAGGTGAGCTTCAGGATCTTCGGCTGTCCCGAGGCGAGGACGTTTCTCGCTTCCACTTCCACCGCGGGCTTCGAGCAGCTTCCCCCGATCCAGCCGATCCATTCGCCGTCGGCCTTGATCAAGGCTTTGGCTCCGGGTTTGGCCGACGTCGGCTTTTCCGCTCTTACCACCGTCGCCAGCACGAACGGCTCTCCCGCTTTCTTCAGCCGGAGCGCCGCCTCGAGAATGTCCTGCACCTTACAGTTCCAGCGCGGCGCCTTTCTCCTTCAACACCTGCCACACCCTGGCGGGGGTGATCGGGATCTCCATGTGCCGCACTCCGAGATGCCACAAGGCGTCGACGACCGCGTTCACGAAAGCGGGCGGGGCGCCCACGGTGGCCGATTCCCCGACACCCTTCGCCCCGATGGGGTGATGGGGCGAGGGCGTTACCGTCTCTCCCGTCTCCCACTTCGGAGTCTCAACCGCCGTCGGAAGGAGGTACTCCATGAAGTTGCCGCCTCGGATGTTCCCGTTCTCGTCGTAGGCGATCTCCTCGAGAAACGCAGGCGCCATCCCCATGGTGAGGCCCCCGTGGACCTGACCTTCCACGATCATCGGATTGATGCGGACCCCGCAGTCGTCTACGGCGACGAACCTCCGGACATGCACCTGCCCCGTCCCCCGGTCGATGTCGACGACGGCGATGTAAGAGCCGAAGGGGAACGTGAGGTTCGGCGGATCGTAGTAATCGACGGCCTCGAGGCCGGCTTCCATCCCTTGCGGGTGGTTGGTGTAGGCGGCGAAAGCGATCTCCTGGATGGTCTTCGCCCGGAGGGGTGTGCCCTTGACGAAGAACTTCCCTCGCTCCCACTCGAGATCCTCTTCCGCGGCCTCGAGCAGGTGAGCGGCGATCTTTCGCGCCTTGTCGCGAACCTTGCGGGCGGCTATCGCCGCTGCCGCCCCCGCGACCGGGGTGCTTCGGGAAGCGTAGGTGCCGAGACCATAAGGAGCGGTATCCGTGTCCCCCTCCTCGACCTGGATGTGCTCCGGCGGAATTCCCAGCTCCTCGGCGAGGATCTGGGCGTAGGTGGTCTCGTGGCCCTGGCCCTGCGACTTCGTGCCGAAGCGGGCGATGGCCTTTCCCGTGGGATGGACGCGGATCTCGCAGGAGTCGAACATCTTGATTCCGAGGATGTCGAACGTCTTCGACGGCCCGGCTCCAACGATCTCGGTGAAGGAGGAGATCCCGATCCCCATGAGCTCGCCCTTCTCGCGTTTCTTCTTCTGCTCCTTGCGCAGATCCTCGTAGCCGATCATGTCCATCGCGAGACGGAGCGCCTTGCCGTAGTTCCCGCTGTCGTACTCCCATCCGAGCGCCGAGGTATAGGGGAACCTCTCGGGAGCGATGAAGTTCTTCATCCGGAACTCGGCGGGATCCATCCCGATCTCGTGCGCCATGATGTCCGCCATGCGCTCGATGGTATGGACCGCCTCGGTCACCCGGAAAGAACAGCGGTAGGCGATGCCCCCCGGAGGCTTGTTGGTGTAGACCCCGTCTACCTCCATGTGGGCGCTCTTGAAATCGTAGGAGCCGGTGGCGACGTGGAAGAGCCCCGCGGGGAACTTCGAGGGGTTGGCGGCGGCATCGGTATAGCCGTGATCGGCGATGGTCTTGATGCGGAGTGCCTGGAGGGTTCCGTCCTTCTTCGCCGCGAGCGCCGCGTCGATGTGGTAGTCGCGGGCGAACGAGTCCGCCTGGAGGTTCTCGGAGCGGTCTTCGATCCACTTCACCGGTTTTCCCGTCAAAACCGATGCCGCGATGGCGATGACGTAGCCGGGATAGACCGGCACCTTCCCGCCGAACCCGCCGCCGATGTCGGGAGAGATGACCCGGATCCTTTCCTCGGAGAGACCGAGGTGTCCGGCCACGAGCGCGATCACCGTGCGGATGGCGTGGGGCGCCTGGGTCGTCATGTACATCGTGAGCTTGCCTTCGATCGGCTCCCAGCTCGCGACGCAGCCGCAAGTCTCGATGGAAGCGACGTGGATGCGCGGGATGTGAAGCTTCTGCTCCACCACGACCTCGGCGTCCTTGAAGGCCTTGTCGGTCTTCGCCTTGTCTCCCGTCTCCCAGTGCCAGATGTGGTTCGACTCCTTGTCGTCGCGGACTTTCGTCGCGCCTTTCTCGAGAGCCTTGAACGGATCCACCACCACCGGTAGAGGGTCGTACTCGACTTCGACCACGGCGACGCCGTCGGCCGCGGCATAGCGGCTCGTGGCCACCACGGCCGCGACCTCCTGGGCCTGGTACTTCACGGTGTCGATGGGAAGCACCATCTGTTTGTCGGACATCAAGGTCGGCATCCACGCGAGGCCGTACTTGTCCAGGTCCTTCCCCGTGACCACCGCGGCGACGCCGGGAGTCGCGAGGGCTTTCGAAGGATCGATCTTGACGATCTTCGCGTGGGCGTAGGGACTGCGCACGATGTCCAGGTACAGCATTCCCGGGAGCTTGATGTCGTCGACGTAGTGCCCCTTGCCGCGGATGAAGCGAGGGTCTTCCTTACGGCGAACGGAGTGTCCGAGCCCGCGACATTCAACCATTGGATTCCCCCTTCATCTTCGCCGCAGCGTACTGGACGGCCTTCACGATGTTGACGTACCCGGTGCACCGGCAGAGGTTTCCCGAGATCCCCCAGCGAATCTCTTCCTCGGTCGGGCTCGGGTTCTCCTTCAGGAGAGCAACGGAAGTCATCATCATGCCCGGAGTGCAGTAGCCGCACTGCAGGCCGTGCTTCTCCATGAAGCCTTCCTGGATGGGGTGGAGGTTTCCGTTCTGGGCCAGACCCTCGACCGTCGTGATCTCGGCGCCGTCCGCCTGGACCGCGAACACCGTGCAGCTCTTCACCGGCCGCCCGTTCAGGATCACCGTGCAGGCGCCGCAAGAAGTCGTATCGCAGCCGATGTGCGTCCCCGTGAGGTTCAGGTCCTCGCGGATCAAATGGACGAGGAGAAGCCGGGATTCGACATCCCTCGTGTGGGACTCTCCGTTCAGCTTGAGCGAAATCTTGTGGGTGCTCAAGAGGCGCCTCCTGTATTGGCTTCCGCGCGCTTCAGCGCCGAGACCAGAGCGCGGTTGGTCAGCGTGCGGACGAGATGGCGCTTGTACTCCTCCGAGCCGCGGTAATCTTCGACGGGTTCCGCGGCCTCCGACGCGAGCTTGGCCGCTTCGGCGATGGCGCCGTCGTCGGGCTTCTTCCCCTCCAGCGAATCCGATGCCGCCCTGGCAAAGATCGGCGTGAGACCCACGTTCGTGAGCCCGATTCCGGCCGATGCCACCTTGCCGCTTCCGTCGAGGGAGAGCTGAACCGCGACCGCGGCGGTCGCATAGTCGCCCACTTTTCTCTCGAGCTTGAAGTAGGCGCCGCCGCTTCGGGCCTGGGCCCTGGGAATCCGGATCTCGGTCAGAATCTCAGCGGGGGCCAGCGCGGTCTCGAAGGCCCCGCGGAAGAAATCGGAGATTCCCATCGTCCGCTCACCCTTGGGTCCGGTCGCTACCACTTGCGCGCCATAGGCGAGCATCGTCGCCGGGTGATCGTTCGCCGGGTCGGCGTGGGCGATGTTCCCTCCGAGAGTCGCGAGGTTTCGCACCAGCGGGTCCGCGACCACCCGCGCCGTATCGGCGAGGAGCGGATAACGCTTGCGGACCAGCTCCGAGCGATCGACATCCGCCTCCCGGGTCATAGAGCCGATGCGGAGCCAGTCCCCGTCTTCCTTGATGTAGGCGAGCTCCGAAAGCTGGTTGATGTCGATGAGCATCGAAGGTGTCGCCATGCGGAACCGCATCATCGGAATCAGGCTGTGCCCCCCGGCGAGGATCTTCGCCTCGGGATTTTTTCCGAGAAGCGAGACCGCTTCCGAGAGCGTCTTGGGCCGGACATAGTCGAAACTGCCAGGTATCACTGGACTCCTCCTTCCCCACTGGGGCCCCTTTCGAAGGCGAGGGCTGAAAGCTAACGGCGCTGATCCGATGAAGGTACTCTTCGCGCTCGTGACGTGAGTCATACACCAGCGGCGCGGCCCGCGTCAATGAAACCGCTTAAGCCCGTAGCGCACGAATCCGGGCTCGATCCCCTCGCCCACGGGCTCGAAGCCGTTTCGCTCGAGAACGCGAATCGACGCCAGGTTGTCGGGCGTGGTCTCCGCCTCGATCGACGAGACCGCCGGATGACGAAACGCCCATTCGACTATACCCGCGACCATCTCCGACGCCAGCCCCGCGCCCCGGTAGTCCGGCAGGAGCGAATAGCCGATCTCGGCCATGCCGGCGTCGCTCGGCGGCCCCTTGAACCCGACGCTGCCGCACAGGACGGGCCTCGATTCGGGGAGCAAGATCGCGTACCACCCGAGCCAACCGCTCCAGTCCGGGTGCGCCCGGTACAGGTCCAGGAAAAAAGGCAGCGCATCGCGCAGCGTCGAAGGCGGCCACTCGGAGGGAACGTCGGCCCGAAGGAGATCCCCGAAGCGCTCCGGGTCCTCGAGCTCGGCCACGGCAATCTCGAGGGTTCCCGCCACGAGGCGCAGCCGCGGGGTGCGGATCTCGATCATCGAAACGGCGCGCCGAGTCGAACGTTCATACGATTCCGCTCGATCCCTGCGTATACTAACCGAACTGGAATAAACTGGGGTTTCACCGCAATGCCTCGAATCAAAGCAGTCCCAACGATCGGGTTCCTCCTCATGATGCACGCCCTCACCGCCTCCTCCGAGGGACGGGAAGTCTTCCCCTACCCCATCGACGTCAAGGACTTCGCAAACGGGCTCAAGCTCGTCGGGGTCCGTTTCGACAGCCCGGGCCTAGCCGCCTACTACAGCGTCGTTCGGGTGGGCGCGCGCCAGGAGGTAGAGAAAGGGCGAACGGGCTTCGCCCATTTCTTCGAGCACATGATGTTCCGCGGGACGGAGGCGTACCCCGAGGACCGATACAACGAAGTCCTTCGCCGCATGGGAGCCGATTCCAACGCCTACACCAGCGTCGATCGCACCGTGTACCACATCCTCGCGAGCGCCCGCGCGCTTCCGCGGATCGTGGAGAGCGAATCCGACAGGTTCCAGAACTTGAAGTACTCGAAAGAACAGTTCGAGAAGGAGGCGGGGGCGGTCCTGGGCGAGTACAACAAGAGCGCCGCCAATCCGTTCCTGGGACTCTACGAGAAGCTCCAGGACGCCGCCTACGACGTCCATCCGTACAAGCACATGACCATCGGATTTCTCGAGGACATCAAGGCGATGCCCACGATGTACGACTACAGCCTCGAGTTCTTCCGTCGCTTCTACCGCCCCGAATACGTCACCCTGCTCGCGGTCGGCGACTACGACTGGGCGGAGCTCTCGGCTCTCGTCGAGCGCCACTACGGCAATTGGGAACGGGGAGGATATGTCGTCGACGTTCCCCAGGAGCCGCCCCGGACCGCTCCGCGCGAGGCCGCGGTCGAGTGGCCCGCTCCCACCCTTCCCCTTCTCGCCATCGGCTACAAGGCGCCGGCGTTCAGCACCGAGGTCGTCGACATGCCCGGGCTCGACGTTCTCTCCCAGGTTCATTTCGGCGAGACCTCGGCCATCTTTCAGAGCCTGGTCATCGAGAAACAGTGGGTGGATTTCGTGAGCGCGGGCGCGACCGATCAGGTCGACCCCCCTCTTTTCACCATTCTCACCCGGGTGAGAGAGCCGGAGAGGCTCGAGGACGTCCGGAAGGCCATCCTCGACGAGGTCGAGCGCATCGCCCGAGAGCTCCCCGACGAGAACAAGCTCGAGGCCACCAAGAGTCACATGAAATATGACTTTCTCCTTCGGACCGACACCGCCGATTCCGTCGCCAACACCATCGCTCACTACCTCTCGCTCACGAACGATCCGTCGACGGTGAACAAGGTGTACCGGCTCTACGACCGCGTGAGCGCTGCCGACGTTCGCTCGCTGGCGCAGAAATACCTTCGTCCCGAGAATCGCACCTCGGTCACGCTGACCCAGGCGCCCGGCGTCGGAGGGCAGGAGTGAAGACGATGGCTCTCCTCGCGGGTCTCGCTCTCGGCGCCGACCGAGGACCCGTCATCCTCCACAGTCCGGGAAACCCTCTCGTCAGCTTTCGATTCGTTCTGCACGTCGGATCGGCCCTCGACCCACCGGGCAAGGAAGGTCTCGCCGCCCTCACCGCCCTCATGCTGAGTCAGGGCGGCACCGAGGAGATGTCTCTCACCGAGGTCATGGAGGCCCTGTATCCGATGGCGGCCGACTTCTCGTCACAGCCGGACAAGGAGGTGACCACCTTCCTCGGACGCGCCCACCGGGATCACCTCGAGCCGTACTACGCGGTCTTCCGCGACCGACTCCAGAAGCCGCGGTTCGATCCCCGGGATTTCGAGCGCAACCAGAACGACCTACTCAACTATCTGACCAAGTCGCTTCCGAGCGCGGACGACGAGGAGCTGGGACAAAAGTCGCTCGAGCGGGAGCTCTACGCCGGACACCCGTACCGCCATCCGGTGCAAGGGACGGTGACCGGAGTCCAGTCGCTCACTCTCGACGACGTGAAAGCCTTCTACGCACAGCACTACACGATCGAGAACCTCCAGATCGGAATTGCCGGAGATCTGCCGGAGGGGTTCGCCGACCGCGTCGTCGAGGACTTTCGCAAGTCGCTCCCCTCGCGCAACACGGCAGCCGCGCCGTTGCCGAAGCCCGCAACCGGCCGGGGCCTCGAAGTGACGGTCGTCGAAAAGCCCACGGCGGAGGCGACCGCCATCAGCCTGGGATTTTCTCTCGAGATCACCCGGAGCGACGAGGACTTCTATCCCCTGCTCGTGGCCAATACCTACCTGGGCGACCACCGCACGTTCAACGGGGTCCTCATGAACGAGCTCCGGGCGAAGCGAGGACTGAACTACGGCGACTATTCCTACATCGAGGCCTTCCGCCAGGACGGCGGGAGCACGTTTCCGCTTCCGAATCTCCCTCGGCGTCAACAGTACTTCAGTATCTGGATACGACCGGTCGCGCCCGGTAACGCCCATTTCGCTCTTCGCGGGGCGATTTACTACCTGCGGCGGCTGGTCGACCGCGGCATGACGTCGGAAGAGTTCCAGGAGATGCGGGAGTACCTCACCAGCTATTCCAAGCTCTGGGTGCAGAGCCTCGATCGAAGGCTCGGCTATCAGCTCGACTCGCGGTTCTACGGAACCGGCTTCTACCTCGACGAGATCGAGAAACGGCTTGCGGCCATGACCGTCGACGACGTGAATCGCGCGGTGAAGAAGCACCTCGACCGCTGGGATTTTCGAGTGGCGATGGTGGCCTCGAACGCGGCGGAGCTCGCTTCCGCCGTGAAAGAGAACCGCAGGAGCCCGGTGACCTACCAGACCTCGGGGGCGTCGGAGGAGGTCCTGGCCGAGGATCACGCCATCGAAGTCCTCGCCCTTCCCGTCGATTCCGTGAAGGTCGTGCCGGCGGCCGAGGCGTTTCAGAAATAACCCGCGACGATAGCCATCCTTCGAGGATCCACGTCGGGACCGACGCGGGGATCATCCACGCGGTTTCGTGGCCGGACTCCTGACCCGGGCGGGCGCGTGGCCGCGTTTGTACACCATGAACGTCCGCCTGAACTCGATGACGGTCGTTCCGTCCTGGTTGTATCCTGCGGTCTTGACCTCGACGATGCCCACGTTCGGCCTCGACTTGGACTCGCGCTTCGAGAGCACCTCGCTCCGGGAATAGATGGTGTCTCCCTCGAAGACGGGATTCGGAAGCCGCACTTCGTCCCATCCCAGGTTGGCCATCACGTTCTGGGAGAGGTCGGTGACGGATTGCCCGGTGACCAGCGCCAGGGTGAAGGTGGAATCGACGAGGGGTTTCCCGAACTCCGTCTGGGACGCGTAGTGGTGGTCGAAGTGGATGGGGTTGGTGTTCTGCGTGAGGAGCGTGAACCAGCTATTGTCGACGGAAAGCACCGTCCGCCCGAGAGGATGCTCGTACAGGTCCCCCACTTCGAAGTCTTCGTAGACTCGACCCGTCCAGCCTTCCTTCACCGCCATCAGACCGCTCCCTCTTCTCGAAGCCGCTCGATATCGTTCGGAGCGTAGCCGAGCTCCGTCAGGATCTTCGACGTGTGCTCGCCCACGTCGGGAACCGCCCTCAAGACGGTGTCCAGGCCTTCGACGTTCGCCGGTGGAAGGAGGGTCGAGAGTTTCCCCACCGGGGAGTCGACCTCCCGCCAGCGATCGCGTGCGGAGAGCTGGGGATGTCGGACGAAGTCGAGGACGGAGTTCACCTGGGCGTGGGCGATGTCCGCCTCGACGAGCCGTTCGAGTGCCTCCGAGGTGGTCATTCCCAGAAACGCCGCGTCGACGATCTCGAAGAGCTCTTCGCGCTTCTCGACCCTCGAGGCGTTCGTTCCGAACCGGGAGTCCTCCGCGAGCTTCGGGCGGACGAGCACCACCTCGCAGAATCGCCGCCATTCGCGATCGTTCTGAACCGCCACATAGATCAAACTCCCCTCGGCGGTCTTTACGTCGCCGTACGGCGCGATGGTCGGGTGATGCGTCCCCGCGCGGCGCGGCTCGACGCCTCCGTATCCGGTGTAGTAGGCGGGATAGCCCATCCATTCCCCCAGGGCTTCGAGGAGAGTCACTTCGACCGCGCTTCCCTCGCCCGTCCTCTGGCGCTTCAAGAGCGCCGCCAGGATTCCGGAGTAGGCGTACATCCCGGCGGCGATGTCGGCGACGGAGATCCCGACGCGTGCCGGCGACGCCTCGGTGCCGGTAATGGACACGAGGCCGGATTC
>Ga0302046_10006567_pt1 | contig 10127 bp, 6 predicted proteins | sample RVTome_11_FD_200261 | JGI IMG/M metagenome (GOLD analysis project Ga0302046, IMG submission 200261) | Soil microbial communities from uranium-contaminated site in the Upper Colorado River Basin, Wyoming, United States - RVT147D111 (version 2) ... | reverse complement strand
CCCGGCGACTTCACGATCCTGTCGGCGCTGGTCGACCTGCACGCCAACATGCGCCGCTGGACCCACGCCTGCGATGCGATCGTGAAGTACCTCGAGAGCGATCCGCCGCCGACCGACGACATCAGGGTCCGCGCGCTCACCCGCCTAGCCGAGATCCACGACGAAGGCGAGATGGACGCGCACAAGGCGGCGTCGGTGCTGCGCGAGGTGATTCGCCTCGACCCGCAGCACCAGGAGGCCCACTACCTGCTCGCCCAGCAGATGTACCTGCTCGGCCGCTACGACGAGGCGCGCACGGCGATCGAGCGCGTCATCGAGCTGGCCGCCGCGCCGGGCGCCGACCTGCGCCCCGAGAACCTCGCCCGCTACTACTACTATCTTGGCCGAATCATCGAGGCCAGCGGCGACAAGCGGTCGGCCGCGTCGCGCTACCGGCGCGCCGCCGAGTACGACCCGGGCTACGCGCCTCCCGCCCTCGCGCTGGCCAAGCGCGCCGTCGACGCCAACGATCAGCGCGGCGCCGAGACCCTGCTGATCAACGCGGCGCACGCGGCGATGGAGACCGGCGGGGCCGAGGCGGCGGTGCCGCTGCAGCGCGGCCTCGCCCGCATCTTGCTCGCGGCCGGGGAGCGCAGCGCGTCGATCGAGGCGTACCGCGGGATCCTCGCCGTCGAGCCCGACGCCGCGGCCGATCGGGTGGCGCTCGCCGAGATCTACGCGATGGAGGATCTGCCCAAGGCGATTCAAGAGGTCTCGCGCGTCGTCGAGCGCGACCTGCGCCACGCGCCCGCGTACCGCCTGCTCGCCCAGTACTACAGCCAGAGCGGCGAGGCCGACCGCGGCGTTCGCCTGCTGTCGATCATGGATCTGCTCGGCTACGCGGAGGAGTCGGACCGCGGCATGCTCAAGCAGGGGCGCTCGCAGCTCAGCCACACACCGCTGCGCGGCCACATGGCCGACGACGTGCGAGGGCAGCTGTTGATCCCCCCGAAGAAGTCGATCCTCAGCCACCTGTTCAACGCGTGCTCCGCTGAGGTGACCTCCGTGTTTCCGCCGCCGCCGATGGGCGAGAACTTGTCGCCGGTCAAAGCCATCGACGACCCGGCGCTCAAGGTGGCGATCACCGACGCGCAGCGGCTGTTCGGCGTCGAGCCGGAGGTTTATGTCGGCGACAACGTGCCCGGCGCGCTGGTTGCTGTCGCGCACCCGCGCCGCCTGGTCGTCATCGACAGCTCGCTGATCAACGAAAACGACGCGGCGCGCCGGTTCTTGCTCGGCCGCTCCTTCGAAGCCATTCGCGGCGGCTACGCGATGCTGCTGCGGCTCACCGAGCGCGAGCGCCTCGAGCTCGGCGGCCTGTTGCGTTCGCTGGTGCTGCCCGAGTCCGAGCAGGCCGGGATGACCCGCGAGTTCATGCAGACCGTGTCGAAGCGAGCGCTGCGCGTGATCGAGCGCTATCGCGGGCAGCCGATCGAGGAGGACGTCGACCACTGGGTGGACGCCATGGTCGGCGCGGCGAACCGCGCGGGCCTGTTCGCGTGCGACGATTTCGCGGCCGCCGCGTCGATGCTGTTCCGGATCGCCGGCGAAAACATGGCGCTCACCTCGGAAGGCGCGCTGGCCCTCGGCGCGCTGCAAGGCGGGGAAGCGCTGGTACGGTTCTATCTGACCGACGAGTACCACCAAACGCGCGATGCCCTGGCTTCTCCGACCGCGGGAGCATCCGCCTGAATCGCCCTCAGGAAGGCGTAAAACTTGCCGATCACACGCATGTCTGCGACGACAATCACCCCACGGACTAGGCTTCTCGGAAGTTTCTGGTATACACTAGCGCTGCGGAGCACTTCCGGCGTTTTTAGTACGCCACTTCACACGGATTACGTTCCGGAGCTGGCATGAGTCAGAAGTTCCAGGCGACTGTCCATCAGCGTGACGACGTCACGTTCGTGAAGCTCGCCGGGGTTATCGACGAGGACAACGAACTTACCGATTTGGTTGACAAAATCGGTGCGGGCACGTGCGTCATCGATCTCGGCGAAGTCGAGCGCATCAACTCGTGCGGCGTCCGCGACTGGGTCAACTGGCTGGGCAAGATCGAAAAGGCCGACGCCAACGTCGTCCTCGTCGAGTGCTCGCCGGCGATCGTCGCGCAGATCAACCTCGTCAACAATTTCACGGGCGCGGGTGTCGTCAAGAGCTTCTACGTTCCCTACTTCTGCCCGGAGTGCGACGAGGAAAAAGTTCTGCTGTGCGACACGGCAGACATGGGGCCGCCTCCCCACGAGCCGCCGACCTGTCGTTGCGACGAGTGCGATCTCGTCATGGACTTCGACGACATGCCCGACTCGTATTTCGCGTTCCTCGCCAACCAAAAGAAGGTGTCCGAGGGGGCGAAGATTCAGGCGGTCATCAACGAGTTCAATCCGTCCGACGGTGAGAAGTCGAAGATTCGCTCGCGCGTCGGCTCGACGAGCCTGTCCGGCGCGTCGCTGTCGTCGAGCTTGCCGAGTGTTCCGTCGCTGCCGTCGATCTCCCGCTCGGGGCTCGGTGGCACCGGCGCCGGATCGCGGCCCGGCAGCGCGTTCACCGGCGGCGGCAGTCGTCCCGGGTTCGGCACCGGCGCCGGCGGCGGCACCAACCCGGGCACCAATCCCGGCACCAATCCCGGCCTGCACTCACCGTCGATGCAGCCCCGCAGCGGGATGATCGTGTACGTCCTGGTCGCCGTCCTGCTGCTCGCCATCGCCGTCCTGGGTTTCTTGCTGTTCGCAAAGTAGAGGAGCGCTGCGTGGCCGACGCGATGCAGCAGTTCCTACTGGAGTTCAAGCGCACGTCGAGCGCCATCGTCGACAGTTACTTCGTCGTCGACACCGAACGGAACATCGTCGACTTCAACCGCGCCTTCTACGCGATGCTGCCCCGCCAGGTCGCGCGCGGCCTCAAGGGCAAGAAGTGCTATGACGTCATCGAGCTCAACATTTGCAAGTCGAAGTGCATTGCGCAGCAGTGCTGGGAATCCAACCGGCACGTACGTCTCGACGAGATCACCGGCACGGTGATCGGCGACGCCGAGGGGCAACAGCTGCGGTTCATCCTGTCGGCGGTGCCGGTCACCGACGACGCGGGCAACCAGATTGGGGCAGTCGAGATCCAGCGCAACGTCACCGACGAAGCCGTCGTCCAGGTGAAGTACCAGGAGATGCTCGAGACCGAAGCCCGCGAGCGCGAACGCCTGGCCACCCAGATCCGCGCCCGCACCAAAGAGCTGCTGGAGACCAATCAGCGTCTGTTGAAGACACAAAAAGAACTTCTCGCCTACAAAAAAGGCCTCATCGCCTGACCATCACACCCCTTTTGGCCACCTGCCGGCGACTTGCTGGTGCGCCGTTTCAGACGCACCTACATGTAGCGTAACCCATCGTACGTGTTGGTGTTTCCGTCGGTGCGCGAGTTTGACCGGGGTGTGTTGAGGGCGTAAGATCGGGCACACAGCCATGGCCAAGCGCTCAGGACCGAGTATCTCGGTCAAGATGATCCTGACCACGACGCTGTTGATCTTGTTGATCGTCGTGGGGTTCGGGTTTCTCAACATTTACAACGTACGCAAGGTCTATGACCGGAGTACGGAGGACAAGATTGCGCAGTTCCGCCGTCAGCTGACGGACGCCGGACAAGCGGTCACGCAGACGTTCGCGCAGGCGGTGAACCCGTTTTTGGCGAACACGGACATCAACGAGATCCGCGAGCTCGTCGCCGAGACCACCAAGCAAGATCCGGAGCTGCGCCTGATCTACGTGCTCGACGCCAACCGCGGCGTCGTCGGGCACACCGACGCCACCCGCTACGGCGACGGCAACCCGCCGATCACCGACGAGTCGTGGACCGCGATCATGGAGTACTGGGCGGAGCAGGCGAAGGGCGGCGAGACCGATCCGCTGGTGCGCGGCCTCGAGCTCAAGACCGACCGCGACGGCAGGCTGCTGTATTTCGCGTACCCGGTGTTCCTGTCGGTGCGCCCGACGATCGGCACCGCGCTCAAGGAAGAGGCCGACAACCGCCTCGGTTACGTGGTGCTCGGCTACTCCCTCGATCCGATCGAGCGGTTCGTCAAAGACGCCAAGAAGCAAAAGGACGAGGCGTCCTACGACGCCGCGCTGCGCACTGGCGCCGTCGGTTTCCTGTTCGTGCTGATCGGTTCGGTGCTCGCGATCTTCCAGGGGCTCAGCATCTCGAAGCCGCTGAAGGTGTTGGCGTGGCGCGCCGATCAAATCGCGCGCGGCGACCTCGAAGCCCGCGTCGAGGTGACCTCCACCGACGAGATCGGCATGCTCGGCGAGAACTTCAACTTCATGACCGACCAGCTCGTGGTGCTGCTGCAGCAGACCGCCGAGAAGGCGACCCTCGAGAAGGAGTTGGAGGTCGCGCGCACGATTCAAGAGACGCTGGTTCCGCCCAACGACCCGGTCAACACCGACTTTCTGCGGTTCGCCGGGTACTTCCAGCCCGCGTCGCAGTGCGGCGGCGACTGGTGGACCTATCACGAGATGGTCGGCGACAAGCTCCTGATCGTCATCGGCGACGTGACCGGCCACGGCGTGCCGTCGGCGATGATCACGGCGACGGCCAAGGCGTCGTGCGACGTCGCGCGCACCGTCAACAAGAACGACGTGTCGGTCACCAAGCTGCTCGAGATCATGAACGACGCGATCTTCCAGAGCGCCAAGCGCAAGTTCGTGATGACGTGCTTCGCGTCGATCGTCGATCCGGTCAAGCGCACGATCACCTACGCCAACGCCGGCCACAACTTCCCGTACCTGTTCCGCCAGACCAACGGTCGCGGCGAGTTCGGGTCGCTGATGATTCGCGGCAACCGCCTCGGCGACCTCAAGGAGTCGAAGTACGAAGCCAAGACCACACAGCTGGCTCCGGGGGACATGCTGATCTGGTACACGGACGGAATCGTCGAGTGCGAAAACGTCCAGGGCGAGGAGTACGGCGAGAAGCGCTTCCGCGCGTCGATTCGCCGCTCGTCTCATCTCGAAGCCGCGGAGATGCGCGACAGCGTCGTCAACGATGCCATGGCGTTCTTCGGAGACATGCCCCGCAAGGACGACATCACCATGGTCATCGGCAAGGTTCACTAGGGGGTGATTGTGAAAAGCCTCAGGATCGTATCCATCACGCTCGCGCTGCTCGCCGGCGCGGCCTACCTCGCCAACGAGGCGGTCGCCCAGGAGCAAGACATCGCCGAAGGCGATCAAGAGTTCGAAAAGGGCGACGCCAAGTCGCTCAAGAAAGCCGCAAAGAAGTACGACAAGGCGATCAAGAAGGCGCCGTCGCTCGTGCCGCCGGGCGTGTACGCCAAGCGCGCCGCGATCTACTTTTTGCAGAAGCGCTTCGCCGACGGGATCGACTTCATCGACAAGGTGGCCCTCAAGCAGCACCCGAACGCGCCGGAGATCCTCGAGTACAAGGCGCTGACCCTGTGGCAGCAGGGTAACAAGACCGAGGCGATCGCGATCGCGGATCAGGTCGCCGCGGCGAAGTCGGACGCGTGGCAGGCACAGCTTCTGCGCGGCAACTACTACTACGGCCGCGACAAGGCCAAGGCCGCCGAGGCGTTCGAGGCGTATCTCAAGCACCGCTCGTCGGACGCCGCCAAGAACGACGCGAGGCCGCGCCTCCTGCTCGGCCTCGCGTATCTGTCCCTGGGCGACAACAAGGCCGCCGAGAAGCAATTCGAAACCGTAACCAAGCAGTTCCGCGACAAGGAGCGCTGGGTCATCAACGCCAACAACGGCCTGTGCGCGGCCTACACCGCGAACCGCAAGTTCGACCGCGCGATCACGCTGTGCGAATCGCTGATCGACAAGCGCAGGATCGACGCGCGCGGGTCGGTGTGGTTCAACGTCGGCCAGTCCTATCTGGAAAAGAAGCAGGCCCGCAAGGCCCGCCAGGCCGGGCAGGAGTTCATCCAGGTCCAGCGCGGCAAGTCCAAGGGCTATCGGCTCGTCGGCGACGCGTACTACCAGGAGCGCGACTTCGAAAACGCCCTGCGCTACTACCTCGACGCCGAGAAGCGCAGCAAGGCCGGCAGCGACACCGAGCTTTTGCTCAGGCTCGGCCAGACCTACCGGTCGCTGGGCCGCCCGCAGGAGGCGCTGCCCAAGCTCGCGGCGGCGGCTGCGACCAACCCGGAAAACGTGCAGATCGCGCGCGAGCTCGGCGAGACCTATCTCGCGCCGCAGATTCGCGACGACGGCAAGGCGCTGGCAGCGGTCGAAAAGCTGCTCAAGTCCAAAGAATCCGACGACGAGCTCCGGTTCATCGCCGCGCGCGCCCTGTACAACCAGGGCAAGCTCGCCCAGGCCAAGGTCCGCTACATGGAGGCCGCCAAGCTCAAGCCCGGCGAGGTCAAGTACCGCGACGGGCTGGTCGCCACGATCAACATGCTGGCGTTCGCCGATCACGAAGGCGGCAACAACGCCAAGGCGCGCAGGCACCTCGAGGACGCGCACACCTACAACAAGCAGTCCGCGATGACCAACCGCAACCTCGCGGTCGTGGCCATCGAAGACGGCAAGTGCGACGACGCGATCGGGTATCTGCGAGTGCTGCGCAAGTCGCGCAAGAGCCGCGTCGTCGCCGACCGCCTGATGGCGCGCGCGATGCTGTGCGCCAAAAAGCCCAACAAGAAAAAAGCGCTCGCGTTCTACGCCGCGGCGGCCAAGGGCGTCGGCGACAATCGGCTGCTCCAGGCCGAGATCCACGCGGAGTGGGCGCCGCTGCTGGTGAGCACCGACCTCGAGGAAGCGGTCGACAAGCTCGAGTTCGCCCAGCAGGTCGCCGGCACCGACCCGCTTCGCGGCGACGCGATCAGCCGCAACCTGGCGCTGGCGTATTACCGCCGGGGCTGGAAGTACAAAAACGACGGCAAGGACCAGGCGGCGCTCGCCGACTTCGAGCGCGCGACCCGCAACCAGAAGGTGCTCAAGGGCGCCGAGCCCGACGCGTTCGACTTCTCGCTCGCGCTGTCGCACCTCGACAACGGCAACTCGAAAGAGGCCCTCAAGCTGTTCAACGCCCTGGCGAAGGGCAAGCAGGGCGCGTATCTGCAGGCGCCCTACGACAAGGTCGGCGCCGAGTTCTTCGCGGCCTACGCCGAGTACCGCTCGCGCGACCTCAAGTCGATGATGTCCGCGGCGCAAGGCTTCACCAGGCTGCAGAAGGCCGCGCGCGGCAAGTTCGCCGGCAAGGTCAAGGAGCTCATCGGATCGTCGTGGCAGTTCGTGGCGGCGGCCCAGTACCGCGCGGGCAACAGCGGCGCGGCGAAAAGGTCGCTCGCCAACGCGCAGCGCCACGCCACCTCGAAGAGCGACCGCGCGCTGCTGGCTCACAACAAGGAAGTGCTGACGATGAGCGGCAGCGCGGTGAAGACCTTCGACAGCATGGGCGCGAACCCGCCCGAGGCCCTCGTCAACCTTGGCATCGCGTACGACCGCGCGGGCCAATCCAAGCAGGCCTATGACGCGTGGGTGAAAGCCAAGAGTAAAAACGCCAGGGCGCCGAAGCTGCAGGATTGGATCGACGCCAAGAAGCGGATCTTCGGGTACTAGGAGGGAATGCAGCCATGACCAGGAAACTGACCCTCGTGGGCGCAATCGCTCTTCTCGCCGGCATCGCGCTGATGGCCGACACCGAGCCGGCTCGCACGCAGGCCGGGGGCACTCCGGCGACGCTCACGGTCGGCATCTACACACCGACCGTCGAGTTCGCCAACTCCGCCGAGCGCCTCCAGTACATCAAGCGCCTCGCCAAGGCGCTCGAAGCAGCGACCGGCGCCAAGGTCGAGGGCAAGTCGTACGCCAGCCTGGGCTCGCTCAAGAAGGCCAGGCCCGACTTCGCCATCGTCGACGCGCAGTGCTACGCCACGAACCTCAAGTGGGAGCTGCTCGCCAACGGGCAGGTCGACGGCAAGAGCTCGCAGAAGTGGGCGCTGTTCTCGCGCGTGGGCGGCGGGATGCCGGGCCTCAAGGGGCAAAAGCTTTCGTACGTAAAGATGGGCTGCCGCGACGAGGACTTCCTCATGAACGCGATGCTCGAGACCGAAGTGAGCAGCAAGCACTTCAGCGGCAAGGTGGGCAAGCCGACGCTGCAGGGCGCCATCGCCGACGTGGCATCGTTCAAAGCGGCGTCCGCCGTGTTTGCGCCGGTCGGCTCGCAAAAGGGTCTCGAAAAGGTGTTCGACACGACCACGGTCCCCGGCCCGGCGTTCGTGGTGGTCAACTCCAAGCTGAACAACTCCACGGTGAAAAAGGTCAAAGACGCGGTCGTCGGATTCGGCGGTGGCGGCGCGATCAGCGGCTGGACCGGCGGCAACGACGGGCCGTACAAGAGCCTCAAGGGCAAGATGGCGCGCAACGTCAAGCGCCCGGTATTCGCCCAGCCGTCGCCGGTAAAGCTGTCTGGCGATGACGTTATCAAGAATCCCGACACCCTCGACGACTCGGCCCTCACGGCAGTAAAGCAACACTTCGAGGAGCCACCGAAGCGCCAGTAGGGCACAATGCTGAAGGGGGGCCGGGATTTACCATGCCTGAGTTGATCAGACCGCAAGCCGAATCCGTTGCGCTGTCGTGGCGCATCAAGGAGCGGCCCGGTTTCACGACTGTCGAGTTCTTCGGCGAGATCGACGAGAACGCCGATTTCGCGGAGCTGCGGCGGCGCCTGCGCGGGTCGGTGGTGTTCCACCTGGCCGAGGTGCGGCGGATCAACTCGTGCGGCGTCCGCGAATGGGTGAACTTCGTGCGCGACCTGCCCGGCGTGACCGAGCTGACCTTCACCCACTGCTCACCGGCGATCGTCACGCAGCTCAACATGATCTACAACTTTCGCGGCAGCGCGAAGGTTCGCTCGTTCTACGCGCCGTACGTGTGCGAGTCCTGCAACCACGAGGAAGAAAAGCTCCTCGACGTGCAGTCGCAGTTCCCGAACGGCAACGTCAGTGCTGTGCCGGACTTCAAATGCGAGCAGTGCAACTCGGCCATGGAGTTCGACGACTTGCCGGAGCGGTACCTTTCGTTCCTGACGGAGGGCTAACCGCGCGTGGCTGAAGTCCTCGAGCAGGTTCGAGAGCTTCTCGAAGGCAGCGTGGACGCTGCGGTCATCCTCGACGGCGAACGCCGCATTCTCTACTACAACCGCGCGTACCAGGAGCTCACGGGGCTGCGGGGCCGCGCGCTCGAAAAGCGGATCAAGCAAGGCGCTCACTGCTACGAGGTGTTCCCGCTCGAGATCTGCGAGAACGCGTGCCTCGGCTGTCGCGCGCGCGAGGTCTCGCGGCCGCTCCGCGTCGACGAGATTCGCGCCATGCGCGGCGACGGCGAGGAGCTCACGTTCATCGTCGCGGCGGTTCCCCTCGCCGACGGCAAGATCATCGAGACCTATCGCGACGTCACCGCGGACGTGCGAATCCAGCGCCGGCTGCAAGAGCTGCTCAAGCGCGAGCGCCAGCAAAAGGAAATCCTCGAGGACAAGGTCGTCGAGCGCACCGGCGAGCTCGAGGCGGCGATGGCCGAGCTGCGGCAGGCGCAGGCGCAGCTGGTCCACCAGGAGAAGATGTCGTCGCTAGGGCGCCTCGTGGCCGGAATCGCGCACGAGCTCAACAACCCGATCAACTTCGTGTACGGCAACGTGGACTTCCTCGGCCGCTACATGGAAGACCTGCTGTCGCTCGTCGACATGATCGACGGGTACCTCGAGCAAGAGAGTGATCTCCGCGACGCCGTCGAGTCGCGCAAGCGCGAAATCGAGTTCGACTTCCTGGTCGACGATTCGCGCAAGCTGATCCGCTCGATTCGCAGCGGCGCAGAGCGCACTGCCGGTATCGTGCGCGACCTCAAGGCGTTCTCGCGAACCGGCGGCGGCGACTTGCAGGAGACCGACCTGGTCTCGGGCATCGAGACGACGCTCAACCTGATCGCGCCGCTGCTCAAGAACCGGATCACGGTGGAGCGAGAGTTCGCACCGGACCTGCCGAAGATCGTGTGCAACGCCGGGCACGTGAACCAGGTGTTCATGAACATCCTCACCAACGCCGCGCAGGCGATTCACGGCGAGGGCACGAT
>Ga0302046_10006565_pt1 | contig 10129 bp, 7 predicted proteins | sample RVTome_11_FD_200261 | JGI IMG/M metagenome (GOLD analysis project Ga0302046, IMG submission 200261) | Soil microbial communities from uranium-contaminated site in the Upper Colorado River Basin, Wyoming, United States - RVT147D111 (version 2) ... | reverse complement strand
CGCGATCGGGATCGCGGCCGATGTCACCGATCCGGGCGCGTGCGAGCGGGCAGTGGCCGAAACGCTCGATCGGTTCGGTCGTCTCGACATCATCGTGAATGCCGTCGGCGGGGGTGCCGGCAAGGTGATCCACGACGCCCAGGACTACCCCCTCGATGCCTGGGAATGGATCCTCGATCTGAACCTGCGCAGCACGCTCCTGCCGACGCAGGCCGCGGTGCGGGCGATGATCAAGGGCGGTCTCGGCGGTCGCGTGCTCAACATCTCGTCCGTGCGGGCACAGCTCGGAATCCGCTCGGGCTACTCGGCGTACGTCGCCGCGAAGGGTGCCGTGAGCTCGCTCACCCGCCAATGGGCGACCGAATGGGCCGGGCACGGGATCACCGTCAACGCGATCGCCCCCACGTTCGTCGACACGCCGCAGGTCGCGATGCTGCTCGATGACGCGGCGTTCAGGGCGTCGGTCGAGAGCCGGATCCCGCTCGGGCGCGTGGCGGGGACGGACGACCTGGTCGGCGCCGCGCTGTTCTTCTGTTCCGATGCCTCGTCGTTCGTGACCGGTCAGATCCTCACCATCGACGGCGGGCTCACCGCCACACAGTAGTCGAGGGAAAGACCCCGCATGGCCTCGCCCGAGGTTCGCCCCGGCTCCATCCCCGATGACTTCACGGTCTGGGCCGGGAGCGATCTCCACGGTCAGCTCGGTGCGGTCGAGGAGCTGCTTCGGCAAGCGGGCCTGGCCGACGAGGCGGGCAACTGGTCGGCGCTGCCGCGGACCGCGCTCGTCGTATGTGGCGACATCGTCGACCGGGGACCCGATTCGGTCGGCCTCGTTCGCCGGCTGGCACGCCTCCGGGAGCAGGCAGGGCGAGCGGACGGCATCGTCGTGCTGCTCGAAGGCAACCACGAGGCGCAGGTCCTGGGCGGACTCGACGACCAGCCGATGGTCTGGCGGGCCTTCATCGAATTCGGCGGCGGAGCCACCCTGGCCTCGGCCGGCCTGGGCCCGTCCGAATGGGGCCCCGGAGCCTCGCCGCGCGACGTGGCCCGACGAGTCGAGGCACTCGCACCGGACCTCGTCCCGTCGTTGTGGACGTTCGCCCCGTACGCACGCTGGCGGGACGTCCTGTTCGTCCACGGTGGGCCCGTGCCCGGGGTCCAGTCTCTTCTCGCGTTCGAGCGTGGGGCCGCCCGCCTCTGGATCCGCGACGGGTTCTTCGCGAGTGCCGATCCGTTCCCCGATGGCCCGTCATGGGCGACCTATCGGGAGGCCGGCATCCGGCGGGTCGTGTTCGGCCACACGCCGGTGACCGAACCCACCCTTTACCAAGACGGCCGGGCACTCAACGTCGACACGTGGCGCGGCGGGCGGGTCACCCTGGCCAGGCTCGAGCCCGGCAGGACGCTCGGCGAGGCGGGCTTCCTGTCGGCGCCGGCCGAACCCCGAGCCGTGGCCGACGCCCCGGTCAGCCGCGAGCTCATCGGCGAGCTCGACCGGACGCTCCCCGGGATCATCGATGCGTGGCTCGATGCGCGCTGGCCTTCGAGCCGTTCGGACGTCCACACGAGCCGTTCGGCCCGTTGACCGAACCCGTCCATCCGGCTATCCTCGATAATCGATGATCGCGGTCGGTGCGTAGGGTACACGCAGCAAAGGAGCCTATCCAGATGGAGCGCGTGACCGGCAACGTCTGCAGCGAGACGATGCTGCGTGGCTGCAACCCGAGTTATGTGACGACCTCGGATGGCGTCGTGGTCATCGACACCCCGCAGCTCCCGACCCGGGCCGTTGCGATGCGCGAGGAGGCCGAGTCCAACGGCCCGATCCGCTACCTCATCAACACCGAGCATCACGTTGATCACATCTTCGGCAACTACTACTTCAAGGGCGCCGGCACCGTCGTCAACCACCAGGGGCTGTACGACAACTTCATGGTTGTGACGCCGGACCTCGACCCTTTCGCCTATGCCAGGGAGGCGCTCCCGACCGACGATCCCGCCGGCGAAGCTATCTTCCCGGACCGCGACGAGTACTACGCCGATCCGAACAAGGGCACGATTGTCTTCACCGGTGACCTGACCCTGCGCGTCGGCGACCACACGTTCCACCTCCTGCACACGCCCGGCCACACGCCGGGCCAGCTCGCGGTCCACGTCCCCGAGGAGCGCGTCGTGTTCACCGGCGACACCGTCTTCTCCGAGTGCCAGACGTGGCTGATGACGTCCGACGTCGAGCGCTGGCTCGAAGCACTCGACCGGATCCGGGCCCTCGATGTCGACCACGTGGTACCCGGCCATGGACCCGTGACGACGACGGCCTATCTCGACACACAGCGGTCGGTGCTGCTCGACTGGACGTCCGCCGTGGCCGCCGCGGTGGCCAAGGGCTGGTCGCGCGAGGAGACGATCGCGCGCGTGAACTTCTCCGAGCGCTACCCGGTCGACATCGGGCAGGGCTACATGATGGACCACATCCAGACCCTGAACGCAGGCTCGCTCTACGACAAGCTCACGGCGATCAGGCCTGTCGGCTGAGCCGACCGTCACCCACCAGGCGCGGAGGTAACCATCCGCGCCACCATGCGTGCGCTCGTCGTCGTCGAGCCGAACGCCGGGGCCAGGTCACAGGACATCGGCAGCGCCGAGGACGTACCCACCGTCGACATCGATGACGGCGCCCGTGATCCAGCGGCCGCCGTCGCCGGCCAGCCAGGCGATCGCCTCGGCCACGTCCTGGCCGTGGCCCACCGCCGACAGGGCCTGCTTGCCGAATGCGATCCCGGTCTCGAACTTCACCCGCTCGTCAGCCTCGGAGAGTCCGCGCAGCTCCGACGGGATGATGCCGGGACGGATGACGTTGACACGGACGCCGTCCCGGCCGAGATCGAGGGCCAGGGCCCGACTCATCGCCTCCACGGCGCCCTTGCTGGCGACGTAGCCGAATCGACCGCGCGGCGGGCGGGTGACCACCGTCGACCCGAGGTTGATGACGGCTCCGCGGCTCTTCCGGAGCTCCCCGAGCGCTGACCGGGTGCACACGAAGACGCTCATGACGTTGGCCCGGAGCATGCCCTCGAAGTCAACGTCGGCGAGGACGTCGATCGGCCCCTGGACCTCGCTCCCGGCGTTATTGACGAGGACGTCGATCCCGCCGAACGCCGCGACGGCTGCCGCGACCATCGCCCGCGCGTCGGCATCGACCGAAACATCGGCCCGAAACGGGACGACGCGACCGGGTGCCGACGCGAGCTCGGCCGCCTGCCGGTCGAGCCGATCGGCGCGCCGAGCGGCGGCCAGGACGTTCGCCCCGAGCCCGACCAGGTGGCGGACGGTATGGTCACCGAGTCCACTCGATGCACCGGTGACCACTATCCGCCGTCCGGCGATCGACATGTGCAGCTCCTCTTCCCGCGCCGCGGCTTGCGGCGTGTTCAGGCCCGACCGGCGGCGACCTCGTCGGCGCGGTTCCGGCCGGCGAGGAGGATCAGATCCTCGTGCAGCTCGAACCAGATGCCGTGATAGCTGTCGACGCGGGGCGAGGCGACGAACCGCTGGTCGCCGGCCCGTGCCGCAGCGTTCGCGCGATCGAGCCGCGCGCAGTAGGCGGCCAGGCGGGGCAGCCCCGGGACGAGCGGCGCCAGCCAGGCGGACGCATCGGCATGGAGCGCAGCCAGGTCGGCGAGCACCGCCGCGTCGTAGGCCGCGTCCGAGTGGTCGTTGAACGTCTGGCTCCCGTCCTCGTCCCGCACCTGCCAGGCGGTCACGGTCGCCTTCATCCGCAGGTCGAGCGCGAGGAACGCATCGAGTGCCCCGACCGCAGCGTGGAGACCCCAGGACGCGCTGTCCGAGGCGATCCGCTCGCGCGCGACGGCCTTGCCGTCCGCTGTCAGGCGGAACGAGCCCGCCGCCATCTCGGCCAGCCCGTCGGCGACGAGCCGGTCGAGCAGCCCGCTGGCCTCCTCGGGCGCGAGGAGCAACGCCGCGCCGGCGCTCTCGGGGGTCGCGTAGCCCTTCACGAGCAGCATGCCCAGGACGTCGTCGGTCGTGAGCCCGCGGAGTCCGTCCCGGTCGACCGGCGGGCCGGACGTTGCCGGGGTCGGCTCGGACGCGGCCGCCGACGGCTCGCCGATGGGGATGCCGAGCTCGCGCGCCCAGGCCTGCAGGACGAGGGCCTCCGGGACGACCCGGGCGGCCCCGGCCACGGCTCCCGCAAAGACCTCGCCGGTCCCACCGTCGATCGTGATCGTCTGGCCGAGGAGCATCGGCCGGCCACCGATGGTCACGCTCCGCTCGTTGACCAGCACGCCGGCCACGCCGACGACCGCCGGGATCCCCCAGCCCCGGGCAACGACCGCGGCATGACTGGCCAGCCCGCCCATCGCCGTCAGGATCCCGGCCGCGGCCGCCATCCCGTGGACGTCGTCGGGCGACGTCTCGGCGCGGACGAGGATGACGGTTCGGCCGGCCTCGGCGGCCGCGACGGCAGCATCGGGCGTCGTCACGATCTCGCCGACGGCGACCCCGGGGGAAGCGGGCAGGCCCGTGGCCAGCGCAGGGCCCGCGTTATTCCGCTCGGTGGCGATCCTCGGCGGGTCGGCGAGCAAACGCGCCACTCGCCTGACGGCGTCCTCCCGGGTCAACGCGAATTCGGGATCCTCGGCCAGGTCGGCGGCGATCCGGACCGCCGCCTGCGGGCTGCGCTTTCCGATCCGGCACTGGAGCAGCCAAAGCTTGCCGTGCTCGATCGTGAACTCGATGTCGCACAGGTCGCCGTGATGGCGCTCGAGACGGGCCGCATAATCGCGCAGCTCCCGGGCCACATCCGGCATCACCTCATCGAGCACCGCGATCGATTCGGTCCGGTGCGTCCCGGCGACGACGTCTTCGCCTTGCGCGTTGAACATCACGTCGCCGTAGAGCACCGGCTCACCCGTCGCCGGGTTGCGGGTGAAGAGCACGCCGGTTCCCGAACCGACGCTCCGGTTGCCGAACACCATCGCCTGGACAGTCACGGCCGTGCCGATGTCGTCGGGTATGCCGTCGCGCTCCCGGAAGTGTCGCGCGCGGTCGCTGTTCCACGAACGGAAGACCGCCTCGATCGCGGCCCGTAGCTGCCGCCAGGCATCCTCGGGCACCACCTCGTCGCCGACGATGTCGCGGTACATCGTGACGAACCGTTGGCGGCAGTTGGCGGCGAACTTCTCGCTTCCCGACGACTCGGCGAGGCCGGCCGTCGTGGCAGTCGTCAGGCCGAGATTGAGGATCGTGTCCATCATCCCCGGCATCGAGATCGGGGCGCCGGACCGCACGCTGACGAGCAACGGGTTCGAAGTTTCGCCAAACCGTTGACCGACGGCCTCCTCGATGTGGACCATGTGCTCGCGCAGCTCGGCGTCGAGCCCATCGGGCCAGCCGTGCGCCAGGTACTCGTTGCAGGCGGCGGTCGTGATCGTGAACGCCGGCGGCACGGGCAGGCCCAGCTCGACGGCCATCACGCTCAGGTTCGCCGCCTTGCCACCGACGAGTCGCACGACCTGCTCGGGCGTCAGGCCTTGATGGCGATGGTCGCAGTCGAAGACGTAGCTCAATGGAGTGGCTCCCCTGGACCGCCGATCGGGTGGTCCACGTTCGTGGCGCGGATCGCCCTCAGGGCGCGACGATGATCTTGATGGCGCCGCTGGTGCGGTCGTTGAAGGTGGCCAGCGCGTCCGCGTAATCGGCCAGTCCGAAGCGGTGGGTGACCATCTCACGAACCCGCATACGGCCCTGCTCGACGAGCGGCATCACCCGGCGCATCTCGCCGGCCGAGGCACGCGAGCCGACCAGCTCGAGCTCGTCGAGGACGAGCTTCTGCATGGCGATCTCGACACCCACGGTCGGGATCCCGACGGTCGCGCAGCGGCCACCGCGACGGAGCATCTCGACGGCCCACTCGATCGTCTCAGGCACGCCGGCGCACTCGAGCACGACGTCCGCTCCAAGCCCTCCGGTCAGGGCGCGGACCTCACCGGCCGGATCGCCGGTCGCGGTGTTCACCGTCTCGAAGCCCAGCGCGGCAGCCTTGGCGAGGCGATACCCACGACCGACGACGATGACCCGCGCGGCACCGCGGATCAGCGCCGCGTCACCGGCCAGCAGCCCTATCGTGCCGGCCCCGGTGATCGCGACCGTGTCGCCGGGGGTGATGGCCCCGCGGTTGGCGACGTGCAGTGCTATCGACGCGGGGTCGATGAGGGCGCCATCCTCGAAGGTCAACGCCTCGGGCAACGGGAAGATGCACTTGACGCCGTGGACGACGTAGGTCGCGTCGGCCCCCTGCACGTTATGACCGTACTGGCGGTGCAGACCCGGCTTGCCATAGTTCTCGCACAGGTTGTAGCGGCCCTCGACGCAATTCTGGCAGACGCCGCAGGCGTCGTGGCTGGTGCCGGCGACGCGGTCGCCGACGGCCCACCCGAACCGTGCCGCACCAGGGCCCAGCGCGGCGATCTCACCGGCCCACTCGTGCCCGGGGGTGAAGGGGAACGATGGCGGCCAGAAGCCTGGATAGTCGCCCCGGATGAGATGCGCGTCCGTCCCGCAGATCGACACCGCACGGACGCGGGCGAGGACCTCGTTCGGACCGGGCACCGGAACGGGCACATCCCGGATCTCGAGCACGTTCGGCTCGACGACGACGAGCGCCTGCATCGTGGCGGGGATCCCCGGCGCGGCTGCGACGGGCGAGGGTGCGGTGGGCAGAACGGCAGACACGGGACTTCTCCTCAGATGACGGCGACGGGATCGACCATGGAGCCGGTGGCCCCGCGGATCTTCACCGGCAGGGCCACGAACAGGAATTCGTAGACGCGCTGACGGGCGAGCTCCTCGAGGTCCAGGCTCTCCATCAGGTAGATCCCGTTCTCGATGAGCAGCAGCGTGTGGACAGGCTGTGGGTTCCCGGTCGGTCCGGGGTCCGGCGCCGGCTGGACTTCGTACGTCTCGGTATCCGTGCCAGTCGCGACGACGCCGCGCTCGAGCAGCCAGTGCGCAGCCGAGATGTCCGGGCCGGGCGTCTTGTGCTCAGCCATCCGCTCGGCATCTGGCCACAGGCCCATGTAGCCGGTGCGAATGACGACGACGTCCCACGGCCGGACCTCGACGCCCTGCGCGGCACAGACCGCCTGGCACTCGGCCGCGTCGATGGGGTCGCCCTTCGCGAGGCAGTCGACTCCCCGGAACCCCGGCACGTCGAGCAGCACGCCACGGGTGAAGAACGGCGGCAGGTTCGACGCGTCGCCGTGCGTCGGCCCGAAGTCCGTCAGGTGCTCGTCAGCAAATCCGTCGCCGTACCAGTGCATGTCGTCGCCGACGGTCATGTGGGCGAGGGCGTCCACGTGGGCACCGGAGTGTGATGTCGCCATGACGTACTCGGCCATGTACCCGAGGCCCGCGTCGTTGACCGGACCCCACGGCTGGGCGCCGGTCACGCGAATGCCCCGCGGCGTCCGGTAGTTGAGGACCTGGAAGGGCGGATGGCCCGGGAACAGCGGCATCCCCGGGAACCGCGTGGCCGCGAGCGAGATCATCCGGCCCTCGCGGACCAGTCCCGCGGCGGCGACGACTCGCTCCGGCGGGAGCGCCCCGATCGGACCGACCTGTGACCTGGTCATCGCACGCCTCCGGCCGATTCGGGTTCTTTCGCGCGAGCGTCCTGGAGGGCGCGCCAGACCCGCTCCGGCGTCAGCGGCAGGTCGCGGATCACAACCCCGGTCGCGGCACGCACCGCGGCAGCGACCGCCGGCGCGACGCACAGCAGGGCACCCTCGCTCATGCCCTTGGAGCCGTACGGTCCGGGCCCGTCGGCGTTCTCGACGATCGCGCTCTCCAGCGCGAGCGGCAGGTCCATGCTCGTCGGGATCCGGTAGTCGATCGCCCCGAGATTCCGGATCCGCCCGGTCTCGTCCAGGATGTAGTGCTCCATCAGCGTGTGCCCGAGGCCCTGGATGGCGGCGCCGTCGTCCTGCATCCGGACCTGCAGGGGGTTGAGCGCCTTCCCGACGTCTGACACGGTCACGTGACGGATGACCGTGATGTCCCCTGTCGCCTCGTCGACCTCGGCTTCGATGGCCGTGCAGTTGAGCTCGAAGAACGCCGCGCTCCCGCCGAGCGGATGATCAGGATCGGCCTCCTTGCGCTTCTCGCCGTTGCCGACCAGCTCGCCACCCAGCCGGCCGAGTCCCGCCTTGAGCACGTCGCGGATGTCGAGCTCGCGGTCCGCCAGTCGAACGATCCCGTCCTCAACGACGATGTCCGCTGCATCGATTCCGTGGAGCCGGGCGGCCATCGCCCGCAGCTTCCCCTGGACATCGCGACACGCGGCCAACACGGCGTTTCCCATGAGCACGGTCGAGCGGCTCGCCGAGGTCTGCTGGTCGTACGGGACGACGGCCGTGTCGCCCATGACGACCGTGACCCAGTCGAGCGGGACGCCGAGCTCGCCGGAGACGATCTGGGCCAGCACCGTCCGGGCCCCCTGGCCCATGTCGGATGTCCCGGCATAGACGACGGCGCTGCCGTCGGCCAGCAGTCGCACCGTGGCATACGAGAGACCGGTCGTCGGGCCGCTCTTGATGCCGAGGGCGACGCCGCGACCGTGCCCCGCCGGCAGGGGAGTCCCCCACCCGATCATCTCGGCTGCTCGGCGGACGGTCTCCTCCCAGTCGCCGTCGGCCGGCGTGTCGAACGGGATGAACGCCTCGCCCTTGCGGGCCAGGTTGCGCAGGCGCAGCTCGAGCGGATCGATCCCGAGCGCCAGGGCGCCATCGGTCAGGTTGGATTCGACCGCCCAGTTGACCTGGGGCGCCCCGAATCCACGAAACGCCGTCGAGGGAACCGTGTGCGACAGGATGCTTCGCGCGAGGATCCGGGCAGCCGGGACGCGATACGGCCCGCACCCCGGATAGCTGCCCTTGCCCACGACCCGGTCGGCGATGTCGACGTAGGCACCGATCAGGTAGTCCGCCTCGATGTCCTGGAAGGCGATCGTGCCGTCGGATCTGAGCCCGGTCCGGACGTGGACCTGGGCCGCCGCCCGCCGGACCGCCTGGAAAGTCTCCTCGAGGGACAGCACGAGGCGGACCGGCCGGCCGGCCTGCAACGCCATGAGGGCCATGAGCGGCTCGTACTTGGCATGCTGCTTGCCACCGAACCCGCCACCGGGATCGGGCGCGTAAACCCGGACCTTCGAGAGCGGCAGGGCGAGCAGCTTCGCAATGAGCTTCTGGAGCCAGTTCGGGTGCTGGATCGAGCTCCACACGGCGATCCCGTCGCCGTCGGGCGCGGCCATGAAGACGTGCGGTTCGATCGCGAAATGGGTAACCATCGGGAACGTGTAGCGATGGTCGACGACGAGATCGGCCGTCGTCCCGTCCACGTCGCCCCAGCCCACCCGGTGTTCGCCGATGACGTTCGAGGTCGCGAGCGGATCGCCCGGCCGGAGACCCGGGTCCTGGACAAGCGGTGCCGCCGGGTCGAGCGCCGCGGCAACCGAGAAGACCGCGGGGAGCTCCTCGTATTCGACGCGCACGAGGTCCACTGCGGCCCCCGCCGCGTCCTTCGTCTCGGCGGCGACCGCGGCGACCGGATCGCCGTGGAACTTCGTCTCGCCGACCACGATGACGGGTCGATCCTCGAGCTGCGGCCCGAACCGCGGGGTGGGCTGTGGCAGGTTCGCGGCAGTCACGACCAGCCTGACCCCGGGCAGCGCCTCGGCTGCGCTCGTGTCGATCGAGACGATCCGGGCGCGGGCACACGGAACAGTCACCAGCTTCACATGCAGCTCACCGGGCAGGTGGATGTCGGCGGCGTAACGCTGGAGGCCGCTGACCCGGTCTTCTCCACCGACGCGTGTGGGGGACGAGCCGGCGCGGGTCCCGTTCATCGTCCGGTCTCCTCGGCGATCGACAGGACCGCGTCGGTGATCTGCCCGTAGCACCCGCACCGGCAGAGGTTTCCGGCGAGGCCCTCCTGGATCTCCGCGACCGAGGGATGCGGATTGCGGCTGAGCAGGTCGTGCGCCGCGACGACCTGTCCGGGGATGCAGAAGCCGCACTGGACGGCGCCCTTCTCGAGGAACGCAGCCTGAAGC
>Ga0302046_10006564_pt1 | contig 10129 bp, 9 predicted proteins | sample RVTome_11_FD_200261 | JGI IMG/M metagenome (GOLD analysis project Ga0302046, IMG submission 200261) | Soil microbial communities from uranium-contaminated site in the Upper Colorado River Basin, Wyoming, United States - RVT147D111 (version 2) ... | reverse complement strand
CGTTTATCTAGCAGGCCATTCCGTCGTCGGTCTTAAGCTGTTCTTGAGCGTCCTTCTGGGTGCCTTCGGTCTCGGTACGTACAGTGCCGTATATGCGATTTGGGGGCGCTGGCCAGCCGGTGTAGGGGCCGTACTGGCGCTGCTGTCCCCTTACCAAATGCGGACGACGTTCTTCGAAGGAAACCTGCCCCGAACGCTTTCCTTGCTGTCCTTGCCGGTTCTGTTGCTTGCCACCGAAAAGGTGCTCACGACGTCACGGCCGCGTATGCCGTGGCTGGTGGCCCTGACCGGCGCCTGGACCTGGGCGATCCTGGCGCATCCCCAACAGGCCTATCTGTACGGCATCGGGCTTGGGTTCTATTTGGTGGTGCGCCTCTTCCTGGATCCTGATCTGCCGCTGGTGCGGGCGATCCCTTGGCTCGGTGGCGGAGGGTTTGGTCTGCTGCTCAGTGCGCCGTGGGCCTTGCCCGCATATGGACGGGGTGAACTGGGCAACGTTCCCAATCTGCCGATTGAGAAAGTCAGCCTGTTCGCGGCCCCGGCCACGAGCCTGGTCCCCAGCCTCAATTTGACGGACGGTACGGTCGCCGTGGGCTTTGGCGTTCTGGTACTGGCGTTGCTGGCGGCGGCCAGCCGGCCCGATCCGCGCAGGACGGCGCTAGTAGTGGCCGGCTTGGTTTGCTTTGTGCTTGCCCTGGGGCCACCCGGCGTGGTCTTCAGCCTGCTTCCGCTCAGCGACCAATTGCTGCCCGAGCGCTTCTTGAACCTGGCGGCATTTGTCTTCGCCATCGCGGCCGCCGGGATTGTGCCGGCTCGGGGTCGCTACCGCTGGGGCCGTCTGATTGTGGTCTGCCTGCTGGTCTTGCTCGATGTCTTGCCGGCGCTCGGCTTGATACGCCACAGCCGCTTCGGGGGTCAGGAGCGTGCACTCCAGGCCGCGGTGCGGAAGGCAGAGTTCCCCGAGGAATTGCGCTGGGCTCTATTTTCACAACCGGAACCAAGGGCAACAGAGGTCTACCTGCTTGGCCAAGAAACCGATCTGATCAATGGTTGGGCACTGGAGAATACGCCGCATCACGAGCCGCTGCGGCGCTACCTGCAAGCGGCCGAGTGGAGCCCCGACTACCTGGCCAGCCTGCTGGGCCGTTGGGCCGTTGGCGGGGCCGTCATTCAGAACGGCTATGATTCTTCCCTGACGGATGGCCTGGTCGCCCACGAATGGGAGCTGGCAGACCGGACCGATGGCTATGAATTGTGGCAGAGCCAGGAACCGCCGTCCATCGTGCAAGCACTCCCGTCCAACCGAATGTTGGTCCTGGGCGACCGGGTGACACCCTTGCTGATGGCTTTCCCCTTCGGCCAGGAGTCGGAGGCCAAGCAATTGCGTTCGGTAGACCCTACCGACCTGGCTGGCTTCCCAGTGCTGGCGCTGTATCGGTTCGCCCCCGCCCAGTCGGATTTGGGTCGCGAGCAAGCCATGCTGACCGAATACCTGGAGGCCGGCGGCACGTTGATCGTCGACCTGAGCGGGATGGAACAGTCGGCCGGCCGGTCGGCCGACTTCTTGGGCGTGAGTGTTTTGAGCCTTTCCTTCAGCCAGAATATGGACCTGCGCTGGCAGGGCGTGGAAGGCATGCCGCCGATGCTGGCCCTGCCAGAGGCGGCAGCCGGCTGGACCGGCGCTACCTACCGGGGCCTGGACCGGGTCCTCGCCGAAGTGGCCCTTGATGAGAGTTGGTACCCCGTGCTTGGCTACAAACAGGTAGGGGAAGGCCGGGCCTGGTTTGTGGGCCTGAATCTGCTCTACTTCGCCCAGCTGACCGGCTCCCAGGAGCTGGCCTCCGCCGTCCAGGAGCTGACGCTGAGCGGGGTCGAGGTTGACCGCTCGCTTCAGTATCAAGGCCTGCCCGTTTCAGGCTGGCAAGCAGGCGGCCGGGGCTTATCCTTCCAGGTCGATGTGCCCGAACCCGGCGGGCGTGTGCTGGTTTCGTACACGTACTCGCCCCGCTTTCGGGCTTTGGTGGATGGTCAGCCCGCCGCCCTCGAGTCCTTCGAGCACTTGATCAGCCTCGAACTGCCGGCCGGGAGTCATCAAGTGGATATTGCGTACGAGCCGTTTGGAACTGGTTGGCCGGTCGCCGGTTGGTTGGTGGGCGGCCTGGGTTTGGTCGGTTTGGCGGCGGCGCTGATCGTGGAGCAACGCCGTTACCTGCCGCCGCAACCAACTCCAGCGCAAGATCCATTGGTGAGCGACCGTACCCATGCGCCCTGCGCCAACTGCGGCTTCTTGCTCTCGGAAGTCGGTCCGCCGTCGCCGGTGACCTACCCGTTCCAAGTAGTGCACTGTCCCATCTGCGGGCTGAGCATGAACGACGAAGGATTCTCACCCGGCGAAGAGCTGGAAGCCGACACGCGCAGCGCCCGGCTGGCGGTCTGGCTGCGCCAGCATGATTATGACCCCGAGACGGTACACGAGCGCTGGGGTTTCAGCGCTGAGGCATTCTTCAGCGGCGAAGGCGAGCCGCCACATCTGCCCGACATCAGCCGGGGCGACCGTGGCTGATCGGATCCTGATTGTCGACGATACCGACACCGTGCTCGACTATCTCGATTTGGTCTTCGCCAAGAGCGGCTTCGAGACGCTGCGGGCGCGGGGTGGGGCGCAGGCGTTGGCGCTGGCGCAAGAGCAATTGCCCGACCTGGCCCTGGTCGACGTCATGATGCCGGACATCGACGGCTTCGAAGTTTGCCGCAGGCTGCGCGCCGACCCGACCACCAGCCGGCTGCCGATCTTCTTGTATTCGGCGATTGTCGGCCAGGAGGTGCGGGCCCAGGCCCATGCCGCCGGCGCCGATGAGTTTCTGGGCAAATCGCTGCACCATGCGGAATTGGTCGAGCGGGTGCGGGATTGGCTGGCCACGCGGTCCTTGCCGGGTGCGGTCGGCGAGCCAGCCATGCTCCAGCTGGCACTGGACCTGGTTGCCTTGTTCGAGGTCGAGGTGGTCTGGCTGCTGACACAGCAGGCTGGGGCTTGGCGCACGGGCGCGCTCGCCAGCGAGCGCGGCGAACAACAAGCCCGGCGGCTACTTGAGGCCGCCGGTGAGCCGGCCAAGGTCGGCCTGGGGCTGGCCCCGCAGGCAAGCTTGGTTCGGCGCATTTCGCTGGAGGAACTGATTGCGGCGCCGGGCTGTCAGAAGCTGGCGACGGCGCTGGCTGGGATCAACGCACTGGGTGCCATCGTGGCGCCCCTGGCTCCCGAGGGTGAGCTGGTGGGCCTGCTGGTTGCCAGTGCGCCGGCGGCGCTAGCCACCTCTGGGCCGGCCGCCCAACGCATGGTCATTGGACTGCGCTATGCCACGCTGGCCCTGGAAAGGATGGAATAACACAAAGTACACAAAGGCGAAACGGAAGGACGGATTGGGTGTCCTTGATGTGCTTGGTGTCTCAGTGTTAAGAAAAGGACCGCCCGCGGGCGGTCCTTTGAACACTTGGATAAAGTCGCCGGGTTACGGGCAGGCGCCCTGGGCCACGTCGCCTGCGGTTGTCCAGGTGTAGGTGCACTTGGTCGGCATCGAACGCAGATAAATACTGAACGGAGCGTCAGCGTCGCCGCTGTCAATCACGGCGGCGACAGCACGAGCCGTGATCGCCGAAACGGCCGAATCGGCCATATAGATATCCACGGCCGACTGCACGACCTCGGTCTCGGCTGCGTTGACCGTGGTCTCGGCGTTGGCGCCAAGTCCGCCAAGGGTGAGGGTCACGATCCCGAACAGCACGCTCAGGATGGCGATTGTCACCAGCAGCTCGATCAGGGTGAAGCCACGTTCTTCTGTCATCAATCTCTTCAACATGTCCTCTTGCTCCTTGCGCAAAGTGGTTACCATTGTCATTGGTTGAGCCAGGTTGATTTGCTACTCGGATAAGTCCAACTACAACGCTCGTCCTTTGACACTCCCAGTGTGCCACAGGCATGGCTTTTTTGACTTTACAGCGGCCTTACATCGTCTGCGATTGTTCGCGAGGATTTGAAATCGTTTGACTTTGAGATCAACCCCGGGCCAGGCTTGCCTGTAAGGCGTCTGCATCCCGCGCCTGGGCCAGCGCGCCATCGATGGAAACCATGCCGCGGCGATAGAGCGTCTCGAGGGCCTGGTCCATAGTCTGCATGCCGGCCTGGCGGGACGACTCGATTACGGTGGCCATCTGGTGGGTCTTGCCTTCGCGGATCAAGTTGCGGATGGCGCTGGTGGCCAGCATGACTTCCAGCACCGGCAGGCGGCCGTTGCCATCAAGCCGCGTCAGGAGCGCCTGTGACAGCACGCCCTCCAATGTCAGAGACAGCTGCATCCGGATCTGACCTTGTTGGTGCGCCGGGAAACTGTCGACGATGCGGTCAATCGTCTGTGGTCCGCTGTTGGTGTGCAGCGTCGACATGACCAGGTGGCCGGTCTCGGCCGCCGTCAGACAGGCTGCCATTGTGTCCTGGTCCCGCATCTCGCCCACCAGAATGACATCCGGATCCTGGCGCAGCGCCTGGCGGGTTGCGATGGCGAAGCCCTGCGTATCGCGGCCCACCTCCCGCTGCGTGATCAAGCTGGCCGCATCGCGGTAGATGTACTCGATGGGGTCCTCGATCGTCACAATCCGGCGGGCCTCATTCTGGTTGATGTGCTCGATCATCGCCGCCAGCGTCGTCGATTTGCCGCTGCCCGTGGGTCCGGTCACCAGGACCAGACCCTGGCGCTTCAACGCGAGCTGTCCACACACCTCCGGCAGCGCCAATTCCTCGAGCGTGGGCACCTGCAGGTCAATGCGGCGCAGTGACAGGCTGACCGAACCCCGCTGGTAAGCGACATTGACGCGGTAGCGGGCTTGCTGGCTGACCTCATGCGAGAAATCCAGCTCATGCGACTGCTCGAAGGCCGCCCGCTGCTCGGGGGTGGTGACCTCCTCCAGCATCCGGTCGAGCGCCTCGACGGTTAGCGCCGGGCCATTGGGCTGCGGGGCCAGCCTGCCATGGATGCGAAAGACGGGCGGCGCGCCCAGTTTGAGGTGCAAGTCGGAGGCCTGGTGCTCGTTCATCCACGTGAGCAGCGGTTGCAGGGTCATGCCGGCCTCCCCAGCCAGTAGATCAGGAAGCGATCGCCAAATAACAAGCCGGCCACCCCGGCTAGGGCCAGGAACGGGCCAAAGGGAACGGCGTCTCCCGGCTTGGCCCGCCGTGTCAGCAACAAGAATCCGCCGACCAGCCCGCCGCTGATGAAGGCAAGCAGCAGGACAGGAACGGCCAACGGAAAGCCGACCGCCAGGCCAATGAAGGCCGCCAGTTTGACGTCACCCATACCCATGCCGCGCGGCAGCAGCACGGCGATGGCAAACAAGGCACCAAAGGCGACCGCACCCCCGCCAAGAGCCGGCAGCGTTTCCGGTGGCCAGGGCAGCAGGGCGGCGGCCAAGGCCAGGGCCAGCGCCGGATACACCAATCGGTTGAGGACCACCTGATGCTCAAGGTCAATGGCGGCGATTGCAATCAACAGGCTGGCGAAGCCCATGGTGACGACCAATCGCGGCCAGGGGCTGATGAGCCAGCCAGCGGCTGCAAAGACCAACGCCGTAGTCAGCTCAACTGCGGGGACTCGCAGGGGGATGGGCGCTGTGCAGGTGCGGCAGCGGCCGCGCAGCGCAAGCCAACTCACGATCGGTACCAACTCCCGCTTGGCGAGCCGGCGGCCGCAAGCGGGGCAGCGGGATGGCGGGTGCAGCAGGGATTCCCCCGCAGGCAAGCGGTCGGCCACCACATTCAGAAACGAGCCGACACAGGCCCCCAGCACGAACAGCCCGGCGCTGACAAGCCAATTCATAGCAGCTTGAGGGCCAAGCCGAGGTTGACGCTGTAGGCAGCCAGGGGGAAGTTGTCAGGATACGCTAAAGGCGGGGCTGGTAGTACCACTGGCAGGCTCATTCGATCGCTCAATTGCCGCTGGCGCAGGGCATCCCCCAGCTCGGCTCCGGTGGCGACCAGCGGCGTCTGATCTGGTAGGGGTTGGTCACGCCGGCTGTCGTTGTAGAACTTGATCGTACGTTGCAGCTCTTGCGTCAGGAGTTCAAGGCGAGCCTCGGTCGAAGCGGTCGGACCCGCGAAAGGCGCCGTTCGTACCAGGACGGGCAGACCCTGCCGCACGATGACTACGGTCAGACCCTGCAGATCCAGATTGGCGATGATGGCGTTGGATCGGTTGGCTGCCCGTGCGAGCGCCAGCGCGCCAATGTCCATTTGCGTTGGCTTCAGCCCGGCGGCCCGTAGCGCCTGCACATGCTCATCGATGGTGCGGCGTGGGTTGGCGGCAACAAAAATGCGCAGTTCGTCCTCCACGCGACCGATTACCTGCCAGGCCAGATCCATCTCCCCGGGCGGCATCGTGATTTCCTGGCGCACTTTGCGCTCAACTGCTCCTGCCAGCAGGCCGGGCTCGACGACCGGCAGGCCGATGGTGCGGATGATCGAGCGGTGCCCCGGGATGGCGACGACAACATGCCGTCTCGGATACTTGTCGGCCTGCAGCCGCTGTTTGATGGTGTCACCGGCCAGCGCCGGCTCGAGCAAACCGCCGTTGTCGATAGCTTCGGCCGGCAGTACGACTTCGGACCACTGTTCCACCCGCTCGCCGCGCGTGCTCATCAAGCGGACAAGAGGCCCTTCGAAACTGATGGTCGTGATCTTTCGTTCGAACAATGTCGGACTCCTCAGGGTTGCGCTTGATCGCTACTCGGCCAGCCGCACGACCGCCAGCGTAAAAGCACAGCTGTCGTTGATTGCGTCAACGGCCAGATCGTCCACCGCCAGCGTCGGGCCGGCTTCCGTTTCCAACCGGCCGATCAAAGTCAGGCAGGTGGCGCGGTCGGCCACAAGCTGCAGCCGGTAGATATCGGCCTCGACCTGCCCGGCGGCCGTCGCCTGTAATTCGGTCCCCGTCAGACTGATGCTGACCAATTCGGCCTGCAGCCCGACGGCATGGTCAAAACTGCGACGGTAGACCGCATAGGACGAGCCGGGCGCTGGCACGGCCAGTTCCAGCTCGGCAAGTTCTGCCTGCATGCCGGACAACTCGGCCCGCAATGAGTCAATCTCCTGCAATTCGATCACTTCGAGATTGGACAGGTTGGATCGTGCGTCTTGGATCTGCACCTGAACCCGTTCGGCCGTTTGGCTGCGCAGGCTGGCGCCGATCAGCAGGATCAGGTGCAGGCTCACCAGGGCGGCACACAACAGGAGCGCCATGCGCCAGGGAGAAAGCGTGCCAAGAGCGCTTGCGCGATTGGTGGTCATGGAGCCACCTCCTGTGTGCCGGCGCCGTCCGGTGCGATGATCTCAATGCCGGCGTCCAGGATGAAGCGATAGGTCATCGCCTCACCCTCGGTTGTCGCCTCAGCGGTCTGGCCGGCAGCTGCCTCCTCCGGCATGATTCGGTCAATCGACCGGACGGTTACGTAATCGAACAGGCCGGAGGTTCGCAATGCTTCAGCATAGGTCAGGGGGAGCGGATAGGCGCGGCTCAAACCCACCAGGCTCACCTGGCCGCGCGCCTGCTGGATCTGCTCAAGACTGATCCCATCAGGGGCCAGGGAGACTGCCCGCTCGAGCACCGGTCCCCAGCTCACCTGTTGAATGGATAGGCGATCCAGCGCGTCTTGTAGGGCCCTAAGATTCTCCTCGGCCAATGCAATTTCGGCGATCAGATGCTCCTGCCGGACGGGCAAGGCCTGGGCCTCGACAAGCTCCTGGCGCACCTGGGTCAGGTCCTCGCGTTGAAGCTCCAAGGCCTGACCGGCCATCTCAAACTGCTGGTAGCTGAAGTACAGCAGGCCGAGCAGCACGGCCACCGCAATCCAGGCAGTCAAAGTCCGCCAACTGAGGCGTGGGGGCTGGTGCCGTGCGGGCAGCACGTTGAGATTCAAGATACCCTCAACCCGGGCCGGCACGCGGTCGGGGGAGTCTGCATCGTTTGCGGTGTTTGGCCTGGGTTCCATCGGTCCGCTGTGTCCCTCTTTCCTGTTTGGATCCACTATTCGATATCCCAGAGCAGGATTCTGGGGTTTGCGCCAGCCAGGGACACTCGCGCCGTCAACTGCAAGTCGCCACCCTGAAAGGCCCTGACGACATAGGTGATACCAAGCATCCAGAAGTCCGTGCTGCCCCCGCCGCGCAGGGCATAAACCGTGTCACTGCCGGCGTACACGATCGAACCGCCTGGGCCGACGGCGGCCGGTGTATCCGGCAAGTCGCCCCAGCTGTTGGTCAACCGGTCGTAGCGCCAGGCATCGCGCGTACCACCGCCGCGCAGGGCGTAGGTGTAGCGGACCTCGTCGGATGTCAAATCGGCTCCAACCCCTACTGCGCTGGGCGGGTCGGCCGGCGACGTCTGCCAGTTGTTGGGGGTGTACGACCAGAAGTCCCCCGTGCCATTCCCTTGAAATGCGAGCAGTGCCCCGCTGCCGTCGGCCGTCAAGGCGGCGCCGGCGCCGGTCGTATCCGGGGTTCGGTCGCGGAAGTCCCAGCTGTCTGGACCCTCGCGGTAGCGCCAGACACGGTCGAGGCAAAACATAAGCACACAGAGCCACGGATCCATGAACGCGTAGGTCTCACCACTTTCCAGATAGGCTAGTGAGCCGGAGGCGTTGACATCGCGTGGCGTGTCGGCGCGCGCCGTCCAGCTATTGCTCGACGGCCGGTAGCGCCAGAAGTCGGTCGTGTCGCCGCCCCGCAAGGCGAAGAGCGTGTCGCCATCGCGTGTTGTCAAGGCGCCTCCCTCCCCAACGTTGTTGGGCGTCAGCGCACGCGGTGTCCAACTGTCGCTGGCAATGTCGTAGCGCCAGAAGTTGCGGGTGTTGCCGCCGCGCAGAGCGAAAAGGGAGCCCGAGATTCGAGTCAACGATCCACCATCCCCAACCCCGGCCGGGGCTGAGGCCACCGAGAGCCAGTCCTGCTCGGCAGTTACCGTCACGCTGGTCGCCACACCATTGATGGACGGATTGCCGGCGACGGCTACCGGGCTGCCGAGCGAGGCCAATACGCTGTTGCGGAAAGCGGAATCAGTGTCCAAGCGCCAGACCGCGTACTCAACACCCGAGTCGGCGGCGTACAAGGCAGCCGTGCTCTCCCCGGCGGCGCGCACTGCCAGCATACTGGTCGAGACCTGCGACAAAAACGGCGCCATCAGAATCGAGCCCAGGGCGATGGCCACCAGCACGCCCGGCAACGAGCCACCGGCCTCGCTGTGGGTAAGCCGTATCAACCAATCCCGCCGAGTCGTTGCTTGGCTGTTCATCAGTCCACCCGCAAGGCCAGCTCGAAGATTTGGCTCAGGCTGGCGTCGGCGCTGGTGGCGGTCAGGGTCACGCTGACTCTCTTCTGACCGGCCGACTCGACAAAGACAACATCCGCCTCCTGCTCGATATTGCGCGCCACCACATTGCTGCTGTTGAGCGCGCCGCCGATCCACACCTCGCGAACCAGCTGGCCCGCGAGTGCGTCATAGCGGTAGCGGTATGTGCGATCGGGCCCCAGCTGAGCAGCGCTGAAGCTGCCATAGACCGGGGAGGCCCCGCTGGCAAAACTGCTCGCCTCGGCAGCATCGCGAGTCAGCCAGAGCGACGAAGTCTGGATGTCAGCCGCGACCGCCATCTGGTCGGCCCCGAGCCGGGTCGCCGAGAAGAATTGGAGGATGAAGGTGCCCATCAGGCCGGCAATACCAATGGCGATCGAAATGCCGACCAGCAGTTCGACGAACGACAGGCCACTTTCATCGGACAGCCGCAGCTGACGGATTGCCAAGGGCGAAGGCGAGCCTGGTTGGCCCATCACCGATTGGCCTTGAGATCCTGGAGCGCGGCGAGCAGGTCGCCGCTCCGACTGACACTGACCGTGACCCGCTGGAGTCCGCTGCCGTTTGGGGAGGCGACAAAGGTCCCGCTGCCTTCGTCCCAGAAGGCAACGTCAAGGCCCAGGGAATAGCCGGCCGGCACCCAGGCGGTGGGGTATGGACTGGCGCCGGGGTCCGCCTGGTAGGCCGCGTCCTTGATCAGCTCGACTTGGGCGCGGGCCAGGCTGTCCGCCAGAACCTGGTCC
>Ga0302046_10006561_pt1 | contig 10132 bp, 10 predicted proteins | sample RVTome_11_FD_200261 | JGI IMG/M metagenome (GOLD analysis project Ga0302046, IMG submission 200261) | Soil microbial communities from uranium-contaminated site in the Upper Colorado River Basin, Wyoming, United States - RVT147D111 (version 2) ... | reverse complement strand
CAGCCTCCTTCGTCGGCTTGCTGTCCTTGCGGAATAGAGCTGCCGCGGCAACGATCTGCGCCGGCTGGCAATAACCGCACTGCGGCACCTGCTCGGCGACCCAGGCGTCGATGAGTGGGTGCTCCGAGGTCTGCGCGAGCCCCTCGATCGTCTCCACGGCGCGCTCCCCGACTCTTCTGAGCGGCACCATGCAGGCGTGATTCGGCTCGCCGTCAATGAGCACGAGGCAGGCGCCGCACAGCCCCGTGCCGCAGCCGTACTTCGTGCCCTTGAGGCCGACACAGTCGCGCAGCACCCACAGCAGCGGCATCTCGGGATCCGCTTCGACATCGACGCTGGCGCCGTTGACGCGCAGCGAAAGCATCTAATGAATCTCGCCGTAGAAGCTCATCCAGTTATGCTGATTGAGTTCCCACGAGCGGCTGGCGAAGTCGGTGCTGGTGGAGTTCCAGCTCATGCCGAAGGTGATCCGCGGCCAGACGAACTTGATGCCGATCTCGGTGCGGATGACGGCGTGGCGGATGTCCTGGGTGAACGGGCTCTTGTCGTTGAAGATCCCGCCTTCGATGGTCGAGTTGCGCGCGACGACGCTGCCCTCGATGCGCCCGTAAACGAACGCCTCGTCGGCGAAGAGCCAGCCCCCACCGACGCGGTCCAGCCAGTCGCGCGGGCGATCAGAGTCGCGCCGGACAGCCCGCCTCGGCAGCATCTCGCCGACGCCGGCGCCGTCGAAATAGCCGCGCATGTTGCCGAGCCGCCAGCGGCCGGTGATGCCGATAGATGCATCGGTGAAGATATTGCCGAGCCGAAACGCGGTCGTTCGCCCGAGGTCGGCGAGCAAGGTGCCGTCGCCGGCAGTCCAGCGGCGCAGCGGCTTCTCGCGCAGGCGCCGGACTTGCAGGCCGATCTCCTCCTCTATCTGTAACGGCCAACCCAGAGCCTCCGGCACATCGATGACGTTGTTGTGCCAGAATTTCTGGAAGCGCTCCGCTCGCGAGCACGGGCCCATGCAGCCGGCGGAGAACTCCCAGACGACGGATGCGTCCTGCTCGTCGAGGCGCCCGCGAAAATACGAAAAGTACGTCCATCCGGCATATGGCCGGTCGTCGGGCGGGATCTGCTCGGGCGGAAGTGAGATCAGGGCGCCGGTATAGGTCTCGTTGCCGAGCGCCCACCCGAACCAGCGATCGTCCTCGGTCTTGAGCGCCGTGAGCCTGATACCGTTGGTATAGTAGCGGTCGGAATCGAGCAACGTGTCGTTGTCGTTGTCGAAGGTGAATTCCCAGTCGCCGAAGAACGTCTCCTGGGCGCGCAACGGCGAGCCCGGCGCGAGCATCAACGTGATCGACAGCGCCGCGACGATCGAAAGCCCCGGCTTGCAGCTCGCCCTGCCCGCCGGTGTCGCGGGCCGCGTTGTCCAAAGTGCCGTCATTCCGTCTCGGACGCGAAACCGGCCGGCGATCGCGAGCCGGCATCTCGCGACAGCATAGGAGACGCGCCGGCCTGCTGCGGCGCGGCCTGGAGACGCTCGAGCTCGTCGAGCACCGCGTAGGTCAGCGCAACGGTCCGCACGTCGATGTCCGGCGCCCTGAAATAATGATCGAGTCCCACTTCCGTGACCACGAGCCCACCTTCCACCAGTTCATCGGCGAGCAGGGTCAAGCCGTCGTTCGGCCCCTGCCGCCGCAGGATCTTGTACCGCCCCTGAGTCCCTTCGGGCACCTGACCCGACAGCGGCGCGGCGACATAATGCAACATCAACACCTCGGACGGTAGCTCGAGCGCCGCGAAGCTCGCTCGCCGCACCTCGGTGCTCAGATTCTCCAAGATGTCGGGCGGCTGGCCTTGGCGACGCAGCATGATGCCGGCGAGCCAGCGCCGCACACCCGACAGGTAGCGGTCGGCGTAGGGTGACCCGCGCAACAAGCCGCCGACGCTGATCCACGCCTTGATGCTGCTCATGGCGGGCCCACCGTCAAGCGCGCTCAAAGCCATGGCCGTCTCGGTGCCTCCCTTGCTGGTGCTGACGACCACGATGCGCTCGTGCGCTGCCGCCAAGTCCCTGAGCGTTCGCGTGACGAGCTCCGCGTTGGCCTCTACGTAGCCGAGCTCCTCGGTTTCGATGAACTCCGGCTCGAAACCGAGCTCGGTCAAGAGTGTGCGCTGGCGCGTGAAGCTCGCTCCGTTCGACGGATTGCTCCGGTAGGCATAGCCAGGCACGAACACCATCGTGTAGGACTTGTAGCGCGCGTCATCCTCGGCCGTCGGCGCGAATGATCCGTCCGATAGCTCCTCGACGAGCGCGGTATAGCGGTCTTGCAGCCGCCGATTGCGCGGCTGGGCGTAGGCACGCGAAACGAAATGCATGGTCGCGAAATCCGCCGACAGCTCATCCGCGAGCTGCTCGAGGCCCTCGCGGTCTCGAGGCACCGGGTCGAGGTCTTCGAGCGTGTCCTCGATGACCTCGGTCATCTCGGCATCGTCTCGCTGCCCGGGTAGATAACTCTCCAGATAGTAGGCCGCAACGCGCGAGTCGACCCTTGTCGCCACGGGCTGACCGGCCAGCTCGCCGCTGGTCTGAAAGCGCGCGATCGGGGCGCAGGCGCCGACACCGAGCGACGCGAGCACGAGCATCGCGCGCGCGATGCCGCGGCGCCGCTCGCGCGGACCTCGAGTAGCCGCACACGCGGTGTTCGGTCGAAACATCGAGCGCCTGTCCTCGGTCATGCTCACGCTAGTTGCAACAATTCTAGTCTAGCTTTCTTGCAGCGGGCCAACGGTGACTTGAGTCATGTCCCGGCAACGCCGGGTCGATCGTTAGCCTTGGGTATTGCGGTTGATCGGATAGCCTACGGGCGGTGCGAGCAGCGGCTGCAGCAGCAGACGATCCAGACGCGAATCGCGGGGCTCGCGGAACTGCTCGATGCCGATCGTCATGCCGGCGTGCCCGGCCGCCGGTTGCGGCCGGTAAGTGCCGAACCAGCGGTCCCACCAGGGGAAGTTGAAACCGAAATTGCTGTTGGTCTCGTTGCGCAGGATGGAGTGATGCACGCGATGCATGTCGGGCGTCACGACCAGCAATCTCAGCCAGCGGTCGAGGCCCACCGGCAAACGAACGTTGCCGTGATTGAACATCGTAACTGCATTCAGCAGCACCTCGAACAGCAGCACGGCGCCGGCGGGGGGGCCGAGAGCCGCAATAGCCGTATATTTAATGAGCATCGAAACCCCGATCTCCAGCGGGTGGAAGCGGAACCCCGTGGTCACATCGAAGCCGAGATCGGTGTGGTGCACGCGGTGCAGCCGCCACAGCAGCGGCACGGCGTGGAACAGCACGTGCTGGAGGTAGATCACGAGATCGAGCGCCAGCACGCCGAGCACGAAGGCCGTCCACGGCGGCAGGCTCGAGAAATTGAGCAAGCCCCAGCCGCGTTCCTCGACGAGAAGCGCGAAACCCACCGCCGCGCCCGGAAAAACGATCCGCAGCAGCACCACGTCGACGGCGAGGATTCCGAGGTTGCCGGGCCAGCGCGCGCCGCGCGTGACTTGGAGCCCGCGACGCGGCGACAGAAGCTCCCAGGCGGCCATCGCCACCAGCACGGCGGCAAAGATCCCGAAACGCAGCAGCGCTTGGACGTCCTGCGATTCGCCAGGCATCAGGCTTTTCTCCGCGACCGCGGCGGAGAACTCGGGCCCGCCCGCCTTGCGGCCGCGGAGACCGGATTAAGCTTTGCGGCTGGCGTTGCCGATCCGAATGATCACGTCGACGCCCCGTTGCTCGGTGCCGCGCGGCAGGGCCGATCGCACCTCGAGAGAAACCGCGTCGGGCTCGATGTCGATGAGCTCGCCGGTATCGACGTGATAGAAATGATGGTGCGGGGTGACCGTCGGGTCGTAGAACTGTCGCGCGGGGTCCACCTTGACGGTGCGCAACAGGCCGCGCTCGCAAAACAGGTTCAGGCTGTTGTAGACAGTCGCCTTGGAGACGCGCAAGCCCTTGGCCTTGAGCGCGGCGATGATCTCGTCGGCCGACAGGTGCTGCGGCGCGCAGAGGATGACCTCGCCCACGTCGAGGCGCTGCTGCGTCGGCAGGACGCCGTGCGCTTCCAGGCGCCTCGCGATCTCTTCCCGTCCCAAACTGCGACCCTCTTAGAAATCAGAGGCTTGGAGTATACCCTCGAGGCGATTGGAGCGCCACGACCCGCCGCCGGGATTGCCCGCGGCGATTCCGGCCGAAACGCCGGGTTAGCCGGCTCGCCGAGGCCCATCGGACGCGATAGTCTCGAGCGAGACTCCTTTCGGCCCCGGCTCGCGACCCTTGACGAGACACGCGCCCGTGCGCCGCGCCCGCGGATTCACGCTCTGGGAGCTCATGATCGTCGTCGCCGTCCTCGGCGTCACGGCGGCCTGGGGCATACCGAGCTTCCAGGCCTTCGTGCTGGACGCGCGCCGCACCGCCGACGTCAATGCCTTCATCATCGCAGTTCAGCTCGCGCGCAGCGAGGCCGCCAAGCGCGGCCGCGCCGTGGTGCTGTGCAAGACACTCGACCAGTCGAGCTGCGGCGGCGACGAGCTACGCTATGACGCGGGCTGGATGGTGTTCGTCGACAGCGACGACCTGCGCCCGCCGCATCGCAGCGACGTGGAGCCGTTGCTCCACTTCCACGCCCCGCAGATGCTGGGGTCGATTTCCGCCAACCGGCCGCTGTTCGAGTTTCGCGCCTTCGGCTGGCGCAGCACCAACGGCACCGTCACCTTCTGCGACGCGCGCGGCCCGGCCGCGGCCCGCGCCGTCATCGTGAGCTATACCGGGCGTCCGCGCGTCGACGTGATCGGCCCGGGCGACCGGCCTCTGCAGTGCCCTGATTTACCATAACGTTCCCCCTACCGTCATGCGCAGACTCACCATAGCGCGGGCCCCCCTCAGGCCGCTCGTCGCCGCCCGACCACCGGCCGTCGGAGGGTTTTGGCTCGCGCATCCGGCGATCCCTATAGTCCGTGCCCATGAATACAGAATCCGATCGCGGCTTCACGCTGCTGGAGTTGATGGTGACGGTGATGATCGTCGGGATCCTGTTGACCATCGGCGTCCCCAATTTCATGGAGTTTCAGCGCAACAACGCCATGACCGCGGCCGCCAACGACCTCATCTCGGCCGTGCTCCTGGCCCGTACCGAGGCCGTCAAGCGGCAGGCGCCGATCACGCTGTGCGCGAGCGCCGATGCGACGACTCCCGCCCCGACCTGCGGGGTCGGCGCGAACACGGGCTACATCGTGTTCGTCGACGCCGTGAATCCGCTGGTGCCCGCCCCGACCGACGGCAATGCCGTCGTCGACGGCGGCGAGACCGTGCTGCTCCAACACGCCGCACCGACCGGCACGATGACCGTGGCCTCCGACAGCACTTACATCACTTTCGCGCCGACCGGCTGGTCACAGCAGGCCGCCGGCCAGCTGCAGCCTTCGTTGGCCAGCGTGCTGTTCTGCGACGATCGTGGCAACCGCGACGCGGGCGGCACCTCTTCGGCCCGCGTGGTCGTGGTTGCCCCGACCGGCCGCCCTCAGATCATGCGCTCCATGGACGACGTCACCGCGGCCGTTGCGGTTACCGGCGGCGCCTGCCCGTAGGATTCAGATCATGAGCACGAGCGTACTCAAGCAAAGCGGATTCACCCTGGTCGAGGCGATGGTCTCGCTGGTCGTGCTTTCCGTGGGAATGATCGGCATCGCCGCACTCTACGCGCAGGGGCTGGGCGCGGAGCGTACCGCCATCTATCGCACTCAGGCCGTCAACCTGGTCGCCGACATGGCCGACCGCATCCGCTCAAACCGCCTGGGTCAGGCGGCCTACGCCGGCGGCGCCGCCAACAACGGCTGCGATCCGCAGAGCGGCGGCGCGAACTGCACGCCTGCGCAGATGGCCGCGCACGATCTATTCGTCTGGAACCAGCAAGTGACGGCGCTGCTGCCCGGCGGGCAGTGGCAGATCCAGTACAACCCCGGCGCCCTGCCGCCGAGCGTCACGCTGAACCTCACTTGGACCGAGGTCAATCAGGGCCAGGTCACGCATCAGATGCTGATTCAAGTCCCCAACAACTAGGCACACGACGCACCGTGAATACATCAGTGTCCAAACCGATGAAACGCATCGCCGGCATCACGCTGATCGAGCTCATGGTCGCCTTGGCGATCGGCTCCTTCCTGCTGATCGGGGCCATCACGGTTTTCATGCAGAGCCGCACGACGTTTCGCATCAGCGAAGCCGTGGCGCGCTTGCAGGAAAACTCGCGCTTCGTCCTCGACGCGCTCGAGCCCGACATTCGCATGGCCCAATACTGGGGGCTGACGAGCCGCACGATCAAGATACGCGGGCGGGCGACGCCGGCCGACCCGGTGCCTGTGGGGCTTGGAGTCGCGGGCGATTGCGGCCAGAATTGGTCGATCAATCTCGATGCCGCGGTCGGCGGCACCAATAACGGCTACGGTTGGGCTTGCGCGCCGAATGGCGCCGCGCAAGCCACGTCGGATACGCTCGTGATCCGGCGCGTCAGCGAGGATCCGATGCTGTTGTTGAACGCCGGCACGATGTATGTGCAGTCGGCGCGTTTTCGCGACGGCCAGATTTTCGTCGGCAACGCCGTGCCGCCCGGCTTTCTCCCGGCGACGTCGGCCACTCACCAGCTGGTCGTCAACGGCTATTACGTCAGCACCAACTCGTCTTTGGACACGCCGGGGAACCCGGTGCCGTCACTGCGGATGAAGACGCTCGTCGGCGGAGCGCTCGGCGTGCGCATCGTCGACCAGGAAGTCCTGCCCGGCGTCGAAGACATGCAGGTTCAGTTCGGCGTGGACACCGATCTCGACGGCGCCCCGACCCGCGGCGCCATCGATCGCTACGTGAACGCGGGCGATCCGAGCATCACGCCTGGAAGCCCCGGGTTCCTGCCCGACGCGGAGATTCTCGCAGTGCGGATCTGGCTGCGGCTTCGCGCCGAGCGCCCCGAGAACGGCTTCACCGACGTCACCAACTATGTTTACGCGGACCAGAACGTCGCGGCGCCGAACGATGCGTTCCGCCGCACGCTCGTGTCCAAGACCATTTATCTACGCAATGCGAGAACACCGACCTGATGAACACCAGTAAGCACTGCGCGATAGCTGCGCGTCAATCGCAACGGGGTGCGGCCTTGATCGTCGGCCTGATCCTGCTGATGGTCCTCACGGTGCTCGGCGTGTCCGGGATGAACACGGCCACGCTGGAGCTCACGATGACCAGCAACGCGCAGTTCCACCAAGATGCGTTTCAGTCCGCCGAAACGGGCATTGACATCGCGATCGAAAGGCGCGCTTTCAACACGATCCCCGGCTCGCCGGGCAACACCATTCCCTTGACACCCTTGGGAGCCGGTACCTACTGGACCCAGGCCAACATCACGCCCCAGGATCCGACCCCCGTGCCGGACGGCGGCTTCAGCGGCGGCGTCGGCGTCCCGGGAACGGTACAGGCTTTTCATTTCGACATCGTTGCGGTCGGCACGGGCGCCAGGAACGCGACGTCCACGCACAACCAGAGCTTTTACGTCGTCGGGCCCGGAGGCTCCTAAGCGGCCTTCGGCAAGGAGATAGATCATGTTTCGAGTAGTCATCGCAACGGTTGCTCTTTCACTGAGCACGCTGAGCTCGGCCTGGGCTTACAGGGTCCTGGACCAGATCGAGAACGCCTACGAGCTCACGCTCGGGGTCGTGACGCTGCCAGCTGGCAGCAGCGGGTCGGTCATCTTCACGGCCTGCGAGACCTGCCGGACGACGTCCCTGCGTGTCAGCGCCGAAACGACCTATTTCGCCAATGGCTCGCAGGTGAGCCTGGCGGACTTGAGAGGTCTCGCGGATCGCCTGCGCGCCACCGCGGCAGGCCGCGAAAGAACGGCAGTTTATGTCTTCTACGATCCTAGGACGCTTCAGGTCACGCGCCTGGCGCTCGGTAGCGCCGGCTGACAGATTGTTTGTTGACGCACGGAGTGCGCAACTGATTCAACAAGGGATTAGGTTATGAACACCAAGTTTAAGCGAAGTTTCTGGACGGTCATCGGCGTTTCCTGGGCGGTGCTCTCGGGGCTGCCGGCGGTCGCGGACGACACGGAGCTTTTCGTTGCCGACGTCGCCGACCTCGGGAATGCCCAGCCGAACATTCTGTTCATTCTCGATACGTCGGGTAGCATGTCCTCGCAGGTGAGCACCCAAAGCACCTACGATCCGAGCGTTTCCTACTCCGGCGACTGCGAAACCAATCGAGTCTACTGGCGAACCGGCACCGGCAATCCGCCGGACTGCGATACCATTCGCTGGTTCAATGCCTCGGCGTTCACTTGCGACGCCGCGATGCAGGCCTTCGCTCTGGGAACCGGGACCTACACCGACCGCATGGCACAGTTCGATCCGGGCAGTGACGATCGCTGGGAACGCATCAGCAGCTCGCAGAAGAGCCGCTACGTCGAATGCGAGGACGACGAGGGCATCCACGGCCAGACGACCGGCGATCCCGACGTGTACCCCCGCAACGGCGACGGCAACAACCCTTGGACGAATAGCGCGAACCAGGGAATCAACTGGGGTCAAAGCCCGGCCGACCGGCTCTACACGGTCTATGAAGGTAACTACATCAACTGGTTCTACGGGCCGACGGCGACGTCGACACGCATCCAGGTCATGAAGGACGTGAGCACGAGCCTTTTGAACTCGGTCAACGGCGTCAACGTCGGCCTCATGCGTTTCAACAACAACGAGGGCGGACCGGTCATTCATGCGATGGAGGACATCAGCACGGCCCGCTCGGCCATGCAAACGAAGATCAACAACCTGCCCGCAAGCGGCTTTACGCCGCTTTCGGAAACGCTCTACGAAGCGGGTCTGTATTACATGGGCGGTAACGTCGATTACGGCAACGTCGGTGACCCTGACTTGAGCGTCGCGGAGTCTCGAATCGTCGGCAATCCGTCGACTTACGATTCACCGCTGGAGCTGTCGTGCCAGAAAAGCTTCATCGTGCTGCTGACCGACGGCGCGCCGACTCTGGACGTCAGCGCCAACGGCAAAATAACGGGACTACCCGATTATGCCGATGCGACCGGGTCGACGGGCTGCGACGGCAGCGGCGACGGCCGCTGCCTCGACGACATGGCGGCTTATCTCTTCAACGCCGATCTTTCGCCGGAGCCGGGTCAGCAGAACGTGGTTACTTACACCATCGGCTTCACGGTCGACCTGCCGCTGCTGGCCGATACCGCGGCCGAAGGCGGCGGCGCTTACTTCACGGCCAACGACACGGCCTCCCTGTCTACGGCGTTGACCAGCATCGTCACCGAGATTCTCGATACGGCGACGACCTTTACCGCGCCGTCCGTGTCGGTCAACAGCTTCAACCGGACGCGAAACCTCAACGACCTCTTCATCAGCGTCTTCCAGGCCTCGAGCGACGTCCATTGGCCCGGGAACCTGAAGAAGTACCGGTTGCGCCCATCGGACGGCGAGATTCTCGACGCCAACGGCAACCTGGCTGTTGATCCGGCCACCGGTTTCTTCGCGGATACATCGCAGAGCTTCTGGAGCGCGGTCGTGGACGGCGCCAGCGTCAACCGCGGCGGCGCCGCGAGCCGCCTGCCCGACCCGGTTTCGCGCAACATCTTCACCTATCTGGGCAATTCTCAAGAGGCAATCGAGCGGACCAACACGGATATCGACGATTCCCTGCTCGGCACCGGCGGTGCGGGCGATCCGACCCGGGATCAGGTCATCGACTACATCCGCGGCCTCGACGTCACGGACGTCGATCAGGACAACAACTCCAGCGAGCCGAGGAACCAGATGGGCGATCCGCTGCACGCACAGCCGATCTCGGTCATCTACGGCGGCACTCCGGGGAATCCCGATATCACGGACGCCGCGATCTACTTCGCCACCAACGACGGCGTGCTGCACTCGATCGACCCGAACACCGGTGTGGAGAATTGGGCCTTCCTGCCCGAGGACTTCCTCCCCGATCAGATCGAGCTGTTCAAGAACGACTCCTCGCCCGATAAGCACTACGGCGTAGACGGCAGTCTGCGCACACAATTCGTGCTCAAGAACCAGGACG
>Ga0302046_10006560_pt1 | contig 10132 bp, 11 predicted proteins | sample RVTome_11_FD_200261 | JGI IMG/M metagenome (GOLD analysis project Ga0302046, IMG submission 200261) | Soil microbial communities from uranium-contaminated site in the Upper Colorado River Basin, Wyoming, United States - RVT147D111 (version 2) ... | reverse complement strand
CCCGGGGGCTGATCGGGGAATCCATTGACGCGGGAATGGGTCCCGTCATTCTGCGGATTGGAGGTCTGCAGAAGGAGAGACGCTTGCCGATGACTCCGGGTTGGGCCCCTACGGCGTCTGCCAGGTGTTGGGCTCGTCGTGGACCGCTCAGCTCGACGCACTCAATCAGGCCAGCATCCCGAATGCCGCACTTCCCGCGAAGCGGCACTTCATCATCACATTCCACGAACAAGCAACCGCCCGATACCGCAGCCGATCTCGGGCGGTGACAGACATGGGCGGAACCGTTACGGAACCGTTGATCTGGGGCGGGCTCCAAATTTGACGCCACCGGCTCGAAGGAGAGGACGAGTGGAGATCCTTTCCACCACACGCTGACGTGCCGGTTATGCGTTGTCTGGGGAATCACGTCCCTCCCCTGCTGCCGCGTCGTCTGCGACTAGCCTCATGACAGCGACAGTCAGGACACCTCGATGCAGAGAGCGATGATTGTGACGCTCGTTTTCTTACTCTGTGCTTGCGCTTCCGCTGATGATCAAGGGAGCGCCGAGATTGTGGGTACGTGGGTGGGATCCAGCCCGGGTCAGCCAGGCGAGGTGACCTTTGTGCCAGCCGCCGACGGATCCTTCACCTGGAGTGTCTTTGACCTCGAAGGAACGTGGGAGGGTGACGCGACAAGTCTGAGACTCACCTTTTCGGACGACAGTCCCTTCTGCCCCGCCGGGAATCTCATCTGGGACTATCAGATCGAGGGGTCGACGTTGACAGCCGACGTTATAGGTGGTGACTGCCCAGATGCTTCCGTGGAAGTGGGCCCCCCATCTCCCGACTGGACCTTCGAACGGCAAGGCTGATCGGAGTCACGACGTTCCCGCTGGACGCCCGAGGGTCCGCGGACTTGATGACAACGGGTGGCCAGTTCAACGGAGATCCTGCCGGCCGACCTACCCGCCATTTGCCACGCTCTCTCGCCCACGACGGCGCTGCTGGTCGACGAGACGCACATCACCAAGTCAGGCGCTGGAACCTCGCACCGCGCACCCATCCGGGATCGGCACATTGAGTGCGTCAGGAACAGGTGACCGGACCCCGGTTGTTGGTCCACTGGTTATGAGAGTTCTTCTGGGTGGTTGGTCCGCCATTGCCGGGTGTACTCGGTTGGGGTGAGCATCCCGAGGGCGGAGTGGGGACTGAACTCTGGCCGGGTTTGACGATCAGCGACGCCCGTTCTAGTTCGTCCTCAATGGTCTGGATTAGAGAGGTGTGTCCCGTCCTGCCCGGTGAGCCCAGCGAGTCGTCTATGAAGAAGCCATGCGGAGGGCGAAGAAGACCAGCGTCCTTCCTGGCGCCCCTAGTCCAGTCCCGTCTCGGCGAGCCAATCGATAACGGCGTCGCGATAGGCGGCCGGCTTCTCGATCTGGACGAAATGGCCGCAGTCGGGAATGACCAACAACCGGCCGGCCGGGGCCGACTCGTAGAATCTGGCCTGGATCGGTGGAACTGCCCAGTCGTGTTCACCCACGACCGCCAGGAGCGGCATGGCAAGACTGTCAAGAGTCGAGCGAAGGTCCAGGCTCGGCCACTCCTTCTCGTAGAACCACATCATTGGATCCATGTTGATCTCGATCGGACCCATCGCCGCGACGGCGTGTTCGAGCAAATCGTCGGTGGGGTCGGAGAAGTAGAGGGGCAAACCACGTCGGAACGAACCAGCTGGGTCGGAAGGGTCGGGGTTGAACTCTGCTTGCACAGCATCCTCGTACCACGGCTCTGCGGCGTGGCGTTCCATAGCGGTGTTCATGTCGGCTCGGATCTGCCCACCTTCGGCTGCGTCGACGTCGGTCCCCACCACCGGGGGAGCCACGAGCAGACAACCCAGCGTTGTTTCGGGATATTGCGCAGCAAATGTTGTCGCCACCGTGCCGCTGTACGAGTGGCCAAAAACCAGGGCTTCGTCCAAACCGAGCGCGGACATGACATTCCGGTAGAACGCCGCATGGGCGCCGATGCTGTAGTCACTCGACGGAGTGGACGCACCGGTCCCCGGCGGGTCGATCAGATACCACGTCAGTCGGTCGAGCAGCGGCTCCGCAAACGAATGGACGTACCCGGCCGACACGCCGGGACCACCCGGCATTCCGATGGTAGGAGGGCCCTCGCCAACAGCCCTATAGCTGACCTCCGACCCATCGCCGAGCCTCAGCTGCTCCATACCGGCCCCTTAGTCGACTCCGTTCGCGGTTCCGGCTGCCCAGGCCCATATGACCGAGGATGTCGGCGTCGCTCACACGTGAGCCTGATCCACACAGCACCTCGGCCTCCGTTGCGTCGAGACCGCCCATCACTATATCCCGGCACGCGCCCCCGGGACCCTCCCCTGCTTCGATGAAGCCGACGACGGTGGCCGCGGCCCGGAGATCGCCACTCGCCGCCATGAGGCGACAGGAGGTCGCCGCCAGACGGGGTGCGGAGCGGGGCGGATCGGCTCCGATCGGCGGGCGGCGAAGACGAGGTGAGCGAGGGCCTTGTCGACCTGGTCGCGGCCCAGTTGGTGGTCGATCATGTCGTTCGAGGCGTTGACTGCACAGGGGATGTCACCTATCTCGGCCAGGATAGAAGCACGTCTGGTCACGGCGCTGCCGCCTGCTTCGCCGCCGTCCCGGTCTTTGGTGGCGGCACCCCCAGTAGAGGAGGCCATGCCCGAGGGCTTGGTGGAAGTCGAGGTCGTCGAGAATCCGCACCGCCTCCTCGAGCATCCGCTCGACGTCATGGCGGCATCGCGTGTGCCGCAGTGAACTGGTCGCCCATCGACTTGGCCCGTTCAGCCAGGGAGCGGCTGCCGCTGGATCTGTAGCGCCTCCCGCTACATGTCAGTGGCCGAGGGTGATCGAAAACCCGTTCCCGTCGGGATCGGCCAGCCCAACGCCGTCGCCTCGGTCGCCCAGAACCGTCGCACCCAGGGCGACCAGTCGTTCGGCCTCGACTGCGGGTTCCGGTGCAGCGAGATCGAATTCCTGCCGGTTTCTCCCGTTCTCGCGGGTTACGTGCCAACTGTCCCATGAGATCTTCGTGCCGCCCCGTCGGGACTGGATGGCGATCTGCTTGCCCTGGTTCCACACGAGCGGCCACTCGAGTGCGTCGCGCCAGAACAGACCGACCTCCCGTGTGCCGTCGCACGTGAACTCGCCGAGAAGGCCACAGCCAGCGAGGTAGCCGTTGCCTGGTTCGATCACGCAAAACTCGTTGCTGCCAGGATCGGCCAGAAAGATGGAGTCGCGACCCATTGGCAGCGGCTTCGTGCCGAAGCGGCGGCCCCCAAGTCTCAACACCGTTTCCACCTTGCGCCGTTGGTCCTCGGCGGTGGAACTGGTTAGGTGGAGGTGCAGGCGGTTCCGCCCAGACGTCTCCGTAGTGGCCGCGACGAACCGAAGCCCGATCTGAGTGTCGGTACCGGGCAACAGCACTCCGTTGGCTTCCTCGACGATCTCTCGACCGAGCATCCCGGCCCAGAACAGGCCCAAGGCTTCCGGGTCGAGAGCGTCGTAACTCACCGCGACGATTCGCAAGGACACTTCGGCATCGTAAACATGCCCGGAACAAGCGAGATCGGCCATGATTCCACGCCTGGCAGCAGGACGCGCCCGAATTCGGTACCTATCGGCGAACGCTGCGGCCGAAGCCGTATGAGAAGATCCTGGGTGTCGGAGAAGCGTTCGGGTCGCGGACCACCCCTAACCCATCCAGACGTCTCGCAACATTCGATCCACGTGAGCTAGCCCTTCCGAACCGGTGAGTCCATCGCGCGGCTTGCTCGCCGCGTCGCGCCCGGCGTTGAGCGTGACCATGAACCCGCCATCCGTATGCCGGTCGAGATGTGCGCCAACGCCAGCATCGCGTCGCCGTCCTGCGGAACCTAGGGTCCTACGGCTCTCGGACCCGTCACGCAAGCCGCCCGAGAAGTGCCGATCGGGTGCACTCGCTGAAATGCTCGTTACTGCTCGGGATCGGTTTGTATGGCGCTCCGGCTGGGGTTATCGGGCGGCGCAGTGGCAGCTCACGGACGCGTTCACGGGAGTCTCCAAAACGGTCCCGAGAGTTCGAGTCGATCGAGGATCGCCTGGTTCTGCTCGCGAGTGTGAGGACGCCAATCGGGCGAGAGGCGATCGTCCCACCAGGCGTGGGCCAACTCGCTCAACTTCAACACGGGGATGGTCGCTCCTGGGGCGCGAGCACCAAGCCATTGGGCAATGTGCTCTTCCGACCGGAAGAGATTCATGTTGCTTCAAGTGAAGACGATGTCTTCCCACCAAGAGCTAGCCGGGACCAGGCAATGGAAGCGCATCGTCTCATCGCTGGGTCGCTGGCGTCGGATCGCTACCGTTAGCAGCTCGCCGCAATCCGGGCAGGACGTCTCGATGTCACCGTCGGTGTGCAGAGCAGCGCAGATCCCGAACGCATCCCACGCGCAGTTCGCGTACCACCAGCGACCGCCGGCATGCACTCGATTCGCCGTGGGAACCGCCGAAAACGGATTCGCCATACGGAGCTCGCCTCCGTCATGCAAGACCAGTGCATGGTCATCGTGAAGACGGCGCCACGCCTCCTGGACAAGTTCCGCAGTCGAACTCTCGGCTGCCGCAACCTCACCCGCTGTCGGGGCCCGGCCAAACTCCACAAAGAGGCGGTACGTGGCGTTGCGAAGCGAACGTTCACCTTCATCCACGCCGCGACGGTATCACGCTACCTTCAGCCTTCCTGATGACATCACCGGATCGAGGGAAGAAATATCTACGAAGCCGCCAAGGCCCGGCGCGAATTCAGAACCGGAAGTTCTGACCCGCACCCGAGGTGATGCCATGAAGAGCGAGAGCCTCCCCGCTCTGTGTCCCGAGGGTTGCTCGACCACCTGTACGCCACACTGCTGAAGAGCGGGCGGCGCGACGGCACCGACCTGGCGCCGAAGACGGTCCGCAACGTCCACGTCATGTTCCACCGGGCATTCCAGGATGCCGTCGAGCACGATCTGCTCCGGCGGAATCCGGCGACCCGGACCAAGCCACCCAGCGCCCGACGAGCACGCAAGCCCGCGGTTGCAACGACGCACCTGGAGCCGTGACCAGGTCGAGACCTTCCTCGGCCACGTCGCCGGCGATCGGCTGCGCGCCCTGCACACGGTCGTGCTCACCACCGGGATGCGACGCTCCGAGGTACTCGGGCTCTCCAGGGACCACGTCGATCTCGACGACGGTCATCTGGCCGTAGTGCGGGCACTGGTCGAGGTCGATCATCGACCTCAGCTCAAACCGTTCCCGAAGACCGACCACTCACGACGCCGCATCGCACTCGACGCCGCGACCATCAGAGAGCTACGAGCCCATCGCACACGACAGCTCGAAGAACGGCTCGCCGCCGGCGACGAATACCACGACCACCGTCTCGTGTTCTCCCGAGCGGATGGAGCACCGATCTCGCCGACGTCGCTCTCACGTCGATTCGCCACATTGGCCAGGGACGCCGGACTCCCCGACCTGAGCCCGCAGCCCTTCCACGGTCTCCGCCACAGCTACGCGACCCTCGCCCTGGAGGCCGGTGTGCCGATCGAGGTGGTGTCCAAGCGTCTCGGACGTGCTTCCATCGACGTCACCGCAGATCTCTATCAGCACGTCACGAGGACCGTCGATCGGGATGCGGCAGAGGCGGTCGCCGGCCTCATCTTCGGCGGTTCCTAGAGGCTGCGGGCACCTGAGAGGGTGTCGAGACCCGTCACCGGAACCCGGCTGATCGCCGACAACCCTTACGAGCTTGGTGTCGGAGAAGCGTTCCGATCGCGGACTACACGGGCGGCAGCACTGGTCACTTCCTTCTCGATTGCTTGAAGCGATCGCTACCGGATGAAGACTTGCAATGGCTCAGGGCGCTGTCCGCTGATCCGGGCGTGCCGGAGCCTCTCGGGCTCACCCGGCCTCAGCCGGTGCTGCCTTCACCTTGAACTCGTCTCGCTGCCCTCGGGCCGGTAGAGGCGCTCGACCGCTGCAACCTCGTCAACTGCCATGGTGCCTCCCACGAGGTGCATTGCGACCTCGGTGAGGTGACGCCGGACGGAGCGTGCGTACGCTCGCAACATGGCGAAAGCCTCGTCCATGTCCACATTCGCCCGTTCCGCCAGCATCCCTTTGGCCTGCTCGATCGCTACTCGGCTGTCGAGAGCATGCTGGAGTTCGCCTGCCCGCAGATCGGACTGACGGATCATCTGGTCTTGGAGGATCGCGATGCTCGCCACGTCGGCCAGCGCCTGGGCGAGATGCGAGGCCGGCTCACCGATGTCGCGGCGCTCGGCGGAGAAGAGATTCATCGCCCCGATCACCGATATCCGCAAGCGCAGTGGGAACGCGTGCACCGTGTAGAAGCCGGTTCGCACCGCTTCGGGGGCGAACCGGGGCCATCGGTCTCCTGCAGCGGGGAGGTCCAGATGCACCACAGGCTCACCTGTCGAGAACGCCTCGAGACAGGGTCCTTCGTCGTTCTGGAGCTGAAACAACTCGAGGAGATGCGCTCGCTCGCTCGACGCGGCCATGACCCGCAGCTTGGCGTCCTGGTCAGCGAGAAGGATTCCCGATGCTGTCGCCAGGCCGAGGTCTACGCAGCCTTGGGTGAGGCCAGTCAGCATGTCGATGATGTCGAAGTCGTCGACGAGAGAGTCCACGATCCCGACGAATGTGTCCGCAATCAGATCTTCGCGTGTCATCTTCCTCTCACCTCGGGCTTGCCTCACTTCGGGCTAGCCTCACTTCAGGCTAGCCTCACTTCGGGCTAGCCTCGTTTCACACTACCAACCGTTCCCCGACGTCGGTCCGTCGGCGACGAGTCGCAGACGCCGTCTGACGACGTCGCGGGCGACATCGACCACGGAACGGTTCACTGCATAGGCGTGCGCCCGCAGCCGCGCCTCGGCGTCGGCGACCTCCATTCCGAGTTGCACCGCGACCATCCCTGACGCTTGGTGGACCTCGGCGCGGTGGCTGGCTGTATCGTCCAGGTCGCCTGCGAGCAGGTCGGTATCGTTGCGTGACTGGGTTTCCAGCATCGACCGGGCCACCGTGTCGGCCACCACCAACCCGTCCGCTTGCTGGTCGAGGGTCAATGCCCCGGCTACGTCGTGGTAAAGGGTCAACACTCCAATGCACCTCTGCCCGACGTTCAAGGGCAAGGCGAACACTCCACGGGTGCCGAGCTCGAGAGCGGTCGCGGTGAAGGTGGGCCATCGAGCAAGCGGTGCGTGTTCGAGATCCGGTTCGTGGATTGCTTCATGTTTGGCGAAGGCGTCGACGCTCGGTCCTTCCCCCAGTGAGAACTGCAGCTCGGCGAGAGCTAGGGAACGCTCGTCAGAATGGCAGACCGGGCTGTTGTGGAGAGCGCTCATCAAGGTCACGCCGGCTGAAGCGATCCCGAGGACGTCGGCACTCGCCGAACAGAACGTGCCTCGGTCGCGCCGATGAAGGGCGAACGCCGAAGCCACACGCGTGACCCGCTCGGAGTCGCTCATAGGTGGCGTCGCCACCACGTGAGCGGGATGGACCTCTCCGAACCGACCGACATCAACTGTTCCGCCGGTCGCCTTTCGCTGGCCGCGGACAGGCCGTCGGGGTGCCTGGCCCGCGTCGCCCGCTTGCTGGCCGGTCCGAGGGGACGTGGGAGCGTGTCGAGGGTGGACACCATGTCGTCGATTGCATCGGCAGGCTGCGGATGTGCGAAGTAGAAGCCCTGGCTGAAGTCGCATTCGAGCTTCGCCACCTCGTCGCGCTGACCCACGGTTGCGACGCCTTCGGCCACCACCTTCATCCCCAGTCCGTGAGCCAAGCCGACAACTGCGCCGACGATCAGCCGGCTGGCGACGTTACCTTCGAGATCGGCCACGAAGTCGCGCTCGATCTTGACGGTGTCCACCGGGAACTGCTTGAGACGACTGAGCGCGGAGTGGCCCGTCCCGAGGTCGTCCACGGCGATTTTGACGCCGAGGCGCTTCAAAGCTCGGAGAACCGAAAGGGCTCGCTCCGCGTCGTGCACGAGCACGCTTTCGGTCAGCTCGAGCGTGACGTGGCCCGGGTCGATTCCGGTCTCGCGGAGCACTGAGGCAACTGAGGCGACGAAATCTGTTGCCATGAGTTGGCGAACCGAGACGTTGACGGAAATCCCGAAATCGGGGAAGAGACCCATGTCGTGCCAGCGCATGGCGTCGACGCACGCCGTTTCGAAGAGCCACCGTCCGATCTCGACGATCACGCCCGACTGCTCCGCCAGCGGGATGAGGTCCTCGGGGTCGACGGGGCCGAAGGCGGGGTGAGCCCAACGGAGGAGAGCTTCGGCGCCGACGATCCGGCCGCTGTCGGTGGCAACGATCGGCTGGTAGTGCACACCGAGCTCTTCGCGCCGCAGGGCACCTCGGAGGTCGCGGTTGAGGCGAGCCCGATGGTTGACACTGCGATGCTCACGCAGATCGATCACAGCATGCCGCCCGCCGCCCTGCCGCTTCACCTGGTACATCGCGGCGTCGGCTTCCTCCAGCACACGCTCGGGCACGTCTTCGCCGAGCCCCGCAAACGCGATCCCGACGCTGGCGGCCACGCTGATCTCGGATTCGGAGAGAACGAACGGCTCGGACAGCGCCGCTCCGATCCGAGCGGCCAGCGGTTCGGCCGAGGAGGCGTCGTCGAGGTCCTCACAGAGGATCACGAACTCGTCACCGGACAAACGAGCGAGGGTGTCCCCGGGGCGCATCAACCCCAAGAGCCGGTCGGCGACCGCGACCAACAGTTCGTCGCCGACGTGATGTCCGAAGGCGTCGTTGACCAGTTTGAACTGATCCAGATCAGCAAAGAACACAGCTACCAGCTTTTCGGAACGGCGGGTCCGCAGTATGGCGTGGTCGAGGCGCTGCACGAACAGCGTGCGATTGGGGAGTCCTGTGAGGGCGTCGTGAAGAGAGTTGTGTTGCGCTTGCTGTGAGGAAGCTTCGAGGTTGGCCCGCGCCTCGGCGTTGAGGAGGTAGGCAGTGGTGACGTCGGCCAGCGTCTGGGCCGTTTCCATCGCTTCGGCGTCCATCGAACCGGTTGTTTCCCGGTAGAGATCGAGAGCGCCCAGTCGGTGGTTCTCGTTTTGCAGCGGAAAGCTGAACACCGCCCGCAACCCTTCCTTGAGTGCCCGGCGGGAGAAGCCAGGGAACCGGTCGTCGGCCCGCAGGTCAGGCACGGCCACGGTCTCGCCCGTGCGATGAGCCGTCAGACACGGCCCTTCGCCCAGTTCGGTTTGCAGCTTCACGAACCGCAGGGCGGAATCGTCGGAGGCGGCAACGTGTCGAGGTGTGTCTGTGGCGGAGATGAGGGTGACTCCGACCGACCCGATGGGTAGGACCTCGGCGATCCGAACAACGAGGTGATCGAGGATGGCTTGAATCGGAAAATCGGTCAACAGGGTGCGGGCGAACTCACTCAGGAGAGCGGACAGTCGACGTTCGGTCGCCATTTCGAACCCCCGGAGAACACGCATCCGCAGGGTCTGGGCGGTCGACCCGAAGGTCGTGGCGTCCACTTCACTATACAAGGCGGCCAGTCGAGTCGTCTAGCACTACCTTCGGAGTCATCGGGCCGACAGTCGAGGAGTGTCGCCAGCCGAAGGAGTCCTGTGGGGAGTTCTGGAATCCCAAGAATCCGAGAGCGCAAGCCCTCAACAACGCCGTGATGTCGGTTCGTTGATCGACTCGGTGGAATGTGCGTTCGTGCTCGGGATCTGTTGTCTGTGAGGCTCCGCAAGCTCGACCAGGAACTCGACAGCTACCCACCATCGTCCGCACCGAACCTGAAGCCGCCTCAACCGTCGGCAAGTGGATCGCTGAGACCAACCAGGAGCGTCGCCGGCTCGAAGCCCTCCCCCCCACGTGTAGTCGAGGCGCCTTGCTCCGCAAGGCGAAGTGAGTTTGCCTCCGGCAAACTCAAACGGCTCGGCCAAAGGCCGACCGAAGTGTCGGAGAAGCGTCGCGGTTGGGAACTACACGGGAGGCAGCGCTGGTGACCTCGTTCCTCGTCACGTGAGGTCCGCTTCGTTCACAGCTCGAGCAAGTAACGCAGCGCTCGGCCGA
>Ga0302046_10006559_pt1 | contig 10133 bp, 14 predicted proteins | sample RVTome_11_FD_200261 | JGI IMG/M metagenome (GOLD analysis project Ga0302046, IMG submission 200261) | Soil microbial communities from uranium-contaminated site in the Upper Colorado River Basin, Wyoming, United States - RVT147D111 (version 2) ... | reverse complement strand
TGAAGGTGATCCCGCAAGTGACGGCATACGCCTCGAACGGCGGCGTATCGATGGTATTGGCCCAGTTGCTCTTGTCGATATCGAGGCCTCGTGTGCGGCGGCCGTCCTTGACGTTGGGGTTGAACGGAACGCTCTGCTGCACGGCGGCGTTGTAGGCTCGGATCTCCTTCAGGCAGGCGTCGGCGTCGACGCCCTCGAGCTTGGCGACGAGCGCCTCGAGCGAATCGGCGGTCTCCTTGGTGATTTGGCGGATGCGATATTCGTCGCGCAACAGCGAGACGACCTTGGCGTCGAAAATCTGCCAGGCGAAGTAACCCGGCTGCTTCATGATCTCGGCGCCGTATTTCGCATAGGTGTAGTTGCGAAAATCCGCGCCCTCGTCGACGAAGCGGCGGCCGCGTGCGTTGATCATGATGCCGAAAGGGTAGGAGTGCTTTTGAAACTGATCGCCGACCGCGAGATCGCCGAACTCCGGCGCGTTGCGGTCCCAGCCGACGGCGTGACAACCCGACCAGTTGCCGTAGGCCGCCGCGCCGATTTCGAGCGCCATGCGGATGCCGTCGCCGGTATTGAAACGCGAGCCGCGCACTTTGGCGATCTCCCAGCCCGGCCCGAGGTAGCGCGCGCGCCATTCGGGATTCGCCTCGAAGCCGCCGCTGGCGAGCACCACCGATTTCGCGGCGATCGTCTCGGGCAGCCCGGCGGCGCGCCGCACGACGACGCCGGTGACGCTGCGACCGTCGGTCGCGAGCGCCGTCGCGCGGCTGTCGTACTGAATACGCACGCCACGTTTCTCGCAAGCCTGCGTCAGGCTGTCGACGAGGCCGGGACCGCCACCCGTCGATTCCACCGTCAAGCCTCCCCAGAACTTGAACCTGCCGTCGATCTTGAACGCCTGACGGCCGTAGATCGGGATGAAGCGCACGCCCTTGTCGCGCATCCAAAGCATCGTCTCCTTGGAACGCCGCACCAGGCATTCGACGAGGTCCGGATCACAGCGATACTGCGTGACGCGAAACATGTCGTCGAAGAAATCGTCCTCGCTGTAACGGCCGAAGTCGGTCATCGCGATCTCGCTGTCGGCGAGATCGGGCATGAGCGCCTTGAGGTCCTCGATACCGTCGTAGGCGAAGCGAATCGAGCCGGCGGTGAAGCGGCTGTTGCCGCCGCTCTCGTGCCGCGGCGCGCACTCGAGCACCAGCACCTGGGCGCCGTGCTCCTGCGCGGCCAGCGCCGCGCATAGAGCGGCATTGCCTCCGCCGACGACGACGACATCAATCCCTTCCACGATCTCTCCTCCGCGATTGTGAGCGCCCGAGCCGGGTAATAGCCGTGCCAGCGGTCCGGCCGAGTGCGCGATGGTAAATCGGTTGTAACGAGCCTGTCGATTTTGCGCCGGATATCGGCTCAGTCAGCGCGCTTCGCCGCCTTCCGGCCCGTAGAAGAAGACCCACGTGGCGAAGTCCTCGCCGAATTTCTCGAATCGGTGCTCCACGCCCGCCGGCACGAACAGCACCTCGCCGGCCTCGAACGGCCGGCGGGCACCGGCGATGACGAACTCTCCGGAACCCGAGATGACGGTGTAGATCTCGTCTCTCGAATGGGGATGTTGCCGGTCGACGTGCTCCGGCTTGAAGATTTCCACCACCAGTGAGCCGTGGGAGAACACTCAAACGGCTGCTTGGCGGTTTCGCCGAGCCTGGCAAGGGCTTCCTTGGGAGTCAGGCGTTCATGCATGTGGTTTTTCTCGAATGATCAATCCGCCCGCGCGAGATGCCTTCGAAGTCCGCTAGTCTTGAACGATCGCGAGCGAAAAGCCGTCATAGCCCTTGCTACCGACGGTTTGAATCGCCGTAGCCGACAGCCGCGGGTTCTCCGCCATCAGGTCGAAGAACGCACGAACGCCCCTGACGTCGGCGGCCGTGCTGCTGGGGTCCGCAACCGCCCCGTCTCGAACGACATTGTCGCCGACGATTACCGTTCCCGGTCGCGACAGTTTCAAGGACCATCGAAGGTATTCGGGATTGCTCGGTTTGTCGGCGTCGATGAAGATGAAATCAAAAGGGCCCGCGCCCTCGTCGAAGAGCAGTTCCAAGGTCTCCACGGCCCTACCGAGGCGAACGTCGACGATCCCACCGAATCCGGCGCGCTCGAGGTTGGTTTTCGCAATGGCCGCGTGCACGCGGTTGGCTTCCAACGATACAACTCGCCCTGCAGGCGCAACCGCGCGCGCCAGCCAGGTCGTGCTGTAGCCCCCGAGCGTGCCGATCTCCAAGATATTTTGCGCAGCCTGCATCTTGGCCAACAGATAAAGCAGCTTGCCCTGCGCGGGCGTCACGGCATGCGGCGGCAGCCCGGCCGCGTCGCTCGCGGCCTGGACGGCGGCCATGCCGGGGTCGGGCGCGATCAGTCGGTCCTCGATGTAGGCATCGACGGCCGACCACCTTTCCTGGCTCATGCGCTCCTCCCCCGATGCAAGGCGACAGCCGCGCGCCAGATGCCGATGCCGCCGACGAAGGCGATCGTCATCGCGCCGAGCATGAACAGGAGCTCGCCGACTCCCTCGCGCCCGCCGGTGCCGACGACTCCCATCGCATAGATGAGCGCGAACGGAAGTGCGAGGGCGCCGAGACCGAAGAACAGCACGGCAACGAGACCCAACAGGTAGGCAAAGACTTTCACGCGCTCTACGAGTCCACCAGCGTCGTACTAATCCAAGTATTTCCAGGTATCCGCGCCGTCGAACGTTCGAATCCGGACGTCGGCGACGTCTCGCGGAGACATCATTCGCGCATTCACGGCGATTCGGTCATCGTCGGTTTTCTTGATGCCTTCGTAGTGCGTCAGGCATCCGCAAGTACCGCAATGATAGAACTCGATGACCTTGTCATTCCAAAGGTACGGTTTGGTCGCGCCCGGCGTGCTCAAGACGTGGGCCGTCTTGCGCGTGCAATAGGCCCAAAGCGCGCCGTAGCGGCGGCAGATCGAACAGCTGCATTGCGTCAGCGACTGCGGTTTGCGATCGATCTCGATCTGCACGGCGCCGCAGTGACATGAAGCCTTCAACCGATCGCTCACTGCGGTAGAGCCTTGCTCAGAAACCGCGTCGGGCCCGAGTCACCCACGACGAAGTCCGCAAATCCGAAACGGTCGTAAAGCGAGCGAGCCGTCAGATTGCCTTCTTGGACCTCGAGCGTCAGCTTGCAGCAGCCTTGGTCGAGCGCCTGCTTCTCCGCTTCGAGCAACAACGCCCGGCCGATGCCTTTGCCGCGGTGTCCGGGAACCACGGCCAAGTCGTGAATATTCAGTAGAGGACGCGCCTGAAAGGTGGAAAAACCGAAAAAACAAACTGCGATGCCGATCGCTTGCTCGTCGGCGAACGCGAGCAACACCAGGGAATTCGGTTGCTTACGCAGCGCGGGGATCAGGCGCTCTCGAACGTCGGAGCGCAGCGGTTGCCCGCCTCCGACGGGGTCCGTCGCGTAGCTGTCCAGCACGTCGACGACGCCCTGCGCATCGCCCGGATCGGTGAAATCGGCCTCGCGGATTTCAAGCCGCGTCATCGTCCCTCCGGCTATTTTACCGGCCCGCCGATGGCCCAGACATGACCGAAGGGGTCCCTGATCTGCCCGTAGCGCATGCCCCAGAATTGATTGTCGAGCGCCATGATCACCTCCGCTCCGGCTGCGAGGGCACGCTTCCAAGCGGCGTCGGCGTCCGGCACATCCAAGTGGATGGTGCAGCTTGCGCCGCCGAGTCGGGTAGGCGCCTTCGCGGCGCCGTCGGTGCCGAACTCGGGGAACTCATCGTGCAGATACAGCGTTCCCGCTCCAAGTTGCAGGGCCGCGTGCATCAGTCTCTTGCCGTCCTCTGCAGGATGCTTTTCTTCGAGAGTGGCGCCGAAAGCCTTCTCGTAGAAGGCGATCGCCGCTTCACCGTCATTGACGACGAGATGCGGTATAGGCATCGTGTTGCTCATGATTTCCCCTCATTGGAGGAGTTGAACCGATCCAGTATACGACGCCTTTCCGGCGCGTAAACATTGCGGCAGCTCGAGCGCCGCCATTCTTTCCAATGCCGGCTGCCCGCGCTCCTGCACCATCGCACTCCTAGCGGCGGAGTTCCTTGCGGATCACGAGCTTGAGCCCCGACCAAATTGCATCGATTGCGCAGACTTTCACGTCCACCAGCCCCTTCGGTAAGGCCAGCTCACGGATCACATCCTCGGTCAAGTCCGACGCGACGCCGGAAGTTTTCTTCGGCCAGGATACCCAGATCATACCGCCCTGTTTGATCTCGTTTAGACACGTCGAAAGCTCGCGGGCGAGATCCACCCGCGATCTCGAGAAGATATGCCACAGGTCGATGGGAGGGCGGAGTCGTTGAGAGATGGCGACTCCATCGGGCAGTGGCTCGAGCATGCGGGCGTAGCCCGCCGGAGCGTTCCTGGTCTTGATTCTGAAGGACTCCTTGACGCCGAGCTTTTTCCCGAGCGGTGTGCCGGAGTAGCCCGCATTGCCTGGTGATCCCGGGGATCTACTTTGACGCAATCTCGTCATAGCCCCGGCCCAAGAACTCGACCAGACAGAATCCGTGTCCGAATGGGTCCGACAACAACCCCAAACGGCCCCAACGACTCGTTTTGATCGGGGCCTCCAGCACGGCGCCGGCCGAGAGCGCTCTATCGACCGCACGCTCGATCTTCTCGACGACGAAATCCAGATGAACAGGAGTCCAGTGGCGGTCGTAGCTGCGCTTCTGAGTGCTGTGCGCCGATACGGATGTTCCGGCGTCCTTCTTCAACAGATAGATCGGCGACGAGCCTCCCAGCAATTCGACGCCGGCATCGCCGAAGCGGCGGCCGATCTCCAATCCGAAGCCTGCCATGTAGAAGGAAACGGCAGCCTCCAGGTCGTCGACGTCAACATTGATCAGGACGTTCATTGAGCCGACGACTCGCTCCCGATTCATGGCCCGATCGTCAACGTCGAATACCGCTCGACCACCCGCATCTCTCCCGACTCGAACTGGACGGTTTGGCGTCGAACGACGGGGTTGCCTTGCGAATCGACCTCCAGCGACGCCGAGCCGGCCGGCTGTCCCGCGACAGTGATGTCGAACGAGATCGAGGCGGCATCGGCGCCGCCAGCCGTGAAGGAGTCGACCGTAACCCATTCACCGGCGCCTCCCTCCGAATGATCCGGCGGCACCCCGCCGACGAGCCTGGCGAGATTGTGCAGAATACCCATGCGTGTGAGCCCGATGATGATGGCTTCCTCCAAATAGGCGGGTCTCATGGCCATCGCCAGTCCCGTCCCGTTGTCGAGTTCGTACTGTTCGCCGTCCGCATCGAATCGCAGCGAAACCGGCTGCCCGGTGAAACGGCCCGAGGCAGTCACGTGCGCTCGGTGCGCGCGATCGATTTCCAGGCTTCCACGAAGATCCGCCTCGACGACACCTTCCGCGGTCACATGAAAATCCAGCCGCACGTTGCGGGCATCGAGCAAATGCTGCTCGAGCGCGTGAAACACGACAGCCGGATCCGCGCTCTGAGAGCCCTGCGCGAGGACGCAAGTCCACCCGCAGCTCACAGAACAGAGTAAGAGAAACCAGGGCAGCGCCTTCGATGTCATGATCGCCAGCCGACCCGGAGCAACCAAGATTGATACTCTCCCTCGAACCGCTCCCGGTCTCGCGGCAAGGGCTCCGGTTTCTCTCGTGCCAGTCGCTCGCTAAGCGGCTCCAGCCCGACCGCGCACCGGCGCTCTTCGACCTGCTCCGGATCCTCGATCACGTACGGCCGAGGTGTTCCGTCCTCGTCTCGCTCGAGCTGCGTGCCGTAGAGTTGGGGCCGGCCTTCGAACATCCGCACACGATCCTCCAACATCGCGGGTTGCCACGCCGGCACATCGCCTGAGGCCGCAGCTTCCTGAAGGATTCGAAGACAACGACGTTGAAATGCCGGCTCGCCGATCGCGTGCTGTGCGATGAGCCATGCAGCCTCGGCGCCATCGCGGCCGACCGACGAAGCACCGGGCCAGCCGCGCTCATCGAGAACGGCGGTCAATCGTGCGGCATTGCGCTGGTGAACTGCCTGCATCTTCGGGTGATAGCCTTCGTATAGCGAACCATCCGCGGCGAGTTCCGCCCTGAGCCGAGTGTCTTCAGCTACCAGGGCCAACAGAGCGCGACGCAGATCCTCATCGCAGTGAGAGATCATTTGATGTCGGCCCCTCGTTGATCGAGCAACTCCTTGAGTATAGATCGATGGCAACGGGATTCATCCTCGCAGTAGCAGCCGATGGCGAAGTCGGTCCGATGGGATAGCGCGGCCAGCAGGTCCAGATCCCGGCGGGCCTCCGGCGCCTTCATCTCAGTCAAGAATCTGCGCCTGAATCTCTTCCAGGAGTTATCACCATCGGCAGAGGTCTCCTTCAGCAGGGATTCGCTCGGAGACAAGTTCGGAAACCATACGTCGTAGATGTCCTGGCGAGCGTACTCGCCTTTCGAAACGCCCCTCGGGGGACGCCGGACCGTGCCGATGCGAAGCCCCTCCGTCTTGGATCGAGGCATGCCCAGTCTGACGATACGAACAGCCATACGAAGCCCCCATGGAAGCGCCGGCGGGCGACCGCCACCACTCCGAGATCGATAGGTCGCGGAATGCTTGCTCAACCGCCGACCAGCCGGCTCCGAAAGATGAAGAATACGGCGCCCATGATGCAGATTGCCGCCCAAAGGTAGTCCAGCTTCAGCGGCTCCTTGAGATATAACACGGCGAACGGCACAAACACGCTGAGCGTGATCACTTCCTGCAGGATCTTGAGTTGGCCGACGGAAAGCACGGTGTAACCGATGCGATTCCCTGGAACTTGCAGAAGGTACTCGAACAAGGCGATGCCCCAGCTGAACAGTGCGGCGACGATCCACGGTTTGTGGTTGAGCTCCTTCAGATGCGCATACCAAGCGAACGTCATGAAGACGTTGCTGAAGCACAGGAGAACTATCGCGAATCCTACTGCACGCACACCGGCACGCGCCTGAGACTGAATCGAAGGCTTGTTGGCCAGTCTACTCGGCTGCGAGCTCTTGGGCGAGATAGGCGAGGAGATCGGCGCGCGCGGTCTCGTCGCTGATCCCGGCGAACGCCATGCGGTTGCCGCGCACGAGCCCCTGCGGATCGGCGATGAACTGCTCGAGCGTCTCCGGCGTCCAAACGATGCCGCTGCGGCGCATCGCAGCGGAGTAGCGATAGTCGTCGCGCGAACCGGCGGTCGCGCCGAGCAGGCCTTCGAGGCTCGGGCCCAAGGCCTCCTCGCCAGTCGGTTCCGCGAGCGTATGGCAGGCCGCGCACTCGGCGAACACCGTGCGACCGTTTTCGGGATCGGCGGCGAGGCCGGCGTTCGACGAAGCCAGCGTCAAGACGAATGACACGATGAACCCGAGTTTGCGGCGCAGCGTTCCAATCACGTCTTGCTTTGTCAGACCAAGGGCCCGGGATTGTGCCGATAACGATTGACGATCGCATCGGCGGCCCAATAGGCGAGGGCGCCGACCGGACCCGTGGGGTTGTAGGCGGAGTTATGCGGGAACACGCCTGCGCCCATGACGAACAGGTTGTGCAGATCCCAACTCTGCAGATAGCGGTTGACGACACCCTCGGCCGGGGTCGCGCCCAAGATCGTGCCGCCGGTGTTGTGGGTGCTCTGATACGGCACGATCGAGTAGCTTCCGGTTAGCGCGCGCGGCTCGGTCAGAATGTCCGGGTTGAGCACGCGCGCGACTCGATGCGCCTGTTCAGCCATGAACTGCGCCGCCCTACGGTCGTTGTCGACGAAATCGTAGGTCAGCCGCATGAGCGGCTGACCGAGAGCATTGCGATAGGTCGGATCGAGGTCGTAGTAGTTGTAGCGGTTGGGCATGTTGCCCACGGTGCCACGCACGTTCATGCTTCGCCCGTACCACTGCGCCGTCGCCTGCTTCCAGCCGGTGCCCCAGCGCGGCGTTCCGGGCGGCATCGCTCGCGATTGAATCGGGCGGCCGCCGCTGGAGCTGTTGCGGACAGTGCCGCCCCCGATGAAGCCGGCTGCAGCCCGGTCGAAGTCCTCGTTCGCGTGGAAGTCGTCGCAAACGGCGCCGAGCGCGCCCGCGGCCATGAAGGGATTGAAGAGCCTGTCGCCGAAGAACAGGGTCACGCCGGCATCGACCTGATAGCAGTAGTTCTTGCCGACGACGCCCGAGTTGGACACCGGGTCGTAGGGCTTGCCGATGCCCGACAACAACATCAGGTGCACGTTGTTGATTGCGTATGCGCACAGGATCACGATCCCCGCCGGCTGCTCGTATTCCTCGCCGTTCGTCATGCTCGTGTAGCTGACGCCCGTCGCTTTGCCGGAAGCCGGATCGGAATTGATGCGCGTGACCCAGCTCTGGGTTCTGAGCTCGAAGCTCGCATTGCGCATCGCCGCCGGGATCACGGTGTTGTGCGGGCTGCCCTTGGCGTTCGCCTCACAGCCGAAGCGCTCGCAATGGCCGCAGTACTGGCAGCGCGCAAGCCGCAGGCCGTAGGGATTGGTGTAAGGCTCGGAGGCGTTCGCCGCCGGCTGTGGGAACGGATGGTAGCCGAGCTCTTGCGCCGCTTCGGTGAACAGGATGTTCGAGTACGCAGGCTCCAGCGGTGGCAGCGGATATTCGCTCTGCCGCACGCCTTCGAAGACGTTTCCGCCGGGGCGCAACTCACCGCGTACGTTGCCCGCGCGGCCGCTGACGCCCGCGACGCGCTCGAAGCGGTCGTAATACGGCTCGAGCTCCTCGTAGCTGATGCTCCAATCCTGAAGCACCATGTCGCCGGGAACGAAATCCGCGCCGTAGCGCTCCTCGTAGAACGTCCTGATCGCATGATCGATGCGCGACCAGCGCCAGGTGACGCCGTTCCAGTGCACGCCCGCGCCGCCGACGCCTTCGCCGGGGAGGAACGAGCCCAGGCGCCGAATGGGCAACGCCGTTTGCTTGACGTTGTTGCGAAAGCTGAGGGTGTCGCGCTCGGCGTTCTGCATGAGCTCCTGGCGTACCGCATACCTGAGCTCGTCGCGAATCATCGGCACGGAGAAGTCGGGATCGGTGCTGCGGCTCGCGCCGCGCTCCAGCCCGACGACGCTCAAGCCCGCGTCACTGAGCTCCTTGGCGAGAATGCCGCCGGTCCAGCCCATTCCCACCAGAACGACGTCGACTTCCTTGAGTGTAGTGGCCACGCGTCTCAGACCAGATCCAGGATGCTCGTCGAATCGGCGTCGTAGGGCTTGTTGAGGTAGTTCTTGATGTCCTCGGAGTAGATGGCGATGACGCCCGGATAGCCGATCATCTTCCAGGACACCTTGTCGCGGTTGCCGCCGTAGAGCGGATCCGCGAAGAATCCCTCCATGGCGTTCTGCAACATGATCTCGAAGAACATCCGCGCGGGGATTTCCTCGAGGGCGAGCTCGGCGCTCTCCATGCTCTTGAGCACGGCGATCTGCACGTCGGCGGCGAGACGGTCGAATTCCCGGCCGTGCTGCGAGACGCAGTGCGCGTTCACGGCGGCGATACCGCGCCGATAGAGCTCCGCCGGCGTGAGCGGCAGCTGGTAACCCTGCTGCGGGGTACCGGTCTGCCACGGGCCTTGCCGATAAAGCCGCGCGCCCGCGCCCCAGGCGCCGGCGAGCTGCCGGTCGATGAAGATCGCGACGCCGCAGTCGGCGCCGCCAGGCGTCAGCTCGTCGGCCGGTATGAAACGATCGACGGCGGCTTCGATGAATGCCGCTTCCGGCGGTGAGAAGAACTGGTAGGCGGGCAGCGGCGGATCCGCTGCCGCCGGCGCGGGCTGCGCCGCAGCCGGGCCTAACGGCGCTATCGCCGAGATCCCGCCGAGAGCGCCGACCTTCTTTAGAAAGCTGCGGCGGTCATCGTTGCTCATGACGGCTCCCCCTGTTGCCGCAATCGCGCGCGGCTCGGCCGGCCTGCCGAACCTGCCGGCCAGTGTAAGACCTATCGGCGAGCGGCGTCCACGCTCGCCTCACGCTCAAGGGTCGAGCTCGATCTCGCCTGCTTCGCTCAAGGTTCTACCGAGGGCCATGTTGAGCGCTTCGTGGAGCACG
>Ga0302046_10006558_pt1 | contig 10137 bp, 8 predicted proteins | sample RVTome_11_FD_200261 | JGI IMG/M metagenome (GOLD analysis project Ga0302046, IMG submission 200261) | Soil microbial communities from uranium-contaminated site in the Upper Colorado River Basin, Wyoming, United States - RVT147D111 (version 2) ... | reverse complement strand
CTTGAGCCGGGCCGCGCGGCTCTCATCTTCCCGCCTCGCGGTCACGCAACACCCGGGACGGGAGGCCTCATGTGCGGCACGCGCGCGGGGACTTGAGCATCCGGCGTTCGGAGGCGGCACCCGGGTTCGAGGCGGCACCCAGGTCCGAGGTGGCATCCGGGTCCGAGGTGGCACCCGGGGTGCGTGTACGGTGAGCCGCGCCGAGGGTCTGCGCGACGCGTTCGAGCAGCGCTTCGGCGCGCCCCCGACCCACCTCTCGCGTGCGCCGGGCAGGGTGACCCTGATCGGGGAGCACATCGACTACAACGACCTCCCGGTCCTTCCGATGGCGCTCCAGCGCGAGGTTCGGCTCGTGCTCCGTCCCAGGCACGACAGCCGGGTCGTCCTGCACAACACCGCGCCGGAGTTCGAGTCGATCGAGTTCGAGGTCGCCCCACGGCTCGAGCCGGAGCGTCCGGGACACTGGGGCAACTACGTGAAGGGTCCCGCCGACGAGCTGGCTCGCAGGTTCGCCGTATGGCGCGGCTTCGACGGGCTCGTCGACTCGGACCTGCCGGTCGCCTCGGGCCTCGGATCATCATCCGCCGTGGTGTGCGCGGTCGGCCTGGCCCTGTCGCGCCTGAACGAGGTGGAGGTCGAGCTCGGAGGCTTCGCCGAGATCATGGCCGACGCCGAGCGCTACACGGGAACGCGGGGTGGGGGGATGGACCAGGCCGTGTCCCTGGACGCACGGCCGGGCGCGGCCGCGCGCGTCAGCTTCAAGCCGCTCCGCGTGCGTCACGTGAGCGTGCCTGAGCACTGGCGGTTCGTGATCGCGGACACGGGCGTGCGCGCGGAGAAGTCGGGGGCGGTCCAAAAGGCGTACAACCTCCGGCGCGACGAGTGCGAGATGGCGTTCTCGGCGGTGCGCGCCCGCATCGAGCGGGACGAGCCGGGTCGCATGCCTCCCTCGGGCTACCCGGAGCTGCTCCGGACGCGCGGTCTGGACCAGGTGCTGGCGCTCGGTGAAGCGGCGCTCGGCGGCAACCTACTGCGACGCTTCCGGCACGTGGTCACGGAGGCCAGGCGGGTGGACGAGGCGGCGGACTACATGCTCGGCGCCGACCTGGCGGCGTTCGGCACCCTCATGGACGCCTCGCACGGGAGCCTGCGCTCGGACTACCACGTCAGCTCGGCGGAGCTCGACGAGCTGGTCGCCATCGCCCACGAGGGAGGCGCCGCGGGCGCGCGGCTCACCGGCGCGGGCTTCGGTGGTTGCATCGTGGCGCTCGCGGGTCGCACCGAGGCGGACCGCGTCCTGGAGGCGCTGCGCGCCGACTACTACGAGCCGCGCGGCATGACCGAAGGCATCGACGATCGCGCGTTCATCGCGATCCCCTCCGCCGGGGCGAGCTTCGGGCCGACGTAGCGAGTCCGTGCGGCTCCGCCCTCTCCCGGCGCCTGCCCCTTCACCGCAGACCCACGCCCCTGAACGTCCTCCACAGCCCCACCGCCGCGGCCGCGGCGGCCAGCAGGCAGAGCGCGGCCGGCCCTCCGCGGCCGTAGAGCGTGTAGCCCGTGCCGAACAGCGCGCCGTAGACCACCACGCAGCCGAGGAACCAGGACAGGAGCGCCGCGGTGGGGCTGTCCGCCTGAGGATCCGCCTCCAGCTCGAGGCCCGCGCCGCGCCAGCCCGGCCCCATGGGCCGGATGAGCCCGTGGAAGGAGCGCAGCGTGGCGGCGTCGGCCGGAGCCGTCATGAGCGTCACCGCGATCCACGCAATGGACGTCACGATCACGCCCACCACCAGCTGGATCGAGGGATCCATCGGCAGGAAGCCGAGCGCCACGTGCACGAACTGGAAGTAGACGGCCACGAGGAACGACACGACCATGGCCGCGAGCTCGCTCCACGCGTTGATGCGCCACCAGAACCAGCGCAGCAGGAAGACGAGGCCTGTGCCCGCTCCGATCTGCAGGAGGATCTGGAACGCCTGCAGCGCGTTCTCGAGCCAGAGCGACACCGCGCCCGCCAGCACGATCAGCACGACCGTCGTGATGCGGCCGACGCGCACGTAGTGACGCTCGTCCGCGTGCGGCGTCACGAAGCGCCTGTAGACGTCGTCGACGACGTAGGACGCGCCCCAGTTTAGGTGCGTGCTGATGGTAGACATGTACGCCGCGGCGAGCGAGGCGACCACCAAGCCGAGCATCCCGGACGGCAGGAACACGAGCATTGCCGGGTAGGCCAGGTCGTGCCGGACGATCGAGGGGTCCACGTGCGGAAAAGCCGACTGGATCGACTCGAGCGTCGGGTACACGATCAATGAAGCGAGCGCGACCACGATCCACGGCCACGGCCTCAGCGCATAGTGCGCGATGTTGAACCAGAGCGTCGCCTTCAGCGCCTGCCCCTCGTCGCGGGCCGCGAGCATGCGCTGCGCAATGTATCCGCCGCCGCCCGGCTCCGCGCCGGGGTACCAGGTGCTCCACCACTGGACGGCGATCGGTATTATGAACACGGCGAGCGCCGTTCGCGAGTCGCTGAAGTCGGGGAGCAGCGCGAGCTTGTCTTCGAGCGCGGGATGGCTGATCAAGCCGACCATCCCCCCCACCTCCGGGTGCCCGAGCGCGTAGTAGGCCGCGGCGAGCGATCCGAGCATCGCCACCACGAAGAGGAGGAGGTCGGTCACCACGACCCCCCACAGGCCCGAGGTGGCGGAATAGAGCGCCGTCGCCAGCCCCGCGACGAGCACGACCTCGTACTTCGACGCGCCCAGCAGCACGCCCCCGATCTTGATGGCGGCGAGCGTGACCGTCGCCATGATCATCACGTTGAAGAACACGCCCAGATACAGCGCGCGGAAGCCCCTCAGGAACGCCGCCGGCCGACCCGAATAGCGCAGCTCGTAGAAGCCGATGTCGGTGAGCGTGCCCGACCGCCGCCAGAGCTTGGCGTAGAAGAAGACGGTCAGCATGCCGGTGATCAGGAAGGCCCACCACAGCCAGTTGCGGCTGACCCCGCCCGTGCGCACCAGGTCGGTCACCAGGTTGGGCGTGTCCGTCGAGAACGTGGTCGCCACCATCGATGTTCCGAGCAGCCACCACGGCATCGAGCGCCCGCCCAGGAAGAACTCGCCCGTCCCCCGTCCCGCGCGCCTGGCGAAGTAGAGCCCGAGCGCCAGGGTGACGGCGGCGTATACCGCCATGACGGTCCAGTCCAGGGAGGAGAGCAGCATCCTGTCCTCAGGCGAGCCTGAGGAGGCCCTCCGCGAGCCGCTTGGGATAGGCGCCGGAGGCGACGCGCTCGAGCAGGATGGCCTGGGACCGCACCCGGTCGGCGGCGTGCGTGACGCCGAACCAGGAGTCGGGGGCGTGCAGCACGTGTACCTTCGACACCTCGAGCTCGATCTGCTGGTTCACCGCCGTCGACAGGAAGAACTCCTGCGAGGTGTCCGCGCTCCAGTGCTCGAGGAAACGCGCGAACTGCCGCTGCAGCACGTCGATGACGCGGGAGCTGAACCCCCAGAGGTTCATCGAGACGATCTCGGCGCCGGTGAGCTCCACCGGGCCGCCGCCGGCCTCCACCCCGGTGATCCAGCCGTCCCGGCGTCGTATCTCACGAACCTCGGTGATGCGGTCCAGAAGCCCCTCGCGGCCCAGCTGGCACACGCCGCGCGCCACCTCGCCCGCACCCGAGAGCGTGTCCTCGAGCGCATAGCCGACCAGCGCCGCGTCGGTCGCCGCCCGCGTGCGGCCGAGGAACTCGTGGAGGAGCTCGAACGCGCCCGGCCCGTAGAGGTCGTCGGCGTTGCACACCGCGAACGGGGGCTCCGTGACGTCGGCCGCGCACAGCACCGCGTGTGCTGTGCCCCAGGGGCTCCTGCGGTCCGGCGGCGCGCGAAACCCGAGCGGAATGTTGTCCAGCGACTGCGGGACGTACCGGACCGGGAGCGCGTCACCGATGACGGTCTCCACGTGCGTGCGGACCGCGTCCAGGATCTCGGGTCGCACCACGAACGTCACGCCGCCGAAGCCTGCCCTCGCTGCATCGTAGACGTTGTAATCCATGATGGCCTCCCCGCCGGGGCCGAGCGCGTCGAGCTGCTTCAGGCGCCCGTAGCGTGTCGAGAGTCCCGCAGCGAGAACCACCAGGGGTGGCTTCACCGCTGCTCCATGCGGTCCTCGAGGTGCTCGCGGAAGAACTCGACCGTCAGCGGCCACGCCTCGGCGGTCGCCCGAGCGTTGGCTCCCTCCTGTCCACTCTGGGCTCGCAGGAACCCGTGGCCGGCGCCCTCGAAGATGTGCGGGCGGAACGTCTTGCCGAGCGCAACGAGCGCCCGCTCGGCCTGCGGGATCGTGGCGTTCACCCGGTTGTCGTTGCCCCCGTACAAACCGAGGACCGGCGCCTCGATCCGCTCGTAGCCCTCCTCGGGCGAGCCGCCGTAGTAGACGACCGCGGCGTCGAGCTCCGCGTGGTCGATCGCGAAGAGGAAGCTCGAGCTCCCGCCCCAGCAATAGCCGACCGCGCCGACGCGATCGGACGCCGCCGGCAGGCTCGTGCCGTAGCGGGCGGCGGCCCGTAGGCGGCGGTTCACGTCGGCCCGGTCGAGCGTGCGGATGGCGGCCACGGCCTGCTGCTGGTCCATCGATTCGGTGCCGCCCCCGCCCGGGCCCTGGCCGCTCAGCAGGTCGGGCGCGACCGCGATGAAGCCGTCCGCCGAAAGCTGGTCGGCGACGCCGCGGATCCAATCCGTGAGCCCGAAGATCTCGTGGATGACGATCACCACGGGGGCGGCGTCGTTCCGCTCGGGGTAGGTCACCCAAGCGCGCACCATGTCGCCCTCGCCCGCGTCGTACCGGGTCCACTCGCCGTGACGGGGCGATGCGTCCAGGCGCGCGCGCGCGCCTTCCTCGTCCGCGGGCAGCGACTGCGCCCACGAAGCGGGCGTGACGGCCAGGAGCAGCGCGAGCGCCAGGGGCGCGCAGCGGGTCGGAAGCGTTGTCATGTTCGTGGTTCCTCGGAGCCGGGGACGTGCCTGGAACGCCCCGAAAATGGCGCGCCGAACGCGCCGGCGCGAGCGTTTTCGCCCCGGGGCGCGCCAACCTCGGCGGAAACGCAAACCTGGCGCGGGTGAGACTGTTCTTTTATGCATTCTCGATGCATAACTTCTCAGGCGTGGATGACGTCGCGGTGGTCGCCGAGCGTCGGGCGCGGCGCGTCGTCATCAAGCTGGGCACCAGGCTCCTGACCGGTGGCACCACGGTGCTGGATCCCGCACGCATGGCCTCCGTGGCCGGCGCGGTGGCCGGCGCGCGGCCAGCCGAGGTCGTGATCGTGTCGAGCGGCGCGGTGGCGGCGGGATTCCGGGCGCTCGGCCACTCGGTGCCCCCGACCCGCACGCGTGACCGGCAGGCGGCGGCGGCCGTCGGGCAGAGCCGCCTCATGGGCCTGTGGAGCGACGCATTCCGCGCGGTCGACCGGGACGTGGCGCAGGTGCTGCTGACGAACGACTGCCTGACTGACCGGCGCCGATGGGTCGCCGCCCAGCAGGCGTTGGCGGCGCTTCTGCAAGCCGGGGTCGTCCCGATCGTGAACGAGAACGACGCGGTGGCCGTCGAGGAGATCGTCGTCGGCGACAACGACACGCTCGCGGCCATGGTGGCCGCGCTCGTCGGCGCGGATCTGCTCGCGCTCCTGACGGACGTTCCGGGCGTCCTTCGCGGCGACCCTACCGACCCGTCGGCGGAGCTCGTCCGCCGGGCGCACGGCGTCTCGGAGCTCTACCCCTTCTGCCTCAAGAAGACCGCGCCCGAGTCGAGAGGCGGCATGGTCACGAAGCTCGAGGCAGCGGAGCGCGCGGGCCGGTACGGCATTCCGACGGCGATCGCGTCAGGCACCGACCCGCGGGCGCTGGCCGCCGTGGTGCGCGGCGAGCCCGCCGGCACGTTCATCTCGGCGGCCGAGCACCCGTTGCGCGCCCGGCGGCACTGGATGGCCGTGCAGAGGGGACTCGCCGGCGCGCTCGTGGTGGACGAGGGCGCGCTCGACGCCATCCGCCGCCGGGCCAGCCTGTTGCCGAGCGGCGTCGTCGGCGTGCGCGGACGGTTCCGGCGGGGAGACCTGGTCGCGGTCGTGGACAGCAGCGGGGTGGAGCACGCGCGGGGGATCGTGCGGTTCGACGACCGCGACGTCGAACGCATTCGTGGTCTCCACACTCTGGACGTCAAGCAGGCGCTGGGCACCACGCACGGCCACGTCGTCATGAGGCCCGACCGGATGGTGCTGGCGGGCGAGCAGGGCAGGCGGTGATCGCCACGCCCGACGCCGCGGCGCCCGGCGTCTCGCTCTCGGCCGCCGTCGAGGCGATGGCCCGTCGCGCCCGCGCCGTCGCGCGCGTGGTGGCGCGGCAGGACGCCGCCGACCGCCGCCAGGCGCTCTCGGCCATGGCCGACGCCCTGGAGCGCCGCGCTCCGGAGATCGCGGCGGCGAACGCGCTCGACCTGTCCGCCGCCGACGTGGCGGGCGTCGGCGGCCCCATGCGCGACCGGCTGCGCCTGGACCAGGCCGGGGTGGCGAAGCTCTCGGCCGCGGTTCGGGAGGTCGCGGCCCAGGAGGACGTGCTCGGCACCATCGAGGAGGAGCGGGTACGGCCGAACGGTCTGAGGGTGGGGCGCATGCGCATCCCGCTGGGCGTGGTGGCCATGATCTACGAGAGCCGGCCGAACGTGACCTCGGACGCCGCGGCGTTGTGCCTCAAGGCGGGCAACGCGGTGATCCTGCGGGGCGGCTCGGAGGCGATCCACTCCAACCGCGCCATCGCATCGGCGCTGCGCGAGGGCCTGGCGACCACGGGGACGCCGCCGGACGTGGTGCAGCTCGTCGATACGCCCGACAGGGCGGCCATCGACGCGCTGCTCGCCCAGGAGGAATCGATCGACCTGGTGATCCCGCGCGGGGGCGAGGGGCTGATCCGCGCGGTCACGGCGAAGAGCCGCATTCCGGTGCTGCAGCACTACAAGGGCGTCTGCCACGTGTTCGTCGACCGGAGCGCGTCGCCGACCCGCGCCCTCGACATCGTGCTCAACGCCAAGGTGCAGCGTCCCGGCGTCTGCAACGCGCTGGAGACGCTGCTCGTCCACGAGGCAGCCGCCCCGTCGCTCCTGCCGCCCATCGCATCGCGTCTCGTGGACGCCGGTGTCGAGCTGCGCGGGTGCGCGCGAACGCTGGAGCTGCTGGAAGGCGTCGACGTGGCCCCCGCCACCGAGGACGACTGGCGCGCCGAGTACCTGGACCTGATCCTGGCGGTGCGCGTCGTGGACGACCTCGAGGCGGCGCTCGAGCACATCGCCCGGTACGGCTCCTCGCACACCGAGGCCATCGTGACCGAGGACGAGGACGCCGCTCGCGCGTTCGTAGGCGCGGTCCAGTCCTCGACCGTGCTGGTGAACGCCAGCACCCGCTTCGCGGACGGCGGCGAGCTGGGCCTCGGCGCGGAGATCGGCATCTCGACCTCGAAGCTGCACGCGTTCGGCCCCATGGGCGCCCGCGAGCTCACGACGCGCAAGTTCGTGGTCTTCGGGGACGGTCACGTGCGGGCGTAGCCGGGTCCGGGCGCGTGGCGGCCACTGGCCGCGCGCGCTAGCCGATCGGCGGCCGCATCGGGGCCCCGCGCGGCTTTCGGTCGGATGATGGAACTTCCCGACCCCGCGGCCCCGTATACGCTTCCATGGAGGAGATCCGGATCCCCAACGACGCGACGTACGCCCCGTTCGCGCTGACCGACGTCATCGCCACCGCTCCGCTCGCGTCGCGCATTCTGCTCGGGGCCACGTTGCCCGGTCGCGTGCTGAGCGCGGCGGCCGTCGGAATCTACGCGGGCAGCGCGGTCAAGGACTGGTTCAGCCGGCGCGACATGCGCTGGATCGACTTCGAGCTGGAGTTCGGGGCGGACGTGAAGACGCTCCAGGAGATGCCGGAGGAGGCCCGTCGCGAAGAGGTGCGCGCCCTGGGCGCCAGGCTCGAGCGGGGATACACGGATGAGCGATTGCCGCGCGCGGAGTTGGCGGTCCAGGTCAACGAGCACCTGACGGAGTACATGGCCCGGATCACGGGGCAACGGGTGCGCACGAGCTCCGAGGTCCGCAACTTCACGCTCGCCAAGCTCGTCTTTCCGTTCGCGATGGGCGTGTGTGACGTCATCTCGGGTGACGTGGCGCTGTTCCGTGACACCGGGATCTTCGAGCCGCACATCATCTGTCACGAGTTCGTGCACCGGAAGGGCTACTGGAAGGAGCTGCACGCGCAGGCGCTCTCCTACCTGGCCCTCATGTCTTCGGGCAATCCCCTCCTCGTCCAGGCGGCGGTCGCGGAGCGGCTCCACCGGCAGCTCAAGGTGCTGGCCGGTGAGGACGCCGATGCGTACCACGAGAGCATCGAGGAACTGGAGCTTCGTGAGGAGCTGGCCGAGGAGCTGCACGCGCTGCGCCCTGAGGCGGGCGCCTACGAGACCTCCGTATCGCTCGTGATGAAGCGGCTCTACGACGAGCGGCTCAAGCTCACGGGCCAAAACGGGCTGTCGGACTACGACCGCGGCTTCACGAACTTCCTGTGGACGTTCGCCGCGAGCGAGCGCGCCCGCCAGGCGCGGAGCCAGGCCGACCTCTGAGGCCCGCCTCCTGGAACAGCTCGAGCTGTGGGACGGAGCCGACGTCGCGCCGCCCCTCGGCGAGTGCCCGGAACGCCTCCGCAGGTGCGAGGAACGCCTCCGCGGACAGCGTGGGGGTCCGCCTCAGCCCGAGCTTGGCGGTGGTCACCCGGAACAGCGAGCGCAGCTGCTCGGCCCAGGGTCCCTCGCCGCGCCCTCGCACCTCGTAGCGAGCGTCGTACAGCTTGCCGCCGCGCATGTCACGCACGCGGTTCAGCACCTTGTCCTTGCGCTCGGGGAAGTGCTGCTTGAGCCAGGTCTCGAACAGGTCCTTCACCCCGTGCGGCAGCCTGAGCAGGATGTAGCCGGCGAAGGTCGCCCCAGCTGCCGCCGCCGCCTCCAGGATGGCCGGAAGCTCATGGTCTGTTAGGCCCGGAACCACCGGCGCGACGTTGACGCCGACCGGAATGCCCGCGTCGGCCAGCACGCGAATGGCGCCCAGCCGCCGCGCGGGCGTCGAGGCCCGCGGCTCCATCACGCGCTGAACCTCGTTCCTCAGCGTGGTCACTGAGAGGACCACGGCGGCGGCGTCATGCCCCGCCAGCTGGGACAGGAGGTCCACGTCCCTGCTCACCAGATAGCTCTTCGTCACCACGGCCACCGGGTTCCGGAACTCGGCGAGCACCTCTAGGCAGCGCCGGGTGATGCGCAGCCGGCGCTCTACGGGCTGATAGGCGTCCGTGTTGCCGCTCAGCGCGATGACCCTCGGTCGCCACTTCTTCGAGGACAGCGCCTTGCGCAGCAGCTCCGGCGCGTCCCGCTTGACCAGGATCTTGGTCTCGAAGTCCAGCCCGGCCGAGAAGCCGAGATACTCGTGCGTCGGCCTCGCGTAGCAGTAGGCGCACCCGTGGCCGCACCCGCGGTAGGGGTTGATGCCGACGTCGAAGCCGACGTCGGGCGAGTCGTTGAACGCCAGGATCGAGCGCGTCGCGTCGCTCAGGAGGACGGTCTCGGGCGCGGGATCGTCCGGATCCGTCCAATGCTCGCGCTCCACGTGGAGCCGCTCGAAGCGGTTCGGCGGATTCCAGGCCGCGCCGCGGCCGCGCAGCACGGGTAGGGGAGTGGGGTCGGCCATCGTGCTCCGTACCGAAGAAAAGCCGAATACACGATAGCCGATCGCGCGCGCGAACGGAAGGGGCGAGCGGAAGGGGCGAGCGGAAGGCGCGCTCGGGCCGACCGGGCGCCGGCCCGGCGCCGTCCCTCAGACGAGCTCTATGTCGTAGCAGACCCGCCAGTCGTTCAGGTTCTCCGGGTCGTCCGACCCCTCGTCGGTCGGCTGATGCCTGCCGACCCACGTCGAGGCTGCGCCGGTGTACTCGCGGCGATAGTCCTCGAGGTGGTCGTCCGTGGACATCTGGTCCAACTCCTTGCCGAAAAGCTCCACGACGAGCGAGTCGCCCACGTCCCCCTCGAATAGCACCTTGTCGATCTTGTCCACCTTGTTCCGGCG
>Ga0302046_10006557_pt1 | contig 10141 bp, 10 predicted proteins | sample RVTome_11_FD_200261 | JGI IMG/M metagenome (GOLD analysis project Ga0302046, IMG submission 200261) | Soil microbial communities from uranium-contaminated site in the Upper Colorado River Basin, Wyoming, United States - RVT147D111 (version 2) ... | reverse complement strand
ATCGGATCCCAGCCGCGCTCGGCGGCGGCGGTGACGCCTTTGGAAAAGGGCGCGACCGCCGTCACGACGATCGGCGGATGCGGCTTTTGATAGGGCTTGGCGATCCGGCCTTGCGCGAGCGCCGGGATCGACGTCCGCTCGGTCGTAATGTTCCAGAACTGGCCCGTGAGATTGTAGGGCGGCTCGCCCGCCCAGATGTCGAGCACGTGGTTGATCGCCTCGACGAACATGGCGGTCCGGTCGTTGTCCAGGTTGCCAAACACTTCCGCATCGGACTGGAGCCCGCCCGGGCTGATGCCGAACAGGAAACGCCCTTCGGCCATGTGGTCGACCATGGCGACCTCGGCGGCGACCATTGCCGGATGATGGTTCGGCAGGTTCACCGTGCCCGTGCCGAGCTTGATATTCTTTGTCGCTTGCAGGACCCAGGCGATGAAGACGAGGCTCGAGGTGATCGTCTCGGCCCCGTCGGTGATGTGCTCGCCAAAGAAGCCCTCGGTGTACCCCAGCTCCTCCGCGAACAGCGCGAATTCGCGATCTTCCTTGAGCGTTTCCGTCAGGCTCCGCTTGGGCGGATGTATCGGCATCGTGAAAAAGCCGAGGTCCATTTGACGCGCTCCCTGAGTCCCGTCCCGACGGCGGATTTGATTACGGCTTCGGGTTTCTTTCGGCCATGTTAGGAACAATCAAATATGAAGGAAAATTCATTTTCCTCTTAAATCCATGAGATTTCCGAATAGAGATTTGCCAGGCAGCTCCCTGTCAAAGCAGCAGGTCGGCGAAGTCGCTCGACTCGACCGGCTCGACGCCGTCATCCGGATGCGCCGCCGCGGTGCCGTACTTCCCGGCATTGAACAGTAGGGGGCTGCCGTCCGCATGGCTGTAGCGCTCGACCCTGCCGACGAAGATCACGTGGTCGCCGCCGTCGTGTTGCTCCACGTTGCGGCACTCGAAGCGCGCGAGCGATCCGGAAAAGACCGGAGCGCCGCCCAGCCCGGCGTCCCAGGCGAGCCCGGCGAACTTGTCCTTCGCCGGCGTGGCGAAGCGATGGGAAAGCGCGCGCTGTCCGACTTCGAGAATGTTGACCGCGAAATGGCCGCAGTCGCGAAAAGCCGGCAGCGACGCAGCGCTCTTGCCGAGGCACCAGAGTATCAAAGGCGGCTCCAGCGACACGGCGCTGAAGGAGTTGGCGGTCAGCCCAACCGGCTTGCCGTCCGGTCCCTGGGTCGTGATCACGGCAATCCCCGTCGCGAAGCGGCCGAGCGCATTGCGGAAGTCGCGCTGGTCGAACGCGGCCGCGCCGGTGCCGATCGTGCCGGCCAGTTTGCTCATGGCGACGTGTTCCTGCGCCGGTCTGTTTCGGAGCGAAAAAATGCGGCCGGCGCCGTGCCGTTGCCGAGGACGCCGGCCGCAGGTGTATCACCACGCTCCTACTTGGTGATCTCGGAAACCAGCTTCTTGTATTTATCGCTCAGGACCAGCCGCTGTTTCTCATACTCCGGGCCATCCATGAAGCTCGTATTCTCATCGATTCGCTTGATGAGCTGGACATAGGTCTTGTCCTTTTGCAGGGCGGCGAAGGCGTCGCGCAGCACCTTCATGCGCTCGGGCGGCACGCCCTTTGGCGCCAGGACGATGCGGTCCATGACGCCGATGTCGCTGGCGTAGCCCAGCTCCTTGAGCATCGGAGCGTCCTTGAATTCACGCTCGTCGCCGCCGGAGGCGAGCACGCGCAGCTTGTCGCCTTGCGCGGTGATGACCGATGAAAAGGCCATGGTGAAATCGACGTCGCCTGTGAGCAGCGCCTTCATGGACGGGCCACCGCCCTGATGCGGCACGAGGGTAGCCCTGACTCCGGCCTCCTGCAGCAGCTGCGCGCCCGGCACCATGACCGCGCCCCAGTTGCCGCTATGCCCGAATTTGAGCTTGCCGGGATTCTTCTTTCCGTAATCGATCATGTCCTTGAGCGTCTTGTATGGGCTGCTCGCCAGGACGACGATCGACGCGACGCCGTAGTTCAGCCGCGCTACCGTCTCGAAGTCCTTGTTGGTGTCATAGGGCAACTTGGTCACATGCTGCTGCAGCTGGTCGAAGTAGTTGTGCGTGAACAGCAGCGTGTAACCGTCGGGCCGAGCCTCGGCCGCTGCGGCGGTGCCCTTCTGACCGCTGGCCCCGGGCATCAGCTTCACGATCATCGCCTGGTTGAGATATTGCGGAATGACACTGGTGAAAACCCGCGCGTTCAGGTCGTGCGAGCCGCCTGCGCCGAGCGGCAGGATCAGCGTGACGGGCTTGTTGGGATAGGTTTCGGCGGCGGCAGCACCCGCTCCGGCACAGGCCAGGAGCATGGCCGCGACCGCCCATCGGAACAATTTTTGCGTGATCATGTTCGTTTCCTCCTCCGGAGTTCGATGTCGTTTTCGCATCGTTCTTGTTTTTGGCGTATGCCCGCTTTCTTTCCGGGCTAAGCGGATATCTTTTCCTTGACCGCCGATTGCGTGTCCGCTTGGCGCCACCATCCGTCGCGCATGAACGCGACATAGGCGTCGAGATCGACCACCTTCGATTTTTTGATGTTCCCGACGACCTGTTCGGCTTCGAGCTCGATCTGCAGCGAATCGGTGAACCGGTTCCAGAAATTGAAGAAGCCGGACACCATGGTGATCTCGACGATCTGCGCGTTGTCGAAGTGAGCCTTCAACGCGTCCATCGCCTCGGGATGCTGCCGATAGGTCCGTTCGGTCAGGTATTCGGCCCAAGCGATCGCTGCCTTCTCTGCCGGCGTGAAGAGCGTCGATGCCCGGTAGTCGCCGTCGATTGCGGCAATCTCCTCGTCGCTGAAGCCGATCGACCGGCCGAGCGCCGAGTTGTGACCGATGCAATAGGTACAGCCGTTCAGGAACGAGGTCTTGAGGATGACCATCGTCTTGATCCTGAGGTCGAGGTTGCCGGAGACCTCTTTGCGTAGTGCTGCGACCATAAAACCGACCAACGGCTGCGCCACCTTCGGCGTATGCGCGGCGACGCGAACCGCATTGACCACGCGGCCCAGCAGAACGGCAGCGTGCTTGAACAGCGTTTTCGCCTCAGGCGATGCCTGCTCATCGGTGATCAGCGGAAGCAGTGCCATGGCTCTCGTCTCCTCTTCGCGTTCGCAGGTTACACGGCGGGCCAGATCCGGCGGCCGACGCTCGGCGACCCCGGTGCGTGCACCGTGTAGCCGATCACCCGGTTGGTCCACTGCCCGTCTTCCAGCGCGAGCGACTCGTGATTCTGGAAATGCTCGTGCCGCGCCTCCAGTGACGTGAATTCGTACAGAATCCCGTGTTTTGCCCAACCGGCGAGCGATACGAGCTTGCGGGTCTCGATGCAGCCGGGCATTCGCGACATCGCCGGAAGCCGATACTGCGCATACCAGGCGCCGAGGTCGATCTCGTCTTCAAGCGTCTTGGTCCGGAAGCTGCCCATCTGGATCGCCGGTCCCGGCGTGCTGCCGGCCGGCTTTGCGCCGATCTCCGGCCCGGTAACCCGCGCTTCCTCGGTGAACAGGCAAAGCCGAGTGCCGATCCGCATCGCGCGCATCGAACGCGAGACGGCATCGTCTTCCGCGTCGAGCCGATCTACGCGCGGGTGCAGGAAGACATGTGGTGACGGCGCGCCGACCAGGACGAGGAACTGGCTGCCCGATCCGAGGCCCGGCTCAGCCGGCCGCGCCAGCCGCGCTCCGATCTGATCCATCTTCGATCCGCCACCGGTGATCTCGTAATGCGCGGCCCAGGCATAGCCGGGCCGGCGGAGCAGCACCGGTAGCTCGGTCTCGTGCAGCCAATCGAGATAAGCGTCCCGCCCGTCGTCGGGAAGATCGTACCAGGTCGCCCAGATGCCTCGATCCATTGCTCTCGTCCTAGCTTTTCCGCATCGCCGCTACTCCGCCGCTGCGAATTCGCGCCGCATCCGGGCGCTCTTGCGCCACAGCGCGTAGATGATCATCGGTGTCAGGATCAGGATGACCACGGTTATCGGCCGCTCCGTGGTGATGTATCCCGCGAGATTGCCTTGCGACAGGGTGATGGTCTGTCCGAACGAATATTCGAGCGGCGGTCCCAGGATGAAGGCCATCACCATCGGTGCGACGTCGAAGCTCAGCTTCTTCGCGGCGTAGCCGAAGATACCGAAGAACACGAGCACCAGCAGATCCGTCGGGTCCGACCGGTACACATAGGAACCGGCGAAAGCGAAGACGATGGTCAGCGGGAGCAGTAGGCCTTTGCGTATGGTCACCACGCGGGCGAACACGGGGATAAGGACGTAGCCCAGCGCCAGGAACAGGGCGTTGGCCAGCACCATCGCGATCAGGATCGCGAAGACGATGTCGCCCTGTTCGGCGAACAGCTGGGGTCCAGGTCGCAGGCCCTGGGCAATGAAGGCACCAAGCAGGATGGCGGTGATGTTGTCGCCGGGAATGCCGAGCGTCAACAGCGGCACGAGGGTCGGACCGTTGACTGCATTGTTCGCTGCCTCCGCTGCAGCCACACCTTCGAGCTCGCCCTTGCCGAATGTCTCCGGATGGGACGATGCGTTCTTGGCGGCGGCATACCCCATAAAGGCGGCAACCACCTGGCCGACGCCGGGCATCACGCCGATCACCGTGCCGATGGCGGTGGACCGGCAGATTGTCCGGAGGCAGCGACGGAACTCGGCGAATGTCAGGCGCTCGCCCGCCTCGATCTTCAGCGAGCCGCGCATATAGCTCGCGGCCTTGCGCTCGACCGCGATCAGGATTTCCGGCAGCGCGAAGACGCCGATCAGCATGGGCAGCAGCGGAATGCCGGACCGGATCGCGAAGAAATCGAAAGTGAAGCGCGACAGCGCGCCGATGGGGTCCTGGCCGATGAGCGAGAACAGCAGCCCGAACATCATCATGAGCAGCCCTTTGACGAACACCCCGTCGCCGGTGACGGTGATGATCAGCAGGCTGAGAAACAATACCGCGGCCAGTTCGGGCGGGCCGATCTGCATGGCGATGAGCGCGATCGGGCCGATGCAGAGGATGGTGATGATATCGCTGGAAAAGTCGCCGATTGCGGATGCGTACAGCGCCGTTTCCATCGCTTTGCGCGACTGTCCCTTGCGGGTCAGCGCCGGGCCGTCGAAGGTCGTCGCGACCGAGGCACCGGTTCCAGGTATCGACACCAGGATCGCCGGCACGCTGCCGCCGAAGATGCCGCCCTTGTAGACGCCGATCAGAAAGGGAATGCCGACCAGCGGGTCGAGGAAGAAGGACAGCGGCAGCAGCACCGCCATCGCCATGACTGTGGTGAAGCCCGGCAGCGCGCCGACGAACATGCCGAGCACCAGGCCCAGCGCCATCATGGCGAAGGTGTCGAACCTGAAGGCAAGGTCGATGCCCTGCAGGAAGCTGTCCCACACTATCGAACTCCCGACCGTTGATGGATTATCGCGCGTCGCATCCGGGTCATCTCAGAGCTCCGGGAACGCGGGCAGAAAGACCTGCAGCATTCTGGTGAACGTGAAATAGATCGCGACCGGAATGCCGATACTGACCGCAGCGACCAGCAATCGGTCGCGAACGCCGTAGAAGGTCGAAAGCCCGGCGATCAGCAGAACGCTCGACAGAATGAAGCCGAGCGGCTCCATAAGCAGCGCGTACAGCGTGAACGCCGCGAGCGAGACGCCGACGTTGACGTAGCCCGCCCGGTCGAGGTCGCGGAACCGGTTATGCTCGCGCAGGCTGAAGCTCTTGAAGAAATACCAGATGCCGAGCCCAAAGATGCCGAGGGCGACGAGACGGGGAAACAATGTCGGGTCGAGCGCGTTGAGCGACTGCCCGAAGACGACGACGGGCTTCTCGACCTGATAGGGCGTGATAAAGAACAGGACGGCTCCGAACACGATGAACACGAGCGCCGCGACGGCGTTGAAATTGAGCTTTCTGGGCGAAAGGTTCGGATGATCGGAGTCGTTGGCCGGCGCGTCCACGCAGCTATCCTCCCGCACGCATCTCCCGGGACCCGAACGGGGAATCGCCGCGTGAGGTTATGGCTACAGGCGCCAACCGGCTTGCAACGGCATGCGCCGCACCGGACACGCCAACTTCTCGAACCGGCTACAGGCTGGCCCAGCGGACCAGTCCCGCCGTCTCGCGCCTCCTCCCACATGGCTGCGCCGGCTTCGGCCGCCGTGCCACGGTCTCCCGTTTCGTTTCCCTTGGAAACGCAGGGTTATATTTCGTCAGCTTTGATGGTACGTAGAATTAAGTATGATTGAAAATTCCAAATCTTCCTATTGGGATGATATTTTAGAATACTAGAATCGCGATTTATGCGGCGGTTAATCGGGAGGCGCCTGTGCCATGAAGCTCAGACAATTGGAAGCCATGCGGGCGGTTTGCGCGCGCGGGACCACGACGCACGCGGCGGAGACGCTCGGCCTCACGCAATCGGCGGTCAGCCGTCTCATCGTCCAGCTCGAAGACGAGGTCGGGCTGCGTTTGTTCGACCGCCGCCATGGCCGGCTGCAGATCACGCCCGAAGGCCAGCATTTCTATGCCATTGCCGAGAAGGTGCTTGCCGGCGTGGACCAGATCTCCGCCACGGCGCGCGATATCAGGACGCTTCAAGCCGGCACGCTCAGGATCATCGCGATGCCGGCGCTCGGCTACGGATTGCTGCCAGACACCATTGCCAAGCTCAAGACCCGCTACAGGCAGGTGAAGATTTCCGTCGACTTCGGCACGCGGCCCGAGTTGGAAAAGGGACTAGCCAACGCCACCTACGACTTCGGCATCGCGACGCTGCCGGTCGACCACGAGCTGCTCGAGGTAGAGCCGCTATGCGGCGTCAATTCGGTCTGCGTCCTGCCGCTCGGCCACCAGCTCGCGGACCGGCCGGTCATCCACGCTGCCGATCTGGAAGGCTTGCCCTTCGTTTCGATGGAGTCGGCCGCCTTCTTCCGCTACCGCATCGACGAGCTGTTCGGCCGTCTCGGCATCCGCCGCATCCTGAATATCGAGGCGCAGTCGACGATCATGGTGTGCAATCTCGTCGCCAAGGGGCTCGGCGTCTCGATCGTCCATCCGTTTATCGCCGAGCCCTTCGCCCACCGCCTGCTGGTGCGGCCGTTCGAGCCGGCGATCCGCTTCGATTACGGGCTGCTTTTCCCGGCGGGACAGACGCGCTCGCAGATCACCAACGAATTCGTCAAGACGTTGCAGGACTCGTTGGCCTCGCTCGGCCGCGATACCAGCGGATTCATCGGTCTCGATACGCCGTGATCGCGCTCAGGTAAAATGGTGGAACAGGGCATCGCCGAAAATCTGCCGCTGCTCGTCGATCAGCGGCGCCACCGCTGCGACGAAGGCCGCGCGCTCGGCGCCGGTGAGTGTCACTATCTCGGCCTCTGTCCCGGCCAGCTTCGCCAGGATGGATGCGTCCTCTTCGGCGGCGAATGTGCGCTGCGCCCCGGTCGCTTCCGCCGCTGCCGCCAGGACCGCATCCTGAACCGCGGCGGGCCAACTCTCGAACTGCGCGTTGTTGCACAGCAGCGCCGCCGCGCCGAAGAAGTGGCTCGACAGCGTGATGTGGCGGTGATGTGCGTGCAGGCCGAAATTATAGGTGTTGGTCAGCGGGTTCTCCTGCGCGTCGATCGTGCCGGCGGCGACGGCGGTGAGCAGGTCCTTGACGTCGAGCGCGACCGGCTCGAAGCCGAGCCGGCGGAAGACCTGGCCGTGCAGGTCGCTGAACAGCGTGCGAATTCGGAGGCCGTTGCAGTCCGCCGGCGACCGGATCGGGTGGTGGCGATTGCTGAAATGCCGGAAGCCGTTGTCCCAGAAGCCGAGCAGCCGATAGCCTGAGGCTGCCTGCAGCCGCGCCGCGAGAAGGCGGCCAAATTCGCCGTCGAGGATAGCATAGGCCCGGTCGCGGGCTGCGACGGTGAAAGGCAGATCGAGCAGTGCGAATTCCGGAACCCGGCCCGCCAGGTAGCTTGTCGAGAAATAGCACAGGCTAAGCGCGCCGGACTCCACCATGGTCAGCAGGTCCGCCGCTTTGTGCCCGGCATCGATGATGTTGCCGGCGAGCGTGCATCGCGCGGCGTCGCCTCCGCGCGCGGCCAGCGCCGCGCCGAACACCGCAGCGGCGCGGCTGTGAACCGAGGCGGGCGGCTGATAGCCGCCGAAAGCGATCTCGAACTCGGCCACAGCTTCTCTCCGGCTTGCCATTGGCGCCAGTCTACCGCGCCGTCGCCGAGATCGAAATATGTCGCCCGCTATTGACGGCGCGGGAAACAGATGGCACAGCGCCGGGAGCGCGACACGAAGAAAAGATACAGGGAGGCGAATTCGTCATGATGTTCACCTGCGCATCGGGCGGGGCTATCCCGCATCACGGCGGCAGCCGACGCGTTAGCGACGGCTCGAAGACCTTGACGGTCGACATCCATTGTCATTGCCAGGTTCAGGCGGCAGCGGAGATGATCAAGGCGGCGACGAAAGACTCCTATCAGCCGCCGCTCTCCTACGGCGGCGATGCGCTGACGCAGCAGGTTAACGAGAAGCAGCTTTCCGACATCAAGCCGAAGATGGAGTCGGTCGCGGTGCGGCTGGCCGACATGGATGCGATGGGTGTCGACATACAGGCCGTGTCGCCGGCCCCCTATCAATATTATTACTGGGCGGAGCCGGAGCCCGGGCGTGCGGCCGCGCAGGCGATCAACGATCACCTCGCCGGCATCGCTGCGGCGCATCCGGACCGTTTCGTCGCGCTCGGCACGGTGCCGCTGCAGCATACCGGCATGGCGGTGGCGGAGCTGGAGCGTTGCGTCAAGAAGCTCGGCATGCGCGGGGTCGAGATTTCGACCAACGTCAAGGGCGAAGAGCTCAGCAACCCGCGTCTCGCGGATTTCTTTGCCAAAGCCGAAGAGCTCGACATCCTGATCTTCATGCATCCGGCGGGATTCACCCAGCCGCAACGTTTTGCCGGCCATTACTTCGCCAATCTCATCGGCCATCCGCTTGAAGCGAGCCTGGCGATCGGCTACCTGATCTTCGACGGCGTGCTGGACCGTCATCCCGGATTGAAGATCTGCGTTGCGCATGGCGGCGGCTACGCGCCGGCCTATGCGGGGCGGATGGACCACGGCTATCACGCGCGCCCGGACTGCCGGCAGCATATCGCGCTACCGCCCAGCGCCTACCTCAAGCGGCTCTATTTCGACACGATGGTGTTCGAGCCCGATCAGCTTGCCTTCCTGATCGAGAAATACGGTAGCGAGCATATTCTGCTTGGCACCGACTATCCCTACGATATGGGGGATTATGATCCCCGGGGGCTGGTGGCACGGGTTCCCGATCTCAGCCAGGAAGACCGGGAGCGGATCTGCGGCGGCAATGCCGCGCGGCTCTTGGGGCTGGGCTGACCGACGGGCCTCTCAACCACGGGCGCTGCTCCGGTAGGCGAGCACGGCCGTGACCACCGCGGGGATCAGGATCGTCAGCGTGATCGGCCGCGTGACGAGGGCTAGGAAATCGCCCTGGGTGACGACGAGCGCGCGGTTCAGATTGTTCTCGATGATTGGCCCCATCACGAAGCACAGGATCGCGGGGATCGTGGAAAAGCCGAACCTGTCCATCCAGAAAGCGACCGCGCCCAACACCATCACCATCACCATCGCCGAATGTGTAATATCGTTGTCGTAGGCATAGGCACCGATCACCAACATCAGCATGACGAACGGGCCGAGGATACGCCTCGGGACAGTGACGATCGGCACGAAGCAGCGGATGCCGAAGATGCCGCAGCCGAGCAGGAACATGTTGCAGACGATGAGGCCGACGAAGATCGCGAGCACCAAGGGCCCGCTCTCCGTGAACAGGGTTGGCCCGGGGACGATGTTCTTGCTGATCAGTACACCCATCAGGACGGCGATCGCGCCCGAGCCCGGGACGCCGAGGGCAAGCGCCGGCACCAGGGCGCCGACGACCACGGCGTTGTTCGCGGTCTCCGGCGCGGAAATGCCCTCGACGATGCCGGTGCCGAACTCGTCCGGCCGCTTCGACCAGCGCTTCTCCTCCGAATCCCACCGCTGGCCGTACCTACGTCATGGAAAAGGCCCGGATTGAAAG
>Ga0302046_10006556_pt1 | contig 10141 bp, 11 predicted proteins | sample RVTome_11_FD_200261 | JGI IMG/M metagenome (GOLD analysis project Ga0302046, IMG submission 200261) | Soil microbial communities from uranium-contaminated site in the Upper Colorado River Basin, Wyoming, United States - RVT147D111 (version 2) ... | reverse complement strand
TCGGCGCCGGAGACCGCGAAGTGGACCGCCACGCCGGCCCCCGCGCCGCCGCCGCCCGGTGCGCCGGCGCCCGCCACCGGCGCCCGCGCCGCCAGCTTCTCGGCCAGGCGCGGGCGCAGCGGGTGGGCGTGGACGTCGCCCAGCCCGTGGAGCAGGCGGCGGGCCTGCGCGCGCACCGCCGCGACCACCCGCGGGTGGCGGTGGCCGACCGCGGCGGCGCCGAAGCCCGAGGTCAGGTCGAGATAGCGGTTGCCGTCGGCGTCGACGACGTTGGCGCCGCGGGCGGCGCGCCAGACGATCGTCGGCTCGCCGCCCGCGACGGTGTTGATCCCGGGCGCCTCGGCGGCCGCCAGCCGCCGGCACAGCGCCCGCGAGCGCGGTCCCGGCGGCGCGACCCGGACCGCCGGCAGCCGATCGCCGCGACCGAGCGCGGTCACAACTCGCGGCGCCCGGCGAGCGAGCGGGCGAGCGTGACCTCGTCGGTGTACTCGAGGTCGCCGCCGACCGGCATGCCGAACGCGAGCCGGGTCACGCGCACGCCGCGCGGCTTGAGCAGGCGCGCCAGGTAGAGCGCGGTCGCCTCGCCCTCGACGTTGGGGTTGGTCGCGATCACCACCTCGGCGACGCCGTCGAGGCGGGCGAGCAGGCCGGGGACCGCGAGCTGGTCGGGGCCGACGCCGCGGTGGGGCGCGAGCGCGCCGAGCAGCACGTGGTAGCGGCCGTGGAACTCGCCGGTGCGCTCGACCGCGGCGATGTTGAACGGCTCCTCGACGACGCAGATCAGCGAGCGGTCGCGCTCGGGGTCGGCGCAGATCCGGCAGGGGTCGACGGCGGTGATCGCGTTGCAGGTCGAGCAGTGGAAGAGCTTCTCTTTGACCTCGACCACCGCCTCGGCGAGCGCGCGCGCCTCGGCCGGCGGCACGCGCAGCAGGTGGTGGGCGATGCGGGTCGCGGTCTTGGGGCCGATCGCCGGCAGCCGCGACAGCTCGCCGATCAGGCGGGCCAGCGGGTCGGGCGTCGGCGGGGCGGGCAAGGCGGTGGCGGCGGGGCTAGAAGATCCCGGGCAGGCTGGCGGCCATCGAGCCCATCTTGCCCTGCATCGTCTCGTCGACCCGGCGCGCCGCCTCGTTGACCGCGGCCTTGACCAGGTCCTCGAGGATCGAGGGGTCCTCGCGGTCGATCACCTCGGGGTCGATCTTGACCGACTCGACCAGCTTGTGGCCGTTCATCTTGACCGTGACCATGCCGCCGCCGACGCTCGCCTCGACCACGGTCTCGGCCAGCTCGCGCTGCAGCCGGTCCTGCATCTGCTGCGCATGCTTCATCAACTGGCGGATGCTGCTCATCGCGTGCCGTCCTCGCCGTCGTCCTCAGGGCCGGTCGTCGTCCCCGCCGCCGACCTCCTCGACCTCCTCCACTCTACCCTGAAACAGCTCGAGCACCCGCTGGACGGCGGGGTCGCCGGCGACCGCGGCCGCCGGGCCGGCCGGGGCGGGCCGCTCGTCCGGCTCCGGCGGCGCCGGGCCGTCGAGCGGGGGAGCCCCCTCGCGCGGCTCCCAGCCGAAGCGCGCGCCGCCGACGGTCCGGGCGGCCTCGTCGAGCACGCGCCGGTTGTCGCCGTTGGCGAGCCGGCGGCGCAGGATCTCGTCGCCCGGCGGGAGGTAGATCAAGATCCGGTCGCCGGCCGCTTCCTTGTGCGCGGCGCGGAGATGGGCGGCGAGCGGCGGTTTGCGGCGCGCCACCTCTTCGTCGAACGCGGCGCACAGGTCGGCGGGGACGCGGTCGCCCGCGGCCGCCGGCTCCGGCGCGCCGGGCGCGTCGTCGTCGTCGGGCGGGCGGGGCGCCGTCCCGGCGCCGGCGAGGTCCGGCGAGGCCTCGGCGCCGGACCGGCCGTCCGCCGCGGCGATGCGCCCGCCGCGCGCCGCCGCGCCGGCGCGGCCGGACCGTGCCGCGCGCGGCTCGTGGCCGGCCGCGCGCGCCGGGGTCGGGGCCGGCCCCGCCGGCGGCGCCGCCGCGGTCGCGCCGCCGCCGGCGAGCAGCTCCTCGATCCGGGTCAGCTTGGGCAGCTCGGCGGCGCGCAGCCAGGCGATCTCGAGGGCGAGAAACGGCGCCTCGCTCCGGCGCACGGTCTGCTCGCTGGCGAGGAGCTGGTTGAGCAGGCGGAGGAGGTTCTCGTAGCCGGCGCCGCGGGCGGTCGCGGCCAGCGCCGCGGCGTCGTCGGCGGGCAGGTCGATCTCCTCCGGCGCCCGCCCCATCGCCAGGTGCAGGGCGTCGCGGCAGTAGGCGAGCAGGTGGACGAATGCCTGGCGCGGGTCCCAGCCCTCGTCCTCGAGGCGGCGCGCCGCCCGGCTGACCTCGTCGCGCCGGGATTCGAGGATGGCGCCGAGCAGGCCGTGGAGCAGACCGGCGTCGAGGCCGCCGAGCAGCCGCGCCGCGTCCTCGTCGGCGACCGTGCCGGAGCCGAACGTGGCGAGCTGGTCGAGCAGCGCCACCGCGTCGCGCACGCTCCCCTCGCCGGCGCGGGCGATCAGCCGCAGCGCGGGATCGCCGGCGGCGATCCCCTCGGCGGCGCAGATCTCGCGCAGGTGGCGGGCCACCCGCTCGGCCGGCACCCGGCGGAAGCCGAACTCCTGGCAGCGCGAGAGCACGGTCGCCGGCACCGCGTCGGCCTCGGTGGTGGCGAAGATGAAGACCAGGTGGTCGGGGGGCTCCTCGACGATCTTGAGCAGCGCGTCGAACGCCTGGCGCGAGAGGCGATGGATCTCGTCGAGCACCGCCACCTTGTAGCGGTCGCGCGCCGGCCCGTACTTCAAGCTCTCGGTCAGCTCGCGCACCTGCTCGACCTTGGAGTAGGTCGCGGCGTCGACCTCGATCACGTCGAGGTCCGAGCCGCGGGCGATCTCGGCGCAGGCCGCGCACTCGTTGCACGGCTCGGCGGCCGGCCCGCGCTCGCAGTTGAGCGCCTTGGCGAACAGCCGCGCGGCGGTCGTCTTGCCGACCCCGCGGATGCCCGAGAACAGGTAGGCCTGGGCGATCCGCCGCTCGGTCAGCGCGTTCTGCAGCGCGGTGACGATCGGCTCCTGGCCGATCAGATCGGCGAAGCGCTGCGGGCGCCACTTGCGGGCGAGCACCTGGTAGGCCATGGGAGGACCCGGGATCACGACGCGGCAGCGGGCGACGAAGGGTTCCGGCTGCTCTGCGGCACTCCGCCGGCGACCTTATCGCTGCTCCCTTCCGGGCCTGACGAGGTTCGGGGCCGGCCGATGCACAGGACCCGAACCCTTCGCCGCCCGCTGCCGGGGCCGACCATGGTACGGCGCCGGGCGGAGGATGTAAAGCGGCGGCCGGACCCCGTCGGACCCGTGGGCGGGTTTACCCTTGCCCCTGCTTCGGGTTATGATCAGCGATCCTGCGGTTCGCGGTCGAGGTGTGTCCGCAGGCCGGGCCCGGCGCGTTGGACCAGCGAGCTGCGAGGATGGACGACGAGGCCTGGATGCGGCGCGCCCTCGCCGCGGCCGAGCGGGCCGCCGGGCTGGGGGAGGTGCCGGTGGGGGCGGTGATCGTGCGCGCCGGCGAGATGATCGCCGAGGCGTACAACCGCCGCGAGACCGACGCCGACCCGCTCGCCCACGCCGAGCTGCTGGCGATCCGCCGGGCGGCGCGGCGGATCGGCGGCTGGCGGTTGACCGGCTGCACGATGTACGTCACGCTGGAACCGTGCGCGATGTGCGCGGGGGCGCTGGTCAACGCCCGGGTCGAGCGGCTGGTGTACGGCGCCGCCGACCCCAAGGCCGGCTACTGCGGCACCCTGGGCGACCTGACCCGGGACCCGCGGCTCAACCACCGCCTGGAGGTGGTGGGCGGGGTGCTGGCGGAGGAGAGCGCGGAGCTGCTGCGCCGCTTCTTCGACCGCCTGCGCCAGGGCGCCGGCGACGATCTTTGAACCCCGCGCTCGCGCGGAGCGGCCGCGCTCCGGGAGCACGACGGAGAGGTGTCCGAGTGGCTTAAGGAGCACGCTTGGAAAGCGTGTGTAGGGTAACCCCCTACCGTGGGTTCGAATCCCACCCTCTCCGCCACCTCGAGAGAGGCGGGAAACCGGAGAGGTGCCGGAGTGGTCGAACGGGGCGGTCTCGAAAACCGTTGACCGCGCAAGCGGTCCGTGGGTTCGAATCCCACCCTCTCCGCCAGACCGAGAGCACGCGGGGCCCCGCCGGGGATCTCCGCGGCACGACGAAGCGATGACCGCCGGCGACGGCCGGTGAACGAGAGGACGGCGACCGAACGGAAGGAAGGCGACGACCGTGAAGAGGACGTTTCAACCCAACAACCTCCGGCGCAAGCGCACCCACGGCTTTCGCGAGCGGATGCGCACCCGCCAGGGGCGCGCCGTCCTCGCGCGGCGCCGCCGCAAGGGGCGCAAGCGCCTGGGCGTCTGAGTTCACGCGAGCACCGAGCACCTGAGTGACCCGACCGGGCCGGGCGGGCCGAGCGCGCCGAGCGAGCTGAGCGAGCGGAACGGGAAACCGAGCGGCGGCGACCGCCCATGGGGCGAGCGGCTGACGCGGACGGAGCGGCTGCGCCGGCGCGCGGACTACCTCCGCTGCTACCGCGAGGGCCGGCGGCTGCACGGCGCGCTGGCGACCCTCCACGCCGCCTCCAACCGCGAGGGCCGTCCCCGGCTCGGCGTCACCGCCAGCCGCAAGGTCGGCGGCGCGACGGTGCGCCAGCGGCTCAGGCGGCGGGTGCGGGAGGTCTACCGACGATGGGAGGGGCGCGGCCGCCTGCCGGCGGCCGATTTGGTGGTGCACCTCAAGCCGGCGGCCGCGGCGGCCGGCTTCGGGGAGCTGAGGGAGGAGCTGGAACGGCTCCTCGGGCTGGCGCTGCGCCCGCCGCGCCGCCCGCCGGCGGCGCGCCACACCCCGCCGCCCGGCGGCGCCCAGGAGCGTTCGCGCGCGTGATCGCCGCCGCGCTCGGCGCCTACAAGCGCTGGCTCTCGCCGCTGCTGCCGCGCTCGTGCCGCTTCGCCCCGACCTGCTCGGAATACGCCCGGCTGGCGGTGCTCAAGCACGGTGCGCTCACCGGCGGCGCGCTGGCGGTCGGCCGCGTGCTGCGCTGCCACCCGTTCCATCCCGGCGGCGTCGATCTGCCCTGAGCGGCCACGGAACGCCCGAGACGAGCGCCGCAACCAGCACCGGACGAGCACGGAGAGGAACCGACCGAGGTGGACACCCGCAGGCTGCTGCTCGCTCTCGCGCTCTCGTTCGCCGTTCTGGTGGCGTGGAGCCTGCTTTTCCCGCCTCCGGAGCCGGTGCCCGGTCCGCCGCCGGCCGCGCCCGAGGCCGGCGCCGGTCCCCCGGCCGAGGCCGTCCGTCCGGCGCCCTCCGCGGCCGAGCCGGAGGCCGCCGGCGCGCCCGCGCAACTCGAGTCGCCCGAGTCGCCCGAGTCGCCCGAGTCGCCCGCGCCCGGGGAGGAGATCCTCACCGACGTCGAGCGCTCGGTGGTGGTCGAGAACGACCGCTTCCGCGCCGAGCTGTCGAACCGCGGCGCGGTGGTGGTCAGCTTTACGCTCAAGGAGCACCGCAGCCACGGCGGCGGCGCGGTCGACCTGGTGCGCCGGCGCGCGGCGGGGCCCTACCCGCTCGCCCTGGTCGGGCCCGATTTCGCGCCGCTGCCGCTCGACGACGCCCTGTTCACGGTCGAGGAGACGGCCGAGGCCCGCGCGCGCGTGATCACGTTCCGCTACCGCGGCCCGGCCGGCGACGCCGAGAAACGCTTCACGTTCGACGGCGACGAGACGTTCGGCGTCGAGGTCGAGGTCGGGCGGCCGCGCGACTGGGCGCTGTTCCTCGGCCCCGGGCTGCGCAACCCGGCGCCGGACGAGGCCGACGACCGGATGGCGGCGCCGGGCGGGGTCTACATGCTCGGCGGCGAGGTGGAGCGGGTGGCGGCGAGGAAGGCCGAAGAAACGGTCGCGCTGCCGGGCTCCGGATTGGACTGGGCGGCGCTCGAGGACCGCTACTTCCTGACCGCCCTGATCCCCCAGCGCGGGGCGCCGGCGCGCGGCGCCCGGTTCGTGCCGATGCTGCTCGAGCCGGCGGCCGTCGAGGGCGCGTGGACGTTCACGCCGGTGCCCGACGGCGGACCGACCGAGGCGCAGGAAGACCTGCCGCGCGAGATCGGCCTCGCGCTCGAGCCGGCGGGCGAGCGGCTGGCGCTCACCGCCTACTGGGGGGAGAAGAGCCTCGACCGCCTGGCCCGGGCGCACCCCGGTCTCGACGACAGCGTCGGCTTCGGGATGTTCGGCTTCTTCTCGCGCGGGCTCCTGGTCGGCCTGGCCTGGATCCACGACCACGTGGTGGGCAACTACGGCTGGTCGATCGTGCTCCTGACCCTGGCGATCAAGCTCTTCCTCCTGCCGCTCACCCACAAGAGCTACATCTCGATGCGCAAGATGCAGCAGCTCGCGCCCAAGATGCAGGCGATCCGCGAGCGCTACCGGCCCAAGCTGCGCGACAAGAAGGGCCGGCCCGACGTCGAGATGCAGCGCAAGATGAACGAAGAGATCATGGCGCTGTACAAGAGCGAGGGGGTCAACCCGGCCGGCGGCTGCCTGCCGATGCTGCTCCAGCTCCCGGTGCTCTTCGCGTTCTACCGGCTGCTCTACGTGGCGGTCGAGCTGCGCGGCGCGCCGTGGATCTTCTGGATCCAGGACCTCTCGCTCAAAGACCCCTACTACGTGCTGCCGATCGTCATGGGCGCGACCCAGTTCATCCAGACGCGGATGACGCCGATGGCCGGCGACCCGATGCAGCGGCGCCTGTTCCAGCTCATGCCGGTGTTCATGACCATCCTCTTCATCGGCTTCCCGAGCGGTCTGGTGCTCTACTGGTTGACCAACAACGTGCTCACCATCGCCCAGCAGGCGGTCTACAATCGCGTCCTCGGCCACCCCGGGGCCGGCGGCGAAAAGGGCGGGGCGAAGAAAGCCAAGGGCGGACGCAAGCAATGAGCAGGCGATTTTTCTCCGGCAAGACGGTGCAGGCGGCGGTCCTCGCCGCGGCCTCGCACTACGGCATCGAACCCGACGAGCTGGCCTACGAGGAGATCGACAAGCGCCACGGCTTGCTCAAGAGCCGCGGCAAGGTGGTGATCGCGGTCGATCCGGTCGATCCCCGGCGGCCCGCCGCGGCCGCGCGCGCGGGAGCGCCGGCGCCGCAGCCCGCCCCCGAGCGGCGGCCGGAGCCGGACGACGGCTCAGGGGGTCCGGAGATCGGTGAGGCGCGTGCGCCGGAGGAGCCCGCCGCCGCGGCGCCGAAGGAGTCGGCGGCCCCGGCGCCGCCGCCGCGGACCGCGCGTGTCGCGGAACCCGAGCAACCGGCGGACGGCGAGGCCGAGCCCGAGTCCGCGCCTGCCGAGGCCGAGGCCGAGGGTGCCGGCGCGCCCCGGCGGCGCCGCGGCCGTGGCGGCCGGGCGCGGGGCCGGGCGACCGAGGAGGAGCCGCCGCGGTCGCGGGAGGCCCGTGAAGAGACCGCGCGGCCGATGCGCGCGGCGGCCGAGCCCGCGGCCGAGGCGCTGACGGAGCTCCCCGATCAGCCGCGCGCGCTGCGCGACCGCTTCCAGCCGGCCGAAGGGCCTCTGGCGGAGGCCGCGGGGCAGGCGGTGGCCGCGATCGCCGCGGTCGCCGGCCTCGAGCTGGAGACGACCGTGCTCCAGGGCGAGGACCGCCTCGAGATCGACCTCGCCGGCCCTCATCACGAGCTGCTGATCGCCGAGGACGGCGAGCTGCTGGTCGCCATCGAGCACCTGCTGCCGCGGGTGATGCGCGGATACGGCGGCGAGACCGCGGCGGTCCGGGTCGACTGCGAGAACTTCCAGGAGATCCGCGAGGAGCGGCTGCGCAGCTTCGCCCAGCAGGTGGCGGACGAGGTCCGCCGCAGCGGCCGCGCGAAAAGCCTCGAACCGCTGAGCCCCGCCGATCGCCGCATCGTCCACCTCACGGTCGCCGACGAGCCCGGCGTCGAGTCCGAGAGCGAGGGGAGCGGCTACCTCAAGCGGGTGCGGATCTCGCCGGCGTGAGCCAATGTTCCACGGGGAACCTCCCGGTGTAACAACCCGGGTCAAGCTTGACCGCATTGTTTTCGCGTGCGACGATGCTGGCCTGTGGCACCCGGCGAGCCCTCTGAGCTGACCGATTTCGACCTCGGTTTCTTCGTTGGTCTTCTGGTGGGGGAAGGTCATTTTGGCGGGGACGGTCGCCAAGCACAGATCACCCTCAAGATGCACGTCGATCACGAGACGCTGTTCCGGTGGGTAGTGGACCGATTCCCCAATGGCCGCCTGTATGGTCCCTATCATCATGGTGGCAGGAGGTACTTCCAGTGGATGGCGCGCGGCGTCTTTCTCCGCGAAGAAATGGTGCCCCTGCTCGACCGGTACATGAGCCCTGACCGCGACGCCAAATCGTGGGGCCGATACCAGAGAATGAAGCAGCGATACAGGCTCTGAGCACCATCATTGCTCCGCGCCCGGATCATGGTGCCGCGAGGCCGTGAGTTCCGATCTTCTCGAGCTTGGTCTCGGCGAGTTCGCCCGGCGGCTGCGCGCGCTGGCGCCGGAGCCGCTCGGCGCCGCCGCCGTCGCCGCGCTCCACGCCCACTACCAGGAGCTGCGCCGTTGGAGTCCGCGGCTGGCGCTGATCGGACCGGGCACCGCCCAGGAGGTGCTCGCGCGCCACTACGGCGAATCGCTCGCCGCGCTGCCGCTGCTCGCCTCCCTCCCGCCGGACGCCGGGCCGCTGGTCGACGTCGGCTCCGGCGCCGGCTTCCCCGGCTTCGTGCTCGCCGCCGCGCGCCCCGATCTGGCGGCCGTCCTGATCGAGTCGCGGGAGCGCAAGTGGGCCTTCCTGCGCGCCGCCGCCCGCCGCGCCGCGTTGCCCGTGCGCTGCCTGAATGCTAGAGTCGCGCTCCCGCTGCCGCGCGAGTTGCCGGAGCGCATCGGCTGCGTGACCACCCGGGCGCTCAAGCTCCCCGCGCCCGTTCTCGCCGCCCTCGCAGAGCGGCTCGCCGCGGGGGGCCGCATCCTCCTCTGGGTGGGGGCGGAGGACCCCGAACTCCCCCCGGGCCTGGAGGTCGGCGGGAGCGTCCGCCTCGCGGGCAGCGCGAACCGGCGGATCGTCGAGGTGCGGCCGGTGCGGTAGCGGGGGGCGGCGCGGTGAGGCCCGCGGGCGCGCGATGACCACGATCCTGGCGATCGCCAACCAGAAAGGCGGGGTGGGCAAGACCACCACCGCTATCAACCTCGGCGCCGCGCTCGGCGCGTTCGAGCAGCGCGTGCTCCTGGTCGACTGCGACCCCCAGGCCAACGCCACCCGCGGGCTCGGCGCCGCCGCCGAGCCGCCCACGCTCTACCAGGTGCTGAGCGACGGCGTCCCGCTCGAGCAGGCGGTGCGCCCCTCGGGCTTCCCCAACCTCGACCTCGTGCCCGCCGACCGCGACCTGGTCGGGGTCGAGGTCGAGTCGGTCGGCGCGCCCGACTGGCAGCGGCGGCTGGCCGGCGCGCTCGCCGGCGTCGCCGAGCGCTACGACGTCGTCCTCCTCGACTGCCCGCCCTCGCTCGGCCACCTGACGGTGATGGCGCTCGCCGCCGCCGACGGCGTCCTGGTCCCGCTGCAGTGCGAGTACTACGCGCTCGAGGGGGTGAGCGAGCTGGTGGCGACGGTGCGCCGGGTGCGCGGCGGCGTCAACCCGAAGCTCGCGATCCGCGGCGTCCTTCTGACCATGTACGACGACCGCACCAACCTCTCGCGCGACGTCGCCGACGAGGTCCGCCGCCACTTCGCGGACGCGGTGTTCGAGACCGTGGTGCCGCGCAACGTCCGCCTCGCCGAGGCGCCGAGCCACGGCCAGCCGATCCTCCAGTACGACATCCGCTGCCGCGGCTCCGAGGCCTACCTGTCGGTCGCCCGCGAGCTGCTCGGGAGGGCGGCGTGAGTTCCGCCCGGCGGCGCGCCCTCGGGCGCGGTCTCGACGCCCTGATCGCCGAGCCGGCCGCCGGCGACGGCGTGCTCAGGCTGCCTCTGGACCAACTCCACCCCAACCGCTTCCAGCCGCGCGCGCGCTTCGACGACGCCGGCCTCGACGAG
>Ga0302046_10006555_pt1 | contig 10143 bp, 8 predicted proteins | sample RVTome_11_FD_200261 | JGI IMG/M metagenome (GOLD analysis project Ga0302046, IMG submission 200261) | Soil microbial communities from uranium-contaminated site in the Upper Colorado River Basin, Wyoming, United States - RVT147D111 (version 2) ... | reverse complement strand
CCGTAACGGACGACCGCATCCAGCGCATACATAGAACAGGTCGGCGTGAACTTGCACGGAGACGCGAACGGAGACGCCACGAGCTGGTAAAGACGGATCAGGCCGATCACGGCCGCGCGGGGCCAATGGGTTACTCGGAGACTGATCGTAGCCATCGTTCCAGGTCGTCCGCGAGTTGAGCGGTGGATGAGCGGTAGGCGGCGGGCCGCGCCCGCACTACGAGGTCGATTGGCGAAAGGTTCGGAAGCAAGTCGCGCCGTGCTGCCTCGCGGATGCGCCGCCGGAGCCGGTTCCTCGCCACCGCGGTCGCGCCGTATCGAGGCACGATCACGCCGAGGCGGGGATGATTGGTGTCATTGGGGCGCCAAACGAGATCCAACCTGGGAGTGCGACGGCGAAGACCCAACTCGAACACCGTCTCGAGATCAGACGCGCGGCCGAGGCGCCGGCTCCGCGGGAGCCGTTCCGCCTTCAGGCGCCTCCGTGCTTGGAGGGCAGCTTGATGGCCAGACGTTTGCGCCCCTTCTTTCGCCGCCGGTTGATGATCTCACGACCCCAGCGGGTCGCCATTCGCGCCCGGAAACCGTGTCGATTGCTCCGCCGCCGGTTGTGCGGGCGATATGTGGGTCTCATCTCACTCCCCTGTTAGGGCGATAAACCTAGTCGGGAGCCTAGTTTGCGGTCAAGGTTGACTTTTCCACATTCCAAAAATAAGATCTGACGCCCTTTCGGAACCGCCCACCTCTCTTTCTTGTCCGATGGAACAGGCCGCACAAGATGTCTGGGCGCGCTTATTGGAAGAAGCGCGCCTCGAGCTTCCCGACGCCACCGTTCGTACATGGTTGGGTCCGTCGGAACCGGTAGCGTATGAAGAAGGCCGACTGATCCTGAGCGCTCCGGATCAGTTTGCCGTCGAGTGGAACGCGTCCAAACACGCTCCGCTCCTTTCACGCATGGCCACCAAGCTCTTCGGGCAAGATGTCGAGGTCGTCTTCCAGGTCCAGGCGGAGCGCTCCGAACGGCCCCAGATGGACTTCTTTGTAGCGCCGCCGGCCCCACAGGAGCGCAAGCAGTCCTCGTCGAGCCTGACGCCACTCAACCACCGATACACCTTCGCCACGTTTGTCATCGGCAAATCCAACGAGCTGGCGGCGGCCGCGGCCCACGCTGTAGCCGAAGCGCCGGGTAAGACCTACAACCCGCTCTTTATCTACGGCGCCACAGGGCTCGGCAAGACCCACTTGATGCAGGCGATCGCCCACGCAGTGGTCGAGCGGAATCCGGCCGCGCGCGTAGTCTACATGGGGGCCGAGCAGTTCATCAACGAGGTGATCGAGAGCATCCATTCGCGCAGCATGCCCGAGTTCCGGCGCAGGTACCGCAATGACGCGGACATCTTTCTGGTCGACGACGTGCACTTCCTGGAAGGCAAGGAAATGACCCAGGAAGAGTTCTTTCACACGTTCAACACCCTTCACGAGGCCGGAAAGCAGATCGTCGTCACCTCTGATCGCCCACCCAATGAGATTCCCGGCTTGGAGTCCCGACTGGTCAGCCGGTTCGAATGGGGAATGGTGGCGGATGTCGGGCAACCTGACTTAGAGCACCGAATCGCCATCCTCCGGAAGAAAGCCGAGCAAGAACATCTCGAACTCACGATCCCAGATGACGTCCTTCGGTTCATTGCAGAACACGTCCGCAGCTCCGTCCGGGAGCTGGAAGGGTGCATCATCAAGCTTCTGCTCTACGCCTCTCTCAAACATCGTGAGGTCACGATCGACCTTGCCCGGGATGCGCTCTCTGACAAGATCCAGCAGGCAGAGAGCGATTCCGAACGCGCCGGCGGATCGGTACCGACACTCGACCGGGTGCAGCAGGTCGTCGCGCGACGCTGGGGCGTGACGCCGGAGGGGCTGCGTTCGAAGTCACGCACCAAGATGCTCACCGTGCCACGACAGGTAGCCATGTTCCTCGCACGCGACGTCCTGGGCATGCAGTTGGTGGAGATCGGACAGGCATTCGGAGGTCGAGACCACTCGACCGTCATCCATTCCGTCGGCAAGGTCGAGCAACAACTGCGGCATGATCGCCAGTTCCGAGATCGCGTCGAGCTCGCTCGCCGAGAGCTCGTGCATAACGCTGTCTAAATCATGTGGGAACCGTGATAACACATCCGGCCGCGATGGATTTACCACATGTTCCACGGACACCAACACGGAACTCACATTGAGTGGCGCCGGTAGGAGTCGACTGAACAATGGGTTACGCTGTTCATCCACAGTTCCAGATCCCCTACTACGGCTACTAGTTTCATATATTGATGAGGTAGTAGTTCTTTTATTCCACAGGACCCCAGGCGCACCGAATGAAATTCACCATCACGCGTGAGCAGTTGCAGGAAGGTCTGCTGGCCGTAGCATCGGCCGTGCCCACCCGCACGACCCTGCCCGTGCTCGCAAATATCCTGGTCGAAGCGACCTCAGATGGGGTTCGGTTGGCCGGAACGGATTTGGACATCGCGGTCAGCACCGTGGCAGCCGCCGAGGTGGATGAGGATGGTGCCGTTACCCTGCCGGCCAAGAAGCTCGTAGAGATCGTCAGGGAACTCCCAAGTGCAGGCATACGCGTGTCGACCTCAGGAGAGCAGCGCGTCACGCTCGAATGCGGCCGGGCGAGGTTCAAACTACTGGGTATCCAGAAGGACGAGTTCCCGAGCTTCCCGCCGGTCGACTTTGGATCATCCTGGAAGATGACGTCGGGTGATCTCCAGAAGCTCATCAGTCACGTCGCCTTCGCCGCGTCGACCGAGGAGAGCCGACCAATTCTGAACGGCGTCCTGTGGGAGCTGCGAGAACAACAGATGCGGATGGTCGCAACCAACGGGCATCGCCTGGCCCGCATGGACATCCCAGTTGCCGGTGCGGAGTCTACGGATCTCATCATACCGCCCAAGGCGCTGGAACAGATCCGCCGGCTGTTCGGGCCGGCTGATGAGCTGGAGGTGGCCCGCAGCGAGAATCACCTGGGGTTCCGAAGTGGCTCTACCATGGTGTTCACCCGTCTGATCGAGGGCCCGTATCCAAACTACGAGCAGGTCATCCCTCGGGAGAATGACAAGACGGCAACGGTCGACAAACAGACGCTCGCCGCAGCCATTCGTCGCGTCGGCGTGGTTGCCAGCGATCAGACTCGACGCGTACGCCTGTCATTCAACGGGAGCACGCTCAAGTTCTCGGTGAATACGCCCGACCTGGGTGAGGCGCAGGACGAGATTCAGGTAGCGTTTGATGGCGAGCCGCTCGAGATAGGCTTCAACGCCTCCTATCTACTCGAGCTGCTCAAGTTCATGCCCACCGATGAAGTGCGGATGTCGTTCAAAGCCCCCGAGCGCGCCGCGACGGTTGAACCGGTTGGCTGGGATGATCCGGCATCATACTTGTGCCTGGTGATGCCCCTGCGCTTGGTCGACTGACCCACCGTTTGGCCGGCGTTTTCGTTAGCGCTGTCCCAGCAACACATTCGACGCTACACCTGTCGCGCTGACGGCGTTGAGGACCGGGTCGCCCATTCGCGACATCGCGGTGGCGACCGCCGTGGCGCTTGTTCTGCCTCCCACGGCAAATCCGAAGTGGACGCGGTCGATGTTGAAATCGGACGAGACGTCGACGTTGCCCAGCAGGGTGAGGGATATCTGTGGGATGGTGATGATCGCGCCGCCCCGGTAGGCCAGGTCCCAACCGGATTCACCCGCTCTCCGATCCTCCATCGCTTGGCCTTCTGCCTGAAGCTGCAGCACGCCCTGCAATCCTGCCCAGTGGACGCCGCCCGCAAACGTAATGGGCAGAGGCACGCCGTTGACGGTGGGGCGACCGATGTGCCGCATCGTAGCTGCCACGTTCAACGATGGCGCGAGCCCGTACAGGGCTCCGACGTCGACATCCCGAGCGTCATCCCCCTCGGCACTGTACCACGAGAATCCTACGCCAAGCGTGCCTTGCGTAAACGGCAGTCCGAGCCCGAATCGCAGCGTGCCCATGTTGTTCTCGTTCTCGAACCGGTCACGCCGATATCCGAGGGAGAAGCCGCGTGAGTTGAGGCCGATGGTCCACTGCGCCAGACGTGTCTCATCATCGGGACGTTCGAGGACGAACTCCCCCATGACCGAGGCCTCCGGCAGGACGGCGAGCCCGGCGGGGTTCACCCACAGTGCCCGAGCGTCCGAGGCCCCTGTGACGAATAGGTAATCCAGGGTGCGGGCCGGGCGAAACTGCGCATCTAATGCGCAAGGAATGGCGCTCAGCGCGACCACCGTGAGGAAATGGCGGGTGGCTCCGATCATGGGGTCACCTGGATGAGGATCGAGTCGGCGCCGATTTGGCGAATGGGAATCGTCATGCCCAGCCCCGAGACTTCGGCCTGAGCCGTGCTGCTGTCAGTCGACATGGTTGCGAGAAGCCTTCCGTCGCGACTCAGGTAATGACGCCCCACGCGCTCCCCTCCTCCGTCGATCGTGAAGGGCTGCCCCAGCTGCTCACCGGCACCGGTGAAACGGTACCGCGATACCCACGCCACCACCAAAGCATCCTGTCCCAAGAATTGAGTCCACACCTCCGCGTGGTTCTCGGTAACCGCCGTGGTGGTGATCTGCGCACCGCCGCTGTTGCCCACCGTTGAGGTGCTGTCCGTCCACGCCGCACCCTCCCGAACACCATCGAACGGCACCGTGGGGAAGAACTGCTCGATGGTATTGGCTACCTGCTGCGCGAATGGTGATGTCGTGGCCCCCGCGTCGAAGTCGATCAGCTCCCCGGTCGGGTGGGCCGCGGCGGAGAACCGACGGCCCTCGAGTCGGCGGGCCTCTGCGCTCGACGCGCCGGGCAACTGCATGTCCAGGACCGAGTCAACGGTGAATGTCACCTGGAAGCCGGAATCCAGCGGAGTGATGTCGGAGTGGATGGTGAGTCGCAGGACGATGTCCGTCTGTTGCGTCATCCCCTGAAGGTCCTGTTCAACGCTGCGGCGTGAGACCGTGAGATATGACGCCTGCGCCGGCGCGTAGCGAAAGACGGCCGGAGCGGGGGCCGCGGCTTCGACGGCGGCGTCCGGTGCGCTCCGGCAGGCCGTGAGCGTCAATGCGAGTGCAGTTGGGACCAGAGCGTATCGAAGCATCGACCGAATCGGAGGAAGACTATGCCAGGGGGCGAAGGTTCGCCGCCGATGGCGATCGGCGACGAATGCGAAACGTGACCGAGGTGGCCGGGCCGTAAGCCGAGTTCTGTTCGCTCCGGAGAGCGGACGGTCATCTATCTGGGGTGACGATCGCTCGGCACCTCGAGCGGCCTACCCGCGGTTCAAACGGCTCGGGCCGAGCCTCACCGCCTATTTGGCCTTGCTCCGGCTGGGGGTTACCGTGCCGCGGTTGTTGCCAACCGGCGCGGTGGGCTCTTACCCCACCTTTTCACCCTTACCCACCGAAATGGGCGGTTTGTTTTCTGTGGCCCTATCCGCCGTCTTTCGACGCCCAGGCGTTACCTGGCAGCCTACCCTGTGGAGCTCGGACTTTCCTCGACCCGCTAAAGCGAGCCGCGACCGTCGCACCCAGCCAACCTCAGGCACCGGAATAAGATACCAGCTTTCCGGGCGGTGGGGGCAGTGGGTCTCGATCGGGGCGCGCTCGAACTTCGTGGTTCGCCGCGGACCGGCCGCGCCGGCCGGCGGCGTAGTTGACCGCACGTGCCGCCGAGGTTGAGCCGGTGTTGAAAGGTCACACGTAGCGTCAGGCTGTCGATTCACTTGGGACGTCGTTGTGTCTGCAACACTGCCTCGCGCCACGGTCGCCACGGTTCTCGAACCGTATGAGCGCTCCCGCATTGAAGCTGCCGCTGGGAAGTACTTCAATGCGATTCACACTCGCACGGTGAGGGAAGCCATCCGAGCGGTGCGCGGAGCTGGTGTCACGGCGGTATTGGTCTCTCCGTCCAGTCTCCGGAAGGCGGACCTCGAAGAGGTGGGTCGGCTGGTGCGCACCTTCCCGTCCGTACCGACGGTGGCTGTGCTGTCGCATCACGATGCCGCAACCAGCGAACGACTCCTCGATCTGGGCGTGCATGGCGTTCGCCAAATGGTGGATCTTAGCGGGCGCGCCGGTTGGCATCGACTACGCGCCGTGGTGGCCGAGGATTGCACGCCCATCAACGCCCGCATCTGGGCCCGTGTCGTGCCTGCACTGAGCGGCGCGTCGTCGGACGTTCGCCAGTTCTTCGAGATCACGGTACGCGTCGCGGCCGATACGCCAACGGTGCGTCGATTGGCGGACCACCTGCATGTCGGGTCGAGTACGTTCATGTCCCGATTCTTTCGCGCTGATCTGCCGTCGCCCAAGCGGTATCTCGCGGCTATTCGCCTGCTGCATGCGGCGGCGTTGTTCGAGACGCCCGGGATGTCGATCGCCGATGTGTCATACCGGCTGGAGTACTCGTCACCACAGAGTTTTGGACGTCATGTGCGTGCGGTGGTGGGCATGACGGCGGGGGAGTTCCGGCGGCGCTGCACGTTCGACGCGGCCGTACAGGACTTCATCACACGAATGATTGTGCCGTTTCGGGCGGTGTTCCGTAGCTTTCGTCCTTTGTGAACTTGGGATTGGGACCCTCGGACTCCTCAGGTCGCGGGCCCGCCCGAACGGCGCAGACCGGTGAGTTCCGCCGTAGCGCGGGGGTGCACGGCGGAGAACTCCTGGGTGTTCTGGTGAGTATCGAGCACCGTAAACCGCGTGACGCTGCGTCGCATCCGTTCGGCCAGCTGTGCCAACTGGTGACTCACCGTGTTCAGATCCTCGATGGTGGACTTCTGGGCGGCCATGGCGGTGGCGGCACCGTCCGCCTCTCCTGATGAGCGGCCGCTGATGTCCGCAATGGCGGACATTCGCTGGGAGAGTTGGGCCAAACGCGTCGCCTGATCCATCGACACATCGGCGGTGGCGGATACGAGCTCGGTCACTTGGGAGACACCGCCGTAGAGTACGTCGAGCGCTTTCTGCGCCTCAGCGGCAACCACGCCCACGTCCTGCACTTTCTCTTGACCCACGCCCATCGCGCGCGCCACGGCCTCGATGCGGGACTGGACGTCGCGAATCAGCTCGCCGACGTCCCGGGCGGACTTGGAGGCTTCACCCGCGAGGACTCGCACCTCGTCGGCCACGGTGGAGAAGCCGGCCTGCTCTCCGGACGAGTGCGCGGCTTCAATCGCCGCGTTCAGCGCCAATACGTGCGTCTGTCGGGCAATGCGGGAGATGGTGAGCGCGAAGTTCTCGATACGCTCGGACATGCCGCTCAACTCCTGGACGGTCGCCGCGGTGCCGCGCACGTCTTCACCGATCGCCAGCAGCGTTTCACCGGCGCGCTGGACGCGCTCGCGCCCCAGGCGGGCCGACTCGACCAGGCGCCGCGCGTCACTCGCAACCGCGGTGGCGCGATCCCGCAACCCCGCCGCGGCGCCGGCTGCGTCGATGCTGTCCTGCTGACCGGTCTCTGCCTGCTCCAGCTGTTTGGCCATCTCTCGCGCCAGGTCCGCCGCGGTGGACGCCACGGCGTCACTCGATGCGAGTACGCCTTGCGCCGCCTGCGACAGCACCTCGGCCAGCACGGCCACTTCATCCGCCTCCCGTTGCACGACGAAGACGGTCGAGGCGATCTCATCGATCATGTGATTGAACGACTGCTCCAGAAACCCCAGCTCGTCATGCCGGTCGGCCGGGGCACGCACGGAGAGCACGCCACTCTCCGCCTGATGCATCAGCGACCGCGTGTGCTTGATGCGGCCGATGAGGCGCGCCGGAATGCGACGCACGACGCCCATGGCGATCAGGATGAAGATGGCCTCCATGATCACGGTCGGGGGAAGTTCGGTCGGCCCTATGCGCGGCACGGCGACCCATATTCCATGCGCAACAGCTGCGACGAGGTAGAAGACGGCGCCCATCAGGCCGAAAGCGTCCCCAACGATGCGCGTCTCGTGAAACGCGTATGGGAGCAGGGCCATGACCAGGAAGACGAGCATCCCGCCCGGCCCGAAAGCCACCACCGGTGTGGCTGCCAGGACGCCGTCGAATAGCGCCAGGCCGTAGACGAACCACCCCTGGTACCAGTTGTTCCGCACCGCCGAACCCACGATGGCATTGGCCGCGGCGCCGACCGTCAGAAATGCGGCGACCAGCTGCCAGCCCAGAGCCTCAGGGTTGAGCCAAACGGCAACCCCCAGCGCCACCGTTCCCAACCCCAAAAGCCCCCAGCGCCGGGGAAGACTGGATGTGGCGGTGTCGAGGTGCTTGAGACGCCGCTGGCGCGCCTGCAGGGCTCTGTCCTGTTCGGTTTGCGTTGCGGTCGGAAATGCGCCGGTGATGGCGCGATACGCCGAGGTGTCGGTGGCTAATGTCATCGCTGACGCCTCATCTCGGCGTGATGCCCAGTTCGGAGATCCGAACGAGTACCCTCACAGACAAACCCGTTGCCTCGATCGTCTGGGCACCGCCCTCCTCACGATCGACCACCGCGAGCACGCCGCTCACACGACCGCCTTCGCCGCGGATCGCCTCAACGGCTCTTAGGGCGGACCCCCCCGTCGTGATCACATCCTCGATGACCACCACGCTCGTTGTGGGGTCGAAGCAGCCCTCGATGAGGCGGCCGCGCCCATGGCCCTTTGCTTCCTTGCGAACCGTAAAGGCGTCAATGACGGGCGGCGATTCGTGGCTGGCTAAAGCGATGGCGTACGAAACCGGATCGGCGCCGAGGGTGAGCCCCCCGACCGCCGATCCCTCCCAGCCTGCGTCCCGAATGGCGCCGAGCCCGAGGTGCCCGATCAAAGCCAGGCCCTGCGCCGACATCGTTGTGGCCCGGGCGTCGATGTAGTATGTGGATTCCCGCCCGGAGGAGAGGGTGAAGCGTCCGATCTTCACCGAACGCTCCCGGAGCAACCTGCGCAGGGCATCTCCGGCGTTGATTGTGGAATTGGTGGTCATGAGCGTCCACCCCAGATGTCGTAGCAGTTGCTGCAACTACGCTATTTGTTGCGTCCCAAAAAACCCCGGAAGGCCTTTAGCAGACCTCCGCGCTCCTCTTCGCCGTCTCCCACATTGACGGCCTGGGCGATCCCTTCCGCAAACTCCTGGACCGTGCTGGGGCGTTTGCTTGGGTCACGCACCAAGCCCCGCATGACCGCACGTTCCAGAGCCGTCGGAAACCGGGCATTGCGGTCTGCCTGATTGAGGGGACGGGGATCGGTAGTCAGGAGCTGTTGAAAAAGTTCTCGCGGCGACCGGCCGTCGAACGGGTGCTGGCCCGTGAGGAGGTAGTACGTGATCGTCGCCAGGCTGTAGATGTCCGCGGCCGGGCCAACGAGTTCGCCTGAAAGGGCTTCCGGTGCGACGTACTGGAGGGTCCCAACGAAGAACCCGGTCCGCGTGAGCCGTTGGGCGGGGTCGGCCTGGGCATCCCGGGCGATCCCGAAATCCAGGAGCTTGGCCACCCGGGATTGCGGGTCGTACATGATGTTTTCAGGCTTGAGATCGCGATGAATGATATCCGCGTCGTGAGCCGCCCCCAGGGCGCCGGCCAACTGCGTGATAATGTGTGACGTAACTTCTTGCGAAAGCTTGCCCGCCCGGTGCATGAAGTCCGCCAGCGATTCGCCCTTGGCCCACTCGAGGGCCAGGTAGTAAAGTCCGTCGTCCTCACCGTATTCATGCGTGTTGACGACGGCTGAGTGCTTGACTCGGCTGCCGAACGCCGCCTCTCGCAAGAAGCGTTGGACAGCCGTGGGGTCGTTGCGGAGGCGCTGTTTGAGGATTTTGACGGCGCAGGTTCCACGCTCGGGATGCTCGGCTCGATACACGGTAGCCGTACCGCCCTCGCCTACGCGCTCGAGCAGTCGGTATGTCGCAACCGTACGTCCGGCGAGATTTTCCTGGGCCATGCGAGTGGGCGAAAGTAATATTCGATTTTCGACTTCGGCAAGTCGATCGGCGTTTTTCTTGCAGGGAGCAGCTCGGGGATTACTTGAACGGCGACCGCCGTCCTTACGAAGGCAAGCGGTCGCGGTATCGAAAGCCGCAGAGGAGGGCCGCAGGATGACTCGTGAAGGCAC
>Ga0302046_10006554_pt1 | contig 10143 bp, 7 predicted proteins | sample RVTome_11_FD_200261 | JGI IMG/M metagenome (GOLD analysis project Ga0302046, IMG submission 200261) | Soil microbial communities from uranium-contaminated site in the Upper Colorado River Basin, Wyoming, United States - RVT147D111 (version 2) ... | reverse complement strand
AGCAGCAGCATCGAAAAGATCGCGCCTAATTTGCCCCACACGATCTGCGTGGCTCGGAGGGGCGTGATCAACAAAATTTCATAGGTTTGGCGCTCCCGTTCACCGGCGATGGCTCCGGCGGTGAAGGCCGGGGCGATGAAGCTGATGATCAGCAGCAGCAGCAGGATGGTGCCGCTGAAGATAGCCTTACCGATGATCGGGCCGTACTGAATGTTGGGTGCGGCCAGGGCGAAGGCGCTGTTGGCGTTTTCCGAATAGACCAGGGCGTAGGTGCTGCCGGCCAGACAGCTCAAGAGGGTTAGATAGATCGTCATGAAGATGAACATGCGCCGGCCTCGCATCCGGCTGCGCATCTCGCGGATGATGATTGGGTTGATTTTAGAAGCGATCACGTGACGATGCCCTCGGTTAGCTTCATAAATACATCTTCCAGGCTGTCCGATTCTTCGGTGAACGATAGGACCGGCACATCGATCGAGACAAGGCGCTTGAGCAAGGCGCTGATGGCCGCTTTATCGCCGGTGAACTCGACCAGGATATCCCAATCACCCTCCTGGGCCGGTTCTACCCTGACCTCATGCACGCCGGCGAGTCGGGCCAGGGCCGCTTTGGCCGCTTCGACCGCTTCACCCAGGACCCGGACCCGTAGCGAGTGGTGGGCGCGCAGATGGCGCCTGATGGCCTGGAGATTGCCGTGGGTGACCATCCGCCCGGCTTCGATGATACCGATTTCGGTGCATATTTCGGCGATGTCGGCCAGGATGTGGGATGACAGGAAAATGGTTTTGCCCATGCGCCGCAGTTCGACCAACAGATCACGAAATTCGACCCGCGCGCGCGGATCGAGCCCCGAAGCCGGCTCATCGAGGACCAACACCTTGGGATCGTGAACCAGGGCTCGGGCCAGGCACAGCCGCTGTTTCATCCCTCGGGACAGGTCATCGACAAAATCATCCCGCCGGTGGTTCAATTCGACCAACGCCAACAGATCATCGACCAGGGTAGCCCGCTCGGCCGCCGGAATGTGATAGCAACTGCCAAAAAAGTCCAGGTATTCCCAGACGGTCATATCGGTATAGACCCCAAAAAAATCGGGCATGTAGCCGATGATCCGGCGCACGGCCAGCGGATCATCGAGCGCGGAGTGGCCCTCCACCAGCACACGGCCAGAGGTGGGCTGCAACAAGGTAGTCAAGATCCGAATCGTGGTAGTTTTACCGGCCCCGTTCGGGCCGATAAAGCCAAAGATCGCCCCCGGCTCGATGCTAAAGGAGATCTGGTCTACGGCAGCGCGAGGGCCATAGCGTTTAGTTAAATTTTCGACTTCGATGATAGGGGGCACGGTTGATCCTTCCTTCGCTCATTCGCCATTCATTGCGCCGGCAACGCTAGGCTCATCACAAGCAGCGTATCGCTGAGTTGATCAACCTGGCGGTTTGTCAGTTCGGCCCGGATGGGGCTGTCTTCGAGCCAGCCGACCAGGTAAAGGCGGCCGGAAACGACCTGGTTGTCATTGTCAGTTCCCAAAATAGCCTCTTGAGCCACGCCTCGAGTGGCCCGGTCGAGCATTTCGGGCGTAATTGTGTTGCCATCCGGTTCCGGATAAACGCAGCTATAGTCCAGGCATGGGGAAAATCTCCCCTCAATCGGGGTTTCTCCCACAGCGAGCGTGTCCAACGCCAGCACATCGCCATCCAGCACCAGGTGGGCAAAGCGGAGAGACTGGCCGGTCTCATTGACGATGTGTCCTTGCAGCCGCTGCTGACCGGCCTCGAAGCGCAAGTCGGCTGAAATGATCGGTGGCGTCATCTGGCTGTGAGCGACGACGGCCGGCACGCCGCCGATATCGCTCCGCAAGTTTTCGACAATGGTCGTCGCGGCGGCGGTTACGGTCAGTTCGTTGTTGACCCCATAGTTATCGGCCAACGGTTCGACCAGGACCGGCCGGTCAAGCGTTAAGGTGTAATCGGCCCGAAATGGGGAAAAAATGCCGATGAATGAGTCGATGTCGGCCAGAGGTGCGCCGCTTTCGGCCTGAATGACCGTGATTTGCCGGAGGAGCGGCCGCCCGCTGCGCAGTCGAAAGCCACTAAAATAGCCATAGGCGCTGAAGATCAAAATGATCAGGGGAATACTGAACCAGGCCCATTCCCGCCGCTTTAGCCGGGCCAGGATGGCGTAATTGGCCGGCCCCATGGCCAGCACATAGAGGAACAAATACAGAGCCACCGTTGCCGGCGTGGGCAGCGTTTGGCCCGGAATAATGGACAGGCTGTCGCGCAGCCGGCCATGATTGGCCTGATCGGCAAAATGGGTGTTCTGAGCGGGCTGATTCATGAACTGGCGAAAAAATTGGGGTTGGTTGGTCAAGACGTCGAAGGGCGCCAGGCTCAAATCAAAGGCCAGATAGAACACACGACCAAGGCCCCGGTCAATCGAAACAATGAGCGGCCGCTCATCTGCTTCGACCAAAATTCGCCCGGTGACATCGCTGGGAACAGCCGCCGCATAGGGCCCTCGCTCTTCAAGCGAAGCCCGCATGAAATCGTCCAGGGTTGGGAGTGGCGGCGCGACCGTCTGCATCTCGACATCGGCAAATGGCAGCAGCGGCCACAGCCCGGCCAGCGTTTGAGCCGCATTGGGTCCGCCCCCAACGATCAGGCGTCCCCCATGGCTGAGCCAGCTTTGCAAGGCGGCCTGTTGGGTGGGCGTAAGGGGGCCGGTATCGACATCGTTGAAGACCAGGGTATCAAGACCCTGCCAGGCTTCCAGTTGGGACGGCAGATCCGCCAGCGTCAGATGGGCCACAGCTATGGGATCATCCCCTGCCAGCGTGAACCCACTCGCGGCATCGAGCAGCGATGGGTCTCCGGCCACCACGCCAATCAGTCGAGTCTTCTCGCTTAAACCCCTGGTCCGCGTTTCCTGTAAGCCGAGGTGGGCGCCGCTTTGATCGACCAGTTCGATGGTCAAACGAGCCTGACCGCGCAGAGGCAGAATCAATTGGAATTCTTTGCGTGATTGCCGGGGCAGTTCTACGGGGTAGACGTAGAGGATATTCGACGCGCCAAAACTGGCATAATCGTCCCGAAAGCGTAGTTGGGCTTGCAGGTCCGGTCCCTGGTTGGCGATGGTGACCCAGACCGGGGTCCAGGTTTCTATCTTATGAAATGAATCGAAACCAACGCGGACGTCAAATGTCAGATTATTCTGGGTATGGGCAACCGGTGCGGTCAAGAGCAGCAGGTAAACGATCCCAAGCGTCAGGTAAGCGGCTCGTTTCAATGGTTTCTTCCCAACTCGTTGTCACAGTAATACCGATGGTATATATTGTAATCGCTCTTGGGGTAAAACCAAACTGGATTTTTGGAAATGCTGATTTCTTAAGACTGGCCGTTCGAGGGAGTGGCGCTGGCTTGCCAGGGTTGCTCCTGGCGCGTTTGATGCCAATGGTTTCCGCCAGGGCACCATTGATGAATTGATTGAGCCATTCTACGATGGCTGGAGGATAGCAGGCGATAAATTTTGTTTAGCCTGCTCTACCAGCATCGTATAAATCGTGTCCAGAAGTTGATCTTCGGTAAATGGTTTGGTCAAGTGGTGGTGGACCCCGATCTCGGTGGCCTTTTTGAGGTTGGCGTCATCATCCCAGGCCGTGGCCAGGATGACGGGAATGTTCTTTGTGGCCGGGTTGGCTTGCAGCCTGGCGTAGATCTCGAACCCGTTCATCTGCGGCAGCGACAGATCGAGCAAAATAAAGTTGATCGGGCGCTGTCGAAGCTGCTCAAAAGCCATCGGCCCGTTTGTGACCTTAGTGGCCGCAAAACCGATGTCGTCCAGCGTCTCCTTGACCATGTCTCCCAAAATCCGATCATCTTCGATGATCAAGACATTCCGGTTTTGCTCGAAATAACTCTCGGCGCGCTCGGGAATGAGTGCTAAATTAAAGTGACTCCCCATTAGACCCTCCTGAATGTCAAGCATAACCCCATACGCCGGCAGAAGACCTTCTGTCCATCAGTGAAGTCCATAGCCAAAATATCTCGACCAGAGCCTTGTGCCGGCTATAGACCAACCTGATGTTGTTGGTTCTGCCTCAAGGCCGCACTTAACCTGCCCTCACCGGGCATTGGGTTGATTTAACTGTAGTTTAGCGGGAAATTCATACGACGTCGTATGTCAACCCTAACATGCATTATGAATGTTAAATTAGGTTGTCGTGACGAGTTCGATAAGGAGTAGTCGATGAGCATGGTGTGTGGGATAAGAGAATCAGCCAACCCCCAACAAGCTTCAAGCTTACATCTTATTCCTTAGAATAAGATTAGAAAATAGTTAGAAAAACCGATGAATATTATTTGAAAAAAGTTAGAAAAAAATTAGAGAGACAGAGATAGGGGCAGGTCTCAGACCTGCCCCTACTATCCTATTCGTTATTCGGTTTACTAACTCGCCTGCCCTGGCCTCTAGCTGATGGCTAAGGATTGGCCGGCCTGTTCGAACATCTCATCCAGTTCGTGTTGGGCCTCTCGCTGGAACTGCTTGGTGTAGAGCGAGTAGTAGTGGCCCCGCTCTCGAATGAGTTCGTCGTGGCTGCCCATCTCGGCGATGCGGCCGTTTTGGATGACCAGGATCCGGTCGGCCTTTTTGATGGTCGACAGCCGGTGCGCGATGATGAAGCTGGTCCGATCCTGCATCAGGGTTTCCATCCCTTTCTGGATGAGAGCCTCAGTCAACGTATCGACCGAGCTGGTCGCCTCGTCCATGATGAAGATTTCGGGCCGGGCCAGCACGGCCCGAGCCAGGCTGATGAGCTGTTTCTGCCCCGTCGAGAGCAGGTTGCCGCCCTCGCCCACTTCTTCATCATAACCTTTTTCCATGGCCATGATGAACTCATGGGCGTGAGCCAGGTTGGCCGCCTGCTCGATCTCCTCATCGGTCGCATCGAGCCGCCCGTAGCGGATATTCTCGCGGATGCTGCCCGAAAAAAGATGGGGCGTTTGCAGCACGATCCCGATGCGTGACTGGATCGAATGCAGCGTAAACGACGTGTAATCCAGCCCGCCGATCCGAATCGCCCCGGCTTTCGGTTCGTAAAAACGACAGATCAGGTTGACGATGGTCGATTTGCCGCCGCCCGTTGGCCCGACCAGGGCGATGGTTTCGCCCTGCCTCACCTTTAGATCGAAATCGGCCAGTACCGGCTTATCCTGTTCGTAGTAGAAATCGACGTGATCAAACTCGATGTCGCCGCGCACGGTGCCCGGATCGACGGCGTAGGGCCGGTCCACTATCTCCGGCTTCGCGTCGATGAGTGAGAACACCCGCTCGGCCGAAGCGACCGAGTTCTGCATTTCGGCGTAAACCCGGGCCAGTTCCTGAATCGGGAAGAGCATGAAGGTCAGGTAGGCGATGAACGCTTGCAAGGTACCAATGCTCATTTCGCCGGCCTGGATTTGCCAGCCGCCATACCAGACAATGGCGCCCAGAGCTACCGCGCCCACGATTTGAACCGTTGGCAAGAACAGGGCCGACAGCCAGGCTGCCCGATAGGCGGCGCGGTACAGGTCGGTGGCCATCTTGTCGAACTCGGCCAGGTTTTTCTCCTCGCGAGTCAAGGCCTTGACCACCCGTACACCGGTGATATTCTCGTTATAGACGCCGGTCAGTTTCGAATTCATCTTTCTGGCCCGCCGGAACTCAACCAGAATATGCTTTTTGAAAAGCGAGGCGATGATGACCAAGGTTGGCATGACAAAGAGCATGATCAACGCCAGCTTCCAGTTGATGATAAACATGAAGATCAAGGATGTCATCAAGTTCAGTATCGACCAGGTAATGTCAATCAAGCCCCAGGTGATCAGATCGGAAATCCGGCTGGAGTCGGAATTGACCCTTGACATGATCCAGCCCACCGGCGTTTTACTGTAGTAAGACAACGACAGGGACTGTAAGTGGTTGAACATGATCTGGCGTAGATCATACTGGATGCGCTGCCCCAGAATACCGGCCAGGTAGATAAAGCCAAATACGGCTGCGGCCTGGATCAGGATCATGCCGGCGTATATCGTAAAAAGATGGACGACACGTTCCCAATTGCCGGGGATGATCCCCTCGTCAATCACCAACTTACTGATGTAGGTAAAGACCGCATCTTGCAGCGAAACCACCGCAATCAACAGTAAGAAGCCGATGACCCAACGCCGATAGGGCCGGGCCTGTACGGCAATACGCTTGATGGTCTCGCCGTTGAACTGTGTCGTGAATTCTTCTTCTTCAAAATAGAAATCGGTCATGGTTTATTTCCTTCTAATGTGAAAATCTGCGAATGGCGAATCTGCGCATAAGGAGTGCTTCATTCATTCACTATTTCATTCGCTCATTCGCAGATTTGTTTATTCACCTATCCCTACTTTCTCTCGCCCGTTGACCGGCGTCATATCCTGCTCGACGCTGGCTTGCAGGTGATAGATCTGGCGATAGATCCCATCTTGGGCCATCAACTCACGGTGAGTCCCATGCTGGATGATGCGCCCTTTATCGAGTACCAAAATCTTGTCGGCCCGCATGACAGTCTGAATCCGATGGGCGATGATAAAGGTCGTGCGCCCGGATCGCAGCCGTTCCAACGCGGCGTGGATGTGGGCCTCGGTTTCGGTATCGACCGAGGAGACGGCGTCGTCAAAGATCAGGATGCGCGGATCTTTCAACAGGGTGCGGGCGATGACCACCCGCTGCTTTTGCCCGCCCGACAGGGTGACGCCTCGTTCGCCGACCAGCGTATCGTACCCTTCCGGGAAGGTCATGATCACATCGTGAATGGCGGCTGCGCGGGCAGCCGTTTCGACCTCTTCAGCCGTGACTACCCGATCAACACCATAGGCGATGTTTTCGCGGATCGTGCGGGAGAACAGGAATGGTTCCTGCTCGACGATGCCGATTTGCTGCCGCAGAACGTGCTTGTCGTACTGCCGTAACTCGACCCCATCCAGCTTGAGACTGCCGCTGTAGTCGTAAAAACGAGGCAGCAGGTTGACCAGACTGCTCTTGCCGGAACCGGTCGGCCCCAGCAGTGCCATAGTTTGCCCGGGTTCGACCTCAAACGAGATATTGCGTAAGATGGGGGTATTTTGGTCATACTCAAACGAAACGTTCTCGAACGCCAGCGCCCCCCGCAGAGCCGACTTGAGTCGAGACCCGTTCAGCGGTTCACGTGTTTCGTCGATGATTTCGGACACGCGGGTGTAAGAGACCAGGCTCATCGAGGTCTGCACGATCAGCCGGCCCAGGTTCTGCATCGGCCAGATGATCCAGATGACGACGCCGACGACGGCCAGATAGGTCCCGATGGTGATTTCACCGCTGATGACCATCGACGCGCCCATGACGAAAATGAACAGCATTTGTGCGCCCGAGATGGTCTCGACAATGGGCCAGTAGGCGGCGTGCAGCTTGAGCAGGTTGAGGCCGCGCCGGTACTGTTCCTGGTTGGCCTCGTCATACTTGTCGATTTCAAATCGTTGGCGGGCAAAGGCTTTGACCACCCGCACCCCGCTCAGGTTTTCCTGGAGCGTGGTCGATAGGATACCTTCCTGTTCCTGGTGCGCTTCATAGGAGGTGTGGATTTTCTTGAAAAAGATGATCGAGATCGTCAGCACCACGGGCATGGACACAATCGACAGCAAGCCGAGCTTCATATTCAGGCTGAATAGGGCCACCAGATTGACCGCAAACAGCAGCACGATCCGGCCAACACCGATGGCTTGCTCGGAGAAGAAGCGGCGAATGGTATCGACGTCGGAACTACAGCGCTGCACCAGTTCGCCCGTTTGGGCGTGGTCGTGATAGCCAAAGCTCAGCCGCTGGATGTGGTCGAACAGGTAGTTGCGCAGGCGCAAAATCGCCCCTTCAGCCGAGCGGGCCGCCAGCTTGCCGCTGAAAAAGGTGAAGACACCCTGCAAGACGGCCAGGCCAACAAAGCCCAGCGCAATCAAGTAAAACGGCACCGTGGCCTGCGGCGCGATGAGCACGTCATCAACAAAATATTGCAGTAAGAGATAGGTCAGCGTTTTGGCGATAGTCGCCAGACCCAGCGTGACAACGGCCGCCAGATATACCAAATGAAAGCCTCGCATCAAACGCCACATGCCGATCAGGCGACGGGAGGCCAGCGTTTCTTTTAAATCAAATGACGGATATAGAGTTGATTGTTGCATGATCGAAAAACCTCTTGAATACGGATGATGCCATCTCAAGGCGAGGAAGCGGTATGGACCGCCTCCTCGCCATAGCCTGGTTGAGTTTATTAACTCGTTAGATTTTTCCGGTCGCTTTTACAGACGGCGCGGAGGCGTCAACTTCTTGCAGCTTTGTCCCCCATTTGACCATCTGCGTGCCAAGCCACCTGGCCGCTTTGCGAGGTGCTTTGGTGGCGAGATCGGGTTCTAGCCCGGCCTCGCGGAGCAGTTGCCGGTGTTCCATTTCCCGCAAGCGATCTTTGTGCTGCTCTTGGTGTATCGATAGATCTTTCTCCGGTAATAACATGGTCTTATCCTCTTAGCCCTACTAAATGTGACATTTATCTCTTGAGGCGTGATCGTGAGGCCTCGAAACTATTTTGCCATGAGCCGGAGTGAAGAATCTCTGGATGAGCAGTGGCCGGTGGGCCTGGCAGACCACCTGGCATCCAAGAGATCCCGGTCAGGCTCCTGTGATTGGCTCCGGTGTTGGCGTGATGCCTGCTAGAACGGTTGATGGTTGGGTCATTACAGTGATTTGAACCATAGTTCGGTTATCCATTGGGTCGCTCCTTTCAACTCAAATAATTTTTTCCCAAAAACAAAAAACCGCAGATCCGGGGGTCTGCGGCTGCGGTGGACGAGGCAAGCCTCATCAAACCAACAAAAAGAGCCACAGACGTTTGTGCTCTGCGGCTCGGTGGTGGGCGAATTCTAAACTGTCAATGAAATACCCAGGAGTCAGCAGACGCACTACGATCAGGCAGGCCGACATCTCCGCCAGAGGCGGCGCGTCGGACGCGGATGCTAAACTTATCGATATGTAGCATGTCTGCACTCCTTTCATTAAGATTTTGGCGAAATTACCACCCCAGGATAACACATGTTAAGGGCCGCTGTCAAGTCCTCAGCCGGGTTTTTTAAGGTTGTTTTGATCACATCGGCTCGATTTTCTCGACAAATTCGATGCCCAATTCTTGCAAGCGGGCCAGGATTGGCTCATAAAAGTTAGGTGTCACCGGGATGTGGATGCCCGTGGCCGTGATCTCACCACGCAGGATCAGATCGACCGCGATCGCGGCGGGCAAGCTAACCGTGCGGGCCATAGCCGAGTCGCCGCCCGGCTCGCCAAAAGCGGTCAGGGTAGAGGTGATGTGTTCTTTTCTGCCGTCAGGATAGCTGGTCTCAAAGTGATGCTCCAGGATGATGAGATCGCGCTCACCCTCGTCATAAGCCATACGATCCAACATGAGCCGGGTCAGCAGGTCCAGGGGTGATATCTTCTGTTGGCCGAGGTCGATGGGTTCGGCGGCGAAAAGCCCCAGCCATTCCAGGTTCTTGATCACATTATCAGTGGGGGCCAGCCCGAGGTGGGCCGCGATATCGGTCCGGAGATCGCCGCTATTTGGTGCAGCGGCAGGCAGCAGGTTGCGGGTAAATTGAGCGTAGGTGGTGTTGGTCACATCGCGCGCGGTTTCGTCCAACAGGCCCAGTTTGACGATGTGGTCGAGGGTGCGGCACCAGCCGACGTTGCGCAGCGTGCCTCGATACATGGTGCCAGCATCTTCGATACCATAAAGCTGCCGGTATGGGACGGAATCGCGGTTGGGGTAGGCTTCAAACTCGCCCAGATCAGCCACATCGAGCAGCCAGTGGTGTTTGAAGAGGTCCAGGCCGGCCACGTTGATGTCCTGGCCATCGCGGAGGTAGTGGGCGGTATTTCGGGCAGCCAGCAGCACCCCGCGCGGGCTCCACGAGAATTTATAACCCAGGGGGTTGTCGTTGGCTTCCGGCGCGGGCAGCCCGCCGCAGTAGGACATAAAGCCTTTGACTTCACCACCGGCTGCCTGGACTCGATGAATGATCTGCATGGCCGACATATGGTCCAGACCCGGGTCTACACCTA
>Ga0302046_10006553_pt1 | contig 10143 bp, 7 predicted proteins | sample RVTome_11_FD_200261 | JGI IMG/M metagenome (GOLD analysis project Ga0302046, IMG submission 200261) | Soil microbial communities from uranium-contaminated site in the Upper Colorado River Basin, Wyoming, United States - RVT147D111 (version 2) ... | reverse complement strand
GCGGCGTTCCGCCCTTCGGCCTGCTCAAGGAGGCCGGCGTCGCCTTCGGCGGTGAGCAGGTGGGAGAGGCGTGAGGATTCGCCGCGCCGCGGGAGCGGTCCTGGCCGTCGCCGTCTTCTGGGTCCTCGCCGTCCCGGCCGGAGCCCGGGACCTCGACGAGGCCCGCCGCTTGCACCGGGAAGGCCGGCTCGAGGCGGCTCTCGCCGCCTATCGCGCCGTCATCGAGGCCGACTCGGAGCCCGAACACGTCGCCACGGCCGCCAACAACGCCTGCGTCCTGCTGACCGGCATCGGCCGGTATCAGGAGGCGATCGAGCTCTGCCGGCGGGCGCTCGAGATCCGGCGGCAGGGGGGCGACGCGCGTAGCGCTGGGCGGACGCTCAACAACCTCGGCCTGGCCCTGCAGCGGACCGGGGCGAGCGCAGAGGCCGAGGACGCCTTCCGCGAGGCGCTCGCGATCAACCGCGAAGGCGACGACGCCGAGGGCCAGGCGGCCAACCTCACCAACCTGGGGATGCTGACGGCGGCGCAGGGGCGGTACGAGGAGTCCCTGACCTACCAGGACCAGGCCGTGGCCCTGGCCGAGGAGCGGCCCGACGCGCCCTGGTCGCCGTCCTACCGTGCCACGAATCTGATCAACCGCGGCGTCGTGCTCGAGAAGCTCGGGGCCTTCCTCGAGGCCCTGCGGCTCTACTCCGAGCTGGAGAGCGCAGGGGGCCTGGAGGCGGATCGCCAGGCCGCCGTGTGGGTGAACATGGCCACCCTCTACCGCAACCTCGGGGATCCCGTGCGGGCGCTCGAGATGCTCGACCGGGCCGCGACGGTGTACGCGGAGCAGGGCAATCAGGCGGCGCTGTCCAACGTGTTCCTCAACCGCGGGCTCACCCTCTGGCACAACTACGGAGACCCGGTGATGGCGGAGGCCGCCTTGCGGCAGGCCCTGGACCGGGCCAGGGAGAGCGGCGACCGGATCGAGGAGATCCAGGATCTCTACACGTTGGGCTCCTTGCTGATCGAGCTGGGTCGGCTGGACGAGGCGGAGCGACTCCTCTCGACGTGCCTGTCGCTGGCCGAGGCGGCGGGGTCCACCGAGGGGCAGTGGTCGGCGCTGGAAGCGCTCGGCCGCCTGGCGCGGGAGCGTGGCGACAACGGCGCGGCGCTCGGCCTGCTGCGCGAAGCCATGGGGCTGATCGAGCAGGTCCGCGAGGATCTCGACACGGCACAGCGCGGCGAGTTCTTCGCCTCCCGGCGCTCGGCGTTCGAGGTGGCCGTCGAGATCCTCGCCGAAAGGGCGGGGAGCGGCGAGCGCTCGGCGGCCGCCGAGGCCCTCGGGATCGCCCACCGCGCCAAGGCCAGGGACCTTCTCGACGCCCTCGACGGAGCCGGCGCCGACCCCGTGTCCCTGGCCGCCCTCGACGAGCTCCGCGCCGTCCTCGGCTCCGACCTCCTGATCGAGTACTTCGTCACGCCGCGCCGGGTCGTACGCTGGATCGTCGCCGGAGACCGCATCGAGCTGGAGCAGGTCGGCGAGTCTGCGGGCATCCTGGCGCGGGTCGGACAGGTCCACGAGCTGCTGGAGGCCGGGAAGGAGGTGTCCGACGAGGATCTCGCGGAGCTCGGGAACGGGCTCCTCGCCGGGCTCGCCGGCCGCGACGAGCCCCACTGGTGGATCGCGCCGGATCGCCGGCTCCACTACCTGCCTTTCGAGCTCCTGCCCGTTCCGGGTGGGCCGCCGGGCACCGCGCTCGTCGACCTGGTCGAGGTGTCCTACCTGCCGAGCGGCGCCGTTCTGGGGGTCGGTCGCGATCCGATCGCCGGTCCCGAGCTCGGCCTGATCGGCCTCGGCGATCCCGAGGAGCGGGAGGGAGCGCGGGCCCTGGCGGTGGAGACCCTCGGCCGCCGCTTCGAGCTCGGTGCCTTGCCGGCCGCCCGGGACGAGCTGGCCGCGGCCGCCCGCGAGCTGCCGGGAAGGGCGAAGGTGCTCCTCGGAGCGGAGGCGACCGAGGCCGCGTTGCGCGACCTACGCCCGGGCGAGGCCTCGGTGGTCCACCTGGCGGCGCATACGCTGCTCGACGAGAGCTCCGCCAGGGGACCGGCGGTGCTGCTGACGGCGGGCGAGGGCGAGGACGGCATGGTCTTCCCGGCCGAGCTGGCGGCACGGCGATTCGGCGGCCGGCTGGCCGTGCTCGCGGGTTGCCAGACGGCCCTCGGGGGCGAGGGTGACGGACAGGCGTTGTCCTCGTTGACCGGGGCCCTGCTGGCGGCCGGGGCCGAAGGGGTCGTGGCGACGTTGTGGAAGGTGGACGACCGGGCCACCGCGGCCTTCATGGAGCAGTTCTACTACTACCTGGGACAGGGCGAGACCCCGGCCTCCGCCCTGCGCCACGCCAAGCTGCGGCTGCGTTCCTCGCCGACCTGGAGCCGTCCCGATCTGTGGAGCGCCTACGTCCTCGCCGGCGGGAGAGGCCCCCTCTTCGAGACGCGTGCGGATCGCGCGCTCCGCTGGGCCGGCATCGGTCTGGCCGGCGTCCTCCTGCTGTTCGTCCTCAGTCGAGTCGGACGACGACGCGGTCGCGCTCGAAGCGCACGGGAATCGTCTGGCCTTCGGCGTCGACCATGAAGGACTTCCGGCGGACGACCTTGATCGGGAAGGCCCCGCGGACATCGGCCCGTGTCGGCAGGGCCGCACGCACGATGCTGCCGGGGACCGAGTTGAAGCTGGCGTCCGCCGATTCGAGGTCGACGACGACGCGGCCGGTCCTGCTGGTGTCGATCTCCACCCGGCGGCGTCCGTGCCGCGGATCGACGCGGACGACCGGGCTGCCGGCGGCCAGTCGCTTGCGGTAGCGCAGCACGAGGTGGGCGGAGGCGATCTCGAACGGCTCGTAGGTCTGCAGCTCGAGCTCGGCGACCTCGCCCGGCTCGACCTCGTCGCCCTCGAAGGCGACGAGGTAGCGATCACTCGGGGCGCGGATCTCCAGATCGCCCGCTCGCGGCTCGACGGTGATGGCCTGGCCGGCGGGATCGAAGAGGGTGGTGTTGGGGAGGTCGACCGTGATCTCGAAGCGCTGGCCGACCTGGACGTCCTCGGCCACCCGGAAGAAGAAGACCGCGAGCGGTCCGTCGTGCCGGTTGACGGCGCCGCTGAGGGACTCGAAGTCGACCAGGATCTCCATCCCGTCCGGCCGCTGCTGGACGGAGACGTCGCTGACCACGTCCTCGCCGTTCGGGAACACGGTCCACGACTCGAGGGCGGCGAAGGGGCCGGCGGCCGTCTGGCCGCCGCCGGCCGCGGACGAGGAGGCCCTGAAGCAGATCTGGCCGACGCCGACCGGCCGTGGCGCGTAGGTCCTCAAGACCACGGCGGCACGTCCGCCGGGCACGGCGATGGCGTCGTGGACTCGCAGCCTGAGCTCGTCCCGGGCTTGTGCGGAGGTCGAGAGCAGGGCCGAGAGGAGGCCGGCGAAAACGACCATCGAACGGCCGCGGAGCGCGGCCGGAGGAAACGAGTCACTGGACGACATGGGTACCACCTTCCTGAAGCTACCGTGGGGAGGCCCGCGAGGGACGGACGAGGACCCAGACGCGGGGGGAGGAGGCGATGAGACGTCCCGGCCCGTCGAGGGCCTCGACGCGCCAACTGTATCGGACGGCCGGAGCGAAGGCGACGGCCGCCGGGTCCACGGCGATCTCGGTGTCTGCGCTCCGATCCTCCCAGAGCAGGTGTCCGTCGACCGTCCGGATCTCGACCCGGTAGGAGGCCGCTCCGGGGACGGGCTCCCAGTGGAGAGTGCGGGGCGCCGTTTCCACCTCGCCGCGCGGTGCGACCGGCAGGATGGTGAGGGAGCGGGTGACGTCCGAGGCCCCTCCGTCCGCCAGCGGCGGCGGCCCCCCGCGGTCGAGGAGGGGGATCAGGACGGTCACTCCCACCAGGCTTGCCGCGGCGGCCAGGGCCCAGACCGGGAGCTTCGCTCTCCGCCGGGACGGCTCGCCGGCGGCCGTCGGCTCCGGTGTGACATCGGGGACGGGCGTCGCCAGGGCACTGGCGACGCCGCGACGCAGGTCCGAGGTCGAGAAGGGGACGGCCAGGGCGACGACCTCGCCGGCCAGGATGGCCTCGCGAAGCGCCGGGTCCTCGCCGTACGCGGTCAGCAGCAAGGCGCGCAGCCGGGGCCGGCCTCGGCGCAGCGCCCGCACCAGCTCGAGGCCGGTGCCACGTTTCGGGAAGGCCTCGACCACGGTCAGGTCGATCGCGTGACGGTGCCGGTCGGCGAGCTCGCGGGCCGCCTCGGGATCGGGGGCGCTCAAGACCCGGTGGCCGAAGCCTTCGAGGATCTCCTGCGAGGCGGTTCGCAGGGCCTCGTTGGACTGGACCAGGAGAACGGTGGGTGGCCGTCCTGTCGCCGTGGTTTCGCTCATCTCTACGATTCCCCTCCGTCGCAGGATGGAGAGTAGGCGCTGACGGATGACAGCGCTATTACGTCTCCCGAGCGCCTGCTTCCGCCGACCTTCTGCTCCCTTCGTCCGACCCTTCCGCCGGCCCGAAGATCTGTCGTCCCAGCTCGCCCCCGAGGGCGAGGAGGGCCACCAGGTTGGGCAGCGCCATGATGGCGTTGAGCAGGTCTCCCCAGGCCCAGATCGCCCGGGCGTCGCCCAGGGAACCGCCGAGGATCGCGACGCAGTAGAGCGCCCGATAGGGGACCCGAGCCCGAGGACCCAGCAGATAGGCGGTGCATTGCTCTCCGTAGAAGGCCCAGGTGATCAGTGTGGAAAGGCCGAAGAGCACCGACGAGACGAGAACGAGCACCGATCCGGTGCCTCCGAGACCCTGGCCGAACGCGCGGGCGGTCAGCGCCGTGGAGTCCAGGCCCGAGGTCCAGGCGCCGCTGGCCAGGAGCACCAGGCCGGTGGCCGACGAGACGATCAAGGTGTCGATGAGGACGCCGAGCATGGCGATGCGGCCCTGTCTCCTGGGATCGGCGGTGCGCGCGGAGGCGTGAGCGATCGGCGCCGAGCCGGTGCCGGCCTCGTTGGAGTAGACGCCGCGCGCCAGCCCGAAGCGGAGCGCCTCGCGCACGCCGGCTCCGAGGAAGCCCCCGCTCGCGGCCGTCGGAGTGAAGGCGTGGGTGAGGACCAGGGTCAGCGCCTCCGCGAGGCGGTCGCGGAAGATCCAGAGCGCGAGCGCCGAGCCGGCGAGGTAGAGCAGCCCCATGAGCGGCGCCAGCAGCTCCGAGGCGCGGGCGATGGAGCGTAGGCCGCCGAGGACGACGGCCGCGGTGACCACGGCGAGCAGGGCGCAGCTGGCGAGCGGTGTCCAGCCCAGCTCGGCGCCGACGACCGAGGCGATCGAGTGGCTCTGTACGGTGGTCGTGGCGAGGAGGGTCTTGACCGCCAGCCCGGCCGCGAAGAACGCCGCGATCCGTGGCCAACCCAGCCGATCCCGCATGACGTACATCGGTCCGCCGACCCAGAGCCCGTCCTCGCCGCGGCGCCTCCAGCGCACCGCCAGCGCACACTCGGCGAACATGGTGCCCATGCCCACGAGCCCGGACACCCACATCCAGAACAGGGCCCCCGGCCCGCCCGCGGTGATCGCCGTGGCCACTCCCGCCAGGTTGCCGTTGCCGACGATGCCGCCGACGGCGGTCATCAGGGCGGCGAGGGGGGAGATGTCCCCTTCTTCGGACGCCTCCGGCCTCCGAGCCGCGTCGCGGACGGCCGCGAGGAGCTCGCGGACCTGGACTGCGCGCAGTCGCCAGGCGAGGTAGAGACCGGTGCCGAGGACGAGGATCAGCATCGGCGGCCCCCACAGCCAGTCGCTGGCCGCTTGCACCCAGGCGCTCATCGGTGGGCGGGATCATACCCGGGGGGGAGGCACCGGGCTTGCAGGGAAGGCGGCCCGATGCCCGCGATCGACGGTAGCCCGGGAGGTGGCGCGGACCGGGGTCCGGCCGGGCGGGAGCCCGGCCGCTTCACGACGCCGGTGGAAGCGGCCGACCTCCCGGTCGGCCGGACTCCGGTACGGCGAACACCGACGGTGCTGCTCGTCCTCGCCCTCCTCGCCGCCGCCGCCCTCGCCGCTCCTGCCGGGCTCTCCGAGGACCACGCCAGCTGGCTCGACGACGTCCGCCCCCTGCTCTCGAAGGCCGAGCGGAAGGCGTTCCTCGCCCTGACGCAGGACCACCAGCGGGAGGCCTTCATCACCGCCTTCTGGGCCTCGCGCGACCCGCGGCCCGAGACCGCCGGCAACGCGTTCGAGGAACGCTACTACGTCCGCCTCGAGCAGGCCCGCCAGCGCTTCGGCGACTGGAACGACCACCGGACCGCGGTCTGGGCGGTCAACGGCGAGCCGAGCGGCCTGTTGGCGACGGATTGCGGGGTCCTGACCTGGCCGATGGAGCTGTGGACCTATGGCTACGCCGAGCGGCTCGGGCACTCTGTGGAGATCCTCTTCTACCAGCGCTTCGGGGGCGGCCCCTTCCGCATGTGGAGCCCCGCCGAGGGGTACAAGGTGCTTCTGCCTACCCTCCACGAGCAGGGCCAGGAGGACGACGGCGATTTCCGGGCGGTGCTGCGCAAGTACTGCGGAGAGGTCCTGGAGGACGTGTGGCTCCTGCTCGACGCCATCGAGCGGATCGATGCGGACGAGGGCCTGACCTCGGCGCGCGCGGCCGGCCCGCCGGAGAACCGGGATCCCGAGTGGCTGCTCTCCTTCCACGCCTTCTCGACGGACGCGTCCGGAGACGCGGAGCCCCTGAGCGCTGAGCTCGCCTTCGCCTTCCCCGAGCCGTACCGGCAGCGCGTCGTCGCTCGCGCCGTGGTGGGCGTCCCGCGGGAGGCCGCGAGCCCGGTACGGGTGGGCGAGGACTCCTCGTTCAGCTTCCTGCTGACCGGCGAGATCCTGCGCGGCGAGGAGCTCTTCGAGTCCTTCCGCTACCGCTTCGAGGTGCCCGCCCACCGCCTCGAGGGCGACACGGTGCCGCTCGTCTTCGAGCGCTACCTGCGGCCGGGAGCCTATACCTGGATCGTCAAGCTCGAGGACCTCGGCAGCGGCCGGGTGTTCCGCGAGGAGCGGGCCGTCGAGGTGCCCTTGCTCGACGGCCTGGAGGACGCGGCGGAGCTGCCGGGCGAGGTGGCGGAGGCCGTGGAGGACACCCTGGCTGCCGGTGCCGGCGAGGCGGCGAGCATCCGCTTCGTCGGCCGGCGCGAGCGGGACGCGACGGACGGGCTCCAGCGCTTCGAGGCCGAGGTGCGCGGCGACGGTGTCGACACGGTGGCCTTCTTCCTCGATGGCCGCCGGATCCTGACCAAGACCCGGCCGCCCTACGGCGTCGAGCTCGACCTCGGTCGCCTGCCTCGCCGTCACACGGTGCGCGTCGTCGCCCTCGGTCCCGCGGGCGTGGAGCTGGCCACCGACGAGATCGTCGTCAACCCGGGCCGCCACGACCTGCGGGTGCGCTGGGTGGAGCCGCGGCCGGGCGGGGCGATCCCCGGACCGATCCGGGCGCGGGTGGAGGTCGAGGCGCCGGAGGGCGAGCGGGTGAAGACGGTCGAGCTCTACCGCGACGACGAGCTCATGGCGACGCTCTACCAGGCTCCGTGGCTCCTCCCGCTCGAGATCACGCCGGATGCGACCTACCTGCGGGCGGTCGCCACGCTCGAGGACGGCACGACGGCGGAGGACCTCCTGCTCGTGGCCACGGGCGACTTCAGCGAGGAGCTCGAGGTGCGGCTGGTCGAGGTCTTCGCCACGGTCACGGATCCGTCCGGGCGGTCGGTGCGCGACCTCGGGCGGGAGCAGTTCCGGGTCTCGGAGTCGGGCCGGCCGCAGGAGCTGCTGCGCTTCGAGCGGCTCGAGGACCTGCCGCTCCACGTCACCCTGCTGGTCGACACCTCGGCCTCGATGGCCGAGCACCTGCAGGAGGTGCGGGCCATCGCGCAGGGCTTCTTCGCCGACATTCTGCGCGCGCGGGATCGCGCGTCGGTGATGACCTTCGCGGAGCGCCCGCGCGAGGCGACCCCCTTCACCGCCAACCTGGACAGTCTCTCCGCCGGGCTTGCCGGCCTCGTCGCCGGCCGCGGCACCGCCCTGTGGGACAGCGTCGTGCACGCCGTCTACGGTCTGCAGGGGGCCAGCGGCCAGCGTGCGCTGGTCCTGCTCTCGGACGGCGAGGACCGGCAGAGCCGCTTCGACTTCGAGGAGGCCGCCCGCTACGCCACCTCCGCCGGCATCACCGTCTACGCCATCGCTCTGAAGTCGGGGTCCGCCCGCAACGCCCGCGCCAACCTCGGTCGCCTCGCCGAGCTCACCGGCGGCCGCCTCTTCCTCCTCGACGCCCCCGCCGACCTCGCCTCCGCCAGCACCGCCATCCAGGAGGACCTCCGCTCCCGCTACCTCCTCGTCTACCAGGCCCCGGAGGGCGGCGGCGACGACTTCCGCGAGATCGACGTCGAGGTCACCCGTGCGGGGCTCTCCGTGCGGGCCCTCCAAGGGTACTTCCCATGAGGTCCCACGCCGCCTACGAGTCGAGCCCCGCGGTGGTCTCGGCCACCAGGTGGTCGACGACGGCCTCGAGGCTCCCGGTCTCGCGGTAGACGGCGAGCTGGCGGTCGGCGCTGGTGCCCTCGGCGCAGATGGCGCGGGCGTGGGCGACCTCGTCACGGACGCCGAGGTCGTCGACGACGTCGCCGAGCCACTCGATGAGCTCCTCGACGAGGTCCGGCATCGGGACCTCGGCGCGGCGGCCGAAGTCCAGCAGGTGCCCCTCGACGCCCCAGCGCACGGCGCGCCATTTGTTCTCCTCGATCAGGTGGTGGCGGTAGCGGCGCCAGGACTGGTTGCGCTCGCGCAGCAGGACGAGCTTGGCGACCAGGGCCAGGATCAGCGAGGCGAGGCAGACGGCGTCGTCCAGGCGGGTCCCGAGATCGCAGACCCGGAACTCGAGGGTCGGGAACTTCGGGTGCGGCCTGATGTCCCACCAGATGCGGGTGGCGTCCTCGATGCAGCGGGTGCGCACCAGCGTGTCGACGAACTCCTCGTGCTCGTACCAGGAGCTGAAGGCGGGCGGCGGGCCGGTCCGCGGCAGGGCGCCGAAGACGACCGACCGGTAGGACTTCAGCCCCGTCTCCCGGCCGTGCCAGAAGGGGGAGCTGGTGGAGAGGGCCAGCAGGTGGGGGAGGAAGTAGCGCGCCTGATCCATGACGTCGATCATCAGGTCCCGGTCCGCGATCCCGACGTGGACGTGCATGCCGAAGACGAGGAGGCGCCGGGCCAGCTCGGCCATCTCCGTCTGGTGCTTGACGTAGCGCTCGTTGGGCGTGACCTCTTGTTCGGTCCAGCGCGAGAAGGGATGCGTGCTGGCGGCCGCGATCACCAGCCCGTTGTCGCGCGCCACGTCGCGGACGGTCCGCCGCAGGCGGGCGAGCTCCGCGCGCGCCTCGGCGATCGTGTGGCAGATCTTGCTGCCGACCTCGATCTGCGATTGCAGCTGCTCGGGCTTGATCTGGTCCTTGAGCACCAGGCGACCCTGCTCGAGGAACTCCTGGACGAACGACTTGAGCTCCCGGGTCTCCGGGTCGATGATCTGGTACTCCTCCTCGATGCCGATGGTGAACTTCGGCAAGGCCATGAGCGCCTCCGAGCGGTGATCGGGCGCACGGATCATAGCAGCGAGGCGGCGCGGCGGCGCCTTGCATCGACGGGACCCGGGTGCCAGAATTTCCACTATCTTGGCCCGGGCCCGACAACCCTCAGAAGGAGCAGTCAGAGATGGCCGAAGTCGGTACGGTGAAGTGGTTCAATGACGCCAAGGGCTATGGATTCATCGCCCGCGAGAACGGCTCGGACGTCTTCGTCCACTACTCCGCCGTCGTTGCGGAGGGCTTCAGGACCCTGGCCGAGGGCGACCGCGTGTCGTTCGAGATCGGCGAGGGCCCGAAGGGTCCGCACGCTACCAACGTGATCCGTCTTTGAGCCCGTAGCGCCAGAGCCCCGCTGTTCCCGTCCGGGCCGCCGCTGGCTCAGCCGCCGCCCGGGGCGAGGACGAGGACGACCTCGCGCTCGCCGTCCGAGAGCACCGCGGTGCGCGGCTCGATGCGCACGAGCTCGAAGCCCTCGACGCTCTCGCCGGGCTCCATCAACGT
>Ga0302046_10006552_pt1 | contig 10144 bp, 11 predicted proteins | sample RVTome_11_FD_200261 | JGI IMG/M metagenome (GOLD analysis project Ga0302046, IMG submission 200261) | Soil microbial communities from uranium-contaminated site in the Upper Colorado River Basin, Wyoming, United States - RVT147D111 (version 2) ... | reverse complement strand
GAGCATTCTGGAAACGCAGCCGGATGCAATGGCGGCAATGATGAAGGATGTGCCGACTGGGCGACTGGGCCGTGCCGAAGAGATCGCCGTTGCGGTGCTGTAGCTGTGCAGTTCCGCCTCAAGCTTTGCCAGCGGTCACGCGCTTCCGGTGGACGGCGGCTACACCGTACGCTGATCGCTTTAGGTGATCGGAATAGTCCAATTGAAATTGGCGGAGAGAGAGGGATTCGAACCCTCGATGGGCTTATGACCCATACACCCTTAGCAGGGGTGCGCCTTCGACCACTCGGCCATCTCTCCGGGTTTGCCCGCCTGCCGCAAGGGGCGCAAATGATACTCACCGGCCGCAGGGCCGGCAAAGGTAGCGCGCGAGCGCTGCTTCAGGCGGTTGCGACGGCGGAATCCTTGCCGTCTTCGGCGCTCGCGTCTTTCTCGTGGCGGATTCGTTCGTAGATTTCTTCGCGGTGAACGCCGATTTCCTTCGGTGCGAGCACCCCGATGCGGACCTGGTTGCCCTTGATGCCGAGCACGGTGACGGTGACGTTGTCCCCAATCATCAACGCCTCGCCGACGCGGCGCGTCAGGATCAGCATGACTCCCTTCTCCCCTGTACCTGTCGTTTCTTATCGAATCCGAAAAAAATGATAGCACAGGGGTCGGTACCGGATTAGTTATGTCAAATCAAGGGACTGGACGTCGCTCCAGGCCATAAGCCTTGTGCAAGGCCCGCACCGCGGTTTCCAGCTCTTTTTCCGCGACCAGGACGCTGATCTTGATTTCAGAGGTCGAGACGAGCCGGACGTTGATCCCTTCGCCGCCCAGCGTCTCGAACAGCCGCGCCGCGACGCCGGCGTGGGAGCGCATGCCGGAGCCGACCACTGCGAGCTTCGCGACGCGGTCGTCGCCGGCGACGGCGGCGCCGGGAAATCTCGCTGCGGCCTGGCGGGTCATTTCGAGCGCCTTCGCGTAGTCGTCGCGGTGCACGGTGAAAGACAGATCGACGCGCCCGTCGCGCGGGGCGCCGACCACGATCATGTCCACCTCGATGGCGGCATCCGACACCGGCTTCAGGATCGCGTGGGCGACGCCCGCTTCCTGCGGCACTTGGATGACGGCGATCGCGGCTTCATCCCGATTGAAGGCGATGCCGGAAACGACGGGGGCTTCCACAGTCGGGTCCTCCTCGGAGATCAGGGTGCCGGATCCGGGCGCGAAACTCGACATCACCCGCAATTTAATGCCGTGGCGCGCGGCGAATTCGACCGCGCGCAGGTGCAGCACGCGGGACCCCTGCCCCGCGAGCTCGAGCATCTCCTCGAAGGTTACGCGCGGCAGGCGGCGAGCTTCCGGCACCATGCGGGGGTCGGTCGTATAGACGCCGTCCACATCGGTCAGGATCTGGCATTCCGCGGCCTTCAGCACGACGGCGAGCGCGACCGCGGTCGTATCCGAACCGCCGCGGCCGATGGTGGTGAGGTCGCCATTCGCGGCGCGGCCCTGGTAGCCCGCGACCACCGGCACGACGCCGGCGGCGAGATCCTTCTGGAGGCCGCTGCAATCGACGCGCTCGATGCGGGCGCGGCCGGCCTGGCCAGTCGTTTCGATCGGCAGTTGCAGGGCGTTGTAGGAACGTGCGCCGCAGCCGCTTTTCTTGAGCGCGATGGCGAGGAGTGCGGTCGAAACCATCTCGCCGGTCGCGAGGAGCGCGTCCAACTCGCGCGGGTCCGGCGCGTCGCAGACTTCGCGCGCGAGCTCGATCAGGCGATCGGTCGAATCGCCCATCGCGGACACGACGACCGCGACCTGGTGGCCCTGCTTCGTCAGTGCATGGACCTGTGCCGCGACCGCATGGATCCGCGCGACGGAGCCGACCGAGGTGCCGCCGTATTTTTGGACGATGAGCATGAACCGCGGATTGTTTCAGGTTTCCGGGGGGATCGGCAGGCCGGTCGTGCTCTTCAGCCGCTCCATCGAAAAGAGCGCGGAGACGTCGGCGAGGCTGGGCAGGCGATCGATCAGCTCCTTGTAGGTGCGGTCGTAGCCCGCGATGTCCGGGACGATCACCTTCAAGAGGTAATCCACGTCGCCGCCGATGCGGTGGCATTCGAGGATCTCGGGCATCGCCGCGATCACCTCGTTGAGTTTCCTGGCCCAGGCAGCGCTGTGCTGGTTCGTCTTCACGCGCACGTAAACGGTGAGACCGAGACCGACCTTCTGTGGATCGACGAGCGCGACCCGCGCCTGGATGACGCCCTCTGCTTCCATCTGGCGGATGCGCCGCCAGCACGGGTTGACGGAAAGCCCGACTTGGTCCGCGATCTGCTGGATCGGGAGCGAAGCGTCCTCCTGGATCAGGGCGAGGATCTGCCGGTCAATCTTGTCGAGCACACTCATCGCGCGATATTAGCAAAATTTCCCAATTACCGTGAAAATTATCACAAAAAATGGGAGATATTTTGATTTTCTTGGGACTATGATGAACCCTATGAATGTCTGGCAGCGCCTCTTTGCCGCGCACCCCGCGGACGTCGGCGAGAACTATTGGCAGCACTTCGCCAACGCGACGGGTTTCGGCGTTCGCATGATCTGGGGCGGGCTCGTCTGTCTCGTGCATGCCGTCATTCCAGGCGTGTGCTGCACGAAAGCGAGCGAGATGATCGGCGAGCTGCACGAGCGCATGGTCACGACCCGCCGCCGCCCGGCCGGGCGCGAGTTGCCGCTGGAGACCCGGCGCGCCGCCTGATCAGCCTCGGCGCAGCTTCACCTGAAGCTCGCGCCGGCGGTAGTCGATAATCAGGGTGTCCAGCAGGCCGAGCACGTCCATGCCGACGAGCATGGCGGGCTCCTTGGTCATCTTCCAGTGCTCGAAAATCGCAAAGTCCGCGAAGGTCATCGCGGCGTTTCGCACGAGGATCTCGCCCATCGCGAGGGACGGCGTCGACACGCGATTGCCCGTTTGCACATCGAGCGTCGCGCCCGTCACCTCGTCGGGCGTCAATGTCAGTTGCTTGCGCCGCCGCTCGGCGAGCGCGGTTCGAAGTGCTTCGTTGCCGAGTGTCGCCTGCCCGCCCGTGTCGATGATCGCCTGCACCGGCACGCCGCCGAGATACGCGCTCACGACCAGGAGCCGGCCGCGCAGGAACTTGACCGGAATCGTCACGAAGCCGTTGCCGGCCTTTTCGTTCCGCGAGCGCATGATCGTGATGCTGTCGCGGCGGAAATCGATATGGATGCGCTTGTTGGCGAGCCCGTCGGTGCCGAGGATGCCCTCCGCGCCGCCAAGCGCATCTGGCACGATCGGCAGGCGGCGCGGCTCGATCAGGAGCTCGCCGACCTCGAGCGTCTCGACCGGGATCATAGGCACCTTTACGGAGCCGGTCGCACCACGAAGCATCGCCATGTGCTTCGAATCGAGCGCGATGCCGAGCGTCTCCGCGACGCGCGCGGTAAGCGCGGAATGGCTCGCGCCGGTGTCGAGTACGAGGCGGAACGGTCCCTGGCCGTTGACCGAGACGGGCGCCCAGATACGGCCGATCCGGTCGCGGCGAGTCGGCGCGACGAACCGCGGTTCCGCCGCGGTGACCGCGATATCGTCGAGCACCACCGGCTCGATTTTCAGCAGCGGATCGGCCGGGGCGGCCTGGGCGAGCAGCAGCGCGAATGGCAAAGCGAAGATCGGCACGATCACTCCGACTGCTGCCCCGGACTCAGGTTCCTCCGAGCTTCTCAGCGACGAGCTGGGGCACCGCCGCAAGCGCCGCCTCGAGTTTCGAAGGATCGTTACCGCCGGCCTGGGCGAAATCCGGCCTGCCGCCGCCGCGGCCGCCGACCTGGTTCGCGACCAGGCCGACCAGGTCACCGGCGCTGAGCGTTTTCGTGAGGTCCGGCGTGACGCCCACGACCAGCGACACTTTCGCATCCTCGGTCACGGCGGCGAGCACGATCACGGCCGATCCGAGCCGGCTCTTCAGCGAGTCCACGGCTTCGCGGAGCGACTTCGCGTCCGCGCCATTGATGGTCGTCGCGAGCACCTTGACGCCGTGGACCTGCACCGCGCCTGCGGCGAGATCGCCGTGGCCGCTGCCGGCCAGTTTTGACTTCAGGTTCGCGAGATCGCGTTCGAGCTTTTTCTGCCGCTCGAGGAGCTGCGTGACCTTGTCCTCGACTTCGGCCGGCGCGCCGCGAAGTGCTGTCGCGACGCGCTTGAGTGTCGCCTCCGTCTGCCGGACCGCATCCAGGGCGCCTTCACCGGTCACGGCCTCGATGCGGCGGATACCGGAGGCGATGCCGCCCTCGCTCGTGATGCGGAACAGGCCGATGTCGCCGGTGCGCGCCACGTGCGTGCCGCCGCAGAGCTCGGTCGAGAAATCGCCGAACCGCAGCACTCGCACTTCGTCGCCGTATTTCTCTCCGAAGAGCGCGATCGCGCCGGACTTGACCGCAGCGTCATAGGGAAGGTGGCGGATCTCGGCGGCGGAATTCTTGCGGATCTCCGCATTGACCAGCCGCTCGATGTTTTCGAGTTCCTGCGGCGTGACCGCCTGCGTATGCGAGAAATCGAAGCGCAGGCGGTCCGGCGCGACCAGCGAGCCTTTCTGCACGACATGCGTGCCGAGTACTTCGCGGAGAGCCGCGTGCAGGAGGTGCGTCGCGGAATGATTCAGCACCGTGGCCTGGCGGGTCTCCGCATCCACGGTCGCCGTCACCTTGTCGCCTTTGCTGAATGCGCCGGATTCCACGCGGCCGATGTGCAGGTGCGCCTCGCCGTGTTTCTTGGTGTCCTTGACCTTGAATTTTCCCTCTGCGCTCGCAAGCGTGCCGATGTCACCGACCTGGCCGCCGGCCTCGGCATAGAAAGGGGTCCGGTCGAGCACAATCTGGACTTCTTCCCCGGCAGCGGCGGATTGGACCTCAGCGCCACCCTTCAGAATGGCCGTGATCGTGCCCTCGCCCTGCAAGGATTCGTAGCCGCAGAAGGCGCTTTCGGCATCGAGCGTCCCTTGCTCGCGCAGGTCCACGCCAAAACGGCTCGCTGCGCGGCCGCGCTCGCGCTGCGCTTCCATCGCCTTCTCGAAACCGGCCAGGTCGATCGTGAGCTTGCGCTCTCGCGCGATGTCGGCGGTCAGATCGACCGGAAATCCATAGGTGTCGTAAAGCTTGAAGACGGTTTCACCGGCGATCGTCTTGCCCTTCATTCCCTTGATCGCGCTTTCGAGGAGCGCCATGCCGTTCTCGAGTGTCTCGGCGAAGCGCTCCTCTTCCTGGCGCAGCACTTTTTTCACGTGCGCGGCGGAATTCAGGAGCTCCGGATAGGCGTTGCCCATTTCCTGTGCGAGCGCGGGCACGAGCCGATGGAAGAACGGTTCGTGCTGGCCGAGCTTGTAGCCGTGGCGAATCGCGCGGCGAATGATGCGGCGCAGAACATAGCCCCGGCCGTCGTTGCCGGGAATCACCCCGTCGACGATCAGGAAGGCGCAGGCGCGGATGTGGTCGGCAATCACTCGAAGCGACGGGCTCGAGGTCTTCTTCTGGCGCGTGGCGTCGGCCGCGGCCGCGAGCAGGCTCCGAAACAGGTCGGTGTCGTAATTCGAATGCACGCCCTGCATGACCGCGGCCGTGCGCTCGAGCCCCATGCCGGTGTCCACCGAGGGCTTCGGGAGCGGCGCCATCTTGCCGCTGGCGTCGCGCTCGTATTGCATGAACACGAGATTCCAGATTTCGACGTAGCGGTCGCCGTCCTCGTGCTTCGATCCCGGCGGGTTACCTTTGATCTCCTTGCCATGGTCGTAGAAGATCTCGGAACAGGGGCCGCAGGGTCCGGTGTCGCCCATTGCCCAGAAATTCGAAGCTTCGCCGAGGCGCGCGAAGCGCTTCGGATTCACGCCGATGTGCTTCAGCCAGATGTCGGCGGCCTGGTCATCGTCCTTGAAGACGGTGACCCAGAGTTTTTCCGGCGCGATTTTCAGCGTGCCGGTCACGAAATCCCAGGCGAACTCGATCGCCTCGCGCTTGAAGTAGTCGCCGAAGCTGAAGTTGCCGAGCATCTCGAAGAACGTGTGATGCCGCGCCGTGTAGCCGACGTTCTCGAGATCGTTGTGCTTGCCGCCGGCGCGCACGCAGCGTTGCGAGCTCGCGGCACGCTTGTAGCCGCGTTCTTCCTTGCCGAGGAACACGTCCTTGAACTGCACCATGCCGGCGTTGGTGAAGAGCAGCGTCGGATCGTTGCCGGGCACGAGCGGCGACGACGGCACGATGGCATGGCCGCGCGCGCGAAAAAACTCCAGGAATGCGTTCCTGAGTTCGCTACCCGAGATTGTGTTCAGTCTCAACGCCATCATTCCTCGCCGGGAAACTGGCCGACCGCGGCACGGATCTGCTCCGCGCTGAAGCCGCGCTGGCTCAGGAATCGTGCCTGCCGGCCGCGCTCGACCCAGGTCGTCGGGAGCTTGGTGCCGAAGCGCTTGCGCCGAACCGCGGCGCAGCGATTTCGCCACTCGGCGGAATTCGCGTCGACCGCCGCCGCGATTTCGTCCCGAGACACGCCCGCCTCGCGCAGCTTATGCGCGATTCCGATCGGTCCGCGTCCGCGATTCGCATGATACGCGACGAAATGCTCGGCAAAGCGCGAGTCGTCGACAAGCTTCTCGGCGACGAGCGCGGCCACGGCGGCGTCGGCGGTTCCCGACTCGAAGCCGCGCGTGACCAGGCGCGCCGCAAGCTCGCGGGCGCCGTAGTCGCGGCGGTTCAGCAGTTTGAGTGCCGCGAGCCGGGCTGCCCGCGGATCGTCCGGGGCGTCCTGGGCGACCGGCCTAGGCCTCCACCGCCTCACTAGCGACTGCTACCGGCCGGCGCACCGGCAGGAGCCGGTTGCGAAGCGCCGTCTCGATCTTCGTGGCGATTTCCGGATGCTCGATGAGGTAGGTGCGCGCATTGTCCTTGCCCTGGCCGATGCGCTCGCCCTCGTAGGCGTACCAGGAGCCGGACTTTTCGACCAGGCCGTGCAGCGCGCCCATGTCGATGAGCTCGCCTTCGCGCGAAATGCCATGGCCGTAGAGGATCTCGAATTCCGCCTCGCGGAACGGCGGCGAGACCTTGTTCTTGACCACCTTGACGCGGGTCTGGTTGCCGACGACTTCCTCGCCGCTCTTCAACGCGCCGATACGGCGGATGTCGAGCCGGAGCGAAGCATAGAACTTGAGCGCGTTGCCGCCGGTCGTGGTCTCGGGATTCCCGAACATCACGCCGATCTTCATGCGGATCTGGTTGATGAAGACGACAATCGTGTTCGAGCGCTTGATGTTGCCGGTGAGCTTCCGGAGCGCCTGCGACATCAGCCGGGCCTGGAGGCCCACCTGCATCTCGCCCATTTCGCCTTCGATTTCGGCCTTCGGCGTCAGCGCGGCGACCGAGTCGATCACGACGATGTCGATCGCGCCGGAGCGCACCAGCATGTCCGTGATCTCGAGTGCCTGCTCGCCGGTATCCGGCTGCGAAATCAGCAATTCCTTGACGTTGACGCCGAGTTTCTCGGCGTAAACCGGGTCGAGCGCATGCTCGGCGTCCACGAATGCGGCGACACCGCCAAGCTTTTGCGCTTGGGAGATGATCGACAGTGCGAGCGTGGTCTTGCCGGAGGCTTCCGGCCCGTAAACCTCGACCACGCGGCCGCGCGGCACGCCACCGATGCCGAGCGCGACGTCGAGCCCGAGCGAGCCGGTCGAGACGACTTCCATGTCGTTGTTGGCCGGGTGCTCGCCGAGGCGCATCACCGAGCCCTTGCCGAACTGCTTTTCGATCTGGCTGAGCGCCGCGGCCAGCGCTTTCTTGCGATTGTCTTCCATTGCGTGTCGTTCCTCTGGCTTGTTCCGATTATTCCATATTCATCCGGCGCTGCCGCCACAAAAAATTCCGGCAAGGCGCCAATTCGTCGAGTGACAGTCTGATCCGCCCGCTGGCTCAGGAGGCGACCCAGGTGCTTCATCCGCCGAGCGGCCATTCCGCCAGCGCCTTGTAGCGGGCGCCCGACGGATGGGTCGTGGATTCGACCAGCGCGAGACTCCAACGTGCGGCGGCTTTGCTGCCGGCCGGCGCGGTGGAAATCCGGAGTCCCTCCGGCGGTCGGCGGCGGACTTTCCGGACGAGCGTCAGATGCGGCTGCCAAGGGCGCTTTTCGCGCTCGAATCCGAGGCGCTCGATTCGTCCCCAGAGCCGATCGACGATTTCCAGGCCCGCGGCGGGGATCAGGGACGGCCTCGCCACGAGCACCCTGGGCTTCGCCCAGTATTCGAGGCGGTCGAAGGCGAGCTCGACCGCGGGATACGGCCCCTGCCCCCCGATTTCGACCAAATGTACGAATGTACGACCCGGCACCATGCCGAGAAACGCCAGGGTGACGTGGAGGTTGGCGGCCGGGATGGCCTGGCCGTCGACCTGGGCGATGGCGGCCGCAGTCGAGGCTGCCAGGGATTGGCGTTCCGCGGCGCTCGGCCAGAGGGCGAAAAAGAGCCGTAACCGGTGCGGTCCGGCAGCGCCGGACTCGTTCACGAGGCGGGCAGGCCCAGGAGCGCGGCGGCGACCGCCCGCCGGCGCACTTCATCCCGGCCGCCCGGAAACCTGAAATGCAGGGCAAAGCCCTCGATCCGGCGGCGCCGGCGCAGACCCCAGGCAATCCAGACGGTCCCGACCGGCTTTCCGCTCGTCGCACCGCCGGGGCCCGCGATCCCGGTCACGGCGATCGAGACGCGGGCGCCCGAACGGCGCAAGGCGCCCGCGGCCATGGCGAGCGCGACCGCCTCGCTCACAGCGCCGTGCCGCGCGATCAGGGCCGCGCGCACGCCGAGCTCGCTGCGCTTCGCGGCATTCGAATACGTCACCCAGCCGCGCTCGAAGTAATCGGAGCTGCCCGCGACGTCCGTCAGGCACTTGGCGAGCAGCCCGCCGGTGCAGGACTCTGCGGTGGCAATGGAAAGCCCGGCCGCCCGCAGGCGCCGCCCGACGCGGCGCGCCAGTTTCTCGAGCGCCGCATCGCGCGGTGCAGTCAAAGGTGTCAGGCGAACTTCGAAAAGTCGGGCGGCCGCTTTTCGATGATTGCGGCGATCGCCTCGCGCGCTTCCGCGCCCGCGAGCCGCGGCCCGAAGTGAGAGGCTTCGCGCAAGATCGCCTCCTGCACGGCGGCGTTCTGGGCCTGCCGCAGCAGCTTCTTGGTATCCCGCACGGCGCCCGGCGGCAGGGTGTTGAAGGTCCGCGCGACCTTTTCAGCATGTGCCTGAAGCTCCGCCGCCGGCAGCACGGCATTGGCGAGCCCCATGACGACCGCCTCCGCCGCCGGGAACGGCTTTCCGAGCAGCAGTTTCTCCGCCGCGCGCACACGGCCGGCGATCAGCGGCAATAGCAGCGTCGAGGCGAACTCCGGCACCAGCCCGAGACTCGTGAACGGCATCGAGAAACTCGCGTTATCCGAGACGTAGACCAGGTCGCAATGCAGGAGCATCGTCACGCCGATGCCGACCGCGAGCCCATTGACCGCCGCGACCACCGGTTTTTCGTACGAGGCAAGCGCCTGCATGAACGTGAGCACAGGTGAATCCAGCTGCGCGAACTTCGGATTGCCGAAATCCTTGAGATCGTTCCCCGCAGTAAACGTGTTGCCGGCGCCCGTGATCAGCACGGCGCGCACGGCCTTGTCGGCTGCGGCCTGCTTCAAGCTGGCAACAAATGCCTCGTACATCTCGCCGGTGATCGCATTCTTCTTCGCAGGGCGGTCGATGGTGAGCGTCGCAACGCCCTGATCCGACTGATACCCGATGCTCATGTGTCGTCCTTCTTCCGGGCCGTCATAATGCCTCAAATGAGGAATCCCGAGAGCAGGCCCACAACCGAGCCGTTGTTCGCCGGCCTCGAAGCCCATACGCCGATGATGCAGCAGTACTTGCGCATCAAGGCCGAGCATCCGGACGTCCTCCTGTTCTATCGCATGGGGGACTTCTACGAGCTCTTCTACGACGACGCGCGCCGCGGCTCGCGGCTCCTCGACATCGTCCTGACGCAACGCGGCGAATCCAACGGCGCGGCCATTCCGATGGCGGGCGTTCCCGTGGACAAGCTCGACAGCTATCTCGCGCGTCTCGTCAGGCAGGGCGAGCCC
>Ga0302046_10006550_pt1 | contig 10145 bp, 6 predicted proteins | sample RVTome_11_FD_200261 | JGI IMG/M metagenome (GOLD analysis project Ga0302046, IMG submission 200261) | Soil microbial communities from uranium-contaminated site in the Upper Colorado River Basin, Wyoming, United States - RVT147D111 (version 2) ... | reverse complement strand
AGACAACGTCTCGAGGCTCTCCGCCGACAGGCCGGCTCGATCTCCACGCCACCGAGCGCGACGCTCCACGAAGAGCCTCGAACTGTCGCCACACCGATGACGCCCGCGGACAAGGTGCGCCTATTTCGATCGCTCTTCCGCGGCCGCCCTGACGTTTATCCGACCCGCTTTGCCAGCAAGAAGACCAGCCGGTTCGGTTACGCTCCGGCGTGCGGCAACAAGTTCGTGCCCGGCGTGTGCGAGCTGCCCAGGATCAGGTGCGGGGAGTGCCCGAACCAGGCCTTTCACGTCGTGGACGACCAATCAATCTTGCATCACCTTCAGGGGCGCCATGTGATGGGGGTCTATCCTCTCCTCGAAGACGACACCTGTTGGTTCTTGGCGGCGGATTTCGACAAGGCCACCTGGAGAGAGGACGTGGCTGCCTTCGTGGAAACCTGTCGGTCGTCCGGTGTGTCGGTCTCGGTGGAAAGGTCGCAATCGGGGAACGGCGCTCACGCCTGGTTTTTCTTCACGGCACCTATCCCGAGGATTCGGAAACCTCGTCGCGCTACCCCTCCAGCACCAAGCCCGAAAGAACGGGAATACGGTGTTCATCGATGATGACTTCAAGCCCCACGCGGACCAGTGGGGTTACCTCGCTTCGGTCGAGCGCACGGCCGTTTCCACGGTCGAGAACATTGCCGGGGACGCGACACGTAGTGGTCAAGTTATTGGGGTTCGCCTGGCGGAGCCGGACGATGAGCTTGCGACGCCATGGAGACGGCCTCCGTCGGGCAGACCTCCCCGCCTCGTCGTTTCAGGCCCTCTACCTCAGGAAGTCCATGGCGTCCTCTCTCAGAGGCTGTTCATCGAGAAGACCGGGCTGCCATCCCCTCTGCTGAACCAGATCAAGCGGGTCGCAGCCTTCCAAAACCCTGAGTTTTACAAGAAGCAAATGATGAGGCTGTCCACAGCGGGAACGCCGCGCGTCATCACCTGCGTGGAGGAATTTCCCGAGCACGTCGCTCTGCCCCGCGGATGTCAGCAAGAGATCGAAGACCTGCTCCGGCAACACGGCATCTCCCTCGCCGTGAAAGACGAGCGACATGTCGGCAAGCGGCTGCGCTTGCGTTTTCGCGGCCAGCTCACAGCGGTTCAGAAACGCGCGGCCGAAACTCTCCTACAACATGACATCGGAGTATTCGTTGCGCCTCCCGGTCTGGGGAAGACGGTCCTGGCAACGCACCTCCTGGCGAAGCGCGGTCGAAACACCCTGATACTCGTGCATCGCAGTCCGCTCCTCGACCAGTGGATCACTCAGTTGTCCATGTTCCTGGGAATCGACGAGGCCACGATCGGACGGATCGGGGGTGGGAAGCGTAGGGACAATGGCACGCTCGACGTTTCCATGCTGCAGAGCCTGGTGCGCAAGGGTCGGGTGGACGACCGCGTCGCATCATACGGACATGTGATCGTGGACGAGTGCCACCACGTACCGGCAGTCTCGTTCGAGCGTGTGCTCTCGGAAGTGAAGGCCAGATACATTCTGGGGCTCACCGCAACTCCCCATCGCCGGGACGGGCACCACCCCATCCTGGAGATGCAACTCGGGCCGGTCCGCTATCTCGTCGACTCAAAGAGCCAGGCTGCCCAACGGCCGTTCGAGCATCGACTGATCGTCCGAGAGACGGGGTTCCGACTCCCTACGGCGCCGGAGGCAGGTATCCAGAGCATCTATCGGTCGCTGGCCGCGGATGAGGAGCAGCCGCGGTCGACAACAGCGTGTCAGTGGGTGAGCCCACCATCGAATATGACCAAGAGGCATCCAAGGACTTCGACGGCAACTCGTGAAGGCGATCGCCGGCGACGTGCTGGACACCCGGATGGACACCGCGCTCGCAAGGGGCCTTCCATCCCCTTCGTTCCTCTTCCTCGTAAGTCATTGAACAACATGGTGCCGGGGGAGGGAGTCGATCCCGCATGGACCGGAGGCCCGAAGACTCCTACGACGAAGTGAGTCTCATCCCGGCCAGGCGAGCCTGCAGGCAATGGCCCAGGCTCCGACAAGGAACATCAGATCGAGATATTCAACGGCGAGCTCGATCGTGTCGAATCCGGTAAAGCATTTCGTCGTATATCGGTGCTTCTCGTCGGCGTGCTCCAACAACCTGGGGTGTCTACCGGGGGTTCGCGGCACAGCGGTCTCCCTCCCGGCGGAATCCTGGATCACAGGCCCAATCCTGCCCGTCATACGCCAGGTGAGCGTTGACCGGCAAAACGACGATCTCGCACGAGCTGCCGACTTTCTGGTAGCCACGCTCGCAGCTCCAGTCCCGGCCTGACGAGGCGAGGAACCCGTTTTTCGGCACGGCCACTGCGTCGCACGCGTCACCGCGTCTCCGGTAACCACGATTGCACTCCCAATCGCGGCCCGAGGGGGAGAGGTGCGCTTGCTTCGGTAGCTCGAGTGCGATGCACGCCTCGCCGCTCTGTCGGAAACCCCGCCCGCATTCCCAACGATCTCCGGTCGAGCCGAGATGGGCGTTCGCCGGCACTTTGAGCGGCAGGCACGACCGATCGACTTTCCGATAGCCTCGATCGCAGTCCCAGTCGCGCCCGCCGGAATTCAGGAAGGCATTCGGGGGCACCTCGACCGCGACGCACGACTCGTCGGCCACTCGATAGCCTCTCCCGCACTCCCAGCCTCGTCCGTAAGATTCGACCAGATATGCGTTCGCCGGAACCTCGATCACCGCGCACGACCCGCCGACCTCGCGATACCCTCGATCGCACTCCCATCCGTTTCCCGATGAACCAAGGTGAGCATTGGCCGGCACCTCGACCTGCACGCAGGCCCGATCGACGTTCCGGTAACCCCGATCGCACTCCCATCCCGTTCCGTAGCGCTGCGCGTGCGCATTTGTCGGTATCTCGGGCGGTGCGGCCTGTGCGATGACGGGGGCAGGTGCAAAGGCGAGGAACAGCAGAATCAACAGCCATCGACTTCGCGCTACCATCGGGGCGGCCGGACCGCGGTCGCGGCGGAAGTCCGGATCGAAATGCGCGGGAATCGACATCATGCAGGCTGTCTCCGTTTCGTCCTGTCTCACCAGGCTGATTAACAAGATTAGTTAATTTACCATGTTTTGTTAATCAGGGCCATGGTAAACTTGAAATCGGTCCAGATTGAAATATATTTGGTTATCTGGCAGGGGGCGCAGATCCTGAATTTCTCGGCTTTGGTGCGATCACGGCTGGCGACGCTCGGCTGCGGGCAGAAAGACCTGGCACGCGCCGTGCAGGTCACCGATTCCTATATCTCCCAGCTGCTCACCCGCAAGAAAGCCCCGCCCGACCGCGACCGGACCGATATCTATGCGAAGATGGAGTCGTTCCTCCAGCTCAAGCCGGGGGAGCTGGCGAGGCTCGTCGAGCTCGAGCGGGTCGAAGAGGCCAGGCGCAGATTGTCGCAGACCCCGGAACCGCTGTTCCGGGAGTTTCGCGATCTGGTGCTGCGCAAGTGCGTCGCGGACAAGCGCGCCGAGGTGCGCGCGATCTTCGAGGGACGGACGTTCGGCACGCTGGAGAGGCTGGTCGCCCGGTCCATTCTCGAGACGGTGCAGCGCCTCGCCCGCCGGGAGCTGGACAGCGACAACTGGATCCGGCTGGCGGCGCGCGTCGGCGGCAAGAGCAACGAAGAGATGCGCGTCATCGCGCTCGAGTTTCTCGACACCGACGTCTACCATGTCTCCGATGAGAATTGCGTCGCCTTTCTCGACCCGCTGGTGCAGAGCTGGGACGTCGACCTGGAAAGCCTCCGCCTCGACATTACCCTGAATCGCGAGCTGATCGAGACTCCGCACCGGACGTTCGCATTCGTCGAGCGCGATCCGGCCGCGGACTCCGACCCGGACACCGGTCTTGCCGAGTTCCTCGGCGACCCGCGACTCGCCGGCGACGTCACCGAGGAGGAGCTCCGGCTTCTCCGCTGCCAGCGATTCAACGGGAGAAAGCCGAGCAAGCTTTACTACTACCGCGCCTTACAGAACCTGAGAGATCCTCTTCACTTCGGTGAGCGATGATGTCCGCACCCGCGCGGATGGGCGGGCGATAGGATGCAGATGAACAACGATGCTCTTTCGGCACCACCACGCTGGAAACAGGCGGTCGCGGCCTGCCAGAAACCCAGCCTGCGCCGCAGCATCTGGCAGATCGTCAATACCCTCGTGCCGTACTTCGCGCTGTGGGGCCTGATGATATGGACCTCGCGCATTTCGTACTGGCTGACGCTCGTGGTGGCGCTGATCGCCGCGGGATTCCTGGCGCGCACCTTCATGATCTTCCACGATTGCGGGCACGGCTCCTTCTTCAAGTCGCCGCGCGCCAATCATGTGGTGGGATTCATCACCGGGATTCTGACCTTCACGCCGTACCATCAATGGCGCTACGTGCATGCCCTGCACCATGCGAGCTCGGGCGATCTGGATCGACGCGGCAAGGGGGACATCTGGACGCTCACCGTGCAGGAATACCTCGACGCGTCCCGCTGGAAGCGGATCGCCTACCGCCTGTTCCGCAATCCGGTCGTGCTGTTCCTGATCGCGCCGCTGTATCTGTTCCTGATCCACCAGAGGTTCCCGTCGCGCGCGGTCGGCAGGCGGGAGCGCCGATGGGTGCACTGGACCAATGGCGCGCTGCTGGCGATCGCCGCCGTGATCAGCCTGACGATCGGCCTCAAAGCGTATCTTCAAATTCAGCTCACGGTCATGATGATCTCCGGAACTGCAGGTCTCTGGCTGTTCTACGTGCAGCACCAGTTCGACGGGGTCTACTGGGCGAGGCGCAAGGACTGGAACTTCATGGAGGCGGCGATCGGCGGCAGCTCCTTCTACCGGCTGCCCGGAATCCTGCAGTGGTTCACCGGCAACATCGGCTTCCACCATGTTCACCACCTGAGCCCCGCGATTCCCAACTACAACCTGGAGCGATGCCACCGGGGCAACCCGATATTCCGGGAGGTGAAGACGGTCACCCTCTGGTCCAGCATGAAGTCGATCTCGTTTCGCCTCTGGGACGAGGAGAGAAAGAAGCTCGTAGGGTTCGGCCGGCTCCGAGCCGCCCGCCGGCAAAGGTCCCTCGCGCGCATGAGACGCGCTGCCGAGGACCGGCACAGGACGATGGGGGCGAAGCTGTTCAACACGCCGGGCGGGGCACCGACCCGGTATTCGGGCGCGGCCGCGGAACCGCGCTCTCATGGAGAGTAGCCGTGCGCGAACTACTGATCGATCAACCCATTTTCATCGGATTCAAGATGGACAGACGTCTCAGGGAGCGGCTCGAATCGCCGGAAGATCTGCTCAACAAGTACGTCTCGCCCGAGGATTCCGAGTTCCTGCGCATCTGCACGGTCGGCGAGGACTTCTATGTCGGCAAACTGGTGGACGACCGTCTGACGACGGATCGCGTCGAGGACATCCAGCGCCACATCGTCAGCATCATCCGCAAGATCGGACATGATGCCCGGCTGCCGGCCAATCTGCGCATCCTCGCCTGCAGCACGGCATAGGGTCGCCGCCGCCGCATCGGGTCGATCGCCTTCCACCCCACCCCGGTAACGGTGCCGGGACGCCTCGCGGCGGCTTGCCGCCTGCTACGCTTCCGCGGGATCTTCCCTGACGACGACCGTGCGCAGCACAGGGGGGACCTGATCCGCCATCTCCTCATTGCCAATCCTGGCGGAACGGCTTGCCGCGGCCTCCAGCTCAGCAGCGGTCTTCCAGACCTTCCGTCGACGAATCACGTAAAGGTTCAACAAACCCTCCCTCGCCCCTCCGGGCCGCGCGGCGCCGCGACATGCAGCGACCATCTACAGCAGGCATAGTTCGGATTCACGGCTTCCCACGACGCAGGCAGGCTACAATGAGTCGCGCTTTGCTTCATCTTGTGAAGGAGATACGGATCTGACCGACCTGCGGCGAAACCGGCGACTGGCGTTCGCGATCGTGGCGGGGATCGCCCTGGCCGGCTGCGGTGCGCAGGGCGAGATCGATTCTCCCGCCGGCGGCGCGCCTCACCTCGCGCCGGCGGTGGAGGCGGTCCCCGCGCGCTACGGCAGCCTGCCCCGGGAAGAGGTGGTGGGCGGCGTGGTCCGCGCCCGCAACCAGGTCATCGTGCGCCCGGAGATCTCCGCCACCGTGGTGGAGGTGCTGGTGCGCAACGGCGACCGCGTGGAGGTGGGCCAGCCGCTGGTGCGGCTGAACGACGACACGCTGCAGGAGCAGTTGCGCCAGGCCGAGGCGAATTCCCGCCTGGCCGACGCGACGGCGGCCGAGGTACGCGCCCGCCTGGCGGAGGTGTCAGCCCAGGTCGTGCGCGATCGGACTCTGTCCGGCGACGGTCTGATCAGCCCGCTGGAGCTCGAGACCCGGGAGGCGCAGCTGGAGGCGGCCAGGGCCCGCGCCTCCCAGTCCGAGGCCGGCGTCGAGCAGGCGCGGGCCGAGGTGGCGGAGAGCCGTTCGGCGCTGGCCAGGACCATGGTGCGATCCCCGGTGGCGGGCCGCGTCGGCCAGCGCGACGTGGAGGTCGGGATGGTGGTCGATCCCGGCAATACACTCTTTCTCGTGGGGGACTTCGACGACCTGGTGGTCGAGATACCGCTGACCCAGAGCATGCTCGAACATGTCGTGGAGGGCACCCCGGTCTCGATCGAGACGCGCAGCGCCGCAACCGAGCCGCTGCAGTCGGCCGTCTCGCGCATCTCGCCTTTCCTCGAGCGCTCCACCTTCTCCACCATCGCGGAGATCGACGTCGCCAGAGGCGCGGCGGCGTCCCTGCGACCCGGCATGTTCGTGACGGTGCGGCTCCTGTACGGTGCGACCGAGGAGGCGACGCTGATTCCATCGAGCGCGCTGTGGGAGGATCCGCGCCGCGGCGAGCGCAGCGTGTTCGTCGTGGAGGAGGAGGACGGCCTGGAAGAAGCTACCTCTCCCGGAACCGAGATACCCGAACGGGAACGCCGCATCAAGCGGAAGGCGGTGGAGTTCCTCGCCGAGGGTCGCGGCACGGCAGGAGTGCGCGGGGTCGAGGAAGGGGAATGGGTGGTGACCCTCGGCCAGCACCTGTTGAACGACGTGATGCAGGCGGAGGGCGCCGACACCGCGACGGCGCGGGTGCGGCCCGCGAGCTGGGAGGTGGTCCTCGGGCTGCAGTCGCTGCAGCGGGAGGACCTGCTGCAGACCTTTCTCGACAAGCAACGGAGCCTGGCGCGCCGCCTTGGCGCCGAGATACCGGCAGCGGACGATGTGAACGATCCGCTCGGCGCGCCGCACGACGGACGACCGGACCAGCCGGACCCATCCGCGCCGCCTTCCGGGGGAGGGCGCTGAGCATGGCATCCATCACCGACCTGTCGATCCGCCGCCCGGTCGCCACCATGATGGTCTATCTGATCCTGATCGTCGTGGGGATCGTGTCGTTCCGCGCCCTGCCGGTCGACCTGCTGCCCAAGGTGGAGTTCACCGAGATCACCGTCCGCGTGCGCTACCCCAACGTCGGTCCTCGGGAAATCGAGCAGATCATCACCGATCCGATCGAGAACGCGGTGTCGGGATTGCCGAATCTCGAACGGATCACCTCCCAGTCGGAGGAAGGGTCGAGCAGAATCAGGCTGCGCTTTGCGCGGGGGACCAACATCGACGAGGCGGCCAACGATCTGCGCGCCGCTCTCGATCGACTGCGGGACGAGCTTCCGATCGAGGCGGAAGCGCCGGAGATCTTCAAGCTCGACCTGGACATGATCGAGGTGGTCAGCCTCGCCGCCACTTCGACCCGCGACCTCGAGGCGCTGACCCGCCTCCTGGAGGAGGACCTGGCGCGGCGCTTCGAACAGATCCCCGGCGTCGGCGCGATCAACGTCCGCGGCGGCATCTATCGCGAGATCCGGGTCAACCTCGACCGCGACCGGTTGCGGGCGACCGGCCTCACCGCCCTCGACGTGCAGGAATCGCTGGCGCGCGAGAACGTCACCCTTCCAGCCGGCACGGTCAAGAGCGGGATCGACGATCTCCACGTGCGGGCCATCGGAGAGTACCAGTCGGTGGATCAGCTCGCGCGCACGGTGATCGCCAGCCCCGGGGGAATGCCGATCCGGGTGCGCGACGTGGCCGAGGTGCGCGACTTCTACGAGGACGTGCGCTACCTGGTCGAGATGAACGGGGTGCCCGCCATCATCCTCGCCATCCAGAAGCAGAGCGGCGCCAACACGGTGTCGGTGGCGGAGGGGGTGCGCCGGGAGGTGGAGCGGATCAACGCCGAGCGCGACGACGTCCACCTCGCGATCGTCAGCGACCAGAGCGAGTTCATCCGCCAGTCGATCGCCAACGTCCGTTCCTCGGCGCTGTTCGGCTCGCTGCTGGCCGTGGTGGTGCTCTACTTCTTCCTGCGCAGCCGTTCCGGCACCGCGATCATCGCTCTCTCCATCCCCATCTCGGTCATCGCCACCTTCGGGCTGCTCTACTTCGGCGGCCTGACGCTCAACCAGATGACCTTCGGCGGACTGGCGCTCGGCGTCGGTCTGATCGTCGACAACGCCATCGTCGTGCTCGAGAGCATCGTCCGCAAGCGCGAGGAGCAGGGCGAGGAGGCCGGGATCGCGGCGAGCGCGGGGACTCATGAGGTCGCCGGCGCCATCGTCGCCTCGACGCTCACCACCTGCGTCATCTTCCTGCCGGTGGTGTTCGCCCGCACGACGAGCGGGGCGCTGTTTCAGGCGCTGGCGCTGGTGGTGGTGTTCGCTCTCTCCTGTTCGCTCCTGGTCGCGCTGACCCTGGTGCCGATGCTCGCCGCCCGCTACGGGAAAGCCGGCAACGAGGCGGGGCGCGGCCCGGCCGCCCGCGCCTTCCCGGCGTTTAAACGCCTCGAAGCGTGGTACACGCGGATGCTCGGCGTCGTCGTTCACCGCCGCAGCTGGCCGGTTTTTGCCGTGACCGGAGCGCTGCTGGCCGGGGCGCTGCTGCTCTGGCCCCTGATCCCGGTGGAGCTGGCCCCGCAGACCGACGCGGACGAGATCGACATCGAGCTGGAGATGGCCCGGGGCACGAACATCGCGGTGGCCCGCAGCTTCCTCGGCGAGCTGCAGGACAAGGTGCGCCGCGCCGTCCCCGCCGGCAACGTGCAGCTCGTCGCCACCGAGGTGCGGGGGGACAGCGCCGCTGTGGAGCTGAAGCTGAAGCCACAGGATCGCCGTAACATCGGCAGCACCGAGCTGGCCGACCTGGTGCGCCACGCCGTGGATGGGCAGGTGCCGGGCGCCGAGATCCAGGTCGAGGCGCAACAGGGCCTGTGGATGCTCAACCGGGTCTTCAGCTCGGGCGGCAGCCAGAGCGCTCTGGAGATCGAGCTGCGCGGCTGGGACCTGGATCGCGCCGATCTCCTGGCCGCCGAGATGCGCCGCCGGCTGGAGCGGCTGCCCGGGATCACCGACGTGCGGGTGAGCCGCCGCGAGGGCCAGCGGGAGGAGAGCATCGTGCTCGACCGCGATCGCATGGCCGAGCTCGGGCTGTCGGTGCGCGAGGTGGGCCGCACGCTGCTGGCCAACGTCGGCGGCCTGGAGGCCGGCCGCTACCGCGAGGGCGGCGACGAGTTCCCCATCGTGGTCCGCCTCCGGCCGGAGGACCGGCTGAACGCCTGGGATCTGGACAGCGTGGCGCTGCGCGCGCGGGACGGCTCGATCGTGCCGATGTCGACCATCGTGTCGCGCGAACGGGCCCGCGGCCCGGTGGAGATCGAGAGGGTGGACGCCCAGCGGGTGACCTACATCTCGGCCAACCTGGAGGGCGGCGTCGCCCTGGGCGACGCGGTGGAGCGCATCCGCCGCGAGCTGCGGGACATCGACCTGCCCGAAGGGTTCGCGCTGCTGTTCGGCGGACAGTACGAAGAGCAGCTCGCCGCCCGGCGGGACTTCGCCGTGGCGATCATCATGGCCCTGGTGCTTGTTTACATGATCATGGCGGCGCAGTTCGAGCGCTTCCTCGATCCACTGATCGTCATGCTCTCGGTGCCGGTGGCGCTGGTCGGCGTGGTGCCGATGCTCCTGCTCACCTCGACCACGCTCAACATCCAGAGCGTCATGGGGATGGTGATGCTGATCGGGATCGTGGTCAACA
>Ga0302046_10006549_pt1 | contig 10146 bp, 9 predicted proteins | sample RVTome_11_FD_200261 | JGI IMG/M metagenome (GOLD analysis project Ga0302046, IMG submission 200261) | Soil microbial communities from uranium-contaminated site in the Upper Colorado River Basin, Wyoming, United States - RVT147D111 (version 2) ... | reverse complement strand
ATTTTTGTCAAAAGCGAATCCGGAAACGCGTCAATCTGATGCGCCCGTTCGGTAATCCAGGCATCGGCAATGCAGATATGCCCAATCAACCGGCCTGAATCGGTATAATCAATCATAGTGTCAATCTTATACTGCTCAACTTTGCCGGCATCGTGAAACAGCCCGCCAAAAATCAGCAAATCTTTATCGAGATAGTCATAGCCCGCCGCCACCCGCAGAGCAAGTTCTGCCAGATTTGCCGAATGCTCCGCAAGTCCGCCGATATAAGCGTGATGCCAGAGTTTCCCCGCCGCAGCATTCAAGAAATCAGCAAAGAATTTCTCGTCATTCCAAAATGATTCAGCTAATTGTCGAATAAAAGTATTTTCAATTTTTTCTGTTAAATTCAAAATTCGCGCACGGCGCTGCTCCAGCGGCTGTTTGGAATGGGGTAGTATATCCTCAAGAGTATACTCGGTCGATTCAGCTTTGCGAATTTTATCGACAGTCAGCTGTTTTTTTCCGTTGTATTCGGTCACAATCCCGCGGGCTTTGACCACCATACCGGCCTCGAGTTCATTCATGGCAAATTGGTCCGGCTCCCACATTTTACCGTCGATTCGGCCGCTTGCGTCCCCCAGCTCCAGATGAACGTACTGCCCGCGGGTGTAGTCGCGGACTTCTTTTCGTCTGACCGAGAAAAAAGAAGTTACGGCGTCTTCGACTGCATAATCAGAAATTCTCTTTTGAGACATAGTGAACAAATATAGCAGGAATTTCACCGCCCGCCAAGCCGCCCCAACTGGGAATTTAAATTGGCGGCCTACTGTATAAGAGATATATTGGCATTGGCTTATGAAAATCTTGTCGCGCTATATCCTTAAAGAACATATTGCTCCGTTCATATTTGCACTTGGTACCATAACTTTTCTGTTACTCATAGATTTCGTTCCCAAAATTATCGATCTCGTTATAGACAAAAACATTTCTATTCTGGTAGTGCTGGAACTAATTGGCCTCAATCTGGCCTGGATGATTGCCCTGTCGGTCCCGATGTCGGTTTTGGTGGCGACACTTATGGCATTCGGCAGGTTGAGCTCCGATTTCGAAACAATAGCTCTCAAGGCATCCGGCGTAAATGTTTTCAATCTCATCAAACCGGTTTTGGTAGCCGCCGCACTGGTAGCGCTATTTATGGTCTGGTTCAATGACAATATTCTGCCCGACCTAAACAAGCGTGCCCGGCACTTGCACGGCGATATCTCGGCAATGCGCCCGACATTGACATTTAAGTCCGGCGTGTTTATCTCCGACATTCCCGGATTTCTCGTAATGGTCGACAAGATCGACCATACCACTTCGCGTGTCAGCGGTGTCAGTATCACCGAAACCAAACTGCCCGACAAACCGCGCATAATAGTGGCCGATTCGGGCTATCTCAAAATGACCGACAACGGCCGCAATATGCAGTTCGATTTGTATTCCGGCGAAATTCATTCGCTCGATTTGAAAGTACCCGCCAACTATCGCAAAGTTAATTTCGACAACCAACTTATCAATGTTTCGGACATCGGCTCGGAGTTAGTGCGCACCGAATCGGAATACCGCACCGACCGCGAGATGGCCATCGGCGATATGCGTGACAAAGTCAACGTAGCGGCGCAATCTATCGGCCCTTTTCGAACCCGAATTAACGAACAACTGTATTCAAAATACGAACGGCTCTTTTCGGACACCGCCAAAGTATTTTCCGATGACACGATTTCGGCTGTCACGGCATTGTCGCATATTAAAAGCGATGCACAGGCGCTGAAACTCACTCTCGAAAAAAACCGCCAGCAGATAAAATCCCAACAACGGCAAGTAAACAAATACAGTATTGAAATACATAAAAAATACGCCATCCCGGTGGCATCGCTGTCATTTATTTTGTTCGGAGCGCCGCTGGCGATTCTGGTCCGCCGACGCGGGATGGGCGTGGCCATCGCGGTTTCAATTACGATGTTTATAGTGTACTGGGCGTTTCTGATTGGCGGCGAAGATCTCGCCGACCGGGGATTGATCTCTCCCATCGTTGCCATGTGGAGCGCGAACGTTTTAATCGGCGGAGTCGGATTGTATTTTTTATATCTGGCCGTTACCGAAAAACCGGTACTGGGATTTTTGAGAAATTAAAAATGGGGACGGCTTGATTAAAATAATCGATTTATATCTCCTCAAAAGATTTTTCGGGGCGCTCATTGTCACCACCCTGGCAGTCGGACTGACTATTGTAATAATAAACTTAATCGACCAGCTCCGCTTTTTCATTGACAACGATGTGTCGCTGATAACCATCCTCCAATACTATTTCTACTTCGCCGGTTGGGTGTTGAAACAGTTTCTGCCGATGTTTATTCTTCTGGCCACTTTATTTTCAGTTTCCATTCTGGCCCGCAAAAATGAAATCCTGGCCATGAAATCGTCCGGATTGTCACTCTACCGCCTCACTCTTCCGATATTTTTTGCCTGCGTTGTTCTGGCGGGGGGGCATCTTTATTACAGCGAAGTCCTTTATCCTCCTATCAATAAAAAACGAGTGCGCATGAAAGAGTATGAAATCCGGCGCCAGTCGGAAATTCCGCGCACGCATATCAATAATGTCTACCGTCAGATATCTCCCGGGCATTTTTACACCATCAGCAAATTCAACGTCACCCGCCAGGAAGGGGAAAACATTAAGATTTATCACCGCAATGAAAACAGTTTGTCCAATATCATCACCGCCAGACGTGCCGTCTATGTCGATAACGGCTGGACGGCCTATGACGGAGTTGTGCGCATTTTTGATGATTCATCGCGCGAGTCATATACCGAATTTGATTCTATGAGAGTAATCGACATCAAGGACAAGCCGGCAGATTTCGCCAAACCGCTGGGCAAGCCCGAAGACATGAGCTACGCCGAACTAAAAGAATATATCGACCTGATGAAACGAACCGGCGGGCCCTATCTGCGCGAATCGATTGACCTGCAAATCAAAATTGCCTTTCCGATGACCTCAATAGTTGTCGTCTTATTGAGCATCCCGTTTGCGGCCAATCCGAGAAAGGGAGGTATTGCACGCTCGTTCGCATTGGGGGCGCTGTTTTCGTTGAGTTACTTCGTCTTGTTTCGAGTTCTGCAAAGCGCCGGATATAACGAAAAAATCCCGGAGAATCTGGCCGTGTGGGGAGTCAACGCATTGTTTTTTCTGATAGGCCTGGTTTCAGTGATTCTTGCGAAGAAATAATTCTACGATTCACTCCTGCTTGTACAGCTCGTCGCCTTTGGCAAAGGCCTTTTCATCATTGCCATACTTCATCACCATGGCTTGTAAATCCTTGGTTTTGGCGGTAAGGAGAATGGTATTATTCTCAAGCTTTTCGTGGGAAATCTTGAGTGTATTTGTTTCAATCATTTCTTCAAGCCATTCAATATCGAGCCAATCAAGACGCAACAGATCGTTCTCCAAAAACGCTTTAGCGATAGTGTGTGCGGGAATCAAATACATCTGGTAAAGTTCGTTACCGAATTCAAGCTCATCGGGATACAAGTCCATGAACAGATTACCCTCGAGAAAGACCAGATGGACTGTGAAACCGGATGCTACTGAATCATCAGTATAAACAAGATTGTACGAAAAGCTGTCTTCGGTACTAAACTCCCAGATTTGTTCCTGATTCTCGCCGACCCAGGTGCCGAGAAGCGCCGGGTCGAAGATGATATCTTTTTCGGTGTACAGTGGATAAATCGAAGGGACACAACTTGCGAGAAGTGCGCCGAGAAACAGAACGGCCACAAAATATTTCTTTTTCATACCCGCTCCTTTGAGTGATGTTGGAATAAAAGCTATATGTGAAGAGTCTTTTTCGCAAGCTTATTCAGAAAAGGGGCAAACCCTTCGACAGGCTCGGGACAAGCGAGACGTCATCCGCCCACTTGTGCCCTCGTTTTTTGCTCAAAAACGCAGGAAAATGGGTTCGTTTTGTAATAATTAACATCTTTAATTTTTTGGATTTTCCTGGTAGTTTTTTGTTTTCATTTAGTTGTCTTATTATAGGTAGGGGCGAGGAAACTGCAGAGAAAGTGTAGGGAATTTGATTATAATTGAGCTGTCCCCGGCAAGCTGTGGGTTACCGGCTTAAACACAAAGAACGAACTTCAAACTAATTGAAATAAAAAAAATGAGTGCTATTTGAATTAATAAAAGTTCATGATAGATGCCCGCAAATCCATAAAGCTCATCATTTTTCATCGTGACAATTGTACCTGCTTCAATTAAAGAGTCGTAGTGTTTAATCGACTCAACAGAATCTTTACCAGTTGGCATACGCAAGAGAGTATAGGTCTCAGTTTCGCCAGTAACTATTTTTCGATCACTTATCGCCTTCTCAGCTTGTTGGGTGTATTCAATAACCCTATGAAATTCGTGTGAATATTGTTCAGGCCTACTAAATAGGCTACTGTATCCAACAAACACAACCATCTTTTCTTTTTCTGAAACTGACGTTAAAACTGAAGTAACAATTTCATGGGTGCTACTAACTGGAAAATAGTCAGCCCATGGAGGAAACAAAAATGATAGAATCAAAGTAATAATACTAACAAGAATGACAATTTTCTGTTTACGGTTTAACATGATCGAAATCTACGTCCCCATCTCCCACGAGGCCAAGTACTTTTTCTGTTCGGGAGTGAGTTTGTCAATGGAGATGCCCATGGATTTGAGTTTTAAAGCCGCGATGTTCTGGTCAACGGATTCGGGGAGAGTGTAAACTTTCTTTTCGAACTTTTCGTGATTATTGACCACGTATTCGGCGGCCAATGCCTGATTGGCAAAAGACATATCCATCACCATCGCGGGGTGGCCCTCGGCGGCAGCCAGATTAATCAAGCGGCCTTCACTTAGAATATGGATTTTGTTTTTGCCCAGAGTAAACTCGACCACTTCGGGGCGGAGTTCTCTTTTCTTCGTGGCCGTTTTCTCCAGCCCTTCCAGATCGATTTCGACATTGAAGTGTCCGGAGTTACAGACAATAGCGCCATCTTTCATTAGTTTCATATGCTCCAAACCAATAGCGTGGAGATTGCCCGTGACTGTAACAAAAATATCACCAATACGCGCGGCCTGTTTAAGCGGCATCACCTGAAAGCCATCCATAACTGCTTCGATAGCTTTCAAATGGTCGATTTCGGTAACGATAACATTGGCGCCCATTCCCTTGGCTCTGGTGGCCAGTCCGCGTCCGCACCAGCCATAGCCGATAACGACAAATGTCGAACCTGCAATGAGAGTGTTAGTGGCGCGCAGGATGCCGTCGATTGTCGATTGGCCGGTGCCATAGCGATTGTCAAAAAAGTGTTTGGTTTTGGAATCGTTGACAGCAACAACGGCAAAAAGCAAAGCATTATTTTTCTCCATCGCTTTCAGTCGAATGACGCCGGTGGTGGTTTCTTCGGTGCCGGCCATTATACCTTTGGCCAATTCTTTGCGTTCACTGTGAAGCGAACTGACCAGGTCAGCGCCGTCGTCCATTGTAATGTGCGGTTTGATATCGAGCGCCTGATGAATATGCTTGTAATAAGTTTTTCGGTCTTCACCGCGAATGGAAAATGTGCTGACGCCGTATTCTTCAACCAGCGCCGCGGCGGTTTCATCCTGTGTGGAGAGCGGATTCGAAGCGCACAGAGCTAAATTTGCGCCGCCCGCTTTGAGAGTACGCATCAGATTGGCCGTTTCGGTGGTGACGTGCAGACACGCAGCCAGATTAATCCCTTTAAGGGGCTTTTCTTTTTGAAAGCGTTCGCGAATGAGACGCAGCACGGGCATACTCCGCTCGGCCCATTCGATTTTTTTGACTCCGGCTTTGGCCAGCGTTTTACTTTTTATATCAGCTTTTACAGGCATTGTTTAAGCGTCCTTTTTGAGCAGTTCTACTTTATCTGTTTTTTCCCAGGTGAAATTTTCTTCGGTGCGGCCGAAATGACCGTAAGCGGATGTATTGGCGTAAATGGGACGGCGAAGATTCAGCGATTCGATAATTGCCCGCGGCGTCAGGTCAAAATGTTTTCTGATTAACTTTGATATTTGTGCCTCCGGCACCTTACCGGTTCCGTCGGTAAAAACCATCACAGAAACCGGTTCGGCCACTCCGATAGCGTAAGCGAGTTGAATCGTGCAATACTCGGCAAGTTCCGCCGCTACTACATTTTTGGCAATATAGCGCGCCACATAGCAGGCCGAGCGGTCAACTTTGGTGGGGTCTTTTCCGGAGAAGGCGCCGCCGCCGTGCGCGGCCGAGCCGCCGTAGGTATCGACGATTATTTTACGGCCGGTCATGCCTGTGTCCGACTGGGGCCCGCCGACTACGAATTTGCCGGTCGGGTTGACCAGAAATTTGGTACTGGAATCGATATAATCTTTGGGAATAATTTTGAGAATAACGTTATCGATTATTTCTTCTTTGGCCTGATTCGTAATCTTTTTGCCGCTCGAGTCGAGAATATCCTCGGTATGCTGCGATGAAACGACCACAGTATCGACTCTGGAGGGGTGACCGCCTTTGTATTCCATCGTTACCTGTGATTTACCATCGGGGCCGAGATAAGCCAGTGTGTTGTCTTTGCGGACTTCAGCCAATCTCCGGCAAAGTTTGTGCGCGAGCATTATAGGCATCGGCATCAGCTCTTTGGTCTCGCGGCAGGCGTAGCCGATCATGAAGCCCTGGTCACCGGCGCCGCCGGTATCTACTCCCTGCGCGATGTCCGGCGATTGCGGCCCGATGGCATTCAGCACGCAGCAGGAGTTGTAGGTAAAGCCGTGTTTGTTATTGGTGTAGCCGATATCTTTAATCGTGCGGCGGACGAGGTTGTGGATATCGACCCAGCCGGTGGTAGTGATTTCGCCGCCGACAATGACCATTCCAACCGTTACAAATGTTTCACAAGCGACGCGCCCGTTGGGGTCCTGTCTTAGGACTTCATCGAGCACTTCGTCGGAAATTCGATCGCAGACTTTATCGGGGTGGCCTTCGGTTACAGACTCCGATGAAAACAAGTAATCTTTATTAGGCACCGGCTTTTCTCCATTTTACGATTCACAATGATTTTCATTATCAACAGCAGCAGATCTCGGAATTGTCGCCGAGATTTAAAATCCCGGAGTAACTTTTGACGATTACGTTCTGTCCGACAAGCGAGTTTTCGATTTTAGCTTTTTCCATAATAGTATTTTTACCGATGATTGAATTGGCAATATTTGAATCAGAAATTTTGACTCTGTCGCCGACAGAAACAAACGGCCCGATAGTAGATTGTTCGACTTTGGCTGAAGAACTGATATAGACGGGCGGAACGAGCTTGCAGCCATCGATTGATTTTTTCTGCGGCAATTTATTCAGAAAGTGCCGGTTGGTTTCAAGCGTGGCATCTTTAGTGCCGCAGTCAAACCAGCCGGCGACTTCAAACGGTTTGAATTTGGCGCCGTTTTCTATCATCCCCTGAAGGGCATCGGTCAGCTGTATTTCCCCTTTGGTGCGCGTACCGGATTTTATCAGCTTGTCAAGTTCGCTTTTTAATGAATCGATTTTTTTGAAGTAATATAAGCCAATCAGCGCCAGATTTCCCGACGGATTTTTTGGTTTCTCGAGAAGTTTGCTGACATAGCCGCCCTTGACGGCGGCGATACCGAAACGTTTAGGGTCATCGACGGTTTTTACGCCGAGAACGAATTCTCCGGCGTTGGTGAATTTTTTCAGATCACTTTCGACAATGGTGTCACCGAGAATCACCAGAAGGTCGCCGCGGCTAATTTCGGCTAAGGCCAATCTAACGGCGTAGCCCAGTCCCAACAGACGATCCTGTTCGACAAAAATCGATTTGAATTTGTATTTTGATTTTACGAAATCACGAATCTGATCCCCTTTGTAGCCGATGACGAAAATAACTTCACTTGGATTAAGTTTCTTGAGCGGATCCAGAATATGGCTCAAAATCGGTTTCCCGGCGATTTCCAAGAGGGACTTCGGGACTGTGTGTGTATGCGGTTTTAGTCTGGTGCCGACTCCGGCCACCGGAATAACTACTTTCATCTAAATCCTTTCAAATGTAGCCGTTATAGTAGCCAATGAGAGCATTAATGACAAGGGGTAATAGAAAATTTTGAGAGGTTAGAATATGTGCGTAAATGAGCCGAGCCAGTCCTCTATCAGAAACTGTACCCGGCCAATTAGAAGAGATACACGGCCCATGACTGTGTAGCCGAAGTGTGCGCCGAATGAAATCATTATAAACCAGATGCCAACTTTGGCGGTCACTCCGAGTGCGCCGACATGTTCATGGGAAAAATAGAAATAAATTAATGTAGAGATAACGCCAACTATAGTGACCACTGCCAAAAGTGACGCCACCAGACCCTGATTTGACCATAACGCCAGCATGGTGCTCTGCATCTGCGGCAGAACCAGGCCGTGAATTTGGGTGGTCAAAAATACTCCCGAAGTTACGCCCATTACGACGGCCAGCGGCGTCCTAGAAAGCCATGAATAATCCCTGAAGAAACGCGAGAACATCAAAAATCCAAGTATTCCGGGAACTATGAGCCACCAATCCCCATAACTGCCGAAGTAGAATTTCCACCATGCTTGATACTGTGTAATTGGATTCCAGAGCTTTTGAATTATTACGGTGTCCCAAATAAGTCCCACTTGGTACCCTGTAGTGAGGCCGGCGAAAATATTTTCGGCCAGTTTGTAGAACGGATTGTCTTTATATAAAAAAGAAAAAAGCGCCAGAGTGAAAAAAGCGATAATCCAGGTCTGGAAAATCTCGATACCGCTCATACGATAATTTTCCTCTTGCCTGTTTTGGTGATGAAATATCCGATATTCCCCATAATCACCAAACCAATAATTAAGAAGTGCACCAAGGATTGAACATCCATTCCCCGGAACGCTTTTTCTCGTCTATTAATCAAAATTTCATATTCAGCGGCGCCTTTCATGCCGCCCAACAGTCCGACGATCTGTCCAGCGCCGAAAAATGCATAAAATTTGGGAGCCATTACTGCCGTGCAGCCAACACCCATAGGGACGCCGTAGCCGGCGTTGACAATTGATATCCAGTAGTCGGCGGTGGCATTGTCGGCAACTTCGAAAATAAAGTCCACTTGTTCGTAGTTGATGATTGAGTCCATCATGGGGAGTTCGGAAAGCGGCGTGCCGCGGTTGTCGGTGGGGAAAATCGATTCGATTGAAACGCCCATTCCTTTCAGGACCGATACGTAACCATACTTGTAACCCAAATTTACGAAATCAACGCCGTAAACTTTTCCGAATTCCTCGGCGACATCACGCGTGACCGATTCTGCCATCGACGGCCCGCCGTAGGGAATATTACTAAGTGTTATAATTTTGCAGTGTTTCTTGAAAAGATGCCTCGCACCGGCAATGGCCATCGGTTCGCATTCGGCAATGGTGGACGGATAATAATCAAAGACCAGCATGACAACCGATGAGTCCGGCAGATTGTCGACAGTTTCGTAAAATTTGCGTGCTTCCGGCGAGACACTTATCGGAAAACGCATGGGAATCAGAAACGGAATTATGACGGTAATTGCGACCATCAGATAGACCCAGCGGCGATCCATTTTTTCAAAGCGCTCCCAGAAACTCACCGGCTATCCCCTCCCCATATAGGTGCGTTCGATACCGAGTATGATTCGAAGCGAAAGCGCCGCCGCTCCCAATGCCGCGCCGATTATGATTCCCCGTTGGACGGCAAGATTGACGCCGTTCATTACGAATTTATTTATGAAATAGGGCAAATCTCCGGGGAAAAGATTTAAGAAGGCTTCTCCGATCGGCACTCGCCAAAACATTACCAGTGTTGCAGTCAAAAGCAGCAGGGTCGCTTCGGCCGTGCGGGCGCGAAAAGCGCGAAATGCCGCCGACGCGATATAAAACGCCAGCGTGGCAAACATGGTGGCCATCATCGGCGCCTGCAAATTCATAAACAGCCAGTCATAAATGGAGCCTTCGAATCGTCCAAAAAGCGGCGACCATGAACCCGGCAAGAGCGCCGGAATCGACATTACCAAAACGGAAACAATCGTGGCAATTTTGTACTGCCAGCCTTCTTTTTTGCGCT
>Ga0302046_10006548_pt1 | contig 10146 bp, 7 predicted proteins | sample RVTome_11_FD_200261 | JGI IMG/M metagenome (GOLD analysis project Ga0302046, IMG submission 200261) | Soil microbial communities from uranium-contaminated site in the Upper Colorado River Basin, Wyoming, United States - RVT147D111 (version 2) ... | reverse complement strand
GAATGGTGCGGCCTGGTGTGTTTCACCGCGGGAGGCGGCTTCTGCGGACCTGGTCTTTACGATGCTTTCAACAACGGAAGTCCTTCTGGATGTCGCGCGGCGGGATGACGGGATCCTCAGCGGATTACCTGCAAAGGGCGTACATATCGATTGCAGCACTGTTGCTCCGTCCGGCACCGCCGACCTGGCAGCGCTGTACAAAAAACACGGAAGGTCTTTCCTCCACGCACCCGTCCTGGGCAGCGGCCCACAGGCCATGGACGGTTCCCTTCTTATCATGGCCGGCGGGGATCCACAGGCCGTGAACGCCTCGCTTGACGTGCTAAAGACTCTCGGCAAGAACGTCTGGACGTTTGATTCCGTTGAACAAGCATCACATGCAAAACTTCTCTGCAACTCCTTTATCGCAGGCATGATCGTTACACTTGCACAAGCCATGGTGTTTTCGAAACAAGCCTCCGTGGATCCGGGAGTTCTCCTTGAGATCATTGAGAATTCCGCCCTCAACGCGCCGATGTTCCAGTCAAAGGGAAAGACTATTCTGGCGGGCAATTTCAAAGCACGATTCTTTGCCGAGCATATGGTAAAAGATATCGATTTGATTCTCGACGCAGGAAAAGCGAAGGGAGTCGACCTCCCCGTTGCGGAAACGGCACGGGTGCTCTTTAACCGCGCGGTGAAGCTGGGCTTTGGAAAAGAGGATTATTCTGCCGTGGTCAAAGCCATTCAAAACACCTAGAAATCCAAGATTTTGCACATCCCGGCCAATTTTCCAGCCACAGAGTGCATTGAATTTGTAGCGAATGTGGGGAATTCCCACCCCCTCCCGTTATCCACACCCTCAGGATGATTATCCACACGCCGTAAACCCTTGTGTTTATTACAGTTTTCGCTTGACTTTAAAACGCAATTCAGTAAATTGCAGAGCCATGTGGGGAAAAGTGGGGAATGAGGGAGAGGTCTGGCTAGGTGTAGTAAAATCAATTACTTCCGGAGGCTGCCGAGAGCGTCATGTCATCGTTCAAGGGGAGATATTCATATTCAGTTGATAACAAAGGTCGCGTGGCCCTTCCGGCAAAGCTTCGCAAAAGCGTTTCCCCGGCAGCGAACGATACCTTCATTATTACGCGCGGTTTCGAGCAGTGCCTGTTCCTTTACCCTCAGGACGAATGGAACAGACTCGAAGACTCCATCCGAAACCTGTCCCCCTCAAACCCTCAGCACAGGTTTTTTGTGCGGACGTTGCTCCAGTGGTCAAGCGACTGTCAACTTGATAGTCAGGCCCGGATATCCGTGCCCCAAGAGCTTCAAAAGTTCGCCGGCATCGAAAACGAAGTTCTGATCATCGGTGTTCTCGAACGAATCGAGATCTGGAATCCGCGGGTCTACGAAGAGTACATGAACAACCAGCCGGCAACGTACGAAACCGTTGCCGAGGCCGTCTTAAAACCGAATGCCTAGGCATTGCCCACAGCTCCATTTCATACGCCTGTCCTTTTGCCTGAAACCCTTTCGTTCCTCGCTCCCGGGCCAGGCGGCACATATGTCGATGCGACTCTTGGCGGAGGCGGGCATGCGGAGGCTATTCTCGGGCGGATTGACCGGACCGGACGGTGCATTGGCATCGATGCAGACATCGACGCCCTGACTGCTTCTGCAGAACGGCTGAAGCAATTCGGAAACCGGTTTGTTCCTGTTCGCGAAAATTTTGGAAACTTGAAGCGTGTTCTTTCTCAACTCGGAATCAGGACAATCTCCGGAATCGTGTTCGATCTCGGCGTTTCTTCTCATCAGTTGGATGATCCTTCACGCGGATTCAGTTTTCGCGGGGATGAAGTGCTCGATATGCGCATGGACCGGCATCAGACACTCGGAGCCCTCGCGGTTGTCAATTCATATGAGGAAGCCGCACTCGCCGGGATCATCCGCTCGTTCGGCGAGGAGCGGTTCGCCAGACGGATCGCCGGCCGTATCGTCTCCCGACGCGCGGAAAAGCCGATCGAAACCACGGGAGCTCTCGCGAAAATCGTCGATGAGGCTGTCGGTCACGGTCATGCCGTCAAGTCCCGCGCCCGGGTGTTTCAGGCGATCAGGATCGAAGTGAACAAGGAGCTCGACCGGTTGCGGGAAGGTCTTTCGGATGCCGAGACCGCGCTCGAACCGGGCGGGAGAATGGTCGTGATCTCGTATCATTCATTGGAAGACAGAATTGTGAAATCATTTTTGAGAGATGCTTCGAAAAGCGTTGAGCGATCCGGAGTGAAGCTTGTTCCCGACAGGCCGCTCGCGCCGACACTGAGAATTCTGACGCGGAAACCCGTTGAGGCAAGTAAAGCTGAACGGGAAAAGAATCCGCGTTCACGAAGTGCAAAATTGCGGGCTGCAGAGAAATTGTGATATGACACGGCGTGGACAAAAAGATGACGTGGCGCGCGGCCCTGAAAACTTCCGGCCGGACTCCGAACGCCTGCTGATCTATCCCGGGAACATGCCTCTCGGGCCGCAGCCGACCGTGAGACCCGCGCCCCCGGAGCCGGCTCCCCATCCCCCGCGGCGGAACAGAAAGGCCGTGAGCCGCAGGATCTCTCCGTTCAACATCATGCTTCTGTTGATTGGAGCGGCGATCGCGATTGTTCTTTACATCGGCAATATCATCGCCGTCAACCAGCTCATGAACAACGTAAATGCACTCGAGACCGAACACCGCGAAATCCTCATGGAGCAGGAGATTCTCAGGGCAAGAATCAACCGGCTTGCCAGCCTGGAACGTATTCAGGAAAAGGCGGAAGAATTGGGACTGAAAAGCCTCCGCGAACCGCCGGTCTGGATCAATGACGACCGGGAGCGCATCAAGGAAATCGAGGAATCAAGCGGGAAGCAGTAACGGCAATCATGGACTTCGAAACCCCCCATCCCCAAACCCCAAAGCCGGAAGAAACCCATAAAGGGTTTGCAGGCCGCTTCTTTGTCCTGAAGCTGGCCCTGCTGGCTTTCTTTGTCGTCATCGCCGCCCGGTTGATTAAAATTCAGATCATTGAAGCGCCGAAGTTCAAGTCTATTGCACGCAAACAATATGAGCAGAAATTCACGCTCCCGGCCATTCGCGGGAATATCTACGACCGGGAAGGCCAGGTGCTCGTTTCCAATACGATGTACGTGTCGTTTGCCGCAGATCCAAAAATTGTCGGCCAGCATGACAATGCCGTGGCGGAAGCGTTCAGCAAGGTATTCGGAAAACCCAAGTCCCATTATCTCTCGAAACTCCGCGGCGAAGCCGGTCGAAGGTTTGTCTGGCTCGAGCGTCGCATCAGCCCGTCGATCGCCCGGCGTATTGAATCCGCCCGTCTGGAAGGTGTGGTTACCGTCAACGAGCCCAAGCGTCTCTACCACTACGATGAGCTCGCGGGAGCCTTGATCGGCTTTACAGACGTCGACAATAACGGCATCTCGGGAGTCGAATTACAGTATGACACCAGGCTCCGCGGCACACCCGGCGCGATCACGATGCAGCGTGACGGCCTCGGAAGGACCCGCCCTTCGGCGGATTATCCCATGATCGAGTCTGTCAACGGTCATCATGTGAAGCTGACCATCGACCTTTCATACCAGGCCATTGTCGAGGAAGAACTCCGGCGCGGCGTCATCCTCAACAAAGCCGACCGCGGCCTGGCCGTCATGTTGAATCCAAAAACCGGCGAGATCCTTGCCCTCTCAACGTACCCGGGGGTTAATCCGAATGAATCAGGAACAATGACCAAGGGGCATGCCAGGAATCGCGTAATCACGGATATGTTTGAGCCCGGTTCACTTTTCAAGATCGTTACCGGCGCAGCGGTATACGAGAACAAGGCCGTTTCACCTGACCAACGCTTCAACGCGGAAAATGGTCTTTTCAAAGTCGTTCTGCGTGGTAAGGTTGTCCGGCAAATCCGGGATACTGATGAACACGACATTCTCACGTTCCAGGAAGCAATCGAATACTCGAGTAACATTGTCATGGCAAAAGCGGTTGAGCGAATCGGGCCGGAGCAGTTCTATCGCCAGGCGAGAGATTTTGGATTCGGGATTCCCACCGGGGTCGCTCTTCCCGGAGAAGTACGCGGGCGTTTGAAGAAACCAAACGAATGGTCCGGCATCACACTGCAAACCATGGCATATGGATATGAAGTCGCGGTCACACCTCTTCAGATCGCGGCAGCGTACGCCGCCGTGGCCAACGATGGCGTGCTTATGAAGCCGATTATCCTCCGGCAGGTGGTGGGTGAGGAAGGAGATGTTCTTTGGGAATCACAGCCGCAAAAAATCCGAAGGGTCGTTTCGAAGGAAACCGCCGCTCTGCTGACGCTGGCATTCGAAGGCGCCGTCGAACACGGCACCGCACAGGAGGTCCGCATCAACGGAGTCCGCGTTGCAGGTAAAACGGGAACGGCCAAACGCGTCGTCGATGGTCGTTACGAAGCGGGAAGTTACACGGCTTCGTTCGCCGGGTTTTTTCCGATTGAAAATCCTCAAGTCGTTTGCCTCGTTATGATGGAGAATCCGCGGGCCCGCGGGTACTACGGCGGCGCGACAAGCGGTCCCATTTTTCGGGCCGTTGCAGAACGTGTCCTGCATACCTCGTCCCGCTTTTCCCGCGAGCCGGGGTCCGAGCTCCAGAACCCGGAACAAGCAACGATCGTCATTCCCGATGTGCGGAATGTGAGGGTCTCGGTTGCCCGGCGGATCCTTCAGGGTCAGGGCCTTCGTGCCGAGAAGTTCGGAGCGGGCGAAATTGTTGTTCGCCAGTCGCCGGAACCCGGGATTCGGGCCGAAAAGAATTCCGTTGTGAAAATGGTGCTTCGCGGTGAGCCAAGCGCGGATCAGAAGGGGCTTCTCGTTGTCCCTGATGTCCGCGGTATGACCGCCCGGCGCGCGGTGAATCGTCTCGTGTTGGATGAATTCGAACCGGCCCTCGAAGGATCAGGAATTGTCACGAGTCAGTCTCCGCATCCGGGACAGAAGACACGTATTGGAACCACAATCCGCCTTGTGTGCGAGCCTGCCGGAATCGCCACGGCTGTGCTTTACTAACTCGTTGAGCTGAACTGATGAAGCTGTCGTCTTTGCTTGAAGGTGTGCGGGTGACAAAAATGTTCCAGACGATGTTCGGTCGGATGGTTGTCACACACGACGTGGAAGTAAGCGCAATCCAATATGACTCGAGAAAGATAGGCCGCGGCGATTGCTTTGTTGCCATCCGCGGGATGGGCGTCGACGGACACCGGTTTGTTCAGGACGCCATCGGCCGGGGAGCTTCGGTGGTCTTGCTTGAGGATGACTCGGTTTTGCCGGATTCACTCTGCATGCACGCGGGAGTTGTCAAAATCGTCGTCGGAGATTCGCGCAAAGCGCTTGCCCAAATGGCTGCAAACTATTACGGCCATCCGTCAGGCAAGATGACCCTTGTTGGCATCACCGGGACGAATGGCAAAACAACGACTTCTCATCTAGTGAGATCGATATTGGAACATTCGGGTCGCAAAACCGGATTGATCGGAACCATCAATTACCAGATAGGAGGTGAAGTCATTCCCGCCACACACACAACGCCCGAGTCGCTCGAGTTGCAGAAGTTGTTGGCGCGAATGTCTGCCGCGGGGTGTACCTCTGTCTCCATGGAAGTTTCATCGCATGCTCTCGTTCAGTCCAGGGTTGCGGGCATTCAGTTTACCGTCGCGGTCTTTACCAATCTAACGCAGGATCATCTCGATTATCACAAGACCATGGATGCTTACTTCGATGCGAAGAAGAGCCTGTTTGAAATGCTCGCCCCCGGGGGTCATGTCGTCACAAATCGCGATGATGATTGGGGAAGAAAGATTTTTGCCGCCGGCCCCGGCCGATCCCTTTCCTACGGCTTTGAGGCTGAATCCGATGTCCGGGTTGTTTCAGCGGATTTGTCGATTCAAGGCACCGTGGTGAAACTCAACTATCGCAGCAATACGACTACCATCACCACCTCCCTTGTCGGCCGCTTCAACGTATACAATATCGCGGCCGCCTATGCCGTCGGCGTGGCACTGAACCTTCCCGATGAAACAATTCGGCGGGGAATCGAACAGACCGGGTCCGTGAAAGGGCGCTTTGAAACTGTGATCTCCCCAACCGGATGGACGGCGGTCATTGACTACGCACACACACCTGACGCTCTGGACAAGTGCCTCCGCACGATCCACGAAGTCCTTCCCGGACAACAACGGGGGAAAATTATCACGGTCTTTGGTGCCGGCGGCGATCGTGACACCGCCAAGCGCCCGATGATGGGCGCCGTGGCCGTCAGCCTTTCCGATCAATGCATCGTGACATCCGATAATCCCCGTACGGAAAACCCGGACAAGATCATTGAAGATATTCTCGCTGGGGCCAAAGACAAAAAAAAAGTCTCGATACAACCCGACCGGCATAAAGCCATTGTCGAAGCTCTCACCGCTGCCGGACCCGGCGATGTCGTGTTGATCGCGGGAAAGGGTCACGAGGAGTATCAGGTGCTTGGAACAGAAAAGATTCATTTCAGCGATCGGGAAGTCGTCGAGGAGTTCCTTCGCTCGCATTAAATGAATATTACCGGTACCGATATCGCCAAAGTCCGTCATCAACAGCTCGTGAATTTTGACAGGCCGTTCACGGTGACCGGCGTTGTCATCGACTCCCGAAGCGTAAAAACAGGCGATCTGTTCGTTGCCCTCAAGGGCGAGCGCGTTGACGGTCACGACTTTCTGACGAAAGCTGTCCAGGCTGGTGCCGCCGCAATTATGGTGGAAAAACGATGGGCCTTCTTGAATGAGGGACTACTCCTCAGCCTTCCCGTCCCCCAGTTGATCGTCGAGAATACGGTCAGGGGGCTTGGAGAGCTTGCCCGCTTCTACAGAAGTTCGTTCAATATCCCGGTCATCGCCGTCGGAGGCAGCAACGGGAAAACAACAACCAAGGATATGATCGCTGATGTCTTGTCGGAAAAATATTCGGTCCTCGCGACGGAAGGGAACTTCAACAATCATCTCGGTGTGCCCCTGACGGTGTTTCGAATGGATTCGACTCACGATATAGCCGTTATGGAGGTGGGAACAAATCACCCGGGGGAAATCACCAATCTCTGCGAGATCCTCCTTCCGACACATGGCTTGATCACAAACATCGGCCACGAGCATCTTGAGTTTTTCAAGAACGTCGGCGGAGTCGCTAAAGCGGAGATTGAGCTGTTTGACTGGCTCAAGACCTACCGCTCCAGAGACGGAAAGGTGTTCCTGAACAAGGACGACCGCCACCTTGCAAAACAAACACGGGGGCTGCGCAGTGCAGTGACGTATGGATTCTCTGCGAAGGATGCGACGGTCCGCGGATCCGCTCCGAAACTCTCCGGGACGGCGTGTGCCGAGTTTCAGATTTCATCCGGAGACCGGTCAGGGCTCACCATCGACCTCGCTGTCCCGGGAATTCATTTCGCACACAACGCGCTGGCCGCCGTGGCCGTCGGATTGACCTTCAGGGTACCCGGCAAGAAGATCCAGGACGCGCTTCATGCATTTCGGCCCGCGGGAAAGCGGATGGAGGTGGTCACGATCAGGGGGATTACTATTATCAACGATACGTATAACTCGAATCCGGATTCGGTTCGGGCGGCGTTGGAGACTTTGTCAGCCATGAACACCGCTGGAAAGCGCATTGCCGTGCTTGCCGACATGCTCGAACTGGGACCGGGAGCCGATGCATTGCACCGGCAGGTTGCCGATCATGCGCGGGGTGCTGGTATTGACTATCTGCTCACGTACGGTCCGCTGTCAAAAGCGACACATGAGTCGTCCAGGGCAAATTTCAAAGCCCACTACGATCAAAAGAACATGTTATCTGAATATCTCGCCGAGCTCGTCTCTGCGAACGATGTTGTGCTCATCAAAGGCTCCCGTGGCATGAAAATGGAAGATGTCGTCACGTTCCTTAAGGAACGCTTCTCGAAGGCCGCCTGAGGACCATGCTCTATTATTTTTTGACATATCTCGACCGCGTCTACGACATTCCGGGATTCGGCGTGTTCAGATTCATAACGTTCCGCGCAGGCGCCGCCGCGGTCACCGCTCTTATTATTGCCTTTTGGGTCGGCCCAATAGTCATCAGGCGACTGAGGGCCTTACAGATCGGCGAGGCAGCCAAGACCGAGGCTCCCAAGACCCATTTGACAAAGGCCGGAACCCCGACGATGGGCGGACTGATTGTCCTGGCTTCCACGATCATCCCTGCGTTGCTGTGGGCGGATGTCTCGAACATGTACATCATTTTGATTCTTTTCGTCACGTTTGCCCTGGGCGCCGTGGGTTTCCTGGACGATTATCTCAAAGTCGTCAGGAAAAAGCCCAAGGGGTTGATCGGACGCTACAAAATCATCGGACAGATTTCTGTGGGATTGATCGTCGGTGGTGTAATTTTTTTCGAACCCCAGTGGATCGACCCCGATCTCTGGAGGCTCAAGTCGAGCACCACCGTGCCGTTTCTCAAAAATCTGGAGCTCGATCTTGGCTGGTTATATATTCCCGCTGTCATTTTTATTATCACCGCGACGTCGAACGCGGTGAACCTGACCGACGGGCTTGATGGACTTGCCATCGGGACGGTGGGAATCGTGGGAATGACCCTCGCCGTCATTGCCTACGTTTCGGGCCACGCTGAGCTCAGTCAGTATCTGACCATTCCGTTTTTACGCGGGAACGGTGAGCTTGCGGTCTTTTGCGCGGCTCTTTGCGGAGCGGCCCTTGGTTTTCTTTGGTTCAACTCCTACCCCGCGCAGGTATTCATGGGCGATACCGGTTCCCTTGCGCTCGGCGGGGCGATCGGCGCCATGTGCGTACTCATGAAGAAGGAGCTGCTTCTCCCGACCCTGGGAGGGATATTTCTCGTCGAGACTCTGTCGGTGATTATTCAGAGAATCTATTTTAAGTATACAAAGAAAAAGTACGGCGAAGGCCGCAGGGTGTTTCGCATGGCACCACTTCATCATCATTTTGAGTTGTTGGGATGGCCCGAACCCAAGATTGTCACGAGGTTCTATATCGTCGCGATTCTCCTCATGATCCTGAGTTTGTCAACGTTTAAGGTCCGGTAGGAACCCGATAATTGAGAGATCGCATTGAATGAATATCCGTGAATTGCAGGATGCAGCCGTTACCGTGCTGGGAGCCGCCCGAAGCGGTCTTGCGGTGGCAACGCTTCTGCGATCCAGGGGCGCAAGGGTCCTTGTCAGTGATCAGCGGCCTGCCGATCAGCTTTATGAGGCGGAATCCGATCTGGCCGCCTTGGGAGTACAACTGGAAACCGGCGGACATTCGGAGCGGGTTTTCGATTGCTCGCTGATGGTTCTGAGCCCTGGAGTGCCGTCTGATGCCCCGGCCGTACAAGAAGCGCTCCGCCGCGGACTCCGTGTTGTGAGCGAAGTCGAGGTTGCGAGCTGGTTTTGCAGGTCCCCGATCATTGCCGTGACGGGCAGCAACGGGAAAACAACCACAACCACTCTCATTGGGAGGATTCTCGGCGATGCAAAAACGAAACATGTGGTTGCGGGTAATATTGGAACGGCATTCTCATCGGTCGTTCTGGACATGGCTGAAGAGGAAACTGCTGTTCTGGAAATAAGCAGTTTTCAGCTCGATCACTGTGAAACGTTTCATCCGAAGATATCGGTGATCCTTAATATCACAGAAGACCACATGGATCGCTACGCACATTCAATGGAACAGTATGCTTCGTCTAAGGCGCGTGTGTTCATGAACCAGAGCGGAGACGACGTCCTCATTTATTGTGCCGATGATCCGTGGACGGCCGACGCGGTCCGAAGAGCCCGCTGCAAACGGTTGCCGTTCAGCTACGAGAAGGCTCAGCAGGAAGGAGCCTGGATCGAGGACGGGACTATGGTGCTTCGCATTGACGGAAAACGGATGGATATTATCCCGGTTGATCAGATGACCATTCGCGGGATCCACAACGCGCTCAATGCAATGGCGGCGGCCATTGTCGGGTACCTGATCGGAGTGAATCCGGCTTCGATCCGGGCAACCCTTCGCAACTTCAGGGGCGTGGAACACCGGTTGGAATTTGTGCGGGAGTTGAACGGCGTTCGTT
>Ga0302046_10006546_pt1 | contig 10146 bp, 5 predicted proteins | sample RVTome_11_FD_200261 | JGI IMG/M metagenome (GOLD analysis project Ga0302046, IMG submission 200261) | Soil microbial communities from uranium-contaminated site in the Upper Colorado River Basin, Wyoming, United States - RVT147D111 (version 2) ... | reverse complement strand
GCCCCGACCGGCCGCGAAGGCGACGAAGCCGGCCGCGCTCGTCCCGAGGAAGATCCAGAGGAGCTCGTCCAGACGGACCCCTTCCAGGAGACCCTTCCAGGCGCGCTCCTCGGGAAGGCCGAGCCCGGCCCGCAGGCGCTCCAGGTCGGAGCGGAGGGCCTCGTCCCGCGGCGCCAGGGCGAGCGCGCGGCGGTAGTGGAGGACCGCTTCTCCGCGCCGACCGGCTCGCCACAGGGCCGCGGCCTGGTCGGCCTCGAGGTGGGGATCGGAGTGGCGAGCGGCGAGGCCCTCATAAGCGGCCGCCGCGCCTTCGAAGTCCCCCGCCCGGTAGGCGGCGTTGGCAAGCTCCCAGGCGGCGCGCGGACTCTCTTCAGGGGCCCGCTCCTGCGCCCCGGCCGGAGCCGCCGACAGGAGCAGCACCACGCCGGCAACGAGGACCGCTCCCGGGGCCGGTTTCGCGCCCCGGGAGCGTGCCGCATGGCGGAGTCGCTCCTCCACCTCTCCCAGCCGTTGGATGGCGAGGTCGGGAGCCGCCCGTCCGTAGGCCGCCTCGTGGACCGCCGCCCGGGCTTCCCGGGCCAGGGTTCGGGCGTCGGCCGGCGGGCCCTCGGGCCAGAGCGCGATCAGCGCCTCGTCCATGGCCCGGAGGGCCGATTCGAGGCCCCGCCCCTCCGCCGTCGTCTCCGAGCGTCGGGCGGCGAACCGGTGGAGCGCGTCCAGGTGTCCCTCCCGCGGCCGGGGGCGACGGCCCCACGCCAGGACGGCGAGCCATGCCAGCCAGGGGCCGAGGAGTCCTCCCCAGTACCAGGGCGGAGGCGCCTCCGGCGCCGCGTCGACCGGCCGCCGGGCCGGCCAGAGGGTCGGCCCGTCTTCCCGGGGGGAGCGGTCCGCCGGGCTCGCCGCGGCGACCGGCGCGATCCCCGGACGGACGTCGATCTCGCCCAGCTCGAGCGAGTCCACGACGTAGGCCGCGCGCTCGGGATCGAAGTAGGCGAAGCGGGCCCGGCCGAGGTCCAGCCGGCCCGGCTGGGCCGGCGAGAGCAGGTACCGGAACGACGACTCGCCGCGGACGATCCCGTCCCGGACCCGGGTCGTCGTCTCCGTCCCCGCCTTCGTCACCGTTACGTCGGGCCAAGCCGGGAGGAAGGGCTCCCCCACCGTGGTCGGGTTGCCGATCCCCTCGAGCTCGAGGGAGAGCTCGAGCGGGACGCCAACCGTGGCCGTCCTTCCGCTCAGGCCGCCCTCCAGCTCGAACCGGCCGACCGCTCCGTCGTGGCTCTCGGGCGCCCCGGCGGGGAGCGCCTCGGCGACGATCCGCAGGGGATCGGTACGGAGGGTCCGCGGCCGGCCCGGTCGCCACCACTGGACCGGGTCCGGCTCCAAGATCCGGACCGTCGCCGCGCCGACCTCGAGCCGGCCCGCGCGGAGCGGGAACAGGGCATACCGGAAGCGCTGGACGTGGTAGACCCGTGACCCCAGGCGTTCGGTGCGCACGCGTGGGGCCGAGTCGATCTCGAACCGCCAGAAGCCCGGCGAGGAGGGCGGGTCGTAGTCGGGGCTCTCGGCCAGCGGGGATCGGGGGTCGTGGTAGAACGCGAACGTCAGGGTGACCTGTTGCCCGACATAGACCCGCTCCTGATCGACCCGGGCGGTCGCGAAGTAGGCCGGCAACCCACCTTCCTCGCCTCCCGCGAGACCGTCGGGAACGGGCCCCGTCACCGCCAGCTCGAGCGCGCCGGTCTCGAGGACGCGGCCCCCCACGTCGACCCGGATCGGATCGATCCGGAGACGACCGACCGCGGTCGGGCGGAGCCGGTAGCGATAGATGACCCGCCGCGAGACGTCGGCTCCCAGGAGGCTCACCCTCGACTCGCGACTCGAGCCGACCACTTCGGCGGGCAGATCGGGGAGCTCGGGCTCCGGCACGTCCCCGGTGATCCCGGAGGGCTCGATCTCGATGACCAGCTCGACCGTGTCGCCCAGCCGGACGGTGGCCGGCTCGAGGCGCGCGCTCACCCCGGCCTCCTGGCCGCGGGCGGGCGCTGCCGACCCGGCACCGACCAGCATGACGGCCGCCAGAAACGCACGTCCGGAACGGCGGCTCACCACCCGGGCCGATCCGTGCTGGCTCCGCGCCGCCCGCCCCCCCGGATCAGGGCCTCCTGCTCCTGGGCCGCCAGCGCGTCGAGGAGCCGCTCGGCCTGGTCCCTGGTCAGCGAGCCCGGCGCTCCGCCCGTCCCGCTCGATGGCGGCTGCATCCCCTGGCCACCGCCTCCCGACCCGCCCCCTTCGCCCTGGCCGCCGCCCGAACCGCCTCCGCCTCCGCCGCCCGACGCTTCCTGCTGGCGACGCAGCGCGAGCTCCAGGTTGTGCTTGGCGTCCCGATCGGCCGGCTCCCGGAGGAGGGCTTCACGGTAGGCGGCGACCGCATTGTCCCAGTAGTCGAGCGAGCGCTCGGGGTTCGCGCTCTCCACCTCCTCGGCCATCCGGAAGCGCCCGTTGCCGGCGTTGTACCAGCCGGCCTCGGCGCGGGCCTTCGTCGCCGCGGTGCGTGCGGCCACCGCGTAGCTGGCCGCGGCCTCGCGGTGCCGCCCCAGCCGATAGGCGGCACTGGCCCGGTTGTAGGCGTCGCTGGGCTCGGCGCCCGCCGTCCGGTCGGCGCGGCTCCAGACCCGGAGCGCGTCCTCGTAGCGGCCGTCCTCGTACAGTTCTTCGGCGTTTTGCGCGCGCCCCATGCCCAGGAGGACCAGCGCCGCCAGGACGACCGCGGCCTCGGGCGCCACCCGGCGGCCCCGGATCGCCAGCAGGGCCTCGCCCGCGAGCGCCAGAACCGCGAGCGCGAGCGGCCAGCGGTAGCGGTCGGCGCGGCGTTCCTCGGCGCGGCCCCCCTCGCCACCGGTGTCCAGCCGGGAGAGCCGTCCGGCGAGGCGCGCCAGCGAGGCTTCGTCGGCGGCGGTCGCGAACTCGCCGCCCGTTGCCTCGGCGGCCGTCTCGAGGGCCTCCGGTTCGAGCCGGGTCACGACCGGCTCGCCGCTCGCGGTGACCCATTCCCCGCCCGGGAGGGGGATCCGCGAGCCGGCCGTCGTCCCGACCCCGACCGCCTCGACCTCGATCCCCCGCTCTCTCGCGGCGCCGATCGCCGTCTCCAGGAGGTCGCCGTGGTCCTCGCCGTCCGACAGGAGGACAACCGCCCGGCCCGGGGCGCGCTCGGGGCCGAACGCGCCGAGCGCCACCTGGATCGCGCGCCCCAGGTCCGTGCTCGGGTCGCTGATCCAGTCGGGTGCGGCCGACGAGAGGTAGAGCTCGACCGCCCCGGCGTCGCGCGTGAGCGGGACCGCCAGCGAGGCTTCGCCCGCGAACACGACCAGGCCGGCCTCGGCGCTCGGGAGCCGGGCCAGCATCTGGCGCACGACACGACGCGCGCGGGCGAGCCGGCTCGGATCGACGTCCTCGGCCAGCATGGATCGCGACACGTCGACCGCGAAGACCACCTCTTGACCGACCGGAACGGATTCGGCGGGCGCGGTCCCCCACTGCGGGCCCGCCGCCGCGAGGACGAGGCCTGCGAGGCCGGTCACCAGCAGGAGCCCGCGAGCCCAGGGTCGGCCGGCCGGGAGCTGCTGCGTCCGGTGGCGGACGTCCTGCTCGGCGAACCGATCCAGCGCGCGCCGGCGGCGGCGCACGGACCACACGATGCCGGCGATCGCCACCGGGACGAGCGCCAGCACGGTCAGGATCGAAGGGCGAAGCCACTCGAGGCCGTTCACGGAAGCCTCCGGAACAGGGTCCCCCGAAGGATCCCCTCGAGGACGACGCATCCCAGCGCGGGAAGCACGAGCCACAGGTAGCGGTCCAGCCGCACGACCGGCCGCCGGCCCGAGAGCGGCGACCGCTCGAGCCGGTCGATCTCCTCGTAGACCGCGGCCAGCGCCTGCGGGTCCGTCGCCCGGAAGTAGCGCCCCCCGGTCCGGCCGGAGATGTCGCGCAGGACGTCCTCGTCGATCCGGACCACGACGCGCACATAGCGCCGTCCGAAGCGGGGATCCTCCAGCAGGTACGGCGCCTCACCGGTCGTGCCGACGCCGATCGTGTAGACGCGGACGCCGAGCGCGCGCGCGGTCTCGGCGGCGGTCAGCGGATCGATCTGTCCGGCGTTGTTGACGCCGTCGGTCAGGAGGATCACGACCCGGCTCCTGGCGTCGCTCGGGCGGAGCCGGTTCACCGACGTGGCGAGCGCGGTCCCGATCGCCGTCCCCTCGGCGAGGGCGCCGATCTGGACCCGCTCGATGGCGTCCTCGACGGCGTCGTGGTCGAGCGTCAGCGGGGCTTGCGTCACCGCCTGACCGGCGAAGGACACGAGCCCGATCCGGTCGGAGGGACGGTCGCCGACGAACTCGATCGCCGCCTGCTTGGCGACCTCGAGCCGGTTGCGCGGCTGGAAGTCCTCGGCCTTCATGCTGCCGGAGGCGTCGAGGGCGAGGACGATGTCGACGCCCGAGGTCGTGACCGGACGCCCCGCCTCGAGCTGCTGGGGCCGCGCGAGCGCGAGGACGCCGAGCACGAAGACGAGCGCGCGCAGGATCTCCGGAGCCGCCCGGAGCCGCTCGCGCCACGTCCGGGGCAGATCGCCGGCTGTCGCCAGGGCCGGCAGGACCAGCGCCCGGCGCCGGCGCCGCCTGGACCAGACCCATCCCACCGGCAGGAGGAGGAGGAGAAGGAGCCAGCCCGGAGAAGCCAGCGTCCACCCCACCTGGATGGCCAGGTCGGTCACGACGCCGCCTCCCGCAGGGACTCCGGCTCGCCGTCCGCCTCGCCGGCGGGCTCGCGCCTCAGGTCCTCGAGCCGGTCCAGCGTGGCAAGGGCCCGAGCCGCCATCCCGGGGACCTCACCCGGGTCGGGCGCGAGCCTCGCGAACTTGGCCAGGTCGACGGCGGAGAGGACGCCCAGGAGGCCGGTCCGCTCGGCCCGGAGACGCTCGGGAAGGGACGAGAGGAGCTCGAGGGTGGTTCGCTCGCGGGCGGTCACGCCCCAGCCGTCGGCCAGGTACTCGCGGAGGGCGTCGCCGATCCCGGCCGCCGCGGCCACCCGCCCGGCCGGATCGGCGGGCTCGCCAGCGAGCGCCTCGATCCGCCGGCGGGCCTGCTCGTACGGATCCAAGGCCGGGCCGGGCGCCGGCCGTTCGCGACGGCGACCGCGACGGCGGCGCCACCAGAGAGCCGCAATCACGGCCGCGAGCGCGGCCGCCACGAGCCAGATCCACCACGGCAGGCCGGGCGTCCTCCAGATCGGCTTGATGTCGGCGAGAAGGGTGTCGCCCGGGGTCAGGACGGAGGCCACCCGGATCGTGTCGGAGACGACCGGGACGCCGAGCGTGTCCCCCATCCCGTTGGTCACCCGCGCCTCGATCTCGGGGAGGACCAGGTCGCCCGGCCGGAACAGCGCCATCTCCAGGCGGAGCTGGCCGTCCCGGCGCTCGCTGCCCAGAACCGCCACCTCCGGGCGCGTCCCGAATCCGTCCAGGATGGATTGCGGGAGGAGGTAGTGGCCAGCCGGCCCGCTCGTCCGTACGGTGACCCAGAAGGAATCGCCGACGGTGAGCGGCGCCGCCCCCGGCGGCCTCGCGTCGGGCACGACACGGATCTCGAACGCCGAAGCTGGCTCATCCTGGGCGCGAAGCGGAGCGGCGGCCGCCAGGAGCGCCACGAGCGCGAGACGCGCCGCCCGGCTCACCGGACCCTCCGGCGCCTGAGCCGCCGGCGCTCGCGGCGCTCGAAGAAGCGCCTGAGCGGCTCCACGTAGTCGGCCAGCGTGTCGACGTCGACCACGTCCACGCCCGCCTTCCGGAGGAGCCGGGTCCGCTCGTCGACGACCTGCGCCGCGGAGGCGGCGTACGCCTCCCGGACCTTGGCCGAGCCCGTGTCGAGCCAGCGCCGGTCGCCCGACTCGGGCTCGACGGCCTCGATCAGGCCGACGTCGGGGAGCTCCAGGTCGCGCCGATCCGACAGCACGAGCGCCACGACGTCGTGGCGCGCCGCCAGCGCTCCCAGACCGCGCCCGTACCCGGCGTCCAGGAAGTCCGACAGCAGGAAGATCACGCTCCGGCGATGGAGGACGCGCGCCAGGAACTCGATCGCGCCGGCCAGGTCGGTCCCACGCGCCGGCGGGTCGAAGGTCAGGATGTCACGGACGAGCCTGAGGACGTGCGTCTTCCCCTTACGCGGCGGGACGTAGCGCTCGATCCCCTCGGCGAAGAGGAGCGCCCCGGCGCGGTCGTTGTTGCGGATCGCGGCCAGCCCGAGGACGGCGGCGATCTCGGCCGCCCGCTCGCGCTTGAGCTGTCCCTGCGTCCCGAAACGGGTCGAGGCGCTCCCGTCGACGGCCAGGATCACCGTCAGCTCGCGCTCCTCGACGAACTGCTTGACGTAGGGCACGCCGCGGCGCGCGGTCACGTTCCAGTCGATCGCCCGGACGTCGTCCCCGGCCTGGTACTCGCGGACTTCCGAGAACTCGACCCCGCGGCCCTTGAAGACGCTCGTGTACTCGCCGCTGAAGATGTCGGTGACCAGGTGGCGGGTCTGGATCTCCAGCAGCCGGACCTTCTGGGCCAGCTCCGGGAGGTTCACGGAACGTCGAGGCGCTCCATCAGGCGGGCGAGGACCGCGTCCGGGTCGACCTCCTCGGCCTCGGCCTCGTAGGTCAGCAGGAGCCGGTGACGCAGGACGTCGGGCGCGACCGACTTCACGTCGTCGGGGATGACGTACGCGCGTCCCTGCAGGAACGCGCGGGCCTTGGCGGCCTTGGTGAGGAAGATCCCGGCGCGCGGGGACGCGCCGTAGGCGATCCACGGCGCCAGGTCCTCGAGCCCGTAGCGGTCCGGATAGCGGGTCGCCTCGACGAGGTCGAGGATGTACTCGAGCACCTTTTCGTCGACGTAGACGCCGGACACGACCTGGCGCGACCGGAGGATCTCCTCGGGGCCCACGACCGGCCGCACCTCCGGCGCCTCGAGAGCCGTCATGCGCCGGATGATCTCGCGCTCGTCGGCGCGCGGCGGATAGGTGACGCGCAGCTTCAGCATGAACCGGTCGACCTGCGCCTCGGGGAGCGGATAGGTCCCCTCGTGCTCGATCGGGTTCTGGGTCGCCAGGACCAGGAAGGGATCGTCCAGCCGGTAGGTGCCCTCGCCCAGCGTGACCTGTTTCTCCTGCATCGCCTCGAGGAGCGCCGACTGGACCTTGGCCGGCGCGCGGTTGATCTCGTCGGCAAGGAGGAGGTTCGTGAAGACGGGCCCCCGGTGGACGTCGAACTCGCCGCTCTGCGGGCGATACACGGTGGTGCCGATGAGGTCGGCGGGCAGGAGGTCGGGCGTGAACTGGATCCGCTGGAAGTCGCAGTCGATGGCGCCGGCGAGGGTCCGGACGGCCAGCGTCTTGGCGAGCCCGGGCACTCCCTCGAGCAGGACGTGGCCATCCGAGAGGAGGCCGATCAGGAGGCCCTCGAGAAGCTTCTCCTGACCGACGACGACCCGGCCGATCTGGTCGAGGAGGGTCCCCGCGAACGCGTTCTCGCGGGCAATCCTCTGGTTCTCCTCGGCCAGCGAGACCGCCGTCTCGTACGCCGCGCCGTCCTCGCGAGACGTCGCCGTCGGCTTCTCCGTCATGCGCTCCATGCCTCCTGTGCGATACCGGCCCGGGCCCGGCAAAGTTCCTTGCGCCGGCCACTCGGACGCGTGCGTCGTGGCTGGCCTGGCTGGGCGAACGGCGGCCTCGAAGATAGGAGCCGGGGGTCGAGAGTCGCCAGCCGCCGAGCTCGCATCGAGCGAAGACGGGACCCCGTCGATCGGTGCGCCAGACGCGCGCTCCGGCGGCGGCCAGGCGAGCCAGCGCGTCCGGGTGCGGATGGCCGTGGCGGTTGGCGCGGCCGGCCGACACGACCGCCGCCCGAGGCGCGACCTCCGCCAGGAAGGCCGCGCCCGAAGAGTGACGGCTGCCGTGGTGGCCCACGTGGAGGAGCTCCGCCCGCAGCGAATCGGCGAGCCGCGCGACCAGCGCCTTCTCCCCTGGCTCGCCCAGGTCCCCGGTCAGGAGGAGTCGGCACGGCCCCCCGCTCATGAGGAGCACGGCCGACGACTCGTTGGACGGTCGCCGGCCGTCGTAGGGATCGACCGGCACCCACTCGGCCGGCGGGTGCAGCACGTCGATCGACACGGATCCTTGTCGGAGCCGCTGCCCGGCCCGGAGCGTGACCGCGCGCGGTCGGTCGCGCGTCGTCGTCGCCAGGAGCTCTAGCCACGCCGGACCGTCGTCGACCGCCATCGGACTTCCCAGCCGGCCCACGTCCAGTTCCCTGAGGACGCTCGCCGCACCTCCCACGTGGTCGAGGTCGGGATGGGTGACGATCAGCCACTCCAGTCGCGACACGCCGCGCCGCCGCAGATACGGCAGGACGACGCTCCGGCCCGCGTCGCCGAACGGGTAGGCGGGCCCGGCGTCGACCAGCCACGTCGTCCCGTCCGGGAAGTGCATCACGACCGCGTCGCCCTGCCCGACGTCCAGCCAGCCGACCTCCCAGCCCCGGAAGGGGCGCACCGGCGACGCCAGGAGGACGGCGAGCCCGAACGCGGCGGCCGCGAGCGCCGGCCGGGGCCACCGGCGCGCGGTTCCGAGGGCGACCGCCAGGACCGCCACCGCCCCGACCGTCCAGCCGGCCTCTCCCGGGATCCACACCGGAGCCCGGGCGCCACCCGCCACCACGACCGCCTCGAGGCCCGCCAGGGTCGTGCCGGCCGTCCGGGTCAGCGGACCGGCGAGCACCTCGACGCCGGTGGCGTCCGCGAGCAGCGCTATCCAGAGGACGGGGAGAGCCAGACACGACAGCGGCACCGCGAACGGGTTCACGGGCAGTCCGGCGGGAGCGATCCAGCCGAAGGACGCGGCCTGGATCGGCATGGTCCCCAAGGTCGAGGCGGTCGTCGCCAGGAGCCCTCCGACCAGGACCCGCCGGACCTTCCCGCCGCCGCCGAGCATCCGGTCCAGCCGCGTCCCGGCGAGAAGCCCGGCCACCGCCGCGAAGGAGAGCGCGAACCCGAGGTCCAGGAGATCCAGCGGCCGCCAGGCGAGCATGAGAACGACCGCGAGCCCCCACGCCTGCCAGCCCGCGATCCGCCGCTCGTCCGCCCGCGCCCAGAGGACGGCCACCGCCATCAGGGTCCCGCGGACGATCGACGCGGGCGCCCCCACGAGGGCGGTGTAGACGGCCAGCAGGACCCCGGTCGCGGCGGCCTTGGGACGCGGCGCGAGCCCGGCTAGCCCCAGGATCAGGTGCAAAATGGCCGCCAGGAACCCGACCTGGAGACCGCTCACGGCGAGGAGGTGGAGGGTGCCGCTGCCGGCGAAGGCGTCGGAGAGGGCGGGGTCCAGGTCGACCCGGTCTCCGAGGAGGAGCGCCACGGCGAGGGGCTCGAGGGCGGTCCCGAAGCGGGCCGCCAGCCGCTCCCGCAGGTGGCCCTCGAGAAGAGAGAGACCGGGGGCCCTTCCCGCCCGGGGCGGGCCCGTCCGCGCGTCCAGGATGCGTCCCCGGAGGGCCCCGGGACCGATTCCCTCGGGCGGGTAGCGCGCCCCGGCCATGGACCGCGGCGGGTCGGCGACCAGCTGACCGACGACCTCGCGCCGCTCGCCTGCTCGAGGCGCGACACCGCCGCCCTGCCAGGTCAGCCGCGCCCCGGAGCATGGCCGCGGGCACTCCGTTGCGACCCCGAGGGCGCTCCACCCGTTCCTCCCGGCGGGCCTCACGCGCTCGACCCGGACGACGGCGACGACCGGGGTCGGCGTCCCGACGGCTGCCTGGTCCCACCACGCCCGCGCGTCCTCCCGGCTGGCGCCGATCGACCCGAGGAGGCGGAACCCGACCGCCAGCGTGACGACGGTCCAGGCCCGGGAGCGGCCGGACCGGAGCGCGAGGCCCGCGCTCGCCGCAACCGCGAGCGGCGCCGCGGCGGCGGGACCCGCGTACGCCCCTGCCAGCCCGATCGCGATGAGGACCGCCGCCGAGACGGCGGCGGGGGCCGGACCGTGGCCCGGCCGGGTCGACGCGAGCGTCGGGGATTCGACGAACGACACTTCCTCGGGAGCGGCGCGGTTTCGGATG
>Ga0302046_10006545_pt1 | contig 10147 bp, 13 predicted proteins | sample RVTome_11_FD_200261 | JGI IMG/M metagenome (GOLD analysis project Ga0302046, IMG submission 200261) | Soil microbial communities from uranium-contaminated site in the Upper Colorado River Basin, Wyoming, United States - RVT147D111 (version 2) ... | reverse complement strand
CACCAGCTCAAGGTGGGGCAGCAGGCGCCCGTATTCCCCTGCGGGCGTTGCGGCGAGCAGCCGGTTCTGCGTCGGGTGATGGGGACGGGCGGCAATGTGCGCGGCCGGGGGTTGCAGGTTTGCCACGGCAAGTACGGCATCTTCCGTGCGCCGGCCCGGTCGATTCTGTGCGCTACCGTACACTACGGCCAGGCAAGCTCCGGCGCGGCGCGCAGCTTGCGCGCCGCGGGAGCCGACTCGTCGCGGGAAAACCGGTATTGGTTGCGCCCGCCGGCCTTGGCCTGGTACATCGCCGCGTCCGCGGCCTTGAGCAGAGTTTCGGCGTTCTCTCCGTCGCGCGGGTAAATGGCGATGCCGATGCTCGCCGTGACCGTCAGCTCCTGCCCGGCGACGCGGTGCACCGCCGTCACGGCGGCGATGATCTTCCCGGCGCTGCGCGCGGCATGTTCCGCGTGCGTGATCTCGGAGAGCAGCACCACGAACTCGTCGCCGCCCTTGCGGCACACCGAGTCCGAGCCGCGCACGCAGGCCGTCAGGCGCCGCGCCACCGATTGCAGCAGCTTGTCGCCGGCGTTATGCCCGAGCGAGTCGTTGATCTCCTTGAAGCGGTCGAGGTCCATGAACAGCACGGCGAACTGCTTGTCGTGGCGGCGCGCGAGCGCGATCGCCTGGGAGATGCGGTCGCCGAGCAGGACAGGGTTCGGCAGATCGGTGAGAAAATCGTGCTGCGCCAGATGCGACATCTTGGCCATCACTTCGCGCGAAGCGCTCACGTCGTGAAACACCATCACCGCGCCGATGACGGCGCCGTCGCGGCCGTGGATCGGGGCGGCGGAGTCCTCGATGGGGATTTCCGCCCCGTCGCGCCGCACGAGCACGCTGTTCGCCGCCAGGCCGACGGGCTTGTCCCCTGTCATGGCGAGTTTCATCGGATTGCGGCCCGAGGGCTCGCGCGTCGTTCCGTCCACGACGCGGAGCACTTCGCCGAGCGGCCGGCCGCTCGCCTCGCCGCGGGACCAGCCGAGCAAGGACTCCGCGACCGAGTTGAGGTAGGTCACGTGGCCCGCGGCGTCGGTGCTGAGAACGGCATCGCCGATGGAGTCGAGCGTGACCTGGGCGCGTTCCTTTTCCAGGAACAGGGCCTCTTCGGCCGCCTTGCGCTCGATCGCGGTGCGCAGCGCGCGCGGCAGGGAGTAGCCGTCCAGGTGGCTGCGCGGCAGGTAGTCCTGCGCCCCCCGCTGCACCGCCTGCCTGCCCAGAACCTCGTCGCCCTCGCCGCCGAACACCAGGACCGGAATCTGCGGCGCGGCCGCGAGCAGGCTGTCGAGCGCGCCGATGCCCCGGACGTCGGGCAGCAGGAGATCGAGCAGCACCACGGTGGTCTTGCCCTGTCGCAGCCACCCGAGGTCGGCCGGCAGCGTACTCATGCACTCGAGGTGAAACGCGGCGTCACGCTCGCCGGCAAGCGCTTGCCCGACCGCGCGGGCGTTGTCGGCATCGGCCGTGAGCAGCAGTACGTGGGTGTGCATGCGCAGGCTGCCGCCGCGGCTCAGGCGACCGGCATTTCCTCCGCGGCGATGAAGCGCGCCTCGAACACATCGCTCGGCACCGGCATGCCGATCAGCGATCCCTGCATCTCGTCGCAGTGGAGCATGAGAAGCTGGCGCGACTGCTCCTCGGTCTCGACGCCTTCGGCCACCACATTGAGCTGCAGCGCAACCGCGAGGCCGATGATGGCGGACACCAGCGCCAGGCCGCGCGGCCGGCCGCACATGTCGGACACGAACGAGCCGTCGATCTTCAGCGTGTCGAGCGGCAGCCGGGAAAGGTAGCTGAGCGAGGAAAAGCCCGTACCGAAGTCGTCGATGGCGATGCGCACGCCCATGGCGCGGATCGCCTGCAGGACGGCGGCGCTGTGCTTCACGTTCTCCATGATCACGCTTTCGGTGATCTCCAGCTCGAGGCCCGCCGCAGCCCGCGCGTCGCAGCCGATCGCCTGCCCGACCTCGGCGAGGAAGCTGCGCTCGCGCAGCTGCAGCGCGGACACGTTCACCGCGATGCGCACGCCAGCCAGGCCCGCGTCGCGCCAGCGCAGATGGTCGGCAATCGTCTGGCGCATCGCCCAGCGCCCGACGTCCCGGATCAATCCGGATTCCTCCAGCAGCGGCACGAAGCCGCCGGGCGGCACCAGGCCGGCGTGCGGATCGTTCCAGCGGATCAGCGCCTCGGCGCCGGTGAGCTTGCCGCTGGCGAGGTTCACCTTCGGCTGGTAGTGCAGCACGAACTCTTCGTTGTCGAGCGCCGCGCGCAGCCGGGCGTGCAGCGCAGGCGCGTCATGCACCGCGTGGATCATCTTCGGCATGCCGTCCGGGAAAGGGTCGGCGCATCGCTCGGCGCGCGCGCAGCAGGTCGTGGAAATCTCAATTCTTCTCCTCTGCGCAGGATGGGCCGCTGAAGCGGCCTTTTCTGTGCGCAGCCGTACATATTCCGCGTCTTCGGCGCTGAACAGCGCCGCGCGCAGAGGCGCGAGCGCGGCCGGCGGGTCTGCTAGCAGAAGGCGCCGGCGAGCCGGCGCGCGTTCTTCAGTTGCGCCTTCAGCGCATAGTCGAACAGCGCGAGGCGCTGCTCGAAGACGGCGCCGAAGCGGCTCGCGGCATCCGCCTGCGGCAGCTTGAGCGAGGCGCCCGCCTCGCCGGCCGCCACGACGATCGCCATCCCCTGCTTGCGCGCCAGGTGCATCATGGCGGCGTTCCCGGTCAGACATTGCATGAACAGCGCGTCCACGCCCCAGTTACGCGCATGCGTGTGCGCGCGCTCGAGCAGCGCGCCGCCGAGTCCGCGGCCGCGATGGCCGGGCAGCACGGAAAGGCCGAGTTCCGCGCCCTCATCGCTGCGCGCGAGATGCGCGGCGGCCAGCAGCTCGAGGTCGTCGCCGAACACGCAGAACACCGCGTCGCGCCCGAAATCGATGCCCGCCGCGTAGGCGCGCAGCGCCGCGTCGCCGAGCGCAATGCCGAAGCGCAGGCGCCGGTCCTGCGCGCCGAGGCACAGGAGGTGTCTTTCGAGCGCGCCCCGGTCCAGCCGGGATAGTTCGCTGACGATCATTCCTGCATTCATGCGCCGGACTCTAGTGAGCGCCCGGCAGCGGCAGGCTGACGGTGAGCACGGTGCCCGCCTTGGGCGCGCGGGCAACCTCGCACAGCCCGCGGTAGGCGCGGGCGCGCCTGCGGATCTGGGCCAGCGCGGCAGTGGCGCCGATGCCGTCGTGCCGCATCACCATGCCGACTTCCCGCGGCGTGATGTTGAGGGCGATGTCGACGCGGCTCGCCTGCGCGCAGCGCGCGACGTGGTTCAGCGCGTCGTGCAGCATCTCGAACAGGCCCGTCGCATACTCCTCGGGAGCCTCGAAACCCTGCGTGTCGTTTACCGTCAGCGCGGAGCGGATGCCGGTGTATTTCTGGAACTGGTGCGCATGCCACTCGATTGCCGCCGCCAGTCCGAGGGTATCCAGCAGAACCGCGCCCAGCTCCGCCGCGATTTGCCGCGACCAGGCCACGGCCCGCTCGGGCCCGTTGGGCGGCGCGCGTACCGTCAGCGTTTGCTGGTTCGATCCAGTGGACATCGCGGTCTTTCCCGGCTCACCTCCGACGCGTGTCTGCGATTGTCCACTTCGCGCGCCAAGCCTCTGTTCGCTATCGCACATAGCTGCGCGGCGGCGCGCACGCAGGATGTGTGTATGTATGAGAACGAACATACAAACGCGCGGCGCGCGCCCAACATGCATGAGCCGATGACCACGCCTGAGAACAGCATCCTCGCTTCACTGCCGCGCAAGGAATACCAGCAACTGCTGCCGGATCTCGCGCCCGTCACGTTGGCCTTCGGCCAAGTGCTCTATGAGCCGGGCGCGCGCATCCAGGAGGTCTACTTCCCGGGCGCGTGCCTGGTGTCGCTGCTCACCGTCGTCGAGAATCACCTCGCGCTCGAGGTCGGCATGGTGGGCCGCGAAGGCATGGTCGGCATCGCGCTTGCCCTGGGGGTGGAAGTATCCCCGGTGCGCGCGCTGGTGCAGGGCGCCGGGCCCGCCCTGCGGATGAAGAAGACAAGATTCCTCGCCGCGCTGCACGACAGCCAGGCGCTGCTGCGCGCGCTGAACGGCTACGTCAACCTGCTGATGGCGCAAATCAGCCGGACCGCGGGCTGCAACCGCTTTCACATCGTCGAGGCGCGGCTCGCCAAGTGGCTGCTCATGACGCGCGACCGCGTCGAGTCCGAGGAATTGCCGATGACGCAGGAATTCCTCTCCAGCATGCTCGGTGTGCGCCGGGTCGGCGTGACCGAAGCCGCGAGCGCCTTGCACCGCCAGCGCCTGATCGAGTACAGCCGCGGAAAGATCCGGATTCTCGACCACGCGGGACTCGAAGCCGCCGCCTGCTCGTGCTATGCGGCGGAACGGGCGAGCGCCTTCGGCAGCAGCCGGTCGTACTCCGTCTTGACCACCGCGTAACACTCGCACACTCGCTCCTCCAGACCCTTGCGGTCGCGAACGTGGATGTGGCCGCGGCTGTAGTCGATCAGCTTCGCGGCCTGCAGCTTGCCGGCTGCCTCGGTGACGCCCTCGCGCCGCACGCCGAGCATGTTGGCGATCAGTTCCTGGGTCATCGCCACCTCGCTCGACGCCAGCCGGTCCAGGCTCAACAGCAGCCAGCGGCACAGCTGCTGGTCCACCGAATGGTGGCGATTGCACACCGCCGTCTGCGTCATCTGCGTGATCAGCGCCTGCGTGTAGCGCAGCAGCAGCTGATGCAGTTCGAGGCTCTGCGCGAAGTGCTTCTTCAGTTGCGCGGCCCGGATCCGGAAGCCGTAGCCGGCGCTCTGCACCACCGCTCGGCTCGGCGTGGTCTCGCCGCCCATGAACAGGGAAATCCCGACCAGGCCCTCGCGGCCGACCACCGCGATCTCCGCCGAAGCGCCGTCCGCCAGCACGTACAGGAGCGACACGATGCAGTCCGTCGGGAAGTACACGTAGCTCTGCTTGCCGCCGGACTCATACACCGACATGCCGAGCGGCATGTACACGTACTCGAGGTGGGGCCGCATTTCCTCCCGGAGCTCCTCCGGCAGGGCGGCGAGCAGCAGATTGCTGCTTAGGGCTGCGTGCGGCAAGGAGAGTACGGCTTTTCCCACGCCGTCATGATACGCCGATGTGTCCGGAAGCGCACATAATGCTGCGCCGCAAAATGTGCGCCAGCGTACGGAAAGATCCTGGTCGGGGCGGACAATCGCCGGGTGAGCACCTCCCGGGACCGTTTGCTCTCTTTGTCCGCCTGCGGCGACGCCGTCGCCCTGCGCTCGGCGTTTGGCGACCTGTGCGCCGAGTTCGGCAAGGTCGCGCGCCTCGACGTCGTCACCATGACCGAGGCCGAGCATCGGCGGGCGCTGTGTTTCCTGCGGCTGGAGTCGGCGGCGCAGGAAGGGCAGCTGATGACCAGCCTCGGCGCCGCCCGCTTCGGCGACGACCTGCTGATGGTCGTGGATCTTCAGCCCGTCAGCGCCTTGACGGTCCGGTAGCAGGAGCAGGCGGCGGCCTCGAGGCCCTTGCGGTCGAGTACGCGGACGTCGCCGCGGTGGTACTTGATCAGCCCGCGCCGTTGCAGGTTGCCCGCCGCATTGGTGACCCCGACGCGCCGCACGCCGAGCATGTCGGCGAGCAGTTCATGCGTGATTTTCTGGCTGCCCGCGCGCATGCGGTCGTGGGCCATCAGCAGCCAGTACGCAAGGCGCTCTTCGACCTGATGAAACAGACTGCACCCGGCAGTCTGCCTGGCCTGCAACAGCGTGACGTAGGCGTAGCGCTGCAACTCGCGCTGCAGGGCAATGCAGTGCTCGAGTTGCTCGCGAAAGCTGGCGGCTTTCATGCGCAGCGCCATGCCGGCGCCCTGGACCATGGCGCGGACCGATGCCCGTTCCGCACCCAGTGCCAGCGGGACTCCGACCATGCCCTCGGGGCCGACCAGGCCGACCTGCAGCGCCTTCAGCTCCAACACGACCATCAGGGAGACGACGGCGTCGTTCGGAAAGTATACGTGCCCGATGCGCTCGCCGGGCTGGTACAGCACCTGGCCCGAGGCGAGCGCCACCAGCTCGAATTCGCCGAGCAGGCGCAGGTAGTCCCGGCCCGGCAAGGCGGCGAGCAGGCCGTTGGCCGGCTCACCGCCGGCCTCCGACAGCGCGCGCTTGGCCCCCGCCAGGAGGAACACGTTGCCGTGGGCGGCGTCGATGACCGCGTCGACTTCGCCCGCCTGCATCGCGCGGCGCTCGGGGCCTTTGCTGACCAGTCGGAGCGCTCGCGTCAGGTTCACGTCGTGATGCCCAGGGCGAGACGCACGCTGCCGCTGTCGCTGAGGTTGCCGACGATCCTGGCAACCGGGGCGGGCGACAGCTTGGCGAGGTGCGGCGTCACCAGGACGCCGTCGGCAAGGGCGCGCCGCGGAAACTTGAGCACATCGATGATCTCGAGCTTGAAGCTGAGCCGCAGATTCTTCTTGCAGAGTGCCGCGAGATTGGCGATGGCGAGAACCGAGTTGGGCGCGCCGTCCACGACATAGAGCCGCAGCTTCATGGTCTTCCTAGCGCGCGTCACGCGGCGCCTTCGCCGCGCCGCCGTTGCCGGAGCCGTTGCCGCGGCTGGACCGCGCGGGATCGGCGCTGCGGATCCGGCGCAGTTCCTTTTCGCGCTCGCTCGAGGAGACGATGCGCGCTTCGTTGTCGCTCGAGTACAGCTCGAGCTCGGCGCGCTGCCGCGCCAGATCGTTCTCCAGCGCCTTGATGCGGGCGCGCGTATCGGCCTCGCTGACCTGCAGCTCGCGGCGCTTGTGCTCGAAGGCGGCGCGGCGCTGCAGGGTCTTGCCGCGCTCCTCGTCCTCCTTCTCCCAGCGCAGCGTGCCCATCAGGACTTCGCCGCCGGCGGTATAGACGTCCGCGAGCACCGGCCCGCGGGCGCCCAGAATCAGCTCGCGCACCTGGTTCGAGTGCGCGGAGCCGCGCGACTTGATGATGGTGAGCGCGCGATTGCGCTCGCCGCTGCGGATCAGGTAGGACAGGTGGATCCACGTATCCGCGATCGTCGAGACCTGCAGGTCGGTCGCCTCGGTCGCCGGATCGTCGCCTTCGTTGATGGCGGTGATGAACACGGTGATGCCCGCGTCCTTCACCAGGTAGATGAGCCGGCTGGCGACGGCGCGCGCCGCCACGAGCCCGCCGGCTTTGGCAATCGCCGACAGCGGGTCGATCACCATGCAGCGCGGGCGCACACTGCCGATCAGCGCCTTGACTTTCGCCAGGTGGTCCTCGGCGCCGGTGGACTCGGTGCGCGCCGAGTACATCGACAGCAGCCCCGACTTGAGGTGGGGCTTGAACTGGATGCCGACCGACGCCAGGTTGCGCACGATCGGCTCCGCGCCTTCGTCGAAGCTCACGAACAGCGTGCGCTCGCCTCTCTCGCAGGCGGCCTCGGCGAACTTGCCCGCGAGCGTGGTCTTGGAGGTGCCCGGCAGGCCGGTGACCAGGGTGCTGCTGCCGCGCAGCAGGCCGCCGCCGAGCATCGTGTCGAGGCGCTCGAAGCCGGCCGAGACGCGCTCTCTGGAGGCCGCGTGGTGGATTTCCGCCGGCTCGGGCGGCGCCACTTCCATTCCCGAGGCGCCGAAGCTCACGGGGAACTCGCCCGCCCGGAAGTCCGAGCCGCGGTACTTCATGATCTGCAACCGGTGCAGCGAAACCCCGTGCTCCAGGCGCCGCGCGAGCGGCACCACGCAATCGACCATGAACTCCATGAAATCGTAGTCGCCGGCGTGCGCCGGCCCGTCGCCGGCCTTCGCGGTGATGAGGGCGGTCAGCTCGTTTTCCGCCAGCCAGTCGCGGATGCGGTAGATCTCGCGCATTTCCGCGGCCGGGTCGCGCAGCAGCGTCAGCAGGACGTCGATGCCGTCGAACACGATCCAGCCGGCGCCGAGCTCGTCCTTTTTCGCCTTGAGCATGGCCAGCATGCCGCTCAAGTCGAACGCGCCGGCGTGCACCACCTCCGGCGCGAGGCGCGCGTCCATGAAGTACAGCTTGCGCCGCATCAGGGCGGGCAGATTCCAATCGAAGGTGGCGGCGTTGGCGAGGATCTGGCGGGTGCTTTCCTCGAAGGCGACGAACAGGCCGGCTTCGCGGCGCTTGCGCGCGGCGTTCACGAGGCATTGCAGCGCGAACACGGTCTTGCCCGCCCCCGGGCCGCCCTTGAGCAAGGTGGTACGCTTGCGTGGCAGCCCGCCCCCGCTTACCGCGTCGAAGCCTTCGATTCCGGTGGCAGCCTTGGGCAGGGACTGGAGCTTCACACCGCTATTGAATATCAATGGCTTGTCCGCATATGTTCGTTGCCGAACAGACGAATGCGCCGATTGTGGGGTCCCGGGTTAGGGAACATACTCGCGCCCCCTGAAACGCAGGCGGGCGCGGATGCGCAATTGCCCTCGCAAGACGCTGCAGATTCTCGCCACGGCCCTGTGCCTGGCCGCTTCGGGCGTCGTGGCGGCGCAGGGCGCAGGCGGCGATTCCGAGGCGGGTGCCCGGCGCGAGCTCGGCGAGCCGGACCAATGACTCAATCTCAACGTCCACGCCTACGGCTTTTCGTACCACACCGACCGCCAAGGCGTGCGCCGCAGCGGCCTGGACAACCAGCTCAACCTCGGGCTGGGCCTGAATAAAACGCTGCACGAGGACGAGCGCGGCATCGCCTTCGCCGAGGCGGGGTTCTACCGGGATTCGGGGAGCCACGTGGCGAAGCTCGCGGGCGTGGGCTACCAATACAAGTATGGCAGCTGGCGGCTGGGCGGCGCCCTGGTGGGTATCCAGAGCCCGACCTACAACGAGGGCAGGTTCTTCATCGCGCCGCTGCCGATCCTCACCTACGACTTTGGCCCGGTGCAGCTCAACGCCATCTACGTGCCCAACTACGGCGAGTACAACAAGTTCGCGGTCTTCGGCTTCTACTTCTCGATGCCGCTGGGAAAGTAGTGCGCTAGTCGGGCCAGCGCGGGCTCGTGAGTTCGATGCGCCAGGCCGGTCCCGCCGGGTGCAGCGGGCCTTCGAACCGCACGAAGGCCGGCAGCTCGTCGGTGACGATCCAGGCGTGGGAGTCGGGCGGCATCCTGCCCAGCAGCGTGGCGAGGAACGTCAGCCACGCGCCCGGTCTGGGGCTGAACACGTAATGCGTGGCACTCTTGGCCAGCTCGCCCACCAGCACCTTGTGCTCGCCTGCCTGCGTCACTTCCAGCTTGACGAGCTTCGCGGCGGGCATGAAGGCGACGATGTGAACGGTCTCGTGCGCCCCCTTGGGAAGGTTTTTCGCGATGTTGATGACCATGCCGTTGTACGTGTCGGGCGGCAGGGGGAGCGTGCCCTCGGTCACGGCCTCCGCCCCGCTCAGGTGGTCCGTGGTCGTCACGCGATACTTCCCGGAGGCGCGCTCCAGGGAGATCTCGGTGTCTTCGCCGAATACGGGACCTTTTTGCAGCAGGCGATAGCTCTGCATCACGAACACACCCTCCTGGGTGAACACCACCTTCTCGTCCAGGAGCGAGCCGTCCTTGAAGCGGAACACCATGCGGCTCTCCACCTGCGCGGCGCGCACCGACTGCAGCAGATCGCCCGAGGCGATCAACTCACCCTCGAGCGTGCGCAGCACGAGGAAACCGTGGGTCAGGCCTTCCGGGAAGCGCACCGGGACCGGCGCCGCCGCCGCAAACTGCGGCCAGAGCAGGCCGGTCACCAGAGCGATGAGGACCGTTCTAAGCAATGGGGATGCCTTGCCGGTGGCGCACGTCCGACAGCAGCCGGGCGAATTCCTTCCTCACCACGTCGTAGCACTCGCAGCTGCGCGACTCCAGGCCGGCGCGCTCGAGCACGGTGATATGGCCGCGGCGGTAGCGGATGACGCCGGCCGCCTGCAACCTGCCGGCGGCCTCCGTGACCCCTTCGCGGCGCACGCCGAGCATGCTGGCGACCAGCTCCTGCGTCATGACGATCTGGCCCGAGGGGATGCGATCGAGGGTCACCAGCAGCCACCGGCACAGCTGCTGCTCCACCGAATGGTGCCGGTTGCACA
>Ga0302046_10006544_pt1 | contig 10148 bp, 10 predicted proteins | sample RVTome_11_FD_200261 | JGI IMG/M metagenome (GOLD analysis project Ga0302046, IMG submission 200261) | Soil microbial communities from uranium-contaminated site in the Upper Colorado River Basin, Wyoming, United States - RVT147D111 (version 2) ... | reverse complement strand
TGCCCTAGCTTAGTGGGGCATGGTGCCGTGCCAAGAAACGAGCATAGTAAGGCGCGGACCCCAGGGCCGACCGAGGCGTACATACGGTGGTACGTCGCAGGGAGCGCCCTGGGGGCCAGCAACGCCGCTAGGCGAAGTTAGTTGGAACGGCACTAGGGATACGGCGTGCCGTGTCCGTACCACAAGGACGGGATGGTTTCCCCATTCGCTCCGCTCAGGGCTTCGGCTTTTTCAGTCGCTCACAATGACACGGAGGAGGGTGATCGAGATGCAACAGCAATCGGTTCAACACCCTGACAGGCGATGGGTGCTTACGGTCCTCGGAGGAGGCTTGGTCGCTTTCCTGCTCGAAGCGATCGTTGGTGGGGGCCCGGCTGCACACGGGGCGGAGCGTGGTGGTCGAGCCCTTCCGGCGATCCCGAGGCGCCTGCGTCCCACAACGCTTTCGCCGGCGCTGTTCGAAGGGAAGACGGCACGGGCCTATCAGGTTGCTAAGGAAGTGCCGGAACTGATCGAACAGATGTCGTGCTACTGCGGGTGCAACAAGTCACATAGCCATCAGAACAACCTCGACTGCTATGTGGACCGGCACGCGTTCGGGTGAGACATCTGCCAGGACATTACGCTGGATGCGTATGCCATGTACAAGCAGGGGAAGAAGGTCCCCGAGATCAAGGCGGTGATCGACGCGAAGTACGCTAGATTCAGGCCATGGTAGTAGATCCCCTCACCTTTATCCTCCACCTCATTGCGGGAGAGGGTTGGGGTGAGGTTTGGTGATGCCTGTCGAGGGAGGGAGGCGATGGCGAAAGATCCGGTCTGCGGGATGATGGTGGATGAGAAGCGGGCGGCGGCCACCGCCGTCTATCAGGGCACGACCTACTATTTCTGCGCTCAGATGTGCAAGCGGGCCTTCGAACAGACGCCTGAGAAGTACACTGCGAAGAGTTAAAAGCCTAATCCCCTCTACCTTCGCCCCCCCCTTGATGGAGAGGAATGGGATGAGCACCGGGCGTGGGCGTTGACAAGGTAACAGTTGTAGACTAGAGTGAGTGGAGTGGACCGTGAGTCCACTTTTCTTTTTGGGTTGTAGGCTGATCGCGAGGAGTGATTCATATGCCCGTGGCTTTCCCATTGCAGGCTCGACGCGCGTTTGCTACCGCGGTCTTGGCCGTCGAGTTGATCGGGGTCGGGGCGGTCGCCCAGGCGCAAAAATCCCAGCCGGAGGTTCAGGGGCTGAGCCCGGAGGAGCAGATCGTGATCGCCGTCTATAAGCGGGCCAGCCCGGGCGTCGTCCATATCACCAGCACCGCACTCGCCTATGATTTTTTCTTTAATCCGGTGCCCCAGAAGGGGACCGGGTCGGGCTTCGTCCTTGATGACCGGGGATACATCTTGACCAACAACCATGTGGTCGAGGAGGCCGATCGCCTGGAGGTGACATTGACCGACAAGAGCAAGGTTCGTGCAACGTTAGTCGGCCGTGATCCCAGCAACGACCTGGCGGTGATCAAGATCGACGTTCCGAAGGAGAAGCTTTTTCCGCTGAAGCTGGGAAATAGCGATACCCTGCAGGTCGGGCAGATGGCGATCGCCATCGGGAATCCGTTCGGACTGGATCGGACCGTCACGCGCGGCGTGGTGAGCTCGGTGGGCCGGATGTTGCGCTCCGATAGCGGACGCCAGATTCGAGGAATTATCCAGACCGATGCGCCGATCAATCCCGGCAACTCAGGCGGGCCGCTCTTGAACTCACGCGGTGAGGTCATCGGAATCAACAGCGCGATCTACACGCCGAGCGGCGGGTCGGTCGGGATCGGCTTCGCCATCCCGGTGAACACCGCGAAGCGGCTCCTTCCCGAGTTAATCGCCAAGGGGCGGGTGAGCCATCCGTGGCTTGGCATCTCCGGTTTGGATATCACCCCCGAGGTGGCCAAGGCCCTGAAGCTCGCGGTGCAGGGGGGGGTTATGGTCATTCAGGTCTCGCCGAAAGGTCCGGCCGGCCGCGCGGGCATCAAGGGGAGCACGAAGCGAACACGCTTCGGGAACACGCTCGTCAGTGTAGGGGGGGACATCATCATCAAGGTCAATGGGCGCAAGATCCAATCGGTGGACGAGATGACCGCTTTCCTGGACGCTGAGCATAAGGTAGGGGACAAGGTGACCATGGAGCTGCTTCGTGATGGCCGGCCGCTGACAGTTCCCGTTCGGCTGGGAGAGCTTCCCGAGGCATGACCGGGACGAGGGCGATCCGGAAACGCTCGATCCTGAGGCTCCTGCTTCCCCTCGCGCTGCTGCACTACGCGGTTGAGCCTCCCGTGGCTTCAGCCCTTCAGAAAGGGGAGGTGGTGATCGACGGCCGCGTCATCGTCAACGTGGAGGTCGCGCGAAGCCACCAGGCCCAGGCCAGAGGGCTGGGAGGCCGGTCGTCGCTCAAAAAGGGAACAGGGATGGTGTTTCCCTATGACGGGCCGGGGCTGCGAGGCATCTGGATGAAGGGGATGCTGATTCCCATCGACATTCTCTGGATCCGGGAGGGCAGGGTCGTGGCCATCGAAGCGAATGTCCCGCCGCCATCCTCGAATGGGGTGCCGACCGTTTTCAGCCACGTGGCTGATCTCGTGTTGGAGGTGCCGGCCGGTTACGCCAAAGAGATGGGGATTCGAGTGGGCCAGTCAGTCAGGGTGACGCACAAATAGAAGGACAAGCCAATGAGTTGTTGGGCGACTGGTATATTCAGAATGGTGACAGTGGCGAAGAGAGAGAAGGGGCGACATCTGGTGAGGTGGGCGATCCCAGCGGCTATCGTGCTGCTCCTCTTGCCCGCGACCATGGGCTTCGCGGGGCCCCAGGTCACGACGAGGGTCAAGGAATCCGTCCTCGAGAACGGACTGAGGGTCTTGCTGCTCGAAGAGCACAAGGCGCCTGTGGTGACGGTGCATGTCTGGTATCGGGTCGGCGCCCGCAACGAGCAACCCGGAGCCACCGGACTGTCCCACTTCCTGGAGCACATGATGTTCAAAGGGACGTCGAAGCTGGGTCCAGGCCAGTTTTCGAAGACAGTCCAGAAGAACGGTGGCCGCGATAATGCCTTCACCAGCGATGATTACACCGGTTACTTTGAGACCTTTGCCTCGGATCGAGTCGAACTGGCGCTGGAGCTCGAAGCCGATCGGATGCGAGGCTTGCTGCTCGATCCGAAAGAGGTGGAGTCCGAGAAGAAGGTGGTGATGGAGGAGCGCCGGCTACGGACCGACGACGACCCCGTCTCTGCCTTGCAGGAGGCGATGGGAGCAGCGGCCTTTCAGGTACATCCTTACCGCCAGCCGGTCATCGGCTGGATGTCGGACCTGCAAGGCCTGATGCGGGAGGATTTGGTCCGGCACTACAATACCTATTATGTCCCGAATAACGCCGTGCTGATCGTCGTGGGCGATTTCAACAGCGGCGAGTTGCTCCCGAAGATCCGACATTACTTCGGTGGAATCCCGCGGGGTCAAGAGCCTCCAAGGGTCCGGGCGATGGAGCCGGCGCAGCGTGGAGAGCGGCGGCTTGTCCTGAGGAAGGAAGCCGAGCTTCCCTTTGTGTATATGGGCTATCACGTCCCGGACCTGAAACATCCGGATAACTTTGCGCTCGAGGTGTTGGCGTACATCTTGTCCGGCGGCAAGAGCGCCAGAATCTATAAGAGTTTGGTTTACGAGAAGCAACTTGCCCTGTTCGCCGGCGGTGGGTATGACCGGGAAAGCATCGATCCCAACCTCTTCTACTTCTACGCCAGCGTCATGCCGGGGAAGACAGCGGGGGAGGTTGAACAGGCGCTCACAGCGGAGATCGAGCGGCTGAAGAGCGAGACTGTCCCGGACCGGGAACTGGAGAAGGCGAAGAATCAGATCGAGGCCGGTTTCCTTTTGGGGCAGGATTCCATCTTCAATCTGGCCAGGCAACTGGCCGAGTATGAGATCGTTGCCGGTTGGCGCGTATGGGAGGCCTACGTCCCGGGCGTCCGCGCCGTCAAGGCGGATGATCTGCGGCGGGTCGCCAAGGACTACCTGAGTCCTGACGGCCGAACCGTTGGAGTGCTGATACCGACGAAGACCGAGAGGTAGTGGCAAGGCGACGTTGTGAAGGCTGAGCGCCATCGGGCGTCACTTGGGATTGCCGCGGTCGCTTCGCTCCCTCGCAATGACAGTGAAAGGGGGAAGACGGGCGGTATGAAACGGCGAGCTTGTCGGATCACGTACTTGAGCGTCCTCTTGGTCCTGTTGCCGGCATTCGTGGCGGCGGCGCCTCTGGCCGAGCGGCACGCCCTGGAGAACGGCCTGATCCTGCTTGTGGCGAGCAGGCGAGCGCTGCCCATCGTCACCGTCAAGGTGACGGTGCAGGCGGGTTCCCTCTGGGAGCCCGAGGGGCGGGCCGGTCTGGCCTATCTGACCGCCTCGCTGCTGACCAGAGGGACAACGAGCCGCACGGCGGCCCAGATCGACGAAGCCGTCGACTTCATCGGCGCCTCACTCTCGTCAGGGGCCGATCGAGACTCCAGCGAGCTGGACCTGACCGTGCTGAAGAAAGATCTGCCGATCGGACTGGAGTTGCTCACGGATGTTTTGCTTCACCCCGCCTTCCAGGAGGGGGAGATCGCCAGGAAGGTGAGGGAGATCAAGGCAGCCCTGCGTAAGCGGCAGGAAGATCCGGGTGAGGTCGCCCTGGAAGCATTTAATGAGTTAGTGTTCGGTAGACATCCGTACGGTCGGCCGCTTGAGGGGACCGACGCGTCCCTCTCCGCGATCACCCAGAATGACATTGTGAGGTTCTATCGCGATCACTACACCCCGGAGCGGACGATTATCACCGTCGTCGGCGACGTCGAACCGAAGGAGATCACAGCCCAGCTTCGCGCGCTCCTCAAACCCTGGCCTAAAGGGACGGTGACAGTGGAGAGGGCCAGGGAGCCGAACCCACTTCAGGATAAGGCCCTCGTCAAAAAGATCGATCGCAGCGTGACCCAGGCCAGCATCATCCTTGGACACCAGGGGATTCGACGGGACAATCCGGATTTCTATGCCGTGACGGTCATGAACTATATCCTGGGCGGTGGCGGGTTCTCCTCTCGGCTGGTGGAGCGGATCCGTGAGCAGAAGGGGTGGGCCTACGATGTGCATTCGTATTTCTACCCCGGCCTCGAGCGGGGGGCGTTTCAGGTGGGGCTGCAGACGAAAAACGAGAACGCAGGTCCAGCGGTAGGGGAGGTGCTCCGCGAACTGCGACGGATTCGGGATCAGGGGGTGACCGACCAGGAGCTCGCCGATGCCAAGGCGTATCTGACCGGCAGCTTCCCCCTTCGGCTCGACACCAATAGCAAGCTGGCGGGGCTGATCTCCACGGTCGAGTATTACAGGTTGGGTCTGGATTACGCCGATCGTTACCGGACGCTGATCGAAGCCATCACCAAGGAGGAGATCCTTCGAGTGGCGCGCGCCTATCTTACGCCTGATCGGTACGTCCTGGTTGTCGTGGCCGACCAAACAAAGGCTGCGCTGCCACAGGAGTAGTCAACGGTTCATAGTTCATAGTTCAGAGACCAGAGTTCAGGGTTCAGAGTTCATGGCGAAGGGAAAAATCTTAGAGCTTGGTCTTTACTATGAACCATGAACCAAGGAGGGCTTGAGCGTGCAGGGGACTGGCGAATCACTGACCATCTGGGTTGCCATGGGGGCCGGGGTTCTCTCTTTCCTTTCGCCTTGTGTGCTCCCGATTTTTCCCTCCTACCTCTCCTTTGTGACCGGTGTCTCCTTCGGCGAACTGTCGGGGTCGGTGGCTAATGCCAAGACGCGCCGGGCGATCATCCTGAACTCCCTTTGTTTCATCCTCGGCTTCTCGTTGGTATTCATGTCGCTCGGCGCCTCCTTCAGCCTGCTGGGGCGACTCCTGTTCGACTATCAGCAGATCCTCAGAAAGGCGGGTGGCGTCCTGGTTATCCTGTTCGGCCTGTACATTGCCGGGCTCCTCAGGCTTCCTTTCCTGATGCGGAACATCCGGGTCGAATTGAAGGATCGCCCTGCCGGGTACCTCGGCGCCTTCATTGTGGGGGTCACCTTCGCCGCCGGTTGGACCCCCTGCGTCGGGCCGATCTTGGGTTCCATCCTGCTATACGCCGGCACGGCCAAGACGGCCGGCACCGGAGTCCTGATGCTCGGAGCCTATTCGCTCGGGCTCGCCATCCCATTTTTCCTGAGCGCCCTGGCCCTCAATCGCTTCCTCGACATCTTCGACCGGTTCAAAGGCCTGATGCCGGCAGTCAGTATGGCCGGCGGGCTCTTCCTGATTGTCGTCGGCACTCTCTTGCTGACCAATTACTTCACGATCCTCTCCGCCTACGCGCTTCGCCTGACGCCCCAGTGGCTCTGGCAGAGGCTGTGAGGCCGGCTCCCGCTTCGTCGAACCAGCCTCTCCTTCCCGCTCTCGTCCGCCTTGCCCTGCCGATCGCCGGCAGCAACCTGCTCCAGCGCGGTGTCGGGATCGTCGATACCTTGATGGTTGGCCGGCTAGGCGCCGCCGAGCTGGCCGCCGTCGGCCTCTCTCAACTCCTGATCTTCTTCCTGATGGCTCTTGTCTATGGCCTCGGGATCGGGTGCACCGTGGCGGTGGCCTACCACACTGGCGCCGGCGATCAGGACGAGCGCGCCCGCGCAATCCGGGCGTCCCTGCTGCTGGGCCTTGCCGCCTCCGCGGGCCTCACCATATTGGGGCTTGTTGTTTCGGAGCCGACGGCCCGGTTTCTCGGGGCGTCGGGGCCCGTCCTTACCCTGGCCGTGGAATACCTGGTCATTACCTGGACCTTCTTCATCTTCAAGGTGATGCTGCACATGGTGGCGAGCATCTTCTACGGCGTTGGAGACAGCCGCACGCCGCTTGCCGTCATTGTCTTTGTAAATCTGATCCATGTCGGGATCGCCTTCCCGCTGGTTTTTGGCTGGGCCGGCGCGCCCAGGATGGGTGTCCCGGGTGCCGCAGTCGCTTCCGTCGTCTCCGAGGCGTTCGGCGCCGTCTCGCTCCTAGTGATAGCTTTCCGTCGCGGGTGGCTGTCGTGGAGGGGGCGGTGGGGCGATCCCCTTGAGGTCCGGCGTATCGTTTCAATCGGGTCGCCGGCGATGGGCGAGCGCCTCATCACACACGGGATGCAGCTCGTGTACGCCAAGCTCGTCATCGCCTTCGGGGTTGCCGCCTATGCCGCACATCAGGTGGGGCTGAACATCGAGGCGCTCTCCTTTCTGCCGGCCCTCGGGTTCGCCCAGGCCGCTACCACGCTTGTGGGACAGCACCTGGGCGCGGGTCAGGGCCTGGCCGCACGGCGCAGCGGAATCCATGCTGCATGGCTTGCCGTCACAGTGATGTCGGTCTTTGGCGTCAGCTACGTGCTCTTTCCCTCTCAATGGGTGGCGCTCTTCACGTCCGACCGGGAGGTAGCGGCGTATGGCCGTACCTTGATGTGGATCATGGCGCTTCTGCAGCCGCCATTGGCGCTCGCGCTGGCCATCAAGGGCGCCCTCCGGGGGGCGGGCGAGACAAGAGTAGTGCTGTATGCCGCCATCCTCGGGGGATGGGTGGTCAGGCTCCCGCTGGCCTATCTCTTCGGCATACAGCTCGACTTGGGGTTGGCGGCGGTCTGGCTGACGATGTGGCTCGACTGGTGGGTGCGGGGTGCGGTCGTGCTGCTGCGCTTCCGCCGAATGCGCTGGACCGAGATCAGGCTGTAGTCTGCTCCTTCTGCTTCCGACGCTCGCGCTGCTTCATGACGGTGGTGCTGTAGCCGGGAAAGACTTTCATGCCGGGATTGATGTAGTGCGCCGAGTTGTTGACCGCGGTCGCCGCCTCGCCGAAGCCGGTGGCGATCAGCTTCACTTTCCCGGGAAAGGCGGTCACGTCGCCGGCGGCGTAGACTCCAGCGATATTGGTCTCCATCTTGGTGTTGACCCTGATGGCATCATTCCCCTCCAGCTCCAGTCCCCAGTCGGCCATCGGACCCAAGTCAGAGGAGAAGCCGAGACAGGCCAGGACGGCATCCACGCGGAGGACCTCCTCTGCTTTCGTCTTCGTGTTGACGATCACCACCTCGCGGACGTGCGCCTCCCCCCTGAGCCCTTTCGCCCTGCAGGAGAGCTTGACTCTGACGGTCGAGTTGAGGAGTCGCCGCACATTCTCTGCATGGGCACGGAATTGCTCTCGCCGGTGAATGAGCGTGATGCCGCGGGCGAGCTGCTCCAGGTGGAGCGCCCAGTCCACAGCCGAGTCACCGCCGCCGATGATCACTACCTCCTTTCCCCGAAACTCATCGGTTCGCATCACCGTGTAATAGAGGCCCTTCCCCTCGAACGATTCTGATCCTCTCAAGCGCCTGGGGGTGTACATTCCCAGCCCGGTGGTGATAACCAGCACCCTGCTCCAATGCTCTGCCCGGTCGGTGAGGACCCGGAGGTGCTTCCCCCCTGACGGCTCCAGCTTCTGGACGCTCTCGCCAAGACAGACTGTCGGCGCAAATGGCCTGGCCTGCTCCACCAGGTTCCTGACGAGATCCTTGGCCAGGATCCTCGGGAAGCCGGCCACGTCATAGATATATTTCTCCGGGTACGCGGCCGTGAGCTGTCCGCCGAGCTCCGGGAGGCTATCGACGATTTTGGCCTTGAGGCTGCGGAACCCCGCGTAGTAGGCCGCGAAGAGGCCGGTTGGTCCACCGCCGATGATCGTAACGTCATGCAGGTCGCTCGACTCCGGCATTGGCTTCTGCGCTCCTTCAGCCGAGGGCACAATCGGTCCTTTTCACGATGCAAAGATGATATCAAATGGAGCGGTGGTCCACAATCGAAGGGGCGAACCGACTTTACTGATCCACGACTGCCCACGTCCCAAGACCCTTGGCGATCATCCTGCCTGTCTGGTCTACAACCTCTGCCTCCCCGACGATAAGGCGCCTGCCTTCTCGGAGCAGCCGGCCTCTGGCGATCGCGGTGCCTGCTGTGATCGGGGCGAGGAAATTCACCTTCAGCTCTGCTGTCACGGCTCGCCTGCCTCGCCCTAGGGCAAAGGCGACCGCGGCTCCGATCGCGTGATCCACCAGACTGCAGATCACGCCGCCATGGGCAACGCCAAGGCTGTTGAGGGCCCGCTCCGTGATTTCAAGTCGAACCTCAGCCCCGCCGTCGGTCCGCCTCGTTTCCAGTCCTAGATAGTCTCCAAAGCTCACCTGTCCCTCCTTCTTTGAACTTGGAACTTGGAACCCGGAACTCGGAACCTATTTCTCCACATACCCATGATCGGTGAACCAGCGCACCGCCGTTTCCAGCGCCTGCTCGATCGGCGATTGTGGCACGCCCAACTCCCGGACCGCCTTAGAGGCGTTGAAGAACATGCGCCGCTTGGCCATCTTCACCCCTTCCAGAGGGATTCTTGGCGGCCTCCTGGTGATGCGGTCAGAGAGCCATTGATTCGCATAGGCCAGCGGCAGGATGACATGATAGGGCAATCGGACCATAGGCGGCGGGATCTTCGTGATCTGTCCCAGGAGGGCGAAGATCTCCCCGAGGGTCAGGTTCCTGTGGCCGAGGATGTAGCGCTCTCCGACGCGACCACGGTCCGCCGCCAGCAGGAGGCCTCGGGCCACATCATCCACGTCGATCAGGTTCAAGCCGGTGTCGATATAGGCCGGCATCCGACGGTTTAGGAAATCGACGATGATCCGCCCGGTGGGCGTCGGCTTGATGTCCCGTGGCCCAACCGGCGTGCTCGGGTTGACGATCACAACCGGCAGTCCACGGACTGCAGCCTGGCGGGCGACTTCTTCTCCGAGGAACTTCGACCGCTTGTAGTGGCCCACCATCTGGTCGAGGCTCACCGGCGTCTCCTCGTCGGCTGGTCCGCCGTCGTCCCGGTAACCCAAGGCGCCGACAGTGCTGGTGTAGACGACCCGCTCCATCCCTTCTTCCAGGGCTGTCTCGAGAAGGTTTCTCGTCCCGTCAACATTCACCCGGTAGAAGACGCCTGGGTCAAGCTCCCAGAGCGAGTAGTGCGCCGCGACATGATAGAGGCGTCGGCATCCCTTGAGGGCCTGTCGCAGCGAACCCTTATCCTGAAGGTCGCCGTAGGTGAGTTCA
>Ga0302046_10006543_pt1 | contig 10149 bp, 9 predicted proteins | sample RVTome_11_FD_200261 | JGI IMG/M metagenome (GOLD analysis project Ga0302046, IMG submission 200261) | Soil microbial communities from uranium-contaminated site in the Upper Colorado River Basin, Wyoming, United States - RVT147D111 (version 2) ... | reverse complement strand
GTCACCGTGACGCCGGCGTCCCCGCCCGCGGCCCCCCCCACACCCTCCAGCCCACCGCTGGTCATCCGACCCGCGGCCGTCTGGCCCTCCCTGCAGCTGGCGGAGATCTGGGAGCACTGGGACCTCCTCCGTACCCTCGCCTCGCGCGATGTCAAGCTTCGCTATCGGCAGACCGCGCTGGGCGTCTCGTGGGTCGTCATCCAACCGCTGCTGGCCGCGGCGGTGCTGGGGTTCGTCTTCGGCCGGGTTGCCAAAGTGTCGGCCAGCGGCACGGGCCACTTCCTGTTCGCTTTCGTCGGCTTCCTGGCATGGTCAGCTTTCACTGCGGCCGCCACGCGCAGCGCGCCGTCGCTGCTCCAGAACGCCACCCTCGTCTCGAGGGTCTATTTCCCCAGGCTCCTCCTGCCGGTGGCTGCCTCGCTGTCGTCGCTCCTCGATGCTGCGATCGGGCTCGTCGTGGCCGTAGTGATCGCGCTCTGGACGATGGGCGGTGTGCCCCTCACGGTGGCCGCCGCGCCGGTGTTCATCATGCTGGCAGGCCTCCTGGGAGCCGGGCTGGGGATCGCCGGCGCAGCGCTCGCCGTGAGCTATCGGGACGTCCAACACGTCCTTCCGGTCTTCGTCCAGCTCACGTTGTTCGCGAGCCCGGTCGCCTACCCGGTGTCCGCGGTGCCGGCCGAGTTCCGCTCCCTCTACCTGCTGAACCCCCTCGCTGGCCTGATCGATGGCCTGCGTTGGTCCCTGCTGGGGGGCGTCCCCGGGGCCTGGTCCGGCGTGCTGTACGCGGCTGTGACCGCCGTCGCCTGCTTTGCCGCGGGTGTCTACTGCTTCCGACTGCTCGACAGAGGCTTCGCGGATGTCATCTGACGCTCTGGCCCTCGCGGTGCGCGGGGTCTCCAAGCGCTACCGCCTGAAGGGCGGGGGAGCGACCACACTCGGAGAGGCCGCTTCGCAGTGGCTCCGGGCACCGCTCCGTCGCCGACGGGGCCGCGATCTCGAAGCCCTTGCGGACGTCTCCTTCGAGCTGCGCCGTGGCGAAGCCCTCGGGATCGTCGGCCGGAACGGGGCCGGCAAGAGCACCCTGCTGAAAATCATCAGCCGCGTGACCCCCCCCACGAGTGGAGAGGTCCACCTGTGGGGGCGCGTCGGAAGCCTGCTCGAGGTGGAGACCGGCTTCCATCCCGAGCTGACCGGCCGCGAGAACGTGTACCTGAAAGGCGCAGTTCTCGGGATGCGCCGCCGCGAGATCGCGGCCGTGTTCGATCAGATCGTGGCCTTCTCCGGTGTCGAGGAGTTCCTGGAGACGCCGGTCAAGAGATACAGCAGCGGCATGCGCGTGCGGCTGGGCTTCGCCGTCGCGGCCCATCTGCGAACCGAGATCCTCTTGATCGACGAGGTCCTGGCCGTCGGCGACCTGGAGTTCCAGCAGCGCTGCCTGGGCCGCATGGACGAGCTTTCGAGGGGCGAGGGCCGCACAGTCATCTTCGTGAGCCACCAGATGCGCCTGATCGAGGCGGCCTGTACCCGAGCCGTGCACCTTGACGGCGGCCGGATCGTGCGCGACGGGCCCGTCGACCAGGTGGTGCGCCACTACGAAAACCAGTCGGCCGGCCGGGAGAGCTTCCGCGTTCGGAGCGACGAGCTGGAATGGTGCGGGATCCGCAACCGGTCCCAACTCGGACGCCTGCGAGCCGACCAGGATCTCGACCTGCTACTGGGTTTCTCCACGGGCGCGCGAGGCATGACCAGCCTCCATGTCGACCTCGCCGTCAAGAACGAACGGAACGAGATCGTCGTGCACATTCGCTCGCCGTTCGTGACGCCCGCTCTCGACCTGGAGCCTCATTCGAGCGTGGACATCCGGGTCCGGATCGAGTCTCCGCACCTCGTTCCCGGGCACTATTTCCTCGATGTCTACGCCTTTGCTCCGGGCGACCGGGTCGTCCTGTGGGTCGAGAACGTCGATGCGCTCATCGTTGGCGCCGGCGCGTACTTCGGGAGGACGGAGATGCTGCCGGCCGTGCGGGCTCCCGTGATCCCCCCCTACTCGATCACGATCGAGCGAAGCGAGGCCCGATCGCCGTAGTGCCTCAGGTCTCCTGCTCGATGACCTGCAGCAGGGGGTGGAGGGCTCGATCCCGGTCGAAGGCCGCTCGAGCTTGTCGGGCCCGCACTTCGCGCGCCTCCGTTGACTCCGCCGCACTGGCCGCCAGTCCACCGAGCACGAGCGACCGCAACTCGCCGGGCTCGCCGGGCTCACCGTAGGTGCCGCCGAAGCGGGTCAGCCAATCACGGACGGTCGGGCCCCCCGAGCCGATTACGTGAGCTCCGCAGCAGAGGGCTTCCATCAGGCTCGCGGGTGCGCCGTCGCTCTCGGGTACCGAGATCACCACCTGGGCCCTGGAGTACTCCTCGAGCATTCGCCCGCGCGTGAAGTGATGCGCCTCGACGAGACGGGTGCCGGCGAGGGTCGAGGACACCGCGCGGATCCAGTGCGTCCGGTAGAGCGGTGCGGCCCCCCGAGGGCTGAAGAGCCGTCCCGGCTCCGGCGGCGGCGGAGCCCCGTTGGCGAGCTCGCCGAGGTCGACCCCCACGGGAGCCACCCAATCAGGGGCCCGCCCGGCCTCCGCAAGCTCCGCGCCGAGATGGTTCGACACCGCCCACACCGCGTCGAACGCCCGGAGCGCGTCCCGGAAGAGGCGCTCCGGGCGCCCATGACGGCGTCGCCGGAGCACGTCGGATCCGACGGCCACCCCCAGCGTGCGCCATCGCGCGGCGAGAGCCAGCAGCAACACATCTCCCGCGAGATAGGGCAGAACCAGAAGCCCCCTACCCTCGGCGAGTCGCCGCGAGTAGCTGTTAACCCGCTGCCGCCGAGTGAGGCAAGGGAGCCAGAGTCCCGGAGCGGGGAGAACCTTCACGTTGAGTGCTGAGACACCCTGGTGGCCAAGCCAACTGAGCACATCGGCGTCGAAGGCGGGCGCAGCACCAGAGACCCACCGAGCGAAGTTCACGGCCCCGGGGAGGCGACTGCCCACAGTAGGTGCTCACCCCGACCCGCGCACGCGCCCGCCGATGGTTCAGGGTCTTGCTTCGGGATCTGGGCGGCCGTCACCGCATGCGACCGGCAACTATGCCCCTGCATCAAGCGGCTCCCAACCCTTGCGTCTTCCGAAGAACCATGATGAGTTCGGCCTTCATGATGTAGCGCTCAGCCTCGATCGCGTATCCCCGCGCCTGGAACAGCGCGGCCAGCTCGCCCCTGGTGTAGTGCGCGATGTGCTCATCTGCATAGGCGCCGGGTGCTAGTCTCGCGTAGAACGCCTCGATCAGCGGCCACTGCCAACTGCCGTAGTCGGGTGTGCCAAGGATGAGCCGTCCGCCCGGTGCGAGCACCCTGCAGAGCTCGTCGATCATGGAAGGGACCTTCGGAACGTGCTCGATCACCTGTGAGCAGAGCACACAGGGGAATGCGCCATCCATGAAGGGCAGCTGGAAACCCGACGCGCGAACGAGTCGCGCTTCAAAACGTCGGGCATAGCGCAGTTTGCGATGCAGGATGTCCACGGCAACGCTGCCTGCGGGCAGGAAACCAATCAGCCTGCTCGACCCGCAGCCGACATCGAGAGTCGGGCGCTCGCTGGACAGATACGCACTCAGGATCGAGACACGTGCCCGTTGCCAATACCTCTGAAGAGGGATCGAACTATCGAAGGCGCGATCGTCATAGTCCGCGGAGAGGATCGAGTTGCGGAAGAGCCACAGCCGAAAGAAGGTGCGAAGGTACGCTCGGCCGAATGGGATCACCCTTGCATGGGAAGAGCCTGACGCCCTTGGCTCATATCGAAAGGGGACCTCGCGCACTCGCCACCCCTCCGCATAGGCCTTGACGAGGATCTCTTGCAGGACGTCAAAGTCGCGAGCAGACAGCTGGAGTTGTCGCAACACGCCGACGTGGTAGAGCCGGAATCCGCTCGACATGTCCCGGAGAGGGAACCCAAGCCCTCGAGCGAACATGCGGTTCAGGACCTCGCTGAGTACCCGGCGGGCAGCCGGCATCCGCGCGGTGCCGCCACGAACGTATCGCGATGCGATCAGCACTTCGGCAGTGTGCCGTGCCTCCCAAAGGCTCGTGATGAACTCAGGGCGATGGGACAGGTCGGCGTCCAATGTGAGGACGAACCTCCCCGACAGCTTCGCAAATCCGCTCCGGAGGGCGCCGCCGTATCCAGGCCCGTCCTGGACGATGACGCTGGCAGAATTATCCTCAGCGATGCTGCGGGTTAGCGGGTCCTCTTCGGGCACTACCAGGAGAACTTCAGCTTTGACACCGATGTCGCCCAACACATGCCAAAGCTGCGGAAGGAGGACGGCGAGGTTGCGGCCCTCGCGGTGGGCGGGGAGAATCACAGAGAGGTCGATGCTCTTCATCTCGCGCGGATGCTATCGCAAGCCCCACGATCCTGTCCCGCGAGGGGCCGCGCACCTCAACTGGACTGGTCCAAAGCGAGGGTCGCCCTGGAGCATGAGTCATTGAACACGTCTCCGGAGGGACTTCGTGGGCAGCGCACTGACCTGGCTGGTGGTAGGGGTGGGCTCGATAGCGCCATCCGGCTCAGCAGCTAGCGGGAGCTGAATTGCTCCCAGAGGTCACTCACCCGTGCCGTCGAGCGCTCAGCAGGCCCGCGATTGCGCTGGCGGCCCTGACGCTCGCCATTGCCGCCGTGCCACGTACGGCCCTCCTGCTCGACGATCGAACCTGGAGCGATGAAGACGCCGTCCTGCTTCAGGGATGGGCCCTTTATGACGCCCCGGAATGGCCGTCACGGTTCCAACGATCGGGGGTCCTCCCGACCCCCACGATGAGCAGGGTTCTCAACACCGTCCGCAACGGGGCTTATCCCCCCGGTATGCCGCTCCTAGTTTCGTCTTTCCGCGGTTCATCGCATCCCGTTCGGCACATCCGATGGTTGCTGTTCGGTCTGGCGATGACCATGCTTGTCATCGCCTATAGGGTCGCTAGCGAAGCAGGCACTCGGTGGGTAGGCCTTTTGGCTATGGCCTACCTAGCCTCATCACCGCTCCTCACCCACCTGGGACAGCAGATCAAGTGGAGTGCCATCGCACCGCCCTTGGCACTCATCTCCGCGCACCTTCTCCTTCGCCTCGACCGCACCGCGACCTGGCAACAGAGGGCTGGCTACATCGTTTCGCTAGGCCTCCTTCTCCATGTGCACTACTTTTGCGTCTGGGTGATTCCAGGGCATGCGCTGTTCGTGCTCTCGCAGCGGCGCGAGGAGTGGCGACAACGGCTAGCTGACTTGACCGTTGGGTTCTTGACCGTCGTTCCCTGGTATGTCTGGGCCCTTCCGCGCCAGCTGGCGTTTGTGGAGAAGCACTTCCATGAAGTCGCCCGAAGACAGATAGATTCGTGGAACGCCCCGGTAGACGCTTGGTCAGCGGCGGCGGCCTGGGGCTACGACTTGGCTAGCGGTCTGGGCTTCCTCCCATCGCCTCTTCGGGCACGGTACCTGCTGCCGTTCGTGGTGGTCTGCCTTGCGATGGTCCTTTTGGCTCTGATCTCCGATCGACCCCGGCGTCGGGACGTGGCGGGGCTCGCTCTGTCCTGCTTCGCGGTCGCACTCGTGGCGCAAACGCTGTACGCGCTCAAGGAGGGGAACGTCGTGCCGCTCCAACCTACCTATTTGTCACCCTGGGTTCCGTTGGTCCTCATCGCCGCAATGCTGGGTGCCGACGAGGTACGCCGGGCGGGGGTTCGAATCTGTCTCGTCGCCGGCGTTCTCGGCTCAAGCGCGACTACCGTTGCCGTCACGCCGGTGGCGCCCGCCATCGCGGAGTCACGAGGGCCAACAAGCTACGCCACTGTTTGCGCATACCTGAACGCAGGCCATTCTCCTTCCCGCCTGGTCGTCCACCCGCGCGACATGCCCGCGAAACTCATGAACATCGCCTGTCCGATCGCAGGCGGACAACTCATCGGCCTGGAGAGAGCCCTCCAACTCCCTGCCAGGATTAATCGACTCACGGTGATCGGGTCCTGCACGCAAGCGCTGCATCCACCGCGCGGATGGCAGATTGCCGAAGCCGGCTGCGTGTCGAACCTCGCTCTCACCGAGCTGACGCGTCACACCGCGGCAGCGCGCGAGGAGCTGCGATCCAAGCCCTGAACGTTCGGCGGGCCGATTCCGGGCGATCTCGTAGGCCCCATAGTGGACTGCCTTGCCGCGACTGCAGCTTGGTGGAGACATGAACGTTTGGCAGCGTGGCCGTGGTCACGCACGACGGGCTGCACTCCCGCCTGCGCAGTCCTCCCCTCACGACTGCCTGTGCGGCCAGCCTGGCAGAAGCGGCCGCTACCAGCCCAGGGCACCCCCTCCCACGACCACCCCGAGGGCGCCGAGCAAGGTGAACGCGACGAAGTTGCGGCCGTCGGAGGAATCGCCCAGGAGCAGGATCCCCAAGACGAGCGGGCTCACGCCGAGGGCCGCAGCCGCGAACACCGGCCCCAGACTCAGTGGCCTGAGATCGATCACCACACACACGGCGCGGATCGTGAGGGCGGCCCCGAGTATGCCCCGAAGTTAGCGTCGCCACACCCGCACCCAGGATGCCCCAGGACTCCAGAGCGGCTGGCAACACGAGGGCGAGCGCCGCGAGCTCCAACGCCGCGAGCCGCGCCTGCTCGCGCGGTGCGCCCAACCCGAGCACGACCGGTGTGGCCACGCCCTGGAGCGCCCGCACCCAGGCGAAGCCGAGCAGCACTTGGAGCAGGGGCGTCACGTCTCTCCAGCGTTCGGTCAGTAGGAGCTCAACCAGATGCGGCGCCGCGACGATGCTAAGCGCCACCACGACAACTCCGGCGACAGCCGCGACACCGAGGCTCTTCGAGAAGGCCAGCCGCGCGCGGCCGCGCGCGGCCGCCAGTTGGGCGTAGGCTGGGATCGTAGCGGCCCCCGGCGCTCGCGCCGCATCCGCTACCGGCTGCCCCGCGATACGCCAGGCGACGAGGAACAGGCCGAGCCGCTCGACGCCGAGCAGCGCGCCGGTAGCAGCGATCATCGCGTCGCCCAGGGGTCAGGACGATCAGGGCCGGCGCGAAGCGAAGCAGGGTGCGGGCGTCGGCGCGGTTCCAGGCCCAGCGCGGCCGACACGGATGCACGAAGTAGGAGACGCCGACGCGCGTGAGCGTGAGGGCGTAGTAGCCCCCCACGAGGGCCCAGGCGTTTGCGAACACGAGTGCCAGCGGCAGGTCCGCGAGCGTGGCGGCGAGCTCGAGGCGATAGTAGGGGCCGAAGCGCAGGTCCTTGTCGAACTCGACGATCGCGACGTTGCGAAACCCGGCGAACATTGGGAGAACCGCCATCGCGCGGAGGAGCGGCACCACGTCGGGTTCGGCGAGCCAGCGACCAATCAGGCCGGAGCCCAGTACTAGCAGCGCCCCGATCAGAACCCCGCGTACCAGTCCGATGCTCCATGCCGCGTTGGGGAGATGCCGATGCTGCTTCTGCCGGATCAGCGAGAGCTGCGTCGCTGTAACGGTCGCCGCGTCGAGCAGGGAGAGCGATACGACGGCGACCGCGACGAGGCCAACCTCGCGCGGCCCGAGGAGCCGCGCCAGGACAAGGATCCGGATCAGCGCCACGACCCGCCCGGGGCCACCAGCGCGCCCAGCCAGGCGAAGCTTCGAACGACGCGGCGGGTCAGCGTCAGAGCGTTCGGCGCAGAATCTGGGGGTACGGCCGGGCGCGACACGCTGCGTTGGCGGCACGGCCGAGTGTACACGCCGCCGGTTCAGCGGGTTGGCCGCCGGAGGCGGGGCGACCCCGTGGTCGCACCGGCAAGGGCGTGGAGATGCGGTAACCTGCCAGTGTGAGCGCAGGGCCCGAACGTGGTGGCGCCCCGCGGGACGACGGCCAATGACGAGTCTCCTGGACGGGCTGGCTGCGCTCGTGGTCGTGCTGGCACTGAACCTGTGGGTGGCTGCGCAGATCCGCGGGCGGTCAGAGGGAGCCGAGGGCGATTTCCTCGTGCGCACCTACTGGGCCACGCTCCTGCTCCGGTTCGCCGGAGCCATCCTCCTCAACATGGGGGCGGAGGAGTCGAGCTTCGCGCTGGCCTTCTGGGGCGACTCGAGCACCTACGACCGCGGCGGCTACTTGCTCTCGTTGTACTGGTCCGGCGATCTGCTGGCGCCGCCCTACATGGCGGGTACCGTGAGCGGGTTCGGCTTCCACTACGTCGTCGCGCTCGTGTACTCCGTGTTCGGGCGCAACCAGCTCCTCATCCAGTTCCTCAACGGAACCGTGGGGAGCCTGTCGGTCCTCGTGATTTACGCGATCGCCCGCGATCTCTTCGGGACGGGGGTCGCGCGCTGGTCGGCGCTCTGCATGGCGTACTTCCCGCAGATGGTCTTCTGGTCGTGCGCCATGTACAAGGATCCCCTCATCCTGCTATGCATCGCGTGCACGATTTACGCGGTGGTCCGGCTGCGGGAGCAGTTCACGCTGAGATACATCGCGCTGTTCATCGGGGCCTGCTTGCTGCTCATGACGCTCCGCTTCTACGTGTTCTACATCATCGCGGCGGCGACACTGGGGACGTTCCTGTTCGCTCAGCGCCGCGGCCTCCTGGGCGGGATGGCGGCTCACCTCGTGCTCCTATCGGCGTTCCTCGGGACACTCGTTCTCGCCGTGAGGGCCGAGACCATCGAGCAGCAGACGGCCTACTTCGACCTCGAGAAGCTCCAGGTGTCGAGGGAAGACCTCTCCCGCGCGGGTTCCGGGTTCGCCGGCCAGATCGATGTGTCGACACCCCAGGGAGCGATGCTCGCGCTGCCGGTGGGCCTCGTCTACCTGCTCTTCGCCCCGTTCCCCTGGGCGATCAGCGGGCTCCGGCAGGCGCTGACCCTTCCGGAGACGCTCGTGTGGTACGCGCTGATGCCCGCCCTGTTCCGCGGGCTCTTCTACACGATCCGCTGGCGGCTCCGGGACGCCCTGCCGATCCTGGTCTTCGCCGGGCTGCTCACCGGGGCCTACGCCATCTTTCAGAGCAACGTCGGCACGGCCTACCGCCAGCGCACGCAGGTCTCGATGTTCTACTTCATGTTCATGGGCGTGGGGCGGGAGCGGCGGCTGCGCCAAGGCGTCGCCCTTCGGCCGGGGCCCGCAGTACACCTGCGCGCTTGAGGAGAAAGCTGCGCCTGGCGACGTTGCTTCTGGTGGCCCTGCTGCCGGGCCCGCTGAAGCGGTGGGCCTACCGATGGGGATTTGGCTACAGGATCGGCGTTCGGGTGCGGATCGGCGTGGTGCTGTTGGACGCGAGCGAGGTCGTGCTCGGCGACGAGACGACGCTCGCGTCTTTCTGCGCCGTGGTCCGGGTGGGTCGCTTCGAGACGGGACGGCGCGCGCGAGTGGGCCCGCTGAACCTGATCCGCGGCGGCGAGCGGGTGACGCTCGGCGCCTATTCCACGGTGATGCGCTTCAACGTCCTGAACGCCATCCCGGATCACGATTGCACGACGGAGCCACGCTCGATCCTCGCGCTCGGGGACGGCGCAATCGTCGTCTCGGGGCACAGGATCGACTTCACCGATCGGGTCACGATCGGGCGCAACGTCATCATCGGCGGGCGCAACTCGTCGCTTTGGACCCACAACCGGCAGCAGACGGCACCGATCGAGATCGGCGACTACTGCTACCTGGGCTCGGAGGTGCGCCTGGCGCCGGGGGCCGCGCTACCGGAGCGCTGCATCCTGGGGCTCGGCGCGGTGCTCACGGGCCGAGTCGAGACGCCCGGGTGCCTCGTCGCGGGTGTGCCGGCTCGCGTGGTGCGGGAGCTGAGTGCCGAGGACCAAGTCCTGATCAACGCGAAGACCCGTCCCGACATACCGGAGGATCTCTACGGGGAATCGTGAGGATGTCGCCTCGGAGGGCCGTGGCGCCACAGGGTTCGTGGAGCGGGCCCGGAGGTGGAAGCTCGTTCTGACCCTGGTGACGGCGGGGCTCGTTGCCCTGTGGGCGGCCGGTGTCGGGCCAGCGGCGGTGGGATCGTGGCTCGTTCTGGAGGATCCGCCGGCGCGTGTCGACGCCGTCGTCGTGCTCGCCGGAGACCCGGACTACGAGCGTACCC
>Ga0302046_10006542_pt1 | contig 10151 bp, 8 predicted proteins | sample RVTome_11_FD_200261 | JGI IMG/M metagenome (GOLD analysis project Ga0302046, IMG submission 200261) | Soil microbial communities from uranium-contaminated site in the Upper Colorado River Basin, Wyoming, United States - RVT147D111 (version 2) ... | reverse complement strand
GGAAGCGGCCCGCGACGTCGCCGCCGAACAGGAGCTCGCCGCCGGTCGAGATCAGCGACAGCATGCCGGCCGGCTGCTCGAGCTTCCACTCGAGCGCGCCCGTTTCGACGTTGATCGCCTGCAGTGTGCCGACGTTGTCCTCGCCCGGCGTGATCTGCGTCCGGGTCATGATCGCGTAGAGCGACTCGATGCTCTGCTCGTCCGAGGACGAGGTCGCCGACATGCACGTGTTCTGCAGCGGGTAATACATGACGCGCGAGAGCGGGCTGTAGGTGCCGGCCGGATAGTTCTTGCCGCCCGTCGTCGCCGGGCAGATCAAGAGCTCCTGGCCGACGCGTGTGAACATCTTGCTCGGGTCGACGGTCGCCGCGCCCGATTCGGTGTTGATGCTCGCGATGACGTTTTGCTGAATCGTCTGGCGCGCCCAGAGAAACTCGCCGGTCTCGCGGTCGAGCGTGTAGACGAGGCCGGTTTTGCCCGGTATCCCGGTTACGACCTTGCGCTCCTCGCCCCGATTGAGCCTCGGATTGATCCATTCGACCTCTTCCGGGTCCGGCGCGACGACCGTGTCGACGAGCAGGCGCTCGAACGGATGGTCGAGATCCCAGTGGTCTACGACATGCTGGAAGTACCAGACGATGTCGCCGGTATCGGCATCGAGCGCGAGCGTCGAGTTGTGATAGAGATACTGCTCGTCGTTGCCCGCCAGGATGAACTTCGGCGCGGGCGCCGTCACCGAAGTGCCGACGTAGATGATGTTGAGCTCGGGATCGAAGCTCGGGACCATCCACATGCCAACGTGCCAGCGCTCCTCGTAGGGAACGTCGCCCCAGGTCTCGTCGCCGGGCTCGCCGGGCCTCGGTATCGTTCGCGTGCGCCAGAGCTCCTCGCCCGTTGCCGCGTCGAAGGCCGTGATCACGCAGGCCTCGGGCCCGCCTTCGGGCTCGCAGCTTCGGCCCGAGATCACTTTGCCGTTGGCGACGATCGGGCCGGAGCTGTTCTTGGCGCCGGCGCGATAGTCGAGGATGTGCGTCTCCCAGGCGAGCTCGCCGGTGCGGGCATCGATTGCATAGGCCCAGCCGTCGGCGCCGTTGTCGAGAACGTGGTAGCCGTGGATCGCGATGTTGCGGTTCGTCGGCGCGGCGGGGAAGTATTCGCCGGCATCCTCGGGCACGCCGCGCCGGTATTCCCAGATCAGGTCGCCCGTCGCCGCGTCGATCGCCTGCGTGACGTCGCTCGGGTTGGGGAAGAACATGATGCCGTCATAGACCAGCGGCGTGCCTTCCTGGTCGCCGGGCTCGAGCTCGCGCGTCCAGACGAGCTGCAGCGAGCCGACGTTGCGCGTCGTGATCTGATCGAGCGGGCTGTAGCCCCAGCTGTCGAGCGTTCGCCGCCACATCAGCCAGTCGGCCGGATCGGGATTCCGCAGCATGGTGTCCGTGACGGGCATGAAGTCTTCGATCAGCGGTTGCGCGTTCAGTGTCGCGCTTGCGGCTGCCATGGCGAGCGCCGTCGAGAGCGGGATGCGGCGAGTCATCGTGTTTCTCCCCGGAGACTTGCGGCGAGTGTAGCAGGATTGATTTTGTCAGGCCGCTTCACCAAGCTACGCGAAGCGGGCGGACCAGAGCTTCGCTCGATGGTAAGAGAAGAATGATAATCGACTGCCACGGTCACTATACGACGGCTCCGGCCGCGCTCGGCGAGTACCGCGAACGACAGAAGGCCGGGCTCGCCAAAGACCCCGGGCACCGGGCCGACAAGGGCGCGCTCGCGATCAGCGACGACGAGCTGCGCGAGAGCGTCGAAGGCGCGCAGCTGAAGCTCCAGCGCGAGCGCGGCACCGACGTCACGATCTTTTCTCCGCGCGCGAGCTGGATGGGTCACCATGTCGGCAACGCATCCACGAGCCAGGCCTGGACCGAGCACTGCAACGACCTGATCTACCGCCTGACGCGCCTGTATCCCGACAACTTCATCGGCGCCGCCCAGCTGCCGCAGTCGCCCGGCGCTCCGATCGACTCGTCGGTCAGGGAGCTCACGCGCACGATCGAGGAGCTCGGCTTCGTCGGCTGCAACCTGAATCCGGACCCGACCGGCGGATTCTTCACCGGTCCCGCGCTCGGCGATCGCTACTGGTACCCGCTCTACGAGCGGATGTGCGAGCTCGAAGTGCCGGCCATGATTCATGTCTCGGGCGCCTGCAACACCCCCTACTGGCAGACGACGGGCTCGTATTACCTGAGTGCCGACACGGTCGCCTTCATGCAGCTCATGCAGTCGGAGGTCTTTCGCGACTTCCCCGAGCTCAAGCTCATCATTCCGCACGGCGGCGGCGCCGTGCCGTATCACTGGGGCCGCTTCCGCGGCCTCGCCGACATGCTCAAGCTGCCGCCGCTGGCCGAAGCCGTGCTCGGCAACGTCTTCTTCGATACCTGCGTCTACCATCAGGCAGGCATCGATCTGTTGCTCGAAGTAATTCCGGTCGAAAATTTGCTGTTCGCTTCCGAGATGGTCGGCGCCGTGCGCGGCATCGACCCGGAGACCGGCTTTCACTTCGACGACACGAGGCGCTATATCGACCGGAGCACGAAGATCGGCGACGCCGATCGAGAGCGGATTTTCGAGGGCAACGTCCGGGCCGTCTTCAAACGACTGGAGACGCAGCACAGCTGAGCTGCCGGGAGGTCGCGCAATCCCGGACCTCGTTCCTCAGGATCGGACGCGACTTCCGGCTGTTCTGATCGAGCCGGCTCAGGCGAACGGCGGGCACCCCGGTGCCCCGCCTGCGTTTGCTTTGTGCATCGGCGGCTAATAAAGTGTCGCGCTGAAATCAGTCAGCCGCGGGCGCAGGGGCTCGATTCGATGGATTTCATCTATTTCCTCGGACGCTTTCACGTCCTCGTGCTGCACATTCCGATCGGCGTCATCGTCGCGATCTTCGTGCTCGAGCTGCTGGCGCGGAAGGAGAAGTACCGCCACCTCGAGTCGGCGTCGGCCTTCCTCTGGATGGCGGCGGCGGTCTCCGCGATCGTGACCGTCGTGCTCGGCTACATGCACTTCGCCGAAGGCAGCTTCGAAGGGCCATCGGGCGCCCAGCACCGCACCTTCGGCACGGCGCTGGCGATCATCATCACGGTCATCGCGGTGCTGCGTTCGAGCCCCTTCGCGCCGGCCTACAAGCCGGTCTTCATGCCGGCGGCCGCGCTCATGCTCCTGCTGGTCTCGATCACGGGCCACTACGGCGGCAATCTGACGCACGGCTCGACCTACCTCGTCGAGTACGCGCCGCAGCCGATCCGCTCGCTGGCCGGGCTGGAGCCGAGGCGCCCGCCCGTCGAGAGCTTCGCCGCCGCCGATCCGTTTCTCGATCTCGTCGGACCGATGCTCGATGCGCGCTGCTCGAGCTGCCACAACGACGAGAAGCAGGAGGCCGAGCTCGTGCTGACGAGCTATGAAGGCGTGCTCGAGGGCGGTGAGAGCGGCTCGGTCGTCATCGCCGGCCGGCCGGAGTTCAGCGAGCTCTACAACCGGATCACGCTGCCGGGCGACCACGAGTCATTCATGCCGGCGGAAGGCAAGACGCCTCTGACCGAGGCGCAGGTGCGGATCATCGAGTGGTGGATCGCGGCCGGGCTGCCCACGGATACGACGATGGGCGAGGTCGAGCTCGAGCCGGGGCCCGAGGTCGGGGCGCTGATCCGCGCCGAGCTCGGGCTCGCGCCCGACGCCTGAAGCGCGCGAGGCACGGGCCCGCCGGGCCGATTCTTCGGTGCTGGTTCAGGGCCGGCGCGTGCGTGTGCCGGACTGCGCAGGCGGACCGCTCCGCTGCGCCGTGCCCCCGATCGTGCGCTGGCCGCCGGACGGTGCCGCAGGCGCTGACCGCGCAGGCGGCGCCGATTGCACCGGGGGCGCCGACCGCACCGGCGGGGTCGCGGCCCGTCGCGTCGCCGATCCCTGCGCCGTAATCGTCGATCGCGAGGACGACGGCGGCGCGGTAATCGTTCGCGGCGCCGAGGTCTGCGGACGCGTGGTCGGCTGACGCGTGGTCGGCGGACGCGTCGCCGGCTGACGCGTCGCCGGCGCCGGTGTCGCCTGGCGCGTTCTGACGCCGCGCAATTGCGATGACGTCACGGCCGGCGATTCGACCGGGCGCGTCGTCTCCCGGCGCGCTGTGCGTGTAATCTCCGCGCGCCTGGTCTCGGGCCGCGTCGCGGCCGCCGATGCGGCGTTCGATCGTTGCGACACTCCGCCGATCGTTCTCGATCGGTCTGTCGGCGCTGCCGCGCGCTGGCTCGTCGTCGTTCGCGTGCTGATCGATCCGCCCGAGACGCCGGGTTGCGTCTCGACGGTCGCGGTGCGGGCGCGCACGCTGCTCGAGCGGCCCTCGACCGTCACCGTCTGCGGCCGGGCCCCGCGGCGCGGGCTCGGGCGCCAGACGTTGGCATAGTTGTCGACCGTCACGGTGACGTTGACGTAGCTGCGCGGGTAATACGGCGTATAGAGATAGTACCTGTGCAGATAGTAGGGATGCAGGTCGTGCGTGTGATGCACGACGTGGACGTGATGCGTACGCCATCCGAGCGAGAAGTACGAGGTCACTCCCCAGAAATAGTCGATGCCGAACGAGTAGCCGGCCGGGTAGGGGTAGTAGTAGACCGGGTAGGAGACGGGGTAATAGCGGATCACGGGCCTCGGCTGATAGACGATGACCTCGCGCGGCTCGTAGACCGGCACGTAGATGATCTCTGGGCTCGTGGGCTTGATCTCGATGACGTCCTGCGCGTAGACAACCGTCTGCCTGTCGTCGGACTGCAGGTTGCCGGCAGCGTAGGCCTGGCGTCTGAAGCTCTGCGCGGCGGCCAGAACGGCGGCCTGATCCGTCAGCACGGCTTCGCCGAGCGCCCAGGTCCAGTCGATGTCCTCGTTCATCAGGCGCAGGATCTCGGGATAGTTCAGGAGCGCGACGACCGAGTCGTCCCATTCCTCGTCCGGCTCGAGCGAAGGATCGTTCTCGAGATCGTCGAGGAAGCGGGCCGCGCGAACGACGTCGAGCGGGAAGGTCGATGCCGGCAGCACGATGGCGAGGACGTCGTCGGGATAGAGCGCGATCGGCGCGACGAGATCCCCGAGATCAGCCGGATCGAGCGGCGCGACCTCGATCGGCAACGGCTCCTGGGAGCTCGAGGGGCCGGCAACGAACAGCCCCGCGGCGAGGAGCAGGAGGGTTCCGAGCAGCGCCGGTTGCCGCAGATCCGGCAGCGCGAGGGCGGTTTTTCCGTTCATGGCAGAGAGGCTAGTCGCACCTAGCTGAACCCGGCCTTAACCGGCTAGAATCCGGTTCATCCCGCCCGGCAGGCAGAGACGGGAGTAACGCTATGAAACTCATGCAGGGTCTGGCTTCGGGGTTGTCTCTTCTGGCCGTTCTATGGGCGCCTTCGGCAGGCGCGCACCACTCGTTCGCGGCCGAGTTCGTCCCGGGCTCGAACGGCGAGGTCGAAGGCGTCGTCACGCGCGTCTGGTTCACGAACCCGCACGTGCGTTACCGGCTCGAGGTGACGAGCGACGACGGTGCGACCGAGGAATGGGAGCTGCAGCTCACGAGCGTGACGAACCTGCGCAACAGCGAGTGGTACGCCGATACGGTCAGGGAAGGCGATCGAATCGCGGCCGCGGGAGAGGTGGCGCGCGACGGCTCGAACAAGCTCTATGCGCGGCGCCTCAGCATCGAGGGCGGGCGCCAGCTTGGCGGCGGCGGCGGGGGCGGGCGCGGGCGCGGGCCGGCCCCGGGCGCGGCTTCGAGCCTGACTTACGAGGACTACGGCTACGGTCAGCTCAATCCCGAGCATCCATTCGACATCAGCGGTCCCTGGAACAACGGCTTCAGGTTCCGCGTGACGGCCGACGATCTCGAGCCGAAGCCCTATCCGTTCACCGACGAGGCCCGCGCGATCTTCGAGGCCACGGTCCACTATGACGACTACTCGCTGCGCTGCATGGCGCCCGGGCTGCCGCGCATCATCGGCGCGCCGTACCTCATGGAGATCGTCGATGCCGGCACGCACTACCTCGTCGTGCACGAGGAGCACAACATGCCGCGGCGGATCTACATGGACGGCCGCGAGCCGCCCGGGAACCTGCAGCCGAGCTCGCTCGGCTTCTCGCGCGGTCGCTGGGAGAGCGACAACGTGCTCGTCATCGAGACGACGCATCTTCTGCCGGGCTGGCTCGATGGCTCCGGTCTGCCGATGTCGGGCGACGGCACACGGATCGTCGAGCGCTGGGAGTTCGCCGGGGACCGGCTGACGATGGACCGGATCGCGACGTTCTACGACCCGTACTACACCGAGCCCCTGGTCCGCCGGCGCGGCTCGCAGCGTGGGCCGGAGTACGTTCTCGAGATGGCGAGCTGCGATCCGCAGAGCTACTACCGCGACCTCCACGAGGCCGGCCTGATCGAGGACTATCTCAATAGATAGCTCCTGGCTCAGCCGGCCGCAGCGCGTGCCGCTCAGGCGCGCGCTGATGAAGATCCACCTCTGGGTTGCGCTCGCGGTCGGGCTCTACGTCATCGTGATCTCTGTTTCGGGCAGCGCCGTCGTGCTCCGGCCGGAGATCAACCGCTGGGCCGTGCCGCGCGCCGTGCCGGACACGTCCGGTGAGCGCGCCAGCGGCGATTCGCTCGCCGCGGCGCTGGCGGCGGCCTATCCCGATCACGAGGTCGTGCGGTTCTCCGAGTCGAGGTTTCCCCGCTCGCCGGTCAGCGTCCTGCTCGCCCGCGACGGCATCGAGCACGGCCGGCTGTTCGACCCTTATGCGCTCGCGGACATGGGCGAGAGCTTCCCGCCGGTCGTGCGCTTCGTCGAATGGCTCGTTGCGCTGCACGACGATCTGCTGACGGGGCAGGCCGGCCGCAAGATCAACGGCATCGGCGGCGGCCTCATGCTCGTGCTGGTCGTCACGGGGCTCGTCCTCTGGTGGCCCGGCAAACACAGCTGGCATCGGAGCCTCTACATCCCGCTCCGCTCGCCGCGCAAGATCTGGCATCTGCACAGCATGCTCGGCATCTGGCTCTCGCTGCTGCTGCTCAACTGGTCGCTGACGAGCCTCTATCTCGCCTTCCCGGGTCCGTTCGAGGACTTGCGGGATTGGCTCGATCAGGACCCGACGGATTTCGTGCGCCCCGGCGACACGCTGATCCCGTTCCTGCTCGACGGCCATTTCGGCCGTTTCGGCGGCCTCTGGGGCCGGACGACCTGGATCGTGCTCGGTCTCGCCCCGGCCGCGCTGTTCGTCACGGGTTTCCTCGTCTGGTGGCGCCAACAGCGGGATTGAATCCAGCCCGGGATTCCCGCGTGGCGATCGTCCATGGCGTCGTGATTCGGCGACAGCTGAAGCGGTTGAGGCGCCGCCGTCGTCGCGGCACGACAGTCGCGCGCGTTTCCGAATGACAACACTTTCGCGGCTCGTGCACCGGGAGATCTCGGTGCGAAACCCGTGTCCGTCCTGCCTGTCGCGAGATGGCACGGGATTTGCTTTGAATCGATTGAGCTAGTCAGACAGTCACAGGGAGAAACGAGTCATGAAAGAGCAGTTAATGGCCGCCGCGCTGATCGCCACTGGCTTTGGCCTTGTCGCCGTGGCGCAGGAAGGAGCTCCGGAAGAGGAGGAACTGGCGGTATTGCCGGAGTTCAAGTCCGTTGACGCCAACGAAGACGGCATGATCGACGTCGCCGAAACGAAAGAGCTCACCGAGATGCTCGAGGAAGAGCACCAGATCGAGTTCCAGTTCGAGACCGTCGACGAGAACCGCGACGGCCTGATCAATAACGAGGAATACGTCGCGTACGATGCGGTCCTGAAAGAGAGGCTTGGCATCGCCTGAATCGCGGCAACCACCCCCTACGAAAAGCCGCATCCGGGTCGATAGCTCCCCCCTCTCGACCGCGACTCGAGCCCGGCCCCGCGCCGGGCTCATTCTGTTCCCGGCGCACGCAAGCAGGCCGAGTGTCTCAGCCAGCCGTTAGCGCGACGCGAGGGCGGCGGCGTCCGCGTGGCCGTGACTCGGGTCGTTGGCGAAGGCCTCGAGGTGCTGGCGCAAGAGGTCCTTGCCGTAGTCGTTGCCGTTCGGCGTCCGCACGACGCTGTGAATGTGATTTCGCGTCGGCACGCCGCGCGGCAGATCCATCGCGACCGGGCCCTGGTGGTCGAACTCGATGTAGATGACCGGGCTGTGGATCCGGTAGTAGAAGACGCCGTCGCTCTCGACGCGGCCCTTCCAGGCGAAATACGTCCTGTCGAGATGCGCCATGACCTCGTCCATCCTGAGCGCCGCATGGCCGTCGTCCATGTTGCCGACGTAAAGGCCCATCAGATCGACGAGCGCCTCGCGCTGCGAAGGGTCGAGCCGCGTCGCCGGCAGCCCGGCATAGGCGACCTCGACGTTGTCGCTCATCATCTCGGCCTCGTTCTCGCCGCGCGCCTTCTCGGCGGCGAGGATCGCGTCCTCGCGCTGCTCGCTCGAGAGCGACTGCATGAAGGCGAACGCCTCGTCCTGCTCGGGCTGCATGATCGTCGTGCCGGCGTACTTGCCGCCGTCGGCCGTGACGGGCTCCGAGCCCATGAAGACCGGCGTCATGACGACCTGGTCGCCGACGACGAAGTAGTTGATCACGAGATGATGCCCGTCGAGCTGCCAGCCCCAGGGCTCGTCCGCCGAGGGCTCGCCCATGACCGTGAAGAAGTAGAGGTGCTCGCCGTACTCGTCGAAGTTGCCGACAATCTCGGCGATCGTGTGATTGAGCCGCATGATGTCGCGTGAAGTCTCGTAGCCGCGCTCGCTCAACCCCGCGCGGATCAGGCCGTAGGCCAGCTCGCGCTGCGCCTCGTTCAGCTCGAGCGCGCTGACGCCCTGGCGCTCGAAGCGGTGCACGTTGGCCCAGTTGCGCCATTCGGTGTCGTCGACGGGGAAGAGCGTCCGCGCGCGTTGCTCGTCGGAGAGCGAGGCGAGGAAGCGCTCGGCCGCGGCACGCACGTCCGCGGTGCCGACGCCGGTCGGCTCGAGCTCGAAGAGCCCGGTCTCGATCCCGCCGTCGGCCGTCAGACCGACGAAGGGTTGCGACAGCGCCTGTCCGCCGCGGCCGAAGCCGCCAAAGCCCCCGGGCTGCGCCAGCGCCGCAGCGCCGGCGACGGCCGTCGCCAAAGCGAGTGCTGTGATCTTCTTGCGCACGATCGTGTCCCCTGATGGCCCTGCCCGGGAAACATCATAACCGCGAACGGACACCTCGCTTCAACCCTTGTAAAGGAGATCTTGCCATGCCGCCGTCTACGGTTCGAGGTGCGGCGCAAGCAGCGGTATCTCGCGCGCGACGATGGCTGCGACGGCGTCTTTCGCGGGATGCTCTGCCGTCGGCGGCTCGAGCGGGAAGCCGCCGGGAGGCTCCGGGATCGGGAACGTCGTCAGCACGAAGCCGGTCCGGTTGGCCGCGAAGTCGATGGCCAGCTCGACGGTGGTGGCGCGGATGAACAGCGGGAACTCATAGACGGCGTCATATCGATAGCGGCCGAGGACCTCGACGACCACGGGCGGCTCGTCCAGAGTGGTCGTGCGCTCGGCGATGCGAGTGAGCTCGATCCCGCGCGCCCCGTTCCGGAGGTACACTCTCGCGAACGGCAGCTCCCCGGCGAGCTGGCTGACTGCGGTTATCGTGACCAGTCCCCAGCCGTCGAGCGATTCGTACTCTTCGAGGTCGCGCGGAAAGGTGAAGTCCGAGAAGGCGGCCCGCGGAACGGGCGCATACTGCTCGTTCTCGGTCGCGGTTTCGACGATGCGGCGCATGGCCTTGTCCTCGGTCGTGGCCTCGTACGTCAACGAGCTCTGGCCTTCGACGTGCTCGACGTCCTGCGAATGAGCCTCAGGGATGGCGAGAACGAGCAGGCAAAGCACGCGCCCGGTGTGATTCATCGTAGCTCCTCTGCTGTCGTGCATGGCGAGCATAGGGCACATGAGGCGCTGTCGCCAGCGCGTGTCAGCATTCGTCAGCATTGCGCATCTTTCGCCACGGCCTCATCACCGTGCAGCCAGAATCCGGTCGTTGAATGGGACTGTCGCGTCGCAAAGAGCGAGGGGACCGATGCCGAATCCACGACTACTG
>Ga0302046_10006541_pt1 | contig 10152 bp, 8 predicted proteins | sample RVTome_11_FD_200261 | JGI IMG/M metagenome (GOLD analysis project Ga0302046, IMG submission 200261) | Soil microbial communities from uranium-contaminated site in the Upper Colorado River Basin, Wyoming, United States - RVT147D111 (version 2) ... | reverse complement strand
CATGATCGAGCGGCCCCGACGAGGGCTGGTAGCAGCCGCGCCGCGTCTTGCGCCGGGAGCCAAGTCAACGTAGTCGAGCAGCCGCAGCGGGCATAGAATCCGGCCCAGCCACATTTCACGAACGAATCAAGCGTAGAACGCGTAGCTCGGGAGCATCCGTGTCGAAATCGAACTTGTTGTCGCCGGGCCGTATCGGCGATCTCGTCACCAAGAATCGCATGATCATGGCGCCGATGACGCGCAGCCGTGCCGGGCAGAAGGGCGTACCCTCCGAGCTTGCGATCGAGTACTACGCGCAGCGCGCGTCGGCAGGACTCATCGTCACGGAAGGCGTGGCGCCGTCGGCCGTGGGGCTCGGTTACGCGCGGACTCCGGCTATCGAAACCAAAGAGCAAATCGACGCATGGCGGGCGATCACGACTGCCGTGCACGCCAAGAGTGGCCGGATATTCGTGCAGTTCATGCACGTGGGGCGTATCGCGCATCCCGCGAACCGTTACACCAACGAGCCGCTAGTGGCACCCTCTGCGATTCGAGCAGCGGGGCAGATGTGGACTGACGCCCACGGGCTGCAGGACTACGCCATGCCTCGTGCTCTCGAAACGAATGAAATTCCCGGCGTCATCGAGCAGTATGCACAGGCGACTCGTAACGCGCTCGCAGCGGGCTTCGACGGCGTCGAGCTTCATTCCGCGTCCGGCTATCTGCCCATGCAGTTTCTCTCTTCCAACACGAATCAACGCACCGACAAATACGGCGGCAGCGTCGAGAACCGTATCCGCTTCGTCGTCGAGGTGCTCGAAGCGATGAGCGCCGCGGCGGGCCGCGCAGCCAAGGTCGGCATCAAGATCAGTCCCGCGATGCCGTTCAACGACATCCACGACGCGAACCCCGTCGAGACGTACACGACGCTCGTTCGCGCAATCTCGCCGATGGGGTTGGCCTATCTGCACGTGCTGCGATCCGCGCCGCTGCCGAACGCGCATGAGCTGCTGCGCCCACTTTTTGACGGACCGTTCGCGGCCGGTGGAGGGTTCACCAAGGAAACGGGTGACGCCGCGATCGAATCGGGTTCAGCCGATTTCGTGGTGTTCGGGAAGCTGTTCACTTCCAACCCCGACTTGCCCCTGCGTTTTGCAAGCGCTGCGGCATTGGTGAATCCGGATCCGAGCACGTTCTACTCGCCCGGGGCGAGGGGTTACACCGACTTCGCCTCGTTATAACCCCGCAGGCACTGCTGTTGGAGACGTGAGCTGTTTGCGGCAAAAAATGGTGCAAACCTGCTTCGTCGCTGACGCCATGGGCTATTCGTAGCGCAACGCCTCGATCGGATCGAGCCGCGCGGCCTTGCGCGCCGGGTAGTACCCGAAGAAAATGCCGATTGCGCAGCTCACGCCGAACGCCAGCACGATCGAGCCCGGCGACACGACGGGCGTGAAGTCCGCCAGCGCTTGAACGAGCCGTGCGATGCCCACGCCGATCAGCACGCCGATTCCGCCGCCGAGCACGCTCAAGAGCATCGCTTCGAGCAGGAATTGCAGCTGCACGATGCCGGGCCGGGCGCCCACGGCCATGCGAATGCCGATCTCGCGCGTCCGCTCCGTGACGCTCACGAGCATGATGTTCATGATGCCGATGCCGCCGACGACCAACGAGATGCTGCCGATAGAGCCGAGCAGCAGCGTGATGATTCCGGTGATCGTGTTGGCCGTGTCGGCGATCTCCTGTTGGTTGAAGATATTGAAGTCGTCGTCCTGGTCGGCCGCCAACCGATGCCGCTGGCGCAGCAACGCCTTGATCTCTTGCTCTACTTCCGTCATGTCGGCGGCGCTCCCCACTTGCACGTTGAACGAACGCAGGGACTGGTCGCCCGTGATGCGGCGCATCGCGGTGGTGTAGGGCACGATGATGCGGTCGTCTTGGTTCTGGCCGCCGCCGCCGATACCGGCGCCTTTGCTCTCGAGCACGCCGATGATCACGAACGGGATGTTGCCGACGCGCACGGCCTGGCCAAGCGGATCGAGCGGCCCGAACAGCTCGTTGGCGGTTTTCGAGCCGAGCACAGCGACCTTGGCGGCCGTGCGCACGTCGCGTTCGGTGAACATGGCGCCGGCGGCGAGGTCCCAGTCGCGAATTCCGAGATAGGCCTCCGACTCGCCGGCCACGGTGGTCGACCAGTTGCGGCCGTTGGCCACGGCCTGTATGGACTTCGTGACTTCGGGGCTCACGGCCGCGATGCCGGGCACTTCGCGCTCGACGGCCTCGGCATCGCCGATGGTCAGCGTGCTGGCGCTGCCGGCGCCGGCGTTCACGCCGCCGCTGCGGCTGCTGCCGGCCGACACGGAGAGCAGATTCTGGCCGAGCGCGGCCACTTGCCCTTCGATGCTGGCGCGCGCGCCGTTGCCGACGGCGAGCATCGCTACGACCGATGCCACGCCGATGATGATGCCGAGGCTCGTGAGGCTCGAGCGCATCTTGTTGCGGCGCAGCGCGCGCAGCGCAATCGCCGCGATCAGCCAGCCGCGGGCGAGCGTGCTCATGCGAGCCTCGCTTGCTGCTCGGCTGCGTCGAGCGTTGCGCGCTCCGCCGCGGCCGAGCGGGGCTCTGCGTTGGCTTCGTCGCGAATGATTGCACCGTCACGCATCACGACGACGCGCTTGCAATAGGCCGCGATGTCGAGCTCGTGCGTCACCATGACCACGGTGAGCCCAGCGTCGTTCTGCGCTTGCAGCAAGCCCATGATCTCGATGCTCGTGCGGCTGTCGAGGTTGCCGGTCGGCTCGTCGGCGAGCAGCAGCTCGGGCTCCGTGACGAGCGCGCGGGCGATCGCGACGCGCTGCTGCTGCCCGCCCGACAGCTGGCTCGGCACATGATGCATGCGCGCGGCAAGGCCCACCGATTCCAACGTACGCGTGGCGCGAGCGCGGCGCTCACGCCGCGGCACGAGCGGCACGCTGTAAAGCAGCGGCAGCTCCACGTTCTCGAGCGCGCTGGTACGCGCGAGCAAGTTGAAGCTCTGGAACACGAAACCGATCTTGCGGTTGCGCAGTAGCGCGAGCTGCGCGCGATCGAGGTCCGCCACGCTGCGTCCGGCGAGGCGGTAGTCGCCGCTCGTCGGCCGGTCGAGGCAACCGAGGACGTTCATCAGCGTGGATTTGCCAGAGCCGCTGGCGCCCATGATCGCGACGAACTCGCCGCGCTCGATGGTCAGCGTTACGTCGTGCACCGCGCGTACCTCGACCTCGTCGGTACGATAGGTGCGGTTCAGCGCGCGCAGCTCGATGATGGGCGCGGCCCCGCCGGCGGTCGGCACGGCGTTCGACTCGGCGGTCATAGGGCCGGCGGCGGGCCGCCTGGAGGCCCGAAGCCGCCCGCCGGCGCGCTCGCAACGGAGGTCACGACGCTCGCCCCGTCGGCAAGGCAATCGAGCACCTCGGTCTCGACGCCGTCCGTGATGCCCGCGCGGCAAACGATCGGCCGCAGCACGCCCGGTGCTTGACCTAAGCTGTACACGAGCCGCTCGTTGCGCGCGAGCCGCAGCGGCGGCGGCGGCTCGAACGCGGCGTCTTCGGGCGGCGACACGCGCAACGCGGCGTTCGGTACCTTGAGCGCGTCCGGGCGCTCCGCTACGAGGATCGAGACGTTGGCCGTCATGCCGGGAAAGAGCTTCTGCTCGGGGTTCGCCACCTCGATGATGGTTTCGTACGTCACGACGTTCGAGGTGGTCGTCGGTGCGCGGCGCACTTGCGCCACGACGCCCGAGAAGACTTCGTCCGGAAACGCGTCGACGCTGAAGTCCACGGCCTGCCGCACGGCCACTTGGCCGATGTCCGCTTCGGAGACGGCCGCGTTGATATGCATGGCGGTGATGTCTTGCGCGATCGTGAACAGCACGGGCGTGGTCATCGAGGCCACCACGGTTTGGCCCTCGGCTACTTGGCGCGAGATGACGGTGCCGTCGACGGGCGAGGTGATCTTGCAGTAGCTCAAATTGGCGCGCGCGCTTTCGACCGAGGCGCCCCGCACGATGACGCTGGCCTCGGCTTGCGCGAGCTCGGCCGTGGCCGAGTCCAAGTCGAACTGCGACGCGGCGCGCTGCGGCGCCAGGATCTTTTTGCGCTCGAGGTTCTGCCGCTTCAGCACCGCCGTGGCTTCGGCACTCGCGAGCTCGCCTTCGGCTTGCCGCAGCGTGGCCTCGTACACAGTGGGATCGATCTCGGCGATGAGCTGGCCTTTCGTCACCGGCGAGTTGAAGTCGACGTAAAGCTTGGCGATCTTGCCCGACACTTGACTGCCGACCTCCACGCTGACCACGGCGCTCAACGTGCCGACGGCCGTCACGTGCTGCGCGATCGGGCCGCGCGTCACGGGCGCGGTCGCGTAGCCCGAATCGGCGCCGCCGCCAGGTCGCGTGCAGCCGGCGGCCGCACCCAGTGCGAGCGCGATTGCCAGCGTGCGTATCTCATTGCTGCGGAGATTCATCGTGCGAGGCTCCTTACCGAACGTCACTGCCAACCGCCGCCGAGTGCGCGGTACAGAGAAATCTGGCTCGACGCGCGACTGCGTTGCGCGCGGAGCCGCCCTTGCTGCGCCGAGTACAAGTCTTGCTGCGCTTGCAGCACCGTGAGGTACGACTCCTCGCCTTGCCGATAGCGTTCGTCGGCGAGCGCAAAACGCTGCGTCTGCGCTAACACGGCGGCTTCCTGCGCCTCGATCTCCTGCGCATAGCTGCTCGTCGCCACGAGCGCGTCGGCGACCTCGCGGAATGCCGCCTGAATCGTCCGCTCGTAGCTCGCCACCTCGATCTGCGTGGCGGCCTCTGCCGCGGCCAGATTGGCGCGGTTGCTGCCGGCGTTGAACAGCGGCAGCGTGAGCTGCGGCGCGAGGCTCAAAATGCTCGTGCCCCCGGAGCCGAGCAACGAGCCGAGCGCGTCGCTCGCGCGGCCGGCCGAGCCCGTGAGGCTGATCGACGGAAAGAACGCCGCACGCGCCACGCCGATGTTGGCGTTGGCCGCGAGCAGCGTGTGCTCGGCCTCGAGAATGTCGGGCCGGCGCAGCACGAGATCGGCCGGTAACCCGGCCGGCACGTCGGCGAGCGCGTCGGCTGCTCCGAACGGCTCGGCCGGTGGGAGATCGGCGGGTAACGGCGCGCCGACGAGCAGCACGAGCTGGTTCTCGGCCTGCGCCGCTTGGCGCTCGTACGTGAGCACGTTGATTTGCGCGTTTTGCAGCTGGCCTTCGGCCGTGCGCAAATCGAGCGCGTCGATCTGGCCGACTTCGAACGCCAGCGTGTTCAGCCGATACGATTCGGCAACGAGGTCGAGTGTTTGCCGCCCGAGCGTGAGCTGCTCCTCGGCTTCGCGCAGCGCGAAGTATTGCGTCGCGACTTCGGCTACGAGGGCGATCTGCGCGCTGCGCTGCGCTTCCTCGGTCTGCAGGTACTGCTGCAGCGCTTGCTCGTTCGAGCTGCGCACGCGGCCGAAGAAATCGAGCTCGTAGGCCGTGCTCGCGGCCGAAAGGTTGGCCGAGCCGGTCGTCACGTCGGCGCCACCGGGATCGCTCACGCGTTGCCGCGTGTACGACGTGCGCAGGTCGAGCGACGGGAAGAGTCCCGACCGCGTGCGCCGGTACTGAGCCTGGCTTTGCTCGACGCGCAACGCCGCGATGCGCAGGTCGCGGTTGTTGTCGAGCGCGAGCTCGACGAGTCGCTCGAGGCGCGGCTCGGCGATGAAGTCGCGCCAGGCGATATCGGCCGCCGGCGCTTGTCCCGCGGGAGCCTCGGGCGCCGCCGGAAACTGCGGAGCGACGGGCAGGGCGGGACGCTCGTAGGCCGGAATCATCGAGCAGCCGCTCGCGAGCACGGCCCCGAGCGCGGCGAGCGCAGCGCTGCGGCGGATCCTCCGGCGCGGGGGGGCAGACGGAGAGGGACGCGTGAGCATCGGGTGGTCGAACCTCGGTGATTGCGGTTGCGAGCAGTCTGGTGAGGCGCCGCTGCGGCCACAACGCACGAAACCTATCGCTGCGTAACGACGGGCTCGTTTGGGTATCGGCGCGTAACAGCGGCGCCGTTTGATACATTGCGACACAAAATAGGGCGCGCAATCGCGCGTCCGAACGTGGATCATCGTTTCGTGACCCGACCCGAGTCGCCACAACGCCTGCTCATCGTCGACGACGACGCGGATATCCGCACGCTGCTGGCCGAGCAACTCGGCAAGGCCGGCTTCATCGTGAGCACAGCCGCGAACGGCGCCGAGATGCGCCAGACGCTCGATCGCGAGCACGTCGATCTGATCGTTCTCGACCTGAATCTGCCCCGCGAGGACGGCCTCACGCTGTGCCGCGATTTGCGCGCTCGCTCGGGTCTGCCCGTCATCATGCTCACCGCGCGCAGCGGGCCGATCGACCGAATCGTAGGGCTCGAGATGGGCGCGGACGATTACGTGCCGAAGCCGTTCGAACCGCGCGAGCTCGTCGCGCGCATTCGCAACGTGTTGCGGCGCGCGGGCGCTGCGCCGGAGCCGCTCGATGCGACCGGCACGGGGCGAGCGACCTTCGGCGCCTGGACGTTCGACCTCGAGAAGCGCCACCTCGTCGATGAATCCGGCCGCGTCGTATCGCTGTCGAGCGCGGAGTATCGGCTGCTGCGGGCGTTCGTCGCCGAGCCGAACCGTGTGCTCACGCGCGAGCATCTCGTCGCGCGCAGCAGCGGCAAGCCCTACGAGTCGCAACAGCGCGCGATCGATCTGCAAATCAGTCGGCTGCGCCACAAACTCGGCGACGACACAGCCGAGTCGCAGCTCATCAAGACGGTGCGTAACGAAGGCTACGTGCTGGCCGCCACCGTGACGCTGTCATGAGCGGCGTGCGATCCGGCCTGCGATCGATGACGGGCCGACTGTTCATACTGCTCGCCGTCGGTATGGCCACTGCGGCTCTGATCGCCTCGGTGATCACGAACTTGAGCAGCAACCGCGACTACGAGCGGCAGATCGACGAGCGCGCGGCCGATCTTCTCCAGGGGTATGCCGGGTTCCTCGACGCCGCACCACCAGAGCTACGCGCTCGGATGCTGCGCGACGGAGGGTTTGGTATCCAATATCAACCCGACGTCGCACGCGGCCCTGCCGACGAGGAGTTCACGCAACTCCTGGCCATGCGCGGCGGTATCGTGGCCGGCGCTACGGCGGAGTCGGCGCGGCTCGATGTCTGTTTCCCGGAGCTCAAGAATCTGCCACGCGCCGACATGGCCGAGGCACTCCAGCGCATGCGCGGCTTTCTCGTGGCAGGTGGCGCGTCGGTGGTGCCGCCCGAGTGCCGAGTCGTGTCGCTGCGGTTGCGCGACGGCACGTCGGTGCGCCTGAGCTTCAGCGCCCCATGGGTGCAGCGGCTGCGCAGCCGCCTGCTCGATCCGGCGTTCCTCGGTCTGTTCGGTCTCGGGATCGTGTTGCTCGCGTATGCGGCCGCGCGTTTCGTGAGCTCGCCGCTAAGGCGACTCGCCCAGGCCGCTGCCCACCTCGGGCAGGATCTCGACCGTGCGCCGCTGGAGCTAACCGGGCCGACCGAGGTGCGTCAGGCCGCCGCGGCGTTCAATGCCATGCAAGCGCGGTTGCAGAGCCACTTCGCCGAGCGCACGCAGATGCTCGCGGCGATCACGCACGACTTGCAGACGCCGCTGACGCGTCTACGGCTGCGGCTCGAGCGCGTCGAAGACGAGGAGCTCCGCGAGCGGCTCGTGGCCGACCTGCAAGCGATGCGCGCCTTGATCGACGAAGGTCTCGAGCTCGCACGCAGCGCCGAAACCGCGGAGGCGCGCGTCATGCTCGACCTCGATTCGCTGCTCGAAAGCCTGGTCGAGGACGCCGTCGACGCCGGAGCGAATGCCGAGTTCACGGCCGGTTGCGCTGCCGTGCTGCCGCTGCGGCCGCTCGCCGTGCGCCGCATGTTTGGCAATCTCATCGACAACGCGTTGAAGCACGGTGGCTCGGTGGCCGTGAGCGCTGCGCGTAACCCCGAGACAGTGACTGTGTTCGTGCGCGACCACGGCCCCGGCCTGCCCGAGGAGCTGCTCGAGCGCGTGTTCGATCCGTTCTATCGCGCCGAAGACTCGCGCTCGCGCGAGACAGGCGGCACGGGACTCGGGCTCACGATCGCTCGCATGCTGGCGCAGAAGAGTGGCGCGACGCTGACGCTGCGTAATCACCCCGACGGCGGGCTCGAAGCGCGTGTGAGCTGGCCGAGCCTGTCGACCCTGTCGCGCACAGCGCGCTAAGCAGAGCATGACAGATGCGCCGATGACCTTTTTATCCCGTACTATCCGCACGCAGGACGCGCCATTGTCGGTGCAGATGCCGGTGGAGAAACTACGTTTTCGGCGCACGTGGAGGAGACGATCATGAGCCATACTTGCCCCCTGTTTCGCTTGCTGGTTTTGTGCTGCCTGCTGCCCTGCGGGGTGTTCGCGGCGGAGGACGACGGCCACTGGACCGGGACCTGGGCCGCGAGTCCCTTCGGCTTCCAGGCCTTCGGCCCCGCTGCCGCGCCTCAACCCTTCGTGAACGCCACGGTGCGGCAGAAGTTGCGCATCAGCGTGGGCGGTTCGCAACTGCGCATTCGTTTCTCGAACGAGCTCGGTACCGCGCCGCTCGTGATCGGCGCTGCCACGGTGGCGCTGGCGGAAGCAGATTCGACGATCGACATGGCTTCGCTGCGCAAGGTCAGTTTCGGCGGTTCTGCCACGATCACGATTCCGCCCGGCGCACCCGTCCTCAGCGACCCGGTCGAACTCGCGGTCGAGGATCTGGCGGAGCTCGCGATCAGCATCTACCTGCCGCAGGAAAGCGCCCCGGCAACGATGCACATGGGCCGCAGCGCCTGGGTCTCGACTGGCGGGGATGCCACGGAGGCGCCGCGTCTGCGCGAGGCGGAGTTGACCACCAATCTGGTCTTCCTGACCGGGGTCTACGTCAGCACCGACGAGCAGGTGGCAGTGGTAGCTGCGCTCGGCGATTCGATCACCGACGGCGCTGCCTCGACGCCGCACTCCTACAACAGTTGGCCCGACCACTTCGCCGCGCGCGTGTCCACCGGCGCCAGCCGCCGCAAGATCGCGATCGTCAACCACGGCATCTCCGGCAACCAGGTGTTGCGGGACGGCGCAGGTTCCAGCGCGCTGGCACGCTTCGACCGCGATGTGCTCTCCACGCCGGGACTGACGCACGTGATCGTGCTCGAAGGCATCAACGATATCGGCACCGGTGGCTTCAACTTCCCCGGCACCGCCGGTCCTGCGCCCGCGGAACGCACCGCCGCCGAGCTCATCGCCGGCTACCGGCAACTGATCGCGCGCGCGCATACCAACGGCCTGAAGATCATCGGCGCCACGCTGACGCCGTTCGAGGGCACCTTCGCGGGTTACTACACACCGGCGAAGGACACGGTGCGCATGGAAGTGAACGAGTGGATCCGGAACGCCGGCGAGTTCGACGCGGTCGTGGATTTCGAGGCCGCGATCCGCGACGAAGCGAACCCGCGCGTGATGAAGGCCGAGTACGACTCCGGCGACAAGCTGCACCCGGGCGACGCCGGCTACAAGCGTATGGCCGACAGCATCGATCCGGCGCTGTTCCGCTGACGCGCGCGGAAGTCGTGCCCGCACGCTGTCGTGTTCCGGCGCGACTGCGACGCCTGAGTCCGCCGCCCGTGTCTTCGCTGCACTGAAGCCCACATCGCGGATCAGCGCCGTGCGCGAAGGATCTGCTGCAACTGCTGGAGCTCCAACTCGAGCTCGAGCGGGTCGACACGTCGCGCATCGCGGCGTTGCCGGACGACCCGCGTGCGATTGCCGACATGACCTAGCGCGCGTGGTGGCGCGTCAGGAACTTGTCGAGCTCGTTGGCGAAGGCTTGAATGTCCGTCTTGTCGAGCGGCGCCGGTCCGCGCGTCATTTCGCCCGACGAGCGCAGCGCGTCCATGAAGTTGCGACGTGCCAAGTGGTCCTGGACGTTGTCCGGTGTGTACAAGGTGCCGCGCGGATTCAGAGCGAAACCCTTCGCGGCGACGACCTGCGCCGCGAGAGGAACATCCGCGGTGACCACGAGATCGCCGGGAGCCAAGGCCGCGACGATTCGCGCGTCCGCGACGTCGAAACCC
>Ga0302046_10006538_pt1 | contig 10155 bp, 4 predicted proteins | sample RVTome_11_FD_200261 | JGI IMG/M metagenome (GOLD analysis project Ga0302046, IMG submission 200261) | Soil microbial communities from uranium-contaminated site in the Upper Colorado River Basin, Wyoming, United States - RVT147D111 (version 2) ... | reverse complement strand
AATTCGTTGACATCGACCGTTTCGCCGTCCTGGCGAAGGTAGGAGCAAATGAGCTGCCGTTGGCTTCGATCGAAGCGCGAGATGATGACCGTACTGATATCTCCCAGCATCGATTCGACCGCCTCTGCCAGTCGGGGGAAGATCAGCTGGATGTCCATACTGTCGCCCAGGGCCTGGCCCAACGAGGCGACGGAGGCCAGTTGATCAACACGCCGCCGGGTCTCCATGAACAGATCGGCGTTGGAGATGGCGACCGCCGCAGTGTTGGCCACCAGGGTCATTAAGCGAGCGTCACGCTCCTTGAACCGATTCTTGTCGAGCGACTGAAGTTGGAGGACACCGATCACTTCGCCCCGAACGACCATCGGCACGAACAGTCCGCTCATCGGGTGGGGCCCTTCGCCCCTGCGGGCGTCGGGCCGGCGGTCATGCAAACTTTCAAAATCGTTCAAGATGTAAGGTTGTTTCGTCCACAGAACTTCACTCTGGCCTCCCAAGCCCGGCCCCTCCAACGGCACAGGCGGCGCCTGGCTGACATCGATCGGAGAGCCCGCCTCCAGTCCATGGACCAGGTGGAACTGCTTCCCCTCAGCCTCGTAGCGAGCCAGCAGAACCACATGGATGTCCGGCAGCAAATCCTGGCAAGCGGCGGCCAGTTGATGGTAAACCAGGCCGACATCCAACACCTGCCCCAGCTGCTGGCCCAATAGGCTTACAGTTGCCATCTGGTTAGCGTAGTTCTGCGTCTCTTCGTGGAGCGATGCCCGGCGCATGGCATTGCCGGCCATATCGGCAATTGCCCGCAAGATCCTGACTTCGTCCTCCCGAAACGGCCGGTTGCGGCCCAGCCAGAGCGTGCCCAGCGCCCCGTCGGAGGAGATGAGTGGCACACCAGCCGCCGCAGTGTCCTCGCCCAGCAAGTCACTGCCCAAGAAATTGGGATCAAGCCGGACATCATCGTGGAGGTAGGTCTTTCCGTGGTTGTAAAGCTCCCAATCGATCACATTGGCTTGCGATAAATCAAGATCGACAGTGGGGCCCCAGCTGCCGGCCGCCAGTTCCACATTCAGCAGGCGGCGGTCATCGTCCAGGTTGACGATCGCCCCGCCGCCCGCCTCGAGCAGCTCCATCGCTTGGCGAAGAATGATCGGGGGCATGTCTTCACGACTGGCGGCCTCGCGCAACGCCGCCGACGTCTGGACAATCGACTCCTGCTCACGCTCGTGCCGCCGGCGTTGGGAGACATCACGCGTGTTGAACACAACACCGCCGACGGCAGGATCATCGAGCCTGTTGCTGGCGACGACCTCCAGGTCATGGAACTCGCCATCGGCAGCCAGCATCCGGATTTCGGCCTTGAAGCCATCCTCTTCCTTGTCAACCAGTTGATGGAATGATCCGAGAAGTTCCGAGACATCCGCCGGGTGGATTTGATCGAAAACACTCACTCCGACGACCTGCTCCGGTAGAAAGCCCAGGACGGTTGTGAGGGCCGGCGACGCATAGCCCACGATGCCTTCGGCATCGGTGATGGTGATGATGTCGGTATTGTTCTGCACCAGCGAGCGGAAGCGTTGCTCGCTGGCCTCGACCGCCTGCTTCGCTCGAACGAACTCGGAGATGTCGTGCAGGTTGGCAACGACGGCAAAGACGCCTCCGCCGCTATCCAGCACCGGCGCCGCGTTGACCGTGAGGAAGACCATCGTGCCATCCGCGTGACGGACCGACGCCGGCGCATCGAAACGGGCGTCCCCAGTAGCAAACACAGCCGCCACCGGCATATCTTCTTGCGGCAGATCATGGCCCGCAAGATCCAGTACACCCCAGGCTGGATCATCGTAGTGGCGGCCCCGGATCTCCTCCTGGGTTACCTCCAGAATCTTCTCGACCTGGGGATTGGCGAAGGTCACGCAGCCGTCCTCACCAAACATCAAAATCCCGGTTGGGCTGGTTTCCATGATCCGGCCCAGCAAGTCGCGTTCACGGCGAAGCTCGGCTTCCATGCGGTGCCGTTCGGTGACATCTCGCGCCGTGAGCAGCAGCCTGGTTTCTCCGTCGGGGCCGTGCTCCGCCCGGCCGGCGGCCTCGACGTCGATCCAGCCCTGTTCGAGATGCAGCAATCTGAATTGAATTGAAGTTGGTTCCCCCTCATGGGCCAGCGCCTGCTCTATCGTCAATCTGGCGGCGGCCACGTCATCTGGGTGCAGGTACTCGTATATCGACTGGCCCAAAAGAACCTCGGGGGCGACTCCGGTTAGGGTCAAGACGCTCGGGCTGAGGTAGGTGGAGCGGCCCTCCTTGTCGAGGATCGCAACGACATCAGTAATGTTCTCTAGCGTCGAACGGTACAGCCGTTCACGATGAGCCAATTCGGCCTCGGCGGCACGACGGGCGGTGATATCGTGGAAATTGACCACGATGCCGCCGACCGCCGGATCATCCGTCAAATTGGTGCCGACCATGTTGAACCAGCGCCACTCTCCGTCCGCCCGGCGCAGCCGCACTTCAAGCCGGCCGTCCCCGGTTTCTCCCTGGGTCACACGCTGGTACGACGCGGCCGCCCGCTGGCGGTCGTCCGGATGGATCAATTCAAAGCCGCTTTGGCCCAAGAAATCGTCCAGCTCGTACCCCAGCAAACTGCGAATCGACTCGGTGGCGTACAAAACTTTGCCGGTCTCGTCAGCAATGGCTACGCCATCCCAACCATTCTCGACGAGCGCCCGGAAGCGCCGTTCCCGGAATGTGAGGGTCTGCTCGGCCCGCTCTCGTTGGATGGCGGCACCGAGCAAGGCGGCGGCCGTCCGCAGCGCCTCGACTTGGGCATCATCCCAGTGACGCTCATGGCTGCAGTCGTCGAAACCCAGGAATCCCCACCAGTCGTCGCCGAGGAAGACAGGGACAACGACCAGGGATTGGACGGCTTGCAACACGAGGAATTCCTGCTCATCCGGGGGAAAAGCAGCGACCGGTCCTTCTATCGTTCCGCCGGCCGCCAACACGCTTTGCCAGCGTTCGAATCCAATCTCAAGGTAGCCAAATGGCCGGGACCCAAGCTCGGGCAGCAGGGCTAGGTCGTCACGCTCGGCCCACTCGAAAAGCTGCTTGGCCGTGCGCCGGCCTTCGCCATCCCAGCCATTCTCAAACAGATAGGAGCGACAAGCGCCGGCCGCCAGGCCGAGTCGCGCCAGGATAGCCGGGGTAACCGCCCGCCAGTCTCGGCTGGCAAGGAACCGCTCGGCGGCAAAGCTGACGGCTTCCAGGACTGCTTCCCGACCGCGCAGCGCCTCATGTGCCTCCACCAGGTCGGTCACATCGTGCGAAACCGACAGGACGCTGGCAATCGATCCATCGGCGGCTCGCTCTGGCACGAGGTTGGTCCGGAAGGTGCGGCGCCGACCATTCACGGCATGGCTGAACTCGATTTGTCGCTCAGCACCCGACTCGGCCACCGAATGGATGGCCTCTTGCCACAGATCCTGGCGCTCCGGTGGGACGATGCCGGAGGCCTTGCTGCCGACATATTCCGCGGGCTCATGACCGGTCAACTTGTGGATGGCTGGACTGATATACAAATGCTCCCCAGTGGGGCTGTAGCGAGCAATCACTTCCGGTGAGTTCTCGACCAGGGTTCGGATTTCCGCCTGCTGGCTGGCGAGAGCCAACTCCATCTGGCGTCGGTCGGTGAGGTCGATATGCAGAATGACGGCGCCTCGACCCAGCTCCAATGTGTTGGCCCGCATTAGATACCAGCGTTCTCGATCCGGGGAGTTGCAAGGGTACTCCAGGACATAGCTCGTCTGGGTCCCGCTGATCACGGCCTCAATGCCATCGAGGGCCTGCTGGGCTAGTTCATCACCGCCGGCGGCGGCTCGGCGCAGAGGCCCCAGATAGTCGACGCCGGCGCTGACCGCAGCTGGATCTAGCCCGTTCTCCTGGGCAAAGCGGCGCCAGGCCCGATTGGTGTGGCTGATCCTGCCGTCCTCGTCGACCACGGCAATATTGGGATCCATCGAATTGAGAATGGACCGGTTGGCCCATTCGCTGTGTTCCAGTTGGCGGGCGGTTTGCCAGCGCTCGATGGCATGGCGAATGGATCGATCGAGTTGATCGCGGTCAAAAAGGCCCTTGACCAGGTAGTCCTGTGCCCCGGCCTGCAGGCTTTCGACGGCAACCTGGGTGTCGGCCTGACCGCTGAGCACAACGATGGGTGTGGACACAGCCAACGCGGCCATACGGCGCACGGTGTCCAAACCCGCACTGTCGGGCAAGGTCAAATCCAGTAGGACGACGTCGAATTCATTGCCGGCAAACTGAATCTCGGCGCCGGCCAGCGAGTCAACTACTTCGATTTGATAGTGGGACCCGCTTGGCGACATTTCGTGCCGCTCGTCCAGGTAGGCCCGGACCAGCCGGGCATCGCCGGGATTGTCCTCAATCATCAGGACCCGGGTCATTGTCAGCGCTTCGACCCCATTCCCCTTGGGCTTACTGGTGGTGCGATCCATCGGTAGGCGCGATTCCTTACTCAGGTGGCCAGAGATCAGGCATTCGGAAGCCGGACGACCGAAAGCCAGAACTCTTCGATCGACTTGACGGCCTCGATAAACTCAAAAAGGCTGACCGGCTTGGTGACGAACGCATTGGCGTGCAGATCGTACGATCGCAGAATGTCCTCCTCAGCCGAGGAAGTCGTCAGCACCACGACGGGGATCCTCTTCAGCTGGGGATCTTGCTTGATCTCCTCCAGCACCTCCCGCCCGTCTTTGCGCGGCAGATTCAAGTCGAGAAGGATCAGATCCGGGCGCGGGGTATTTTCGTGCTCGCCCTGACGGCGAAGCATCTGGAGCGCTTCGACGCCATCGCTGGCCACCCGCATCGTGTTGTTGATCTTGTTTGTGATCAGCGCTTCCCGGGTCAGTCGAACATCGCCCGGATTGTCCTCGACAAGCAAGATCTCGATCGGTCTTACCATGTTCTCATGACTCGCATTCATGACCCCTCCGGCACGGCAAGAAGTGTGAAGTAGAAGGTTGATCCTTTGCCCGGCTCAGACTCGAGCCAGATGCGGCCCCCGTGACGCTCAACGATCTTCTTGCACATTGCCAGGCCAATGCCCGTCCCTTCGTAGGCCTGGCGGGTGTGCAGCCGCTGGAAAATGATAAAGATGCGGTCGAAATACTGCGGATCGATTCCGATTCCGTTGTCGGCGATCTGAAAAATCCACTCAGCGCCGTCGCGTCGCGCTTCCACTCGGATCCTTGGCGGCTGTTGGCCGCGATACTTGATGGCGTTTGAGATCAGGTTGGTGAAGACTTGCTCCAGCTGCCCCTCGTCAGCCAACACGACAGGCAACGCAGCCACCTCAACCTGTGCCTCCGCTTCGCGTAGGCGTGAGTCAATCGTGCGCAAGATCCGCTGAAAGACAGTCTGGCTGTCGACCGGTCCCGGGTCTTTGCCACGCGTGCCGACGCGTGAGAAGGCGAGCAGGTCGTTAATGAGCCGCTGCATGCGGGCGGCTCCGTCGACGGCATACTCGATGAACTCGTTGGCTTCATCGTCCAGCTTGTCGGCGTAGCGTTGCTGTAACAATTGGACGTAGCTCGAAACCATGCGCAGGGGTTCCTGTAGATCGTGCGAGGCGATGTAGGCAAACTGCTCAAGCTCTTGATTCGAACGCCGCAGCTCCGAGGCGTAGGACCGCAAAGTCTCCTCGGCCATCTTGCGCGGTGTTATGTCGATGACGGCTCCCTCCAAAATCTCGCCACCCCCATTTGCCCCATGCCGCAGCCGCGTCGATTGCCTGACCCAGATGGGCTGTCCGTCTCCCCTCTTGACTTGGGTCTCGAATTCGGAGATCTCTCCGACTTTGCGCAGCTTTTCAATCCACTGGGCACGCTCGATCGGGTCGATATAGAAGGCTTGGAGTGGATGGCTCAGCAGCGACTTGCGATCGGGGTAGCCAAGCAAGTTGATAAGTGCCTGGTTGGCGTCAAGGAAGCGTCCATCCACCGTAGTGCGGTACATGGCGACCGGCATTTCATGGAACAGGGCCAAGTAGCGGGCTTCGGAGAGCTCCAGGGCCTCTAGCGCCGCCCGGCGTTGAATGGCCGGCCCCAACTGGCGAGCCACCGCCAGGGTCAGGCTGGCCGTCTCACTGTCTTCCTCGCGTGTGGCGTCGGAGAAGAAGGTGAGCACGGCTAGCACCTCACTGCCAACCGCGGCCGGCACGGCCAGGACGGCGTGGAGCTCGGCCTCTCTCGCCAGATTCACACGGGAGAAGACGGGATCATCATCCGTTAGGACATCCTGGATCCACTCCGGTTCAGCCGTTTGCCAAACCCGCCCGACGACACCCTGTCCTTTGGCGAACTGCAAGTCGGCACTGGCCAGGGCGAAGGCCACCGCCAGGTCCCCTCCCTGCTGGTAGTAGGCTCCCCGCGCAAGGCGCTCCCCATCCTCGTTGGCCAGCCAGGCCTCGGCATAGACCCACTTGCCGCGAGCGCACAGGAGGGCTAGCACTTGCTCGAGGGAGTGTTCCAGATCCTCCCCCGAGGCCAGTGCTTCACTCGAATCGAGCAGGGTGCGCACCTCGAACTCGGCCTGGGCCAAATCGGCAGTGCGCTTCTCCACCTCAGCTTCAAGTTTGCCGATGTTACTCTGCAGCTCGGCCGCCATCAGGTTGAATGTCTGGCCCAAGCGCTGCAGTTCATCCGTATTGGCCTCGGGCATGCGCACGCTAAGATCCCCGGCTGCCAGACCGGCCGCATGCTGACGCATCTGTTCAAGCGGCTCGCTGATCCGGCCGGCGAGCGTCAGACCGGTGCCAAGGGAAGCCAGGGCCGTCAACAGGAACACGGCCAGCTGGCCGCGACCCAAGTCCTTAAGCGGTTGAAGGGCCTCGGCCTCGTCCACTTCGATCGCCAGGCAAATCTGCTGGGTGGGCAAGTACTCATAGGCGCCGATAACCGGAATGCCGCGGTAGTCGCGACCCCAGCCTCTGGTCGATTGGCCCGTCAGGCAGTGCAGGATCGCCGGCGTGGCAACACCTACGGTGAGCACGGCATTCTCGATGAATCTCAGCTCGGTGAGGGCCATGCCCTGTGCGTTGACCAGGAAGCTGTCCTCGCTCTCGAAGTTGATCTCGCTGGCCGCCAACCGGTTAACTGCCTCCTGCAACGGGAACTCCCCGAGCAAGACCCCAATGAGCCTATGGTCTTCATCCAAAATCGGTCCGGCCGCCGTCAACACGAGCGTGCCATCGACAGCGGACCGATGGGGCGGCCACAACTGCGGGGCGTCAATACCGGCAGCCTCCACCGCCGGGTCGCTCCACACTTCCCCGACTCGCTCCCTCTCTGTCGAAGCCAGGATTTGACCACTATCCACAGCCAGCACCAGCAGTCGGCTAAAACCGAGGATGCGGCCGGCCGGATCCAAGTGGAGATCAACCACACGGTTTTGCGCCGCCACCGCCAAAGCGATGCCGCCTTGCCCCTCGACCAGCAAGAGCACATCGGCAACCAGCCGGGGCTCGCCGGCCAGCAAGGCCACGGCTGCTTCATGGCTGGACGACCAATGCTCCAACTCGGCTGTGCGCAAGTGGGCGATTGCCGACAAATGATCGGCAGCCGATAGCTGCAAGGTGCGACGTGTCGTCAAGAGGTTGGCCATTAAATAGAAGGAAAGTGGCAAGACCGTAAGAGCCACCATGGCCAGGGCCAGTCTGACACGGAGGGTGGTCATGACGACTCGCCCGAATGCGGTCCGCGGCGCTGCGGCCAGCAGCCGGCTGCCCAGCCAACTTGAGCCACATTGCTCCCCGGCTGCGCGAATGGGATCATGAGTACCACGCCTGCCATACCTGGCTGGCTCCTCGTCTAGCGTCGAGCATTGTTGGCCGGCTTGCCCCCGGCGACGGGACTTGTCAGCACGACGTCAGCGCTGCCTGCATCAGTCTCACGCTGAGCACGGATTCGTCGGAGCTCGGACATCAGGTCCCGATTGAGCGAAGCCTTGGAGACGAAAGCATCGGCTCCGCCAGCCAGTGCCGCCTTGGCATAGCCTTCCGTATCCAGCAGCGTCAGAATGACAATGCCGGCCTCGGGCAATAAGGAGCGGATCAAGGGCAGGAGCTCAAGTCCGGTCAGGCCGGGCATGCCCAGGTCCAGCAACACGAATTCGGGCTTCAGCTGCTGCGCCAGGCGCAGCGCCGTGCCGGCCTCGAGGGCTTTGGCTACAACCTGCCAACCTGCCTGCTTCGACAGGAAGGTCCCAATAATGTCCAGGAAGGTGGGATTGTCATCGATCAGTAAGACGGTTGAATCGGCCATACGGGACTACCTCAAGGTCGGGTTACTTCCCAAGGGTAGTGGCGCGGCCAATGGCGGGGTATCCGTACTTCTACGGAGCTGGCGGAAAGCTTCGGCGGGCGGGCCGGCTGCCGCCGACCTATTCGAGGGCGATTATGCCTCGGCGGATGGCGTAGCGGGTCACATCGGCCTGGTGTTCGAGGTTCAGCTTGCGCATCATGTTGGCCCGGTGGCTCTCGGCCGTCCGCTGACTGATCGTCAGCCTGACAGCGATTTCGGCGTTCGTCCGCCCTTCGGCAACCAGTTGAAGGACCTGGCGCTCACGGTCGGTCAAGACTTTCAGCGGATCAAGTTCGCCGGTCGCCTTGCGCTGCCGGTAGCTCTCCAAGGCGTCCTCGCTCAACGGTGGGCTCAAGTAGCGGCGGCCGGCGATCGCCTCGCGGATGGCATGGACCAGCTGCTCGGCCCCGGCCTCCTTCAACACGTAGGCGGAGGCCCCTTCACGCAGCGCGCTGAGCACGTAGGACTCGTCCGAGTGCATCGACAGCACAACGATGCGGGCCCGAACCTGGGCTTTGCGCAGGCGGCGGATGACCTCCAGTCCGTGCATACCGGGCAGCATCCAGTCCAGCACCAGCACGTCGGGGGCGTGCTGCTCAACCAGCGGCAAAACGTCTTCGCCTACGCCGGCCTCGCCCATGACAATCATGTCCGCTTCGCGCTCGAGCAAGGCTCGCAGCCCCTGGCGGACCACTTCGTGGTTTTCAACCAGCACGATGCGGATCATAGTTCGGCCGTCCGCCCTTGATTGCGCCGCTCGAGCATGCCGGCCAGCGGCAGCACAGCTTCCAACCGGGTGCCCTTGCCAGGCGACGACTCGATGGTCAACTGGCCACCGAGCAAGTATGCTCGTTCGCGCATGCCGTCCAGGCCGGTCGAAATCCCTTCCGGCAGCTCCGCTGGCTTGAAACCGGCGCCCTCATCGACCACCAGCAGCCGCAGCACGCTGTCATCCGCCTCCAGGTGAATATGCGCCTGGCCAACGCCGGCGTGGCGGGCTACATTGGTCAAGCCTTCTTGGACCAGCCGATAGGCCGTGGTTTCGACTCCCGGCGGGAAACGACGCCCGTCGATCGCCTCATGGGTCAACTCAACCTGGAGTCCTGTGAGTGTGCCCATCCGATCGATCTGCCAGATCAGGGACGGGAGCAATCCGAGATCGTCCAGCATCGACGGCCGAAGGTCGAGGGACAGGTCGCGGACACGCCGCAGCAGATCGCGAACCAGATCCAACGCCTTCTCCAGCTCTTGGCTTGCCCCCAGCGCCGGCTGCGCCATTTCAAGTGTCAGCTTGAGAGCAGTCAGGAGTTGGCCAATCTCGTCGTGGAGCTCGCGCGCCAGGTGTCGTTTCTCTTCCTCCTGCACCTCGACCAGGCGTAACGACAATTCCTGAAGACGCGCGCGGCCGGCCCGCACCTCTTCGAAGAGCTTGGCACCGTCAATGGCCGTGGCGGCCTGTGAGGCCAACGCTTGAAGCAGGCGCAGGTCATCCTGGCCGAAAGCATTTTCGTCGGTGAAACTGTCGGCAAACAAGGCGCCAATCGCCTCCCCGTGCAGCAGGATTGGCACGCCAAACACGGACTCGACCGCTTTCAGCCGCGGGGCTTCAACCGACACGAAGACCTCGTGGCGCCGCGCTTGGTTGAAGAGGCCAGGCTTGGCGTCCCTGAATACCTTGCCTACCAGTGATTCGTTGACGCCAAAGCGCAAATCGGCGATCTCGGGATCCAGATGTCCTACCCAGGCACGGGGGACAAGACGATCGAGCGATTCATCATAGAGCCAC
>Ga0302046_10006537_pt1 | contig 10156 bp, 10 predicted proteins | sample RVTome_11_FD_200261 | JGI IMG/M metagenome (GOLD analysis project Ga0302046, IMG submission 200261) | Soil microbial communities from uranium-contaminated site in the Upper Colorado River Basin, Wyoming, United States - RVT147D111 (version 2) ... | reverse complement strand
TTGCGCGGATAGATGAACGGCTGGCCTGCCGTCAGTTTGTGCGCAGCGGCAGCGATGGTCGGCAGTTTTGCAAGAATGCGGTGCGTGAAGATGTCGTGCGTGCCCGGGTCATTTACGTCCATCGTGTCGTGATAATAGGCAGACATCGAGCCCACGACAGCGGACAACATCGCCATCGGATGCGCGTCGTATCGAAATCCGTTGAAGAATCGCAACATGCCTTCGTTAAGCATGGTGTGGGTACGAATAGATGTGTCGAATGCATCGAGCTCTGCCTTGGTGGGCAGCTCGCCATACAGCAGCAGGTAGGAAACCTCGATGAAACTCGAGTGCTTGGCCAGCTGTTCGACCGGGTATCCGCGATAGAGCAATACGCCTTCATCGCCGTCGATGAAAGTGATGCCGCTCCTGCAACTGCCGGTGGCTACGAATCCCGGATCGAACGTGAATACGCCCTGTTCCTTGTAGAGCTGGCCGATGTCGATGACTCCCGGCCCGAGCGTGCCCCGGCGTATGGGCAGCATGGTGGACTTGCCGTCCGGGTTGGTCAGCGTAAATGCATCTTTACTCATGTTTTTCCCTGGATTCCGTTTCTGGCGCAGACCGGATCACGGCTGGCCCGGTCGTACCGGCTGCGCGCCGCGCCCGGCATGGTCTCGGGCGCAGCAGACACGCAGCCTGCAGCCCGTCATGGTGCCGGAAGCGTGAAACCTGAGCAAATGAAACCGGCGGACCGCCCGCCGCTGATCAGCTGATGCCGTACTTGCGACGGAACTTGTCGACCCGGCCACCGGTATCGACGATTTTCTGCTTGCCGGTATAGAAGGGGTGGCACGACGAGCAGACTTCGATTCCGAGGTCCTCACCGAGCGTCGAACGGGTCGTGAACTCGTTGCCGCAACTGCAGGTGACTTTGATCTCGCTGTAGTTGGGATGAATCTCGGGTTTCATATGAGGAATTCCTTGGGGTGTTGATTTCGACCTCTGACTGTATGTCGGCGGGGCGAAAAGGCCGCGTAGCATATAGGTAAGCTCAATTTGCCGCAAGCACGGCCCCGGTGGCTGGGATTGCGCTCGGTCTTTATCCACAAAAGCTGTGGATAAGATTGTGGAAGGAAATTGAGTCAGTGAGCTAAGTGAGGATTTTTAAAGCTCGCAGATCAATATGTCTATTTTGTGTCCAAATATAAAAATCACTATTTTTCAATGCTTTACGTGTGTAATTGAACGGCTGTACTGGGTTTCGCGGCTAATTGCCCGTAAATCATAGCGCAAGGCCCGTCGTTGTGCATAAACACCGGCGCTGCGGCTTGTCGCGCGCTCCGGACGAGCATCGCCGGATTCTCTCAGTCCGGCAGGAATTCGGCCTGCAGATCATTCAGGAATTGCCATCCGAGGGCGGTCGGCTTCCAGTCTGCGCCGTTGACGCTTTCAATGAGTCCTTTTTTTGCGGCCCGGTCCAGGCGCGGCTGCAATGCGGCTAGCCGCAATCCGGTTCGCTGCCTGAGTTCCGTTTCGCAGAAGCCCTCCGGCAACCGCAGCACGTTCAGCAGGTATTCGAATCCCAGGTCCCCGGCCGCGACAGCTACCGGCGGGGAACCAAACTGGCGTCTCTCGGCTCGTTCCATGTAAGCAAACGGATGAGCCGGCTTTGCATATCGCCAGACCCCGCTATCCGTCGCCGTGAACTTTCCGTGGGCCCCTGCTCCGGCCCCCAGGTAATCACCGAAATGCCAGTAGTTAAGATTGTGCACGCAACGCTCGCCCGGGCGCGCGTATGCCGATATCTCGTACTGCTCGAAGCCGGCCGCGTGCAACATCTGCTGTCCCAGTTGCTGAATGTCCCAGGCGACCTCTTCGCTCGGCAGATTTGCCGGAGGCTTGCTGTAGAACACGGTATTCGGCTCCAGCGTAAGCTGGTAATAGGAAATGTGCGACGGTTCCAGTGACAGGGCTTGCTCGATATCTGCTTGCGCAAGCTTCAGGTCCTGCCCTGGCAATGCAAACATCAGATCCAGATTGATGCGGTGGAATCCGGCATCGCGCGCAGCCTTGACGGATTTTACGATCTCCGCCGGTCCGTGTATGCGACCCAGTGATTGCAGAATGGAAGAATTGAAACTCTGCGCACCAATTGACAGGCGATTGATGCCGGCCTCCCTGTAACCGGGAAGATCACCGCATTCAACGGTCCCGGGATTCGCCTCCATAGTGATCTCCGCATCGCGTCGAACCTCGAACAGTGCGCGTACGGCAGCGAGTACGCGCGCGAGTTGCGATCCGCTGAACAAGCTGGGCGTTCCGCCACCGATGAATATGCTTGTAACCGGCCGGCCTGCTGCCCGGCCGGATTCTGCCTCCATCTCCAGGTCTGCAATCACTGCATCGACGTAACGCTCTTTCGGAACCTGAGGGCCGGCGGTATGTGAATTGAAATCGCAGTAAGGACATTTGCGCACGCACCATGGCATGTGCAAATAAAGGGACAACGGGGGCAGTTCACCGATGATCATGGTTTCTAAACATGGTTTCTAAACATGGTTTCGAACCCGCGCAACGTCCTTCAGCCGGGACGCAAGCAGCCGCAACGCTTTACCACGATGGCTCACCAGGTTCTTTTCCGCTGTTGTCAGTTCTGCCGCGCACTTGCCGAGCGCCGGATCGTAGAACACCGGGTCGTAGCCGAATCCCCCGCTACCGGCCGGTTCCTCGAGGATTACCCCATGCCACTCTTCCTCCGCAACCGTGGGCTCGCTGCGGTCGTCCGGCGTAACCAGCGCCGCGGCGCAATGAAACCTCGCCTGGCGGCGACCGGCCGGAACACCCGCAAGGGCAGCGAGCAGTTTCCTGACATTGTCTTCGTCGCTTGCGTGAACCCCGGCGTAGCGGGCCGACCGGACGCCGGGTCGTCCGCGCAGAGCATCGACACACAGGCCGGAGTCGTCCGCGATCGCCGTCAATCCCGATCGTTGCGCGGCATGCCGCGCTTTCAGAAGAGCGTTGCCGGCGAAAGTGCCCGCCGTTTCCGGGGCGGCATCGATACCCAGGTCGGATTGCGCCACTATCGTCAATCCAAGCGGCTCCAATATTGCCTGTACTTCGCGCAGTTTTCCGCGGTTGTTGCTGGCGAACACGCAGCGGCAAAAATCAGCGATCGCTTTCACCGGAGATTGCCTTGTTCTGGGCGTCGATGATCTTTCCGATGCCACCCGCCGCCAGCCTGATCAATGAATCGAATTCGTCCTTGCTGAAAGCATGCCCCTCGGCGGTTCCCTGTATTTCGACAAACCGCCCGGCCTCGTTCATCACTACGTTCATGTCCGTTTCCGCCTGCGAATCCTCCGCATAGTCGAGATCGAGTACGGGCACACCGGCAAAGATGCCGACAGATACCGCAGCGATTTGCCCGTGCAATGGATTGCTCCTCATTTTCTTCTGCTCGCAAAAGCGGTTCATGGCGAGATGCAGCGCGACATACGCGCCGCTTACGGCAGCTGTCCGGGTACCGCCGTCGGCCTGCAAGACATCGCAATCGAGCGTTACCGTTCTCTCGCCGAGGGCAGCGAGATCCGTAACCGCCCGCAACGACCGGCCGATCAGCCGCTGGATCTCCTGGGTGCGGCCGCTCTGTTTGCCTCTCGCTGCTTCACGTCCCGATCGGGAATGCGTCGAACGCGGCAGCATTCCGTACTCGCCGGTGACCCATCCTTGCCCGGCGCCACGCAGCCAGGGTGGCACACGGTCCTCGATGCTTGCCGTGCACAACACGCGGGTGTCACCGAACACGGCGAGGACGCTGCCTTCCGCATGCATGGTGAAATTGGTAATGAACTGTACCGGTCTCAGTTGATCCGGCTCGCGGCCGCTGGGTCGCATGTCTAATCCTCGCTGGTCAGTTTTGCGACGCCGTTGCGCGCTTGACGCAGGTCGCTGCAATCAGGGGACTTCCAGTCCGAATCCTACTCGCCAATCCAGAGTAAAGCGGTGCCGGTCGTGTTGTCGCTGTGCGGTGAATTGCTGGTCAGCGCTTTCAGACTCAGCGCTTTGAGATTTTCGGTGAGGCTGCAGTTGGACCGGGTGGCAAGTTCCGCCATCTCGTCATCACCGAATCCGGACCACAGGCCGTCACTGCATGCCAGCAGGACATCGCCGGGCAACAGTGGTTTCTTGCGCGTAATACTCATGTCCGGTACCGGCGCATCGCCGCCGATGCAGCATTCCACGAAGTTCCGCATCGGGTGCCCCAGTGCCTCTTCCTCGGAAATGGCGCCCTCCTGGATCAGGACCTCGACATGACTGTGATCGCGCGATCTCGATATCAGCTTTCCCGCGCGCATGTGGTAAATCCTGCTGTCGCCGATGTGCCCCCAGAACGATCCGCCTTCCTGCACCAGGCAAACGGCGCAGGTTGCACGCGGCCGGAAATCGACTGCGAGTTCCGCCCCGAGCTTGACCACTTCGTCATGTGCCCGCGCCAATGCCGTGTAAAGGAAACCCTGCGGGTCGAATACCGGAAGAGGCGTCGCCATGAACATGTCCTGCACGACTTTCAGGCCCGTCTCCGCGGCCCGTGCGCCATCCGAATGCCCTCCCATGCCATCGAAAACGAGCATGAGAGCCGCATCTTCAGCAACGATCACCGCCGCACGATCCTGGTTGTCCTGCCGGTCGCCGAGCGCGGACACTTTTGCGTATTCAATCTGCATAGTCTGATTGTGTTCGGATTGGCTCCGTCTTCCTTGATGGCCGTGCGTTCGAAGCGCACCGCTGCATATACATTGTTGTCAAAATTGCTCAGAATCGCCCGGAGCACCAGACCTGTTGAATTGTGCCGCCGAACCACGCGGGCGTCTGTGAATTGCCCGGCGTAACCGGCAACCGGACGACAGACGACTACAGGCAACGATGAGCAAGAACCACGAGCGGCGCCCGGTCGCCGGAAAACCAGGGGACCTCATGTTACACAGTATGACAGGCTTTGCGAGACAGGCCGCGGAGTCGGAGGTTGGCACTCTCACTTGCGAAATTCGGGCGGTCAACCACCGATACCTGGACGTGCAGTTTCGCCTGCCCGAGGAGCTTCGCAGCAAGGAGACCGACCTGCGCCAGCAACTCGCCGCAAGCATTGCCCGGGGCAAAATCGATTGCAACCTGCACCTGAAGCGGCGGACCGGCACCAGCAACGAAATCCGCATCAACACAGGGCTCGTGCAGCAGGTTTGCCAGCGTGCCCAGGAGATCGGCGTCATTCTGAAGAACCGCGCAGCGCCGGTCAGCCCGCTCGACGTTCTGCGCTGGCCCGGCGTCATCGAAGACCAGGAGATCGAAGCGGAGACGCTGTTCGAGTCTGCCTCGGCTTTGCTTGCTTCCACAATCACATCGCTGGGTGAAATGCGCCAGAGTGAAGGCGCACGCATTGCCGCTCTGCTGGACACAAAATGCCGTGAACTTCTGTCCATCGCTGCCGGCGTTCGCGCACGCCTGCCGGCGGTGCTCGATGCAGCACATCGCAAGCAAAAGGAGCGCATAGAAAAGCTCGACGTGATCGCCGATCCCGCACGCCTTGAAACCGAATTGGCACTGATTGCGCAGAAATTGGATGTCGACGAAGAGCTCGACAGGCTCGAAAGTCACGTCAGCGAGATTCGACAGGCGCTCGGTAGCAACCAGCCGGTCGGCCGTCGCCTCGATTTCCTGATGCAGGAATTGAATCGCGAGGCCAATACGCTGGGCGCGAAATCAGCCGACACGGAAACCACGCGCGCCGCCGTTGACCTGAAAGTGCTGATCGAGCAGATGCGCGAGCAGATCCAGAACATAGAATGATGTCTTCTTGAATTCGGCGATGCAGAAGCAGGCCCGACTTTTCGTGATTGCTGCGCCATCGGGTGCCGGTAAGACCACCCTGGTCAAGGCTTTGGTAGCGCGAAGTCCTGAACTGCGTTTCTCGGTTTCGTACACGACCCGCAAACGACGCGAAACGGAACAGCATGGCCGCGACTACCTGTTCGTCGATGAGCAGGAATTCCTGCGCCTCCGCGACGCCGGGGAACTCCTCGAATACGCAACGGTGTTCGATAACCGCTATGGCACCAGCCGGTCCCAGGTCGAGCAACTGCTGACGCTGGGTCACCCTGTGATCCTGGAAATCGACTGGCAGGGTGCGCGCCAGGTCCGGCAGACCATGCCGGAGTCCGCTGGCATCTTCATTCTGCCACCCTCCGCAGCAGAGCTGGAACGCAGGCTTCGCGGGCGGCGTACCGACAGCCAGGCGGTCATCAGCAGGCGCCTGAGGGACGCGCTCGACGACATGTCCCACTGGGACGAATTCGACTACGTGATTATCAACGACGATCTGGAAACCGCCATTGACGAACTGGAGGCCATACTCCGGGGCGGCCAGGACAGCAACAAGACCAGCAATCCGCAGCTGCGCAAAAGGGTCTCCGCGATCCTGCGCTGAGTGCTGGAAACACAGCCTTCCCTTCCATCTTCCCGCTGTTCTGATTTAGACTGGTCGGCCCGTTTGTGTGCCGGCCCCCGTGGGCCACGATTGGAGTTTCAGGTCAATGGCAAGAATTACCGTCGAGGACTGTCTCGACAATATCGACAATATATTTGAAATGGTGCTGGTAGCCGCAAAACGCGCCCGCCGCATCGCCCATGGTGCCGATGTGCTGGTCGAGCGCGAGAACGACAAGCCGACGGTCGTCGCTTTGCGCGAGATAGCGGCTGGCCATGTCACCCCTGCCATCCTGGACGAAATCGAGCAGCCCGCCCCTGATGAGTTCATGCAACCTGACATCATCGACGACCTGATCCCGCTCCGAGGCATATCGATAGGCGACTAACCGCCCCCGACAAGCGGATTCTGGCGCCGGCAGATCGCATATGATCGAATGATCGAAATGGACTACGCCGCCACCCTGCTCTCGAAACTGCCCGGCGCGTCATCGTGGCGTGACTGGGGTTTGAAGCGCCTGATCGACACCCTGGAGTCCTACCTGCCCGGCGAGCAGATCGAACTCGTTATAAAAGCCTACGAGTTCGGTGCTGCCGCCCACCAGGGGCAAACCCGGCGGAGCGGCGAGCCGTATATTTCCCACCCGGTGGCCGTGGCACAGACGCTGGCGGACATGCACATGGACGCGCAGGCCATCGCCGCTGCCATCCTGCACGACGTCATCGAGGACACGGCGACGCCAATCGCTCGCCTCGAGGCCGAGTTCGGCAGCGAAATTGCCGCACTGGTCGACGGCGTCAGCAAACTCGACCAGATGCAGTTCCACAGCCGCGCGGAAGCACAGGCGGAGAGTTTCCGCAAAATGATGTTGGCCATGATCGAGGATATACGCGTCATCCTCGTCAAACTCGCCGATCGGTTGCACAACATGGCAACGCTCGGCGCCATGCCGCGCGACAAGCGTGTCCGAATCGCCAGGGAGACGCTGGAAATCTACGCCCCGATCGCCAACCGGCTTGGCATCAATCACCTGAAAGTCGGCCTCGAGGACCTGGGCTTCCGTCATCTCTACCCGAACCGGTATGCGGTACTCGAGCGTGCGCTGAAAAGGAGCAAAGGGAGCCAACGCCAGTACATCAAAAAAATCTCGGATACGATTCGCAAGGCGATGGATGCAGAGCACATCGAGGGCGAGGTCATCGGCAGGGAGAAGCACCTCTACAGCATTTACAAGAAAATGAACGAGAAGAAGCGGCCGCTCGCCGACATCGTCGATGTCTTCGGGTGCCGCATCATCGTCGCGGACGTCATGACCTGTTACAGGATGCTCGGCCTCGTGCATGGCCTGTACAAACCAATGCCCGGACGTTTCAAGGATTACATCGCGATTCCGCGCGTCAACGGCTACCAGTCTCTTCACACGACGCTGTTCGGACCGAACGGCATGCCGCTGGAAGTGCAGATCCGCACTCGCGACATGGATCGGGTTGCCGAATCCGGCGTGGCTGCGCACTGGCAGTACAAGGCCGAGGACAAGACCACGGCTACTCCGCAACGTCGCGCGCGTGAATGGCTTGCTCACCTGGTCGAGATTCAGGAGTCCGGCAGCTCGGAGGAATTCCTCGAAAGCGTCAAGGTGGACCTGTTCCCCGACAAGATCTACGTGTTCACGCCGAAAGGCGACATCATGCCGTTGCCGAAAGGCGCAACCACCGTCGACTTCGCTTATGCAGTGCATACGGATGTCGGCAATCGATGCGTTGCGGCGAAGATCGACCGGAATCTCGTGCCGCTGAGAACGCCTTTGCAGAACAGCCAGACCGTGGAGATCATCACCGCTCGCGGCGCCAAACCCAATCCGCACTGGGTCACCTTCGTGACTACCGCGAAGGCCCGCTCTGCCATTCGGCAATACATGAAGAACATGCGCAGCAGCGAATCCATAGATCTCGGAAAGCGTTTGCTCGATCGCTCGCTCAAGGACCTGAAATCATCGCTGCGCAAGGTGGGTAAAGTCCGGATGAAGGAAGCGCTCAAGGAACTCGGACTCGAGACCGATTCGCAGCTCTTCGAGCAACTCGGCCTCGGCGAGCGCCTGGCGCCACTGACCGCCAGGTTCCTGGTCGGCGACAAGGAGGTCAGCGAGACCAAAGTGTCCGCAGCCAGCCTGGTCATTGCGGGCACGGAGGGCATGGTGGTCAGCTACGCGAAGTGCTGCTATCCGATACCCGGCGACGAAATCATGGGCTACTTGAGTTCCGGCCGGGGCGTGGTTATACACAGAAATTCCTGCGGCAACCTCATCAATTTCCGCAAGCAACCGGAAAAGTGGCTCACTGTGAGCTGGGAGATGGAAATCAGCAGGGATTTCTCCAGCCAGATTCACGTCGACACGGAAAACAAGACCGGCGTGCTCGCCGAGGTCGCGGCCACGATTGCCGATTCCGAATCGAATATCGAGCAGGTGTCGGTCCTGGATCGTCAGGATGACTGCTCGGTGCTCAATTTTGTCTTGCAGGTAAAAGACAGAAAGCACCTGGCCGAAATACTGCGCAACATCAGAAAGATGCCGAATGTGATGCGCGTATCCCGCGTGTGTGCATGAAGCCTCTGCCTGAACACTGGCAACAGATCGGAGACTGAGTTGGACAAGACCCCGGTACACAGCGAGCACGCACCGAAAGCGATCGGAACCTACTCGCAGGCCATACGCAGCGGAGGCATGGTTTTTCTCTCCGGCCAGATTCCCCTCGATCCGGCAAGCATGGAAATAGTCACGGGCGACTTCGAGGCCCGGGCACGCCAGGTATTCCGCAATCTGCAGGCGGTTGCGAAAGCAGCGGGCGGCGATATCGACAACATCGTCAAAGTCACTGTCTACCTCACCGACCTCGCCAATTTCGCGACGGTCAACAAAGTAATGAGCGAGTTTTTCCGCGTACCGTACCCGGCGCGCGCTGCACTGGGTGTTGCCGCACTACCCAGGGGCGCGGACGTCGAGGCCGAGGCCATCCTGGTCCTCTGATCCGGCGCGGTCGCAGTGCAGGCCAGAAAACTCGGTGATGCCCTGACCGCGCTCACGGGCGTCGGCCCGGCGCTCGCCGGCAAACTGCAGAAGCTCGGGCTCTATCGTGTCGAGGATCTGCTGTTCCTGCTGCCGTTGCGTTACGAGGACCGAACCCGGCTCACGCGACTCGGATCCTTGCGCCCCGGCGTCCGAGCGATGGTTACCGGCGAGGTGCTGCTCGCAGAGACGGTCTTTCGAGGCCGTCGCAGTCTGCTGGTGCGCATCGGTGACGGCAGCGGGCAGCTGACATTGCGTTTCTTTCATTTCTCGCGGCAGCAGCAGGCGCAGTTTCGAAGCGGCGTGCACGCAAGCTGTTACGGTGACGTGCGGCCGGGCGCTCTCGGCCTGGAAATGGTTCATCCCGAGTACCGGATCCTGCGATCCGGAGAACCGCCGGTCACGAGCAATGCGCTGACGCCTGTGTACCCGGCCACCGAAGGCGTGCAGCAGGGCCGGTTGCGCAACCTCATGACTCAGGCGCTGGCGTTGATAAAATCTGTGCCACCCGAGGAGTTGTTGTCGCAGGATGTTCTCGAACGGCACAGGATGCCGCCGATCGCGGACGCGCTGCTTTATCTTCACCGCCCGCCGCCGGACGCGGACCTGGACAGCATGGCGTCCGGTCG
>Ga0302046_10006534_pt1 | contig 10158 bp, 11 predicted proteins | sample RVTome_11_FD_200261 | JGI IMG/M metagenome (GOLD analysis project Ga0302046, IMG submission 200261) | Soil microbial communities from uranium-contaminated site in the Upper Colorado River Basin, Wyoming, United States - RVT147D111 (version 2) ... | reverse complement strand
TCGCGAACGAATGCCTGGACGGCATTCGCGTCGGTCACGTCCACGACCGCGCCGCGACAGTTCGGCCCACAGAGCAGCCGTGTCTCGTCGAGCCGATCGGCAGGCACAGCACAGGCGTGCACGATGGCGCCCAGCTCGTCGAAGCGCCGCACGATTTCGCGGCCGAAACCGTGCGCCGCACCCGTCACGATCACGGCCTGCCCGTCGAACCTGATGTTCACGCGAACACCTCCGCGGACGGCGCATCGCGGTTCGCGGGCGACTGGCCGCGCCCGCCGCTTTCGATCTCGCGGATCATCGCGACCAGACGCGCATTGAGCGGGCGCCATGCGATCTCGCCGACTGACGGCTCGAGACAGGCGAGAGTACGCCCGACCTCGCGCTGGAACGTCGGATCCTGCGGTACCATTCCGCGGTAGTATGTGGAAAAGTTGAGCGACGTCGGCACCACCAGTTGTTTGGCGGGCCGGCCAGGATCAGCTGGCCCAGCCGGGTGCGGAACCGCAGCTCGTTGGCAAGGAAAGCCAGGCGCGAGGGCCCGGCCATCAAACGGCTCGCCGTCAGGTCTGACGGCTCCAGCCAGCGTACCTGATCCCGGGATTCCATCGATGTGCGCTGGTTGGGCGGAGCCAGTGGTGCCACACGGGAGACGCCCGACAACGGCCGAAAAGCCTCCGTGCCGGGTAGAATCCTGACAACACTCTCTCCGATCGCCAGGGCGGCCAGCGTTGCTCAACCCAGTCCAAGACACGGATGCTGGCGTTCCCGGCGATTTCATCGAGGGTTCATGCTTTGGACCACGTTCGAACGCGCTACCGCGGCCCGAGCAAAGCTGTTTCACCTTGTACACGCCCCGCGGCTCACGGGCGCTCCTTCCGTCGCGCTACTGCCAATGAGCGATAGCGAGCGCACGGGCGTCGCAGCTAACGTCGATCATGACGATCGACCGTTTCATTTCAGTGCTTCCGGGAAGGGCCGTGTACCGTTCGCCGGACGGCGAAGTGCGGTTTCCTGTCCGCGATACGCCCACGTTCTGCCAGACCCGGCGGGCGAAGTTCGCCTGCGCATGATCACCAGCAAGTGGCTGTTGCGGTGGCGTTGATCCCTGCCGTGGAGGAGTCGACGGCGGCTCCTGCACGAGCAGAGATACGGCGGCACGACGCTGCGCTCGTCGCAGTGCTGACCGGCGAGTGGATGCTCGAGCATGCCACGCCGCGATTCGATGGCCTGGTCGAGGCCTCGTCGGGTGCGGACGCGCCGGGCAGCGGGCCGGTGCGCACTGTCGGCTTCGACGCGACCGGCCTGGGCGCGTGGGACAGCAGCCTGCTGATCTTTCTGCTGCAGGGAGAGGCCTGGTGCGAGGCACGCGGCATCGCGTTCGATGCGACGGGCCTGCCCGAGCAGATTGTTCACCTGCTGGCCCTCGCCCGGGCGGTGCCCGAGCGGGTCGTGACGGTTGCCGAGCCAGGGATCTCGCGCGTTGCGAAGCTCGGGCACGCGGCTCTGTCCGCGTGGCAGGCGTCGCTGGCAGCGGCCACCTTTACAGGCGCTGTAGCCGACAGCTTCGGCCGCCTGCTGCTGCGCAGGGTTCGGCTGCGCTGGCGGGACTTCTGGGTCGTTGTGCAGTCGAACAGTTCCGGCGCGCTTCCCATTGTCACGCTGATTGCACTCCTCGTCGGCGTGATCATCGCCTTTCTGGGCGTGGTCGTACTGCGGCGGTTCGGCGCCGGCTACTACGTGTCGTACCTGGTCGGGTACGGCATGCTGCGGGAGATGGGCGCCCTGATGACCGGCATCATCCTGGCGGGCCGGACCGGCGCCGGTTTCGCCGCCGAACTCGGCAGCATGAAGATCACCGAGGAGATCGACGCGTTCCGTACACTCGGCGTGTCGCCCATCGATCACCTCGTACTGCCGCGCATGCTCGGCCTCTTCGTGATGATGCCGCTCCTGACGATCTACGCTGATTTCGTAGGCATTGTCGGAGGCATGGTCGTCGCCGTTACGCTGCTCGACCTCTCGCCCACGCAGTTCGTGGGCGGACTGTTGACGGCGGTGACATTGTCCGACGGACTGCTCGGGATCGCTAAGTCGGTCGTCTTCGGCCTGATCATTGGACTCGCCGGTTGCATGAAGGGGATGCAGACCGGATCCGACGCCGGCGCGGTGGGCCGGTCAGCGACCTCCGCCGTCGTCATGGGCATCACGCTCATCATCGTCGCCAACACCGTGGCCGACTGGCTGGCCGCGCTGCTGCAGATATGACGAACGCATCACGGGTCGAGCGTGGCACGGGCGAAGCGCCGCCGATCGAAGTGAGGGATCTGACCATGATGTACGACTCGCTCGTCGTCATGCAGAGCCTGAGCTTCCAGGTGGGACGCGGCGAAGTGTTCGTCATCATGGGCGGGAGCGGCAGCGGGAAAAGCACGCTGCTGAAGCACCTGATCGGTCTCAAGAGACCTGCGCAGGGAGTGATCCTGTTCGAGGGTGAGGACTTCGGGGCGGCGGACACGACGACGCAGAAGCGCGCGCTCCGGCGCATGGGCGTGCTCTATCAGAACGGCGCGCTGTGGAGCGGGCTGACACTGGCCGAGAACGTGGCGCTGCCGCTCGAGGAATTCACCAGCCTGGACGCCGTCGCCATTGGCGAGGTGGTCGCGCTGAAGCTCGCGCTGGTCGGCCTGCGCGGCTTCGAGTCGTTCTACCCTGCCGCGATCAGCGGTGGCATGCGAAAGCGCGCGGCCCTCGCCCGTGCGATTGCGCTCGATCCGGACGTGCTGTTCTTCGACGAGCCGTCCTCCGGCCTGGATCCCATCAGTGCGAGCCGGCTGGACGACCTGATCCTGGAGTTGAGAGCGAGTTTCGGCACGACGATCGTCGTCGTGAGCCATGATCTCGCCAGCATCTTCAGGATCGCCGATCGCGCGTTGTTCCTCGACATCGAGGAGAAGACCATGACCGCGCTCGGCAGTCCCGCACAACTGCGGGACAATCCGCCGAGTGACGAAGTGCACCGGTTCCTGACCCGCAGCAGCAAAGGCCTGCCATGAGCATTCGCGCGAACCCGACAGCTATCGGCCTGTTCCTGATCGGCGCCATTGTCCTGGCGGTGGGCGGCACGGCAACGCTCGCTTCCACCGCGTGGTTCCAGAAGCGGTCGACCTTCATCAGCTTCTTCCAGGAATCGGTGAACGGCCTGGATCGCGGTGCACCCGTGAAGTTCCAGGGTGTGCCGGTCGGCAGCGTCACCGAAATCCTGATTCAGATCGACGAGCGCGACAAGACGTTCCAGGTGCCGGTGCAGTACGACATCGACCTCACCCGGCTCACGACGCAGCTCGGAACCTTCGTCAATCTCGCCGCGCCGTCCGTGTTGCGGATGCAGATCGCCGACGGACTGCGCGCGCAGCTGCAGATGGAGAGCATCGTCACCGGCCAGCTCTACATCGAGCTCAGCTATCGCGATGCCCCCCCACCGCCCGATTTCGAAACGAGGCCGACCGCATGGCCGGAGATCCCCACGACACCGTCGCTACTGGCCGCGCTCGGCACCGGTGCCGGCAGCCTCGTTGCCGATGTGCTGCGCGTCCTGCTTCGCGTGAACGTGATGCTCGAGGAAGTCGACATGCAGGAGATCAACGCAGCCGTCGTCGCATCGGCGCAGGCGGTCGAGCGACTGGTCGACACACCGCAGATCAAGGCGGCCATCGAAATGGCCCCCGGAATGACCACGCAGGTCACCCGGACCATGGAGCAGGTGCAGCGTGTGGCCGAGCAGATCGGTGCGACACTTGATCCGCTCCAGCTGAACCTGGAGGGCGCCAGCTCGGAGATGGTCCTCACTCTGCAGGCCTTGCGACGCACTGTCGACGAAACACATGGGTTCCTGTCGACCGACTCCGGCCTCGGGTACGGGCTCCAGCGGGCGCTGGTCAGCCTCGGCGAGGCGGCCGACGCCCTGCGCCTGCTCGCGGCTTCGCTGGAACGGAATCCCGACATGCTCATCCGCGGCAAGAAGCCGGAGAAATGAACATGCAGCCCAAAACGAGAAACTTCGGCCTGATCGTCCCGTTCGTCGTGCTCTGCATGACGGGTTGTTTCAGCCTCGCCCGCAATCCCCCACCCGACCGGCACTATGTCCTCGGTGGCGGCCTGCCGCCCGACACGGCAGCCACGGACATCGCCGGCCTCACCATTGGTTTGCGACGGGTTCTGCTGGCCTCGTATCTCGCAACGCCCCTCATCGTGGTTCGGCGCGGAACGCACAGGATCACGTTCTCCGAGTTCCACCGATGGGGCGAGAATCTCGACGGAGGAATTGCCCGCGCCGTAGCCGCCTACCTCGCTGCACGCGCCCCCGTCCAGCGCGCCGATGTGCCACCGTGGCCGGTCCGGGAACGGTACGATTACGTGATCCAGATCCATGTCTCCCGCTTCGAGGGCGCTGCACCCGAGGAATCGACGGCAACCGAAGGCGAGGTGCACGTACTGGCCACGTGGGAGATCATGCGCCAGCAGGATGGAGCGATGGTCGCGGGAGGAACGACGGATTTCCGGCAGCGTGGCTGGAGAGTCGACGACTATGGCGGCCTCCTCACTCTGCTCGACAGGGGACTCAACGTTCTGGCGAACGACGTCGTGACCTGTCTCGGCAACCTCGGTCCTGCCAGCAGGCTCGAGCCCGGCGCTGGCGAACCCCCCGTGCCTGCACGTGCGCCTGCTCTGCACTGTGTCACACGACCGCAATAGGCGTAACGCATGAGCCCGCTCGCGCAGGTTCGTCGCCAGAAACTCGAAATCATCGCGTTCCTCGCCCTCGTTCTGTTCACCACGGCGCTGTTCGCCTGGATGATCCGCGCGTTCGCCCTGCCCATCTTCTGGGCGGCAGTCTTCGCGGTGCTCTTCCGGCCGATTCACGGCCACCTGCTCGCGTTCTTCCGTGGCAGGCGAGCGCCTGCGGCTCTTGTCGCGACGCTGACTGTCGTACTTTTCGTCGTACTGCCGTTCGCACTCGTGCTGGCCGCCCTCACCCAGCAGGGCCTGCTGCTGTACCAGGCCATCGCCTCAGGTGAGATCAGCGTGGCCGGACCCATCGACCTCATCGAGCGCTCGCTGCCGGCCGTCGCCGATTTCCTGGCACGCCATGGCGTCGACGTCGCCCAGTTGCGGGTTTCCGTGCAGGAGCTGGCCGCGACGTCGACACAGTTCATCGTCACACGAGCCCTCGCCGCCGGGCAGAACGTGCTCTGGCTGCTGCTGCTGTTCGGCCTCATGCTTTACCTGCAGTTCTTTTTCTTTCGGGACGGCGACCGCATTGTGGCCGGCGTCGCGCGGGTGCTGCCACTGGGCGACGACCGCAGGCAGCGATTGCTGGCGAAGTTCGCGCAGGTCGCGCACGCAACCGTGAAGGGCAGTCTGATCGTCGCCGTCGCGCAGGGCGGACTCGGCGCCATCCTTTTCTCGATCGTCGGCATCCAGACCGCCGTGTTCTGGGGCGTCGTGATGGCGGTGCTCTCGCTGCTGCCCGCCGTCGGCGCCGGCCTCGTGTGGCTGCCCGCCGCCATCATCCTGTTCGCCGGCGGCCAGATCTGGCAGGGCGTACTCGTCGTGCTCGGTGGCGTGTTCGTCATTGGCCTGGTCGACAACGTGCTGCGGCCCATCGTCGTCGGACGCGACACGAAGATGCCCGACTACCTCATCCTCATATCGACGCTCGGCGGCATTGCCGTCTTCGGTCTGGCCGGCTTCGTCGCCGGACCCGTCGTTGCCGCACTGTTCCTCGTCATCTGGGAGCTGTTCGCCGAGGAGTACACATCGACCGCTCCCCAACTGCCCGGGCAGCTCGTGGAAGGCGACACCACAGCTCCTCCCGCGGCAGGCGCACAGTGAAGCGGGCGCCGCCCGACGCCTGAGTGCGCTGAAAGCGCGCCCCGGCGATCCCTCCGCCGGGCTACTCCCAAGGAGCGATGGTGCGCGGAGTGCGCCGTACCTAACATCAGTCATGCCATCGTGCGTTGGCACGCCACGATTCCGCGGACGCCGAGACGAAGCGATATCCACGCTCTCACAGGCTTCGCGCGGACTTCGCGCGGATGGAACTGCGCACCACGTTCACCGGTGATGCAGAACCTTACATTGACTGGAACGGAGGAGAATCATGCTATTGACAATCGCAGTCGTACTGATCGCAATGTGGGCCCTCGGCATGCTTGGCGGCTATGCATTGGGAGGAATGCTCCACCTGCTCCTGGTAATCGCGCTCATCGTCGTGGTGATGCGATTCCTGACCGGACGGCGGGTCGCATGACCGGGCCGACAGGCCGTGGAAGCACGCCCGGCCTGATGCACGCGGCATTGCTGTCGGCGCTGGTCGCCGGCTGCGCCATCAACCCGGTGACTGGCAACAGGGAGCTGGCGCTGGTGTCGGAGTCGCAGGAAATCGAGATGGGACGGCAGGGCGCCGCCAGCGTGATCGCGGCGTACGGACTGTATCCCGATGCCGGGGTTCAGGCGTACGTCAACCGCATCGGTCAGTCGCTCGCCGCAGAGACGGAGCGGCCACAGCTCGCCTGGGAGTTCCAGGTCGTCGATGATGCCGCCATCAACGCCTTCGCGCTGCCGGGCGGATTCATCTTCGTAACCCGCGGCCTGTTGACGCACATGACGAACGAGGCCGAACTCGCTTCCGTGCTGGGTCACGAAAGCGGACACGTGGCCGCACGCCACAGCGTGCAGCAGATCAGCCGCCAGCAGCTCGCGTCGCTCGGCCTGGGCATCGGGTCCGTCCTCTCGCCCGTCGTCGCCAGGTATGGTGAGGTGGCCGGAGCCGGCCTCGGACTGCTCTTCCTCAAGTACGGCCGCGACGACGAGACGCAGGCCGATCAGCTCGGCTTCCGCTACGCACTCGCGGATGATTATGACACGCGCGAGATGATCGGCGTGTTCGAAATGCTCCAGCGCAGCGCTCAGGCGAGCGGCGCAGGCCGGCTCCCGGAGTGGCAGTCCACCCACCCCGATCCGGGCAATCGCATCAAGGATGTGCAGGCCATGGTCGCCGCCTCGACCCGCAACTTCAGCACCACGAAAGTCGGCGGCGCAGAGTTCCTGCGTCAGCTCAATGGTATGGTCTATGGCGAGAACCCCCGCCTCGGCTACTTCCAGGGCACCCTCTTCATTCACCCCGACCTCGAGTTCGTGCTCCACTTTCCCGACGGATGGCAGACGCACAACGCGAGCGACGCGGTAACCGCCGTCAGCAAGGCGCAGGATGCGCTGATCCAGCTCCGCGACGAACAGGGAAGCGCTGCCCAGGCGGCGCAGAGGTTCGTGAGTCAGGAGGGACTGCAGGCGGGGCCGCTGTCACAGAGTACGATCCACGGCAATCGAGCCGTCACCGCCGAATTCTCTGCCCAGAGCAGCCAGGGCGGCTCGGTACGCGGCATCGCCACCTTCATTGAATACGGCGGCGCGACATGGGGAATTACGGCTTTTGCCGTAGCCGGAGAATTCGCCGCATACCGTCCGCTGTTCCAGCGGTCGATCGGCAGTTTCGCGCGCCTGACGGATCCAGCCGCACTCGCCGTGCAGCCGTTGCACATACGCATGACGAACGCACCACGCGCGATGTCGCTGCAGCAGTTCAATACGCAGTTGCCATCGAGCATTCCGCTCGCGGAGCTGGCGTTGATCAATGGAATGGAAGAGAACGCGCAGTTGCGAGCCGGGCAGGCGATCAAGCGGGTGGTCGGCACAGCAGTGGCACAGGCCAACAGCCGTAATTGAGCGGAGAGCGACGACGGGCAGTTTCCTTTACCTGAGGTGTCATATGAGTCACACAGGATCATCGACCATGCTCGCACGCACCACGTTGAGTGCTGTTCTCATCGGTGTCGCGCTCGCGTCCAGCGCCTGCGCGTCGTTCAGTCGGAAAGAGAAGGGAGCGGTCATCGGCGCGGCGGGCGGCGCAGTCGTCGGCGGCGTGATCGGGAACAACACCGGATCGACGGCACGCGGCGCCATCATTGGCGCAGTGGTTGGCGGTGCGGCAGGCGCCATTATCGGTCATCAGATGGATCAGCAGGCGAAGGAACTGAAGGTCGATATCCCTGGCGCAACCATCGAACGGGTCGGGGAAGGGATACAGATCACGTTCGCATCGGGCCTGCTGTACGATTTCGATTCCGATGCCATTCGTCCGGAAGCGGCGAAGAATCTGCAGAACCTGGCGATCAGCCTGAAGAAGTATGGCAACACGGACCTTCTGATCGTCGGCCATACGGACGCGTTGGGCAGCACCGAATACAATCAGGATCTGTCGACGCGTCGTGCCAACTCGGCGTACAGTTCGCTCGCGCTGCAGGGCGTCGGCACGAACCGGATGCACACCTCCGGCAAGGGCGAGTGGGAACCAATCGCGACGAACGGTACGGAAGCGGGTCGTCAATTGAACCGGCGCATCGAAGTGGCCATTTTCGCCAGCGAGGCTAACAGCAGCTCGTCGTCGTCACGCTGACACCCAGCAGTTACCGGGCGCACCGCAGGTGAGGCGAGTACCCTTCATGGCCTCCCTGCGGCTCGTTCCGGGCCGGGCGCATGGGATGGGCACGAAGCGCGAACTCGAGGCCGGCTGGACGTGCCCACCGCCGGCCATGCGCGATGGAACAAGTATTGCGTATCCGGCGGCGGGCGTTGACCAACGTGGCGCGGGCATTCCCGTGCCGCGGAGGTTATCTTTGACCTGATCGGCGAGTTCCCCTGCTCCCGCGCGGCCTCGCGGGGGCGGAGAGCTTGCCGACACGTATATTCGGGAACCAACGGCCAAAGGCACAGGGCAGGCACAGGCCCGTCCGGAATGCAATGGCAACCATGATCTCAGTCGCACTCATCGAGGACAATCGCCTGGTGCGCGAAGGGATAACCGCACTGCTGAATCAGATGCCGGACCTCCGCGTCGTGGCGGCGGGGGCGAGCGCCGAGGCGACGCTGCTGAACAACGTGAATCCGGAAGTGATCCTGCTGGATCTCGGATTGCGCAAGGGTGACAGCCTGCGCGTGGCGGAGAAGGTCAGGAAGGAGTTCCCGGAGGCCAGGGTCATCGTGATGGATCTCCTGCCGGTGCACGAGGACATCATGGAATTCGTCCACGCGGGCGTTGCCGGCTTCATCATGAAGGATGCCACCCTCGAAGATCTCGTGCACACCATCCGATCCGTGGCGGATGGAGCTCATGTCCTACCACCGCAGATGACCGGAACGCTGTTTTCGCAGATCGCGAGGGACGCAGTTGCCAGGGGACAGCCGTCAACGCTGGATGCCGTGCGCATGACGCCGCGCGAACGAGAGGTGATCAACCTCATCGCGGAAGGGTTGAGCAACAAGGCCATTGCCGGACGGCTCCACATCGCGACCCACACCGTCAAGAGCCACGTGCGCAATGTCATGGAGAAGCTGACACTGCATACGCGGTTGCAGATCGCCGCCTACGCCCACAAGCGCGAACTTCCCGACAACCGACCCGCAGCGAAACACTGAGGTCACAGTCGACGCAGCCATTCGCTGGTCCTCAGGTTTGTTCCTTGACTCATTCTTTCGAGCGATATCGGTCGCGGTCGACCTGCGCTACAATGCGGACATGATCCGTTCCCCGGTTCCGTGTCCGCCGCTGTAGTCCCGGCGGCTGTCGACAGATCCACGATTGCGTCTGGACGTCGAACAATGACAAACAGCACAAGCAGTTCGCCACCCGGGAAGGTCTGGGCGTATGGCTATCGGATCGTGCCGCCACAGACCGAGGATCGGCTGGCATCGATCAAGGCGCTTCTTGAAGCGGAGCACTCGGACGCCAGGCTTGGAGCGCGGACCTGGAATGGCCGGTTCGTCCACGAGCAGAAGATCACGCACATCCTGGTGGTGAGCGACAGTCCCGACCAGGATCGCGAAGTCAACCGCAGGCTCGAGTTTGCGTTGAAGGAATTGAAGGCGGGATTCTCGATGACCGTGCCCATGGCCGTCGAAGCGGACGAAGCGACGCCACCCGCGACCGGGCGCCCGGCCTGACAGTCGGCGTGGCCGCCGGCGGCCGTCGGCGGCCGCCGAATGAGTAGTGCTTTCGAGTCACTCATGCAGGTGCTCTACCGCGTCAGGTTGACTCGCTGT
>Ga0302046_10006533_pt1 | contig 10158 bp, 8 predicted proteins | sample RVTome_11_FD_200261 | JGI IMG/M metagenome (GOLD analysis project Ga0302046, IMG submission 200261) | Soil microbial communities from uranium-contaminated site in the Upper Colorado River Basin, Wyoming, United States - RVT147D111 (version 2) ... | reverse complement strand
ATAGCGCACCCCGTTGTCGGCGGCCCAATCGACGGCGTCCTCGACCGAGAGCTTGCGGCCGACGTCGATGCCGATGCGGTCTCTGATCGTCATGTCGGTCCTCCCGTGAAGAACATTTCTTGTGGTTGCGCCCGCGCTTCCATTACCTTACGCCCGGCTACTGGAAGGAGCGGCAATGCCGATTGTTGAGCGCGATCCGTGGCGGATGCAATATTTCGAGAAGGTTCCTTGCCCCGATGGGCTGTTCATTTCCACCGAAGACGGCGATTCCTACCGGCTCTATCCCGAGCACCGCTGGATCTACAACAAGATGATGATCGCGGACTCGCAGGGCTTGCGCAACGGCCCGCACGGGCTGGAGCCGGACTTCTTCCCGGTGTTCAGCAAGCCGATCTACAACATGCGCGGCATGGGCGCCGGCAGCCGCGTCCTCAAGAACGAGAAAGAGTACCAGAACAACCAGCGCCCGGGGCATATGTGGATGTCCCTGCTGCAGGGCGAGCATGTCAGCAGCGACGTTGCGGTGGTGAAGGGCGAGGCGATGTGGTGGCGTCACGTGGTCGGCAAGGCGATCGGCGACGGCATGTTCGACTACTGGACCGTGCTGGGCGCGGCGCGGCCGGAGATCGAGGCCTATTGCGGCGACTGGCTGCGCCGGAACATGGCTGGCTATACCGGCATGTTGAACTTCGAGACGATCGGCGCGCGCATCATCGAGGCGCATCTGCGCTTCTCGGACCAATGGCCGGACCTTTACGGCAAGGGCTGGCTGGACGCGCTGGTGTGCCTGTACGAGAAGGGCGAGTGGCAGTTTGCGGACGAAGGACGGCGCGACGGCTACAGCGTCGTGCTGTTCGGCGCGCACAACATCCAGTACCGCCATCCGCCGCGCGCGATGGTGGAAGAGCTCCTGCAGACGCCGGAGGTCTCCAGCATCCAGGTCACTTTTCACGAGGATAAGCCGTCGCGGGCGCATTCCATGCCTCCGGGCGGGTTCCGCCTTGCCATCATCAACTGCTGGAACCTGGAGACCGGGTTCCGGCTGCGCGAGCGGTTGGCGCTGAGCTACTGGTCGACGCAGCGGCTCGTCCAACGCCGCAAGCGGCAGTCCGTGACGTCCAAGTCCGCGGCGGCGAAGGCCGCCCGCTGAATGGCGCGCCCGCCAAAACGCCCGATCGGGACGGACGGGCCGGTCGCGATGGGCGATATCCGCGAGATCGAGAACGTCTGGATCCCGATGTCCGGCGGCTGCCGTCTCGCGGCCCGAATCTGGATGCCGGCGACCGCCGAGACCGAGCCCGCGGCGGCGATCCTCGAATACATCCCCTATCGTAAGCGCGACTTCATGCGCGCCCGCGACGAGCCGATCCACCGCTATTTCGCGGCGAAGGGGTTCATCAGCCTTCGCGTCGACATCCGCGGCTCTGGCGATTCCGACGGCGTGCTCGACGACGAATATTCGCAGCAGGAGCTCGACGACGCGCTGGAGACGATCGCCTGGATCGCGGCCCAGCCCTGGTGCAGCGGCAATGTCGGGATGATGGGCATCTCCTGGGGCGGCTTCAACGCGCTCCAGGTGGCTGCGCTCCGGCCGCCGGCGCTCAAGGCGATCATCACGCTTTGCTCGACCGACGATCGCTACGCCGACGATGCGCATTACATGGGCGGCTGCCTGCTCAACGAGAACATGCAATGGGGCTCGATCCTGACGCTCTACAGCGCCTATCCGCCGGACCCGGAAATCGTCGGCGCGCGCTGGCGCGACATGTGGCGGGAGCGCCTGGACGCGCTCGAGCCGTTCCCCGTCGTGTGGATGCGCCATCCCTGGCGCGACGAGTATTGGCGGCACGGGTCGGTCTGCGAGGACTATGGGCGCATCGAATGCGCTGTTTATGCCATCGGCGGCTGGGCCGACGCCTACACCAATGCGGTGCCGCGGCTGCTCGCCAACCTCGACTGCCCGAAGAAGGGGCTGGTCGGGCCTTGGGCGCATGTCTTTCCCCATGACGCGACGCCCGGCCCGTCGATCGGCTTCCTGCAGGAGGCGGTGCGCTGGTGGTCGCACTGGCTGCGGGATACCGAGACCGGGATCATGGACGAGCCGGCCTACCGCGTCTGGATGCAGGAAAGCGTGCCGCCGGCGCCGAGCTACGCGGAGCGGCCCGGCCGCTGGGTCGCCGAGGAGAGCTGGCCGTCGCCGCGGATACGCAGCATGCGGCGCTATCTCAACCTCGGCCACCTGTCGACGCGGCCGTCCGGAGAATCGGAGATTTCCTTCTCCTCGCCGCAGACGACGGGCCTTCGGGCCGGGGAGTGGTGCGCCTTCGGGACGGAGGGCGAGATGCCGCGCGACCAGCGGCCCGACGACGGCGGCTCCGTAGTGTTCGACAGCGATCCACTGCCGGCGCGGGTGGAGATCCTGGGCGCGCCGGTCGTCACGCTCGAGATAAAGTCCGACAAGCCGGTGGCGCTGCTGGCCGTGCGCCTGATCGACGTCGCCGTCGACGGCGCGGCGACCCGGGTCTGCTACGGCCTCTTGAACCTGACCCACCGCCGCGGGCATGCGAAGCCGTCGCCGCTCAGTCCCGGGCGCTGGCACAAGGTGCGTGTGCAGCTCAACGACATCGCCCATGCCTTTCCCGCCGGGAACCGGATCCGGCTTGCGCTGTCGACCAGCTACTGGCCGATCGCCTGGCCGTCGCCGGAAGCGCCGATCCTGACCATGCGCCTCGGCACCGGCGTGCTGGCGCTGCCCGTGCGGCCGCCGTCGCCGCAGGACAAGCGTCTGCCGCCCTTCGAGGCGCCGGAGAGCGGGCCGGCCAGCGAGCACAAGAAGCTCCGGCGCCTGCCGCTGAAGCGGACCATCGAGATCGACCTCGCCGCGAATGAAGTGGTGTACACCCTCACCAGCGACGGCGGCGAGCTCGGCGGCGCGTCGCTCGCCCGCATCGAGGAGATCAACCTCGACCTCGGCTACACGATGAACAAATATTTCAGCATCGTGGAGAGCGACCCCCTGTCGGCGCGCGTTGAGCTGTCGCAGCGCATGGTGATGCGGCGCGACGACTGGTCGGTGCGGATCGAGTCGCGAACCCGGCTCACCGCGACCACCGACCTGTTCCAGTTCTCCGGCGACGTCGAAGCCTTCGAGGGCGACAATTTGTTCGACCGCCGCGTCTGGAACGTCTCGGTGCCGCGGCGGCTGGTCTGACGGGTCAGCGGCCGGCGCGCACCCGGGCGATGGCGGCTTCAAGGATATGGCGCAGCATGTCGCGGTATTCGATGCCGGCGAAGCCCGCCATGAAAGCCAGCTTGCCGTCGTTCGCCCAGGCCGGGTTGGGGTTGACTTCCATCAGCTTGACGACGCCGTCGGCGGCGCGGCGGAAGTCGAACCGCCCGTAGTCGCGGAGCGACAGGCGCCGGAACAGCGCCGTGGCGTGTGCGATCATCGCGTCGCAGACCGGCGGCTCGATCTCCGCCTGCTTGAACTTGATATCGGTCCAATAAGGTGACTCCGGAAGCGCCTTCGACTCGAAGGACAGGATCGGATTGAGGCCTTGCGGCAGGCGGCTGAAATCCACCTCCAGCGGCGGCAGCGCGGTCATCGTGGCGTCCGGGTTGCCGATCAGCCCGATGCCGTATTCGGGCCCGGGCAGGTATTCCTGGATCAGCGCGTCCTGGCCGGGAAGCGTCCGCCGCAGCCAGCCGAGATACGCCTTCGCTTCGCCGGCGTTGCGGACGACGGCGTCCTTGGTGATGCCGACGCTGCCGTCCGCGGTATTCGGCTTGATCAGGGCCGGATAGAAATCCGGCAGGCCGCCGGCGGGATCGGCCGCGGCGATGAACGCCTCCTGCGGCACCGCGACGCCGAGCGACTCGGCCACCAGCCGCACCACCGCCTTGTCGTAGCACAGCACCATCGCGGCGGGCGGCGCGCCGCTGTAGGGGATGCCCTTGAGCTCGAGAAGCGCGGGAATGTGCAGCTCGTGCGACGGCACGTTGCGGAAGCCGGTGTCGCAGAAATTGACAACGAGGTCCGGCGGCGATGTGTCCAGGCGCTGCAGGAAGGCGGCATGGTCCGAGACGAAGGTAAAATCGTAGTCGCCGAGGCTGGAGAAGGCCGCCTTCATCGCCTCGTGGGTGGTCATATCCTCTGGATTGTACTGTCCGCCGCGCTTGGTTGGATCGGCGAGGCCGTGGTCGCCGGTGAGCACCAGGATCGTGCGGATGTCGTTCATCGGCTTCTCCCGCGGAAGGGCGGGCCCAGTTTTCGCGGTCTTACCAGGGAATTGCAAGCCACCGTGGAACAAATCGCCCGAAAATGCGTCAATCTCAACGTGAAGGCATGAGTGAGCGCCCTCCGCCCGGACATAAAGCGAGGAGGTTCCGTTATGGTGCGTATTTCGAATGGCGCCAAGCTGCTGGCCGTTGTGCTGGCGCTTGTCGGCGCGGGGCCGGCATTTGCCGAGACCGCGGCCAAGGAAATTACCGGCTTCTACAAGCTGAAAGTCGAATTCACCAAGAATGCGACGAAATGCGGCTTCCAGAGCCTTGAGCCGTTCGAGCGAAACCTGCGGAAGGACCTGGAAGCGATCGGCATGCGCCAGACCGAGGGCAGCATCATCGAGATTATCCTCGAGGTCGGCGCCATCAACTACGGCGCGCTCGAGACGCAATGCGCGATCGACGTCAGCCTGGATTTCCGGACGACCCTTACCTCGGCCAACATCGTGACGGACAATCCGACGGTACGCCGCGCGGTCGACCGGGTCGGGGCATTCCCGGTGAGCCTGTACGAAATCGGCGCGTTTGCCGTGAGCACGACGCTCTACACGGTCGCCGACGGGCGGAATATCACCAAGGCGGAGGCCGAGGTCATCAGCATCATCGGCCGCCTGGTGCAGCGCTTCGAGGACGAGCGGAAGAAATAGCCGGCCGGCAGCAGACCGCATGATATCGCCGGCCGCGACCGGCGTGGGGCGCCGCCGATCGGCGCGTTGCTTCGCGCTGCCACCGTGTCGTACCATCCACTGCCGCCGCAACGCTCGGCCACGAAGGCGAGACGCCTGCGCTCGTCCGGACCGGGCAGTCGTCCCCCAAAGGGCTGCGCCCGCAGCGCGCCACATCATGCGAGAAAAGGAGCCCTGGAGATGCCGAAGATTGCCGCCGACAAGTTGGAAAAGATCGCTGTCCGCCTGCTGAAGGGCGCCGGCGCCAGCGCGGAGGAAGCCGCGATCATCGCCAAGCACAGCATCGGCGCGAACCTCGCCGGGCATGATTCGCACGGCATCATCCAGATCCCGGTCTACATCGACCGGATAAAGAAGGAGCACATCGTCCCCGGCGCAAAGTTCGAGATCGTGCGCGAGACGCCCTGCACCACCGTGATCGACGGCTATTGGGGCTTCGGCTATGTTGTGTCCGAGCGGGCGATGAAAATCACCATCGAAAAGGCGCTGAAGAACGGCGTTGCCGCGACCACTGTGTTCCGCCAGAGCCATGTCGGCCGCGTCGCCGACTATCCGATCATGGCGGCCAAGGAAGGCCTGATCGGCATGATGACGGCGGATTCCGGCCGCTCGCCGAAAACCGTGGCGCCGTTCGGCGGGCGCGAGCCGCGGCTCGGCACCAACCCGATCAGCATCGCCATGCCGTCCAACCTGGATGGGCCGTTCTACATCGACATGGCGACTTCGGCCGCTGCCGCGGGCAAGCTCAAGGTGGCGCAGACGCGCGGTAAGCCGATCCCGGAAGGCTGGCTGCTCGACAAGAACGGCAACGCCACGACCGATCCGAACGCGCTGAAGCAGGGCGGCGTAATCCTGCCGCTCGGCGGGCCGGAGGGGCACAAGGGCTACGGACTCTCGGCGATGATCGAGGTGTTCTCCGGCATCCTGACCGGGCTCGGCTTCGGCGTCGAGCCGACCGGCCGGCACAACGATGGCTGCTTTCTGGCCGCCTTCAAGGTCGACGCCTTCCGCGACCTCAAGACCTTCAAGCAGGAGGTCACCGATTTCGCCAAATACCTCAAGGCGACGCCGAAGGCGGCCGGGGTCGACGAGATCTATTATCCCGGCGAGATCGAATACCAGCGCACCCAGGCCAACCTGAAGGCCGGCATCGACGTCGAGGACAAGACCTGGGCCGAGCTGAAGGTCCTGGCCGAGGAATACGGCGCGGCCAAGGAACTGGGCATGTAGCGGCGATGGCGGCGAAGAAGAGCCCTTACGTCTTCCATGCGAGCAAGGCGGCGCTGGCGCAGGTCAGCCTGACGCTCAAGGTCAAGGAAGCGCACATGCTGGATGGTATGGCGCTGCGCTACCAGGAGCGCAGCCCGGGCGGCGCGGCCGACGGGCCGTGGTGCGAAACCGGCCACAGCGCTTACATCCTCGCCGGCCGGCTGCGCTACGAGTTCCCTGACCATTCGGTCGAGGTCGGTCCCGGCGACATGGTGCATATCCCGGCCGGGCATGCCCACCGCCACCGCCCGCACGTCGTCGGCGACGAGCCGGTGCGTTATTTCATCACGGAGTTCGAATAGGGCTCACACGTCGAAGCGAAAGACCCTGCCGTCGCGCACCACGCGGCCGGCGGTCGGGCCTGCGAAGTGGGTGCCGATGACCAGCAGCGGCGTATCCGCACAGCGGTCGAGCAGGGTGTGGCGCGTCGCACGCGCCTGATCGGCATCGCTGTCGGCGGCGCTGGCCCATTCGGGATGCGCCATCTGGCAGGGGTGGTGCATGACGTCGCCGGTGATCAGCGCCTCTTCGCCCTTGGAGGATATCCTTACGCTGACATGGCCCGGGGTGTGGCCCGGCGTCGGTTCGAGGCGGATCTCCGGGCAGATCGCGTGGTCGGCCTCGACGAAGTCGACCAGTCCGGCCTCGAACACCGGCTTCACCGAATCGCTGAACGGATCGTCGCCGCGGGCGTTGGCGGGGCCGTGACCCTGCCAATGGTCGAACTCCTTCCGGCCGATCAGGTAGCGCGCGTTCGGGAAGGTCGGTCGCCATTGGCCGTCGACCAGCATGGTGTTCCAGCCGACATGGTCGACGTGGAGGTGGGTGCACAGCACCGTGTCGATCGACTCGCGCGGATAACCGGCGGCGGCGATGTCCTGCAGGAAAGGCCCCGTCCGCATGTGCCAGCCGGGGATCGCCCGCTGCTTGTCGTTGCCGAGGCAGGTGTCGACGATGAGGCGCCGGTCCGGCGTTTCGACGATGAGCGCGTGGATGCTCATGATCAGCCGGCCGTCCGGGTCCATGAAATGCGGCTGCAGCCAGTCGATGCCGAGCACGTTGTCGCGCGTCGCGTCGGGCAGGATGAAACGCGACCCGCCGGTCGCTTCCAGCTCGACCACCTTGGTGATTTTCACGTCGCCGATGCGCCACTGCATGAGCCGCTCTCCCTCAGGCGCGATAGGTGAAGCTGCGCGGGCCCAGCAGCTCCGGCAGCAGGGGCTGCGTCCAGGCGATCCAGCGGCAGAGCCTGGACCGCGTCTCGCGCGGGTCGATCAACTCGTGCATGGACAGCGATTCCGCCCGCGCCGCCGGCGACTGGCGCCGCGCCAGCATTTCCTCCAGCTCGCGCCGCCGCGCGTCCGGATCGGGCGCGGCTTCGATCTCGCGGCGGAAGGCGACGGCGACGCCGCCCTCGACCGGCAGCGCGCCGATCTCCGCCGACGGCCAGGCCAGCACATAGGCGTCCGGCCCGTAATGCGCCGCCGCGGCGACGCCGAAGGACTTGCGCACGATGACCGACGCCCAGGGCGCGGAGCAGTCGGCGACCGCGAGCACGGCCGCCGTCCCGTAGCGGATGGTGCCGGCGCGCTCGGCCTCCGAGCCGATCATGAAGCCCGGCTCGTCGACGAAGCTCACGATCGGCAGGTGGAAGATCTCGCATTTCTCGACGAAGCGCCGCACCTTCAGCGCGCCGTCGGCCGACATCGACCCGGCGTAGTAGCGGCAGTCGTTGCCGATCACGCCGACCGGCTGGCCATTGAGCCGGGCAAAGCCGGTGACCTGGCCGCGGCCGTAGCCCGCCGTCATCTCGAAGAAGCTGCCCGTGTCGACGACATGGGCGATCAGCTTCCGCATGTCGAAGATCTTGCGCCGGTCGCGCGGTATGATCTGGGCGAGCGCATCGTCCGCCCGCTCGGGATCATCCCCCGTCGCGACGACGGGCGCGAGCTCCCAGACATTCTGCGGCAGAAAGCCGAGGAACCGCCGCATCTGCGCGAAGGCGTCCGCGTCGTCCTCGGCGAGGTTGTCGGCGACGCCGTTCCGGGTGTGGATCTCCGGACCGCCGAGCTCTTCCTTGGTCACCTTTTCGCGAAGCGCCCGCTCGACCACCGCCGGTCCCGCAACCAGGACTTGCGCGGTCTTCTTCGCCATCACCGAGAAGTGCGAGGCGACGAAGCGGGAGGCTGGCAGGCCCGCGACTGGACCGAGCGCCGCGGTGACGACCGGCACGCTGGCGAGCGCGCGGGCGACCGAGCGGAAGCGCGGGGCAGAGAATACCGGGTTGCCGGCGCTCTTCGATCCCGGCCCGGTGACGCTGCCGCCGGCGCCTTCATGCAGGCGGATCAGTGGCACGCGGTAGCGGCAGGCAAGCTCTTCGGTGTAGACGCTCTTGCGCAGCCCCGCCTCGTTGGGCGAGCCGCCGCGCAGCGTGAAGTCCTCGCCGCCGACGATGCAGCGCCGGCCGTCGATCGCACCGAAGCCGAGCACGAAATTCGCCGGCGAAAAAGATACGAGGTTGCCTTGTTCGTCGCGCTCCGCCGCGCCGGCGCCTTCGCCGATCTCCTCGAAGCTGCCGGCGTCGAGCAGCCCGTCGATGCGCTCGCGCACCGTCTGCCGGCCCTGGGCGTGCTGGCGCGCGACGCCGTCCGCGCCGCCCAGCTCCTTGGCAAGCGCGCGCTTCCTGCGGATATCCTCGATCTCCTTGTCCCAGGTCATGCGGTGCCTCGCATCGCGCGCATGGACTCCCCGGACAAGCCGGGGAGCGACGGCATTTCTTTTCTAACCGTCATGCCGCGCGCGCGGCCTCACCGCAGGCCGAGGCCGCGGGCGATGATGCCGCGGAGGATCTCCGTCGTGCCGCCCTGGATCGTCAGCTTGGGCGCGATCAGGGTGGCGTAACGCAGCAGCTCCTCGAAATCGGCGCGGTTGCCCGGGTCGTCCTCGGAGAAAGCGGCCAGCTCGCGCACATGCGCGGGCAGCTTTTGCTCCCACTGGGTGCCGAGATCCTTGACCACCGAGCCCTGCAGCACCGGCTCCTTGCCGGCTGCCAGCATGCCGTTGACCGAGATCGACATGCGGCGCAGCGTGTGGAGCTGCGCGACGAGGCGGCCGATGCCCTCGGCGCCCCGCACGTCCGGCTTGTCGCCCAGCAGGCGGACCAGCTCGGGCAGCAGGTAGATCGTCTCGAGGAAGCGCTCGGGTCCGCTGCGCTCGTAGGCCAGCTCGCTCGTCGCCTGCTTCCAGGCGCCGTCGATCTCGCCCAGCACGGTGTTCTCCGCCAGGATCGCGTCCTCGAAGATCACCTCGTTGAACTCGTGCCGGCCGGTCAGGTGCAGCAGCGGCCGGACGGTGATGCCGGGCGTCTTCAGGTCGACCAGGAACTGGGTCAGGCCGTGCCGGCGGTTCTCCTTGGTCGGCGGCGAGGTGCGAAACAGGCCGATCATGTAGTGGACGCGGTGCGCGTTGCTGGTCCAGACCTTGCGGCCGTTGATGCGCCAGCCGCCGTCGACCTTCTCGGCCCGCGTCTTGGCGGCGAACAGGTCGGAACCGGAATCGGGCTCGCTCATGCCGATGCAGAAGTAGCACTCGCCGCGGACGATGCGGGGGATGATGTCCTGCTTGACCTCCTCCGGTGCGTATTTCAGCAGCACCGGGCCGCTCTGCCGGTCGGCGGTGAAGTGCGCGCGGGTCGGTGCGCCCCAGACGCGGAACTCCTCCGTGAGGACGTAACGCTCCAGGAAGCTGCGTTCGCCGCCGCCGTATTTCTTCGGCCAGGTCATGCCGATCCAGCCGCGCTTGCCGCATTTGCGGCTGAACTCGATGTTGAAGGCGCTGTCGAGATGCGTGCTGTTGGGATCGAAGGTGCCGGCGGCGATCTCCTCCTTGAGGAAGGCGCGGACCTCCGTCCGCAGCTCTT
>Ga0302046_10006531_pt1 | contig 10161 bp, 6 predicted proteins | sample RVTome_11_FD_200261 | JGI IMG/M metagenome (GOLD analysis project Ga0302046, IMG submission 200261) | Soil microbial communities from uranium-contaminated site in the Upper Colorado River Basin, Wyoming, United States - RVT147D111 (version 2) ... | reverse complement strand
GGGGGCCGCGGTTGTGGTGCGAGTGCAGCGCCGACGGCGGCGTGACGGTGGCCGCGCCGTCGGACCAGTCCTTGCGCGCGCCGTCGATCATCGAATAGACGCCCTCGCCCTGGATCGCCAGCGTCACCGCGACGCCGTTGTGCCGGTGCGGGCGCTGGTCGCGTCCCGCTTCCAGCGTGTTGATGGCGACGTTGAGCGAGGGGATGGTGTTGGTCGAGGGCGCCAGCGCCTGGCTTGAGAACAGCACCGCGTGGCCGGTGGTCTCGGGCGTGATCGGCCGCTTCCAGACCGCCTGGAATTGGGCGGCGATCTCCGCCGCCGGCCAGTGCACGGTCTCGATCCGGGCCGCGCCCGGCGCCGGCGGGCGCAGCCTCTCGAAGGCCAGCAGCGGCTCGTTGCTGGCCAGCATCAGCAGGCAGTCCCGGCCGTCGGCGCGATGTTCGCTGGTGCCGCCGCCCGGGAAGCAGAACAGATCGCCCTCGCCCCAGGCGACGACGTCGCCGCCGTTCTGGCTCTCGCCGCTGCCGTGCATGACGTAGTAGACCTCGCCCGAGGCGGCGAGCCCGGTCGCGAAGCTCTCGCCGGCGCGGAGCTTCAGGTACCGCAGCAGCATCAACGGCGTGGTCGCCGGGTAGCCGGTGCCGAGGGCGTCGGCGGCGTCGAGCGCGATCAGCCCCGTCGGCGTCGCCGCGTCGAAGGCGCGGTCGCGCTCGGCCAGAAACTGCCGCGCCGGCACCGGCGGCCAGGAGAAATCGAAGTTGTTGTCCGCCGAATGATAGCGCGCCCGGCGCGCATAGACGCTATCCGTCGCCGCGTGGCGTTCCTGCACCGACATGGCCGCCGTCTCCTTGCTGCCCTGCGGCCATTCTACGTCCTCAGGTAGCCGTCGGCATAGGCGATGCGCTCGGCGCCGACGAAGCCGGCGATGCGGCCGAGCTCGGCCTCCAGCGCCCGCAACCGCGCCGGCGTCGCTTTCAGGCGGGGCTCCAGCCAGATCCCGGATACCTCCAGCCGGCCCTCGCGGCTCGCATGCTTCATGTCGATCCTGCCGACGAAGCGTTCGCCCTGCAGCAGCGGGAAGACGTAGTAGCCGTAGCGGCGCCTGGCCTCGGGCACGAAGACCTCGATGCGGTAGTCGAAGCCGAAGAGCCGGCCGGTGCGGGTCCGATTGCGGATCAGCGGGTCGAACGGGCTCAGTACGCGCAGGCGGCGCGGCGCCGGCGGCGCCCCGGCCGCCGCCTCGACGGCCTCCGGCCGCGCAAAGGCGCGCCAGGGCTTGCCCTCGGCCGAGGCCACCGACACCTCAACCACCCGGTCGTCCAGGCGGGCCTTGCACCATGCCGCCGCCTCGGCGGCCGTCAGGTCGCCCCAGAAGTCGGCGATCTCGGCCGGCCCGGCGAAGCCCAGGCGCCGAAGCGCGCCGGCGCAGGCCCAGTCGACATAGGCTTCGCGGTCCGGCGCCTCGCCGAGATGCTCGGGCGGGATGACGCGCTCGGCCAGGTCGTAGACCTTCTGGAAGCCCTCGCGCCGCGTCACCGCCAGCCGACCGGTTCGCCAGAGGTACTCCAGCGCCGTCTTCGAGGGATGCCAGTCCCACCAGCCGCCGGCGTTCTTGGCTTCATCGGCGCCCAGTTCGCGCGCCAGCACCGGGCCGCCGTCGCGCACCTGCGCCAGCACCTGGTCGAACATGGCTTCGAAGCCGTCGCGCCGCCACTTGCGCCAGCGCTCCACCAGGCGGATCTCGGCGCGGGCGAAGCGCGGCCGCCAGTAGGGATAGAAGCTGGCCGGGATGACCGCGGCATCGTGCGTCCAGTTCTCGAACAGGCTGCGCTCGCGCTCCAGGAGATGCGCCAGCTGCCGCGGCCGGTAGGCGGGATGGCGCTGGAACAGGATCAGGTCGTGCGCCCGCGCCACGGTGTTGATGCTGTCGACCTGCACGTAGCCGAGCCGCTCGATCAGCGCCAGGAGGCCGGACCGCGTCGGCCGCCCGCGGGGGCCGGAAAGACCCTGGAGCTTGAGCCAGTAGCGCCGCGCCTCGGCGTTCGGGATCAGTGGCAGCGACATCGATGGGGCGGCAGAGAGTGCGTCAGATCTTGCGCAGGGAGACCTCGTCGATCCGGTGCGAGGCGCTCTTGTGCAGCACCAGTTCGGCACGGTCGCGGGTCGGGCGGATGTTCTCGCGCAAATTCTTCAGGTTGATGTTGACCCAGAGGCCGTTGGCGATCTCCACCGCCTCGTCGTCGGAGAGCTTGGCGTAGCTGTGGAAGTAGGAGCGCGGATCGGCGAAGGCAAGCTCGCGCAAGGCCAGGAAGCGCTCGATGTACCAGCTGCGGATCACCGCCTCGGAGGCGTCGATATAGATCGAGAAGTCGAGGTAGTCGGAGGCGTAGACCGCCGGCGCGCCGGTGCGCGACAGCCCGGTCTGCAGCACGTTCAGGCCCTCGACGATCAGGATGTCGGGATGGTCGACGTGGATGCGCTCGCCCGGCACCACGTCGTAGACCAGGTGCGAGTAGACCGGGGCGCTGACCGGCGTGCGGCCGCTCTTCACGTCGGCCAGGAAGCGCAGCAGCGCCGCTCGGTCGAAGCTCTCGGGGAAGCCCTTGCGGCGCATCAGGTCGCGCCGCTTCAGCTCGGCGTTCGGATAGAGAAAGCCGTCGGTGGTGACCAACTCGACCTGCGGGTGGTTGGGCCAGCGCGCCAGCAGCTGGCGCAGGATGCGCGAGGTGGTGCTCTTGCCGACGGCGACGCTGCCGGCGATGCCGATGACGAAGGGCACCTTCTCCCACGGCTGTTGCAGGAACTCGGCGGTGCGCCGGCGCAGCTCCTGGGTGCCGGCGACGTAGAAGCTCAGCAGCCGCGACAGCGCCAGGTAGACCCGCGTCACCTCCTCCATCGAGACGCGCTCGTTGATGCCGCGCAGTTCCTCGAGCTCGGCCTCGTTGAGCGGCAGCGGCATGTCCTCGCGCAGCCGGCTCCATTCCGCCACCGAGAAGCGGGTGAAGGGCGAGAGCCGCTCGCGCTGCCGAGGCGGCGGCACGACGTTGCGGTGCCGGGTCATGCGGGCCGCTCGACCCGTTCCAGGAAGGCGTCGACCGCCTCGGCCATGGTCAGGAACTCGGCACCCTGGCCGGCGACGGCCTCGATCAGCCGTTCCAGCATCATCATCCGGTGGCCGCGGCCGACGACGAAGGGGTGGAAGGTGTAGGTGAGGATGCCCCAGTCGAGGATGCGGGTCATGTAGGTGAAGTCGTCGACGAAATGCTGCAGCACCTGCGCGGTCGACAGCGAGGGCTGCTGCACGTACTCGTCGGTGCGCACGTATTCGAAGTGCGGGTAGTCGTCGAGCGACCAGCTGATCGGCATCTCCACGAGCCGCGTCGGCCGGCCGAAGACCGCCGGCTCAGCTTGCGTGATGACGTCGCCCTGGCGCGCGAAATAGGGCGTGTAGTCGTCGCCCATCAGCGAGGAATCGTAGTCGAAGCCGTTCTCGAGCAGGAGGCCGAGGGTGTTCGGGCTCAGGTCCCAGGAAGGCGAGCGGTAGCCGCGCGGCGCAGCCCCGGTCAGCCGCCGGATGCTCTCGATGCCGCGCGCCTGGTCGGCCGCCTCCTCCTCGGCGCTGAAGCGCGCCGGCGGCACGTGCGTCCAGCCGTGATGGCCGATCTCGTGGCCGGCCACGAGCACGCGCTCCGCGGCTTCGGGATAGGTGTCGATGGTGAAGCCGGGGGTGAACCAGGTCGACTTGATGCCGTGCGCCGCCAGGAGGTCGAGGATGCGGCCGGCGCCGACGACGCCGAACTCGCCGCGGCTGATCGGCGTCGGCGTCACTTGGCGGCGGCTGATGAAGCCGGAGAAGCTGTCGAAGTCGAAGGTCAGGCAGACGATATGACGCGGCATGGGGCGCTCCTTCGCGCCGCAGCATAGCGCCTGGAGGCCCATTGCGACAGTCGGGTGACCGCTGCGGTTGTCGTCGTGGCGGCGCGGCGGCTAGGATCGCAGCCCTGTCCAGAACCCGTTGATGCCCGCCCCTGCCATGCCTTCCGGATACGAGATCGGCGTCGATATCGGCGGCACCTTTACCGACATGGTCTGCCGTGCGCCCGACGGTACGGCGCGCATCGTCAAGATCCCGACGACGCGGGGCAACCCGGCCGAGGGCGCGATGGTGGCACTCGCGCACGCCGCCGGCGCGTGGGGCGTGACGGCGGCGGAGGTGAGGCGCTTCGTGCACGGCACCACGGTGGCGACCAACGCGGTGCTGGAGCGCAAGGGCGCCCGTGTCGGCCTGATCACGACGCAAGGCTTCAAGGACGTGCTGGAGATCGGCCGGCAGAAGCGGAGCGGCATGTACGACCTGGTGCTGAAGCCGGAAGCGCCGGCCTTCCTGGCCCCGGGCGCGCGGCGCAAGGAGGTGGCCGAGCGCATCGCCGCCGACGGCAGCGTACTGACGCCGCTCGACGAGGCGGCGGTGCGGGCGGCGGCGGACGCACTGGCGGCGGACGGCTGCGAGGCGATCGCCGTCGCCTTCCTCTTCGCCTTCGCCAACCCGGCGCACGAACTGCGCGCGGCGGAGCTGATCCGGGTGCGTCACCCCGGCCTGTTCCTCTCGCTCAGCCACCAGGTCGACCCGGCCTTCCGCGAGTACGAGCGCACTGCCGTCACCGCCTTCGACGCCTACGTGAAGCCGGTGCTGGACCGCTATCTCGAGCGGATGGAAACGGCGCTGGCGGCGGCGGGCGTCGGCGCGCCGCTGCAGGTGATGGCCTCGCGCGGCGGCGTCTCCTCTTCGCGTATCGCCCGCCGGCGCCCGGTCAGGCTGCTGCTTTCCGGCCCCGCCGCCGGCGTCGTCGGCGGGCGGGCGGCCGGCGCCGAATGCGGCCTCGACGACCTGATCACCGTCGACATCGGCGGTACCAGCTGCGACATCGCGCTGATCGAGGGCGGCCGGCCGCTGGTGCGGTTCGAGGGCGCCATCGCCGGCTACCAGCTGCGGGTGCCGATGATCGACGTCAATGCCATCGGCGCCGGCGGCGGCTCCATCGCCTGGCTAGACGCCGCCGGGGGGCTCCGCGTCGGGCCGCACTCGGCCGGCGCCGACCCGGGCCCCGCCGCCTACGGCATGGGCGGGCGCGAGGCGACGGTCACCGATGCCTCGGCCGTGCTCGGCTATCTCAATCCCGACAACTTCGCAGCCGGCGCCATCCGGCTCGACCTCGCCAAGGCGCACGGCGCCATCGAGGCGCGTATCGCCCGCAGCATGGGCATCTCGGCCGAGGCCGCCGCCCTCGGCATCCACCGGGTCCTCAACGCCGGCATGGCCGAGGGCATCCGCCTGGTCTCGATCCGCCGCGGCTTCGACCCGCGCCGCTTCGCCCTGGTGGCGCTCGGCGGCGGCGGGCCGCTGCACGCCTGCGCGCTCGCCGAGGAGTTGGCGATCGGCCGCATCGTCGTGCCGCGCCATCCGGGCGTGCTGTCGGCCGCCGGGCTGTTGGCGGCACCGGTGGAACAGGACATGGCCGCCGCCTTCAACCGCCCGATCGACGGGCTCGAGGTCGCCGCGGTGGCGGCGGTCCTGGCCGAGCTCGACCAGGCGGTGGCGGTGCAGATGGCGCGCGAGGCCACCGGCGCGGCGCCGGTCCGCGTCAGCCATTTCGCCGACGTCTGCTATATCGGCCAGGCCTATCATCTCGAAGTCCCCATCGACCTCACGGCCGAGGCGCCGTTGGCGCGGCTGACGCACGATTTTCTGGCCGCGCACGACCGCATCTACGGCTATGCCGCCGAGGCGCCGGCCCGCATCGTCAACCTGCGCACGGTGCATGCGGCGACGCCGTCCGCCCATGCCGAAGCGGCGGCGGTTCCGGTCCGGGCGACGCCGACGCGACGGCGCCTGCTGCTGCCGGATCCCTGGGGCTGGGTCGAGGCGGAGGTCCGGCAGCGGGGCTCGCTCGAAGGCGTGACGCGGCTCGCCGGGCCGGCGATAATCGAGCAGCCGGATACCACGGTGCTGATCTGGCCCAGCTGGCAAGGCCGGATCGAGGCCGGCAACCTGATCCTGGAACGGGAGGCCTGAAGCGATGGCGAGCCTGCTCACGGCCGGCGAACTCGATCCCATCACCGTCGAGGTGGTGCGCCACAAGATCGAGGGCATCGCCAACGAGATGGAGGAGACGCTGCTCCGGAGCTCGTTCTCGCCCATCGTCAAGGAAGGTCTTGACGCCTCGGCCAGCCTGTTTCTGCCCGACGGCACGACGCTGGCGCAGGCCTGCGCCATCCCCATCCACCTGGCGACGCTGATCCCGGCCGTGGCCGCCATCGTCGAGACCTATCCCGTCGGCGGCATGAGCGAGGGCGACCTCTACCTGCTGAACGATCCCTACTCGGGCGGCACCCACCTGCCCGACCTAGCGCTGGTGATGCCGGTTTTCCACGACGGCCGGGTCGTTGCGCTCAGCGCCGCCATGACCCACCACCAGGACGTCGGCGGCATGTCGCCGGGCTCGGTGCCGACGGACGCCACGGAGATCTTCCAGGAGGGCATCCGCATCCCGCCGGTCAGGCTCCGGCACGGCAAGGCCTTCGACGACACGCTGCTGCGCATGCTGAAGCTGAACGTGCGCATGCCCGAGGTCTTCATGGGCGACCTCAACGCCCAGATCGCCGCCTGCACCGTCGGCGCGCGCCGGCTCGGCGAACTGGCGAGCGCGCACGGCGGCAACGAGATCCGCGCCATCTTCCAGAGCCTGATCGAACGTTCCGAGGCGATGACGCGGGCCGCGCTCGGCAAGCTGCCGGCCGGCAGCTACCGCCATGTCAGCTACCTCGACAACGACGGCATCGAACTCGACAAGCCGATCCGCATCGAAGTCGAGGCCCGCATCGCCGACGGCGCCATCCACTTCGACTTCACCGGCTCCAGCCCGGAGGTGAAGGGCCCGCTCAACTGCGTGCCCTCCGGCACGCAGGCCGCCGCCTTCTTCGCCGTGCGCGCCGTCACCGACCCCGAGATTCCGACCAACGGCGGCTGTTTCCGGCCGGTGACGCTGACCCTGCCCGAGGGCTCGGTGGTCAATCCCCGGCCGCCGGCGCCGGTCAACGCCCGCACCGCCACCATCAAGACCATCACCAACACCATCCTCGGCGCCCTGGCGCAGGCGGCGCCCGAACGGTTGCCGGCGATGAACGCCGGCGCCTTGCTGGTGCTGGCCTTCGGCGGCCGGCGCCGGGACGGCTCGGCCTTCGTCGTCGGCGACCTGATCGCCGGCGGCTCCGGTGCCGGAGCGTCGGCGGACGGCGTCGACGTGATCGAGACCGACGCCTCCAACTGCATGAACCTGTCGGCGGAAGCCTTGGAGATGGAGGCGCCGATCCGCCTGCTGCAGTGCCGGTTGCGCACCGATTCCGGCGGCGCCGGGCGCCACCGCGGCGGCCTCGGCGTCGTGCGCGAGTACGAGATGCTGGCGGACGGCATCCGCCTCTCGCACCGCGGCGAGCGGCACGTCAGCCCGGCCGAGGCGCATTCCGTGATCCACCGCGCCGACGGCCGCGACGAGGTGATCCTCTCGAAGATCGCCACCCGCCTCGACAAGGGCGACCGGCTGACGGTGGCGACGGCCGGCGGCGGCGGCCACGGGGCCGCCGTGGCCCGCGATCCCGAGGCGCTGGCCCGCGACATCGCCGACGGCAAGGTCAGCCGCCCGGCGGCGGAACGGCAATACGGCGCCGACTGAGGCGACGACCCAAGTGGGCAAGGGCGCGACGGCAGCGGTGTCGCGAGGCCGCCATCTGGCGGTATTGCTCTTCATTGCCGCGACGCTGGCGCTTTGGATCGGAGTCAGAATCGGTTACGGGATCGGCTGGGGCGCCCTGGACCGGGCCCAGGGCGGCACGGAGATTCCGCTCGGCATCGCCCATGGCATCGAGGACAACCTGTCCTACGTCACCTGGGCCCAACAGGCCCGCGACGGCCTGATCCCCTTCAGCGTCCTGCAAACCACCGAGCCCCATTCGGCGGTCTTCATCATGCCGGTCTTCGTCGCGCTCGGCGGGATCGCCGCGCTGATCGGCGTGCATCCTTTGCTGGTGATGAACGTGGCCTCCCTCGGTGCCGGCGCGCTCGCGCTTTACTTCGTCTTCCGGATCGGCTTGGCGATGGGTCTCGGCGGGCGGGCGGCGTTCCTTGGGATGCTGTTCACGGCCTACGGCTCCGGGCTCTCCGCCGTCGCGCTATTGCTCTTCGGCCGCGTCGCATGGGCGCAAGGGGCGGATGCCACGTTTCTCGACCTGATGCCGTCGGCGGTCCTGCTCTTCTTCCCCTACCAGTGCCTAGCACTGGCCACAGCGACGGCACTGGTCGCGGCCCTTATCCGGGCGGAGGCGCGCCTGCTTGGGAACGCTTCGCCCTGGCCCCCCCTGCTTGCCGTCTTCGCGCTGGCGCTCTTGGCGATCGCGGTCCGCCCATATGCGCCGACGGCGCTGATTGTCGTCTATGCCGGACTGGTAGCGCTGAGCTGGCTTTGCCGGGCCGCGCCGGCACGTCGCCGGGCCCGCCTGCGACTGCTGCTGGCGCTGAGCGCGGGCATCGGGCCCCTGGCGCTCTACTACCACTGGGTGTCCGGGCAGCCGGTATGGGCGGACTTCGCGGCGGCTTCGCTGGATCTCCCCCACACGCGACTCGGCTGGCTGATCGGTTTCGGTCTGTTCTGGCCGTTTGCCGCGGCCGGTGCGGCAATCGCGCTTGGAGAGCGCCGCCGAGGCTGCGATTCGGTCGTCCTCTGGGCAGGTTGCGTGCTGCTTGTGCTGGTCGTCGCCAACGTCGGTCAGAGTAAGCTCGTCGAAGGCGGCTTCATTGCCTTGGCGTTGCTGGCCGCACTCGCCGTCGACCGGGCGTTGACAGGCCTGACGACGCTCCCCGCGCAGTGGCGCAGGGCCGGCCTTGGCGCGCTTGGTCTTTGCGCCCTCGCCGCCGTCCTGAGCACGGTCGTGCTCTTCAGCCGAGGCCGGGGCCCCGACTATCACCCGCTCGACCGCGAGGTTCTGACAGCGGCCGGGGAGATCCGTAAAGTTCAGCCCGAGGGCATCCCGAAGGTGCTCACCGAATTTGCCGCCGGCATGCTGCTACCGCCCCTGGCCAGCCTGCGCGTCTACGTCGGCCACTGGTCGTTGACCGTGGATCCGGTGCGCAAGCTGAAGCAGCTCGTCGCCGCGGGCTTCGAACCGGGATCGCCGACCGGCGACGACATTGCGGACCGCCGGCAGGCCTATTCGCAGATCTGGGCCGAAGCCGAATTCGATTGGGTGCTGGCGCACAGGGACCGTCCGGTCACGCCACTGCTGGAGTCCGATGCCCGGCTCCATGCCGTGTACCGGGGCGAGCGCTGGCTCTTGTTCCGCCGAAGCCCGCCCTGAGGCAGCAGTTCGAGGCGAGGACCGGGCGGCAGGGTGGCGGCGAAGCGCTCCAGCAGGGCGCGAACTTCGCCCACGGCTTCGGGCGAGGTGGCGAAAAAGGTCACGGTGGCGGTGTCGACGGCATAGGCGCGGTGACCCAGACCGAGCCTGGCGACCGCGAGCCAGCTTGCGGGCAGCACGTCGGGGAACCAATGTGCGTAGATCATCGCCACCTGGACGCCGCGCTCGCGCACCAGCCGGTCGATGATCTCGGTCCGGGCGATACCGCTGGCGTTGGCCCGCCTGATCTCCTCCAGGCCCAGCCCCCAGATGTCGAGGACGTAATGGGGGTTGCGGTAGGACAGCAGGCCCAAATCGTTGACCGCCGCCGGGCCGCGCAGGAATTCGGTGGCAAAGCGGTGCATCTGCCACTGTTGGTGATAGACCTCGTTGCTGGCGATCGGTGTCAACGCGGTGGTGCGGAGATAGGGCCAGCCGGCTGCCGCGATGGCGGCGACAAGGGCAAGCGTCGGCCAAGGCGATCGCGCTGCCACGAGGCGGCCGAACGGCCGACGCCAGACGTAGAGCAGGGCCGCGGCGACCGCGCTCATGATGTAGATCTCGTAGCGGCTGAACCAGCCGAAGCGTCCGGCTAGGAAATGCGCCGCCACGGCGAGCATGATGAAGCCCGCAAGCGCACTCTCTACGTTGCGCCAGCGGAACGGCCGGGCCCGCACGGCACCTAACGCCACCAGCCAGCTCAGGACCGCCAAG
>Ga0302046_10006529_pt1 | contig 10163 bp, 6 predicted proteins | sample RVTome_11_FD_200261 | JGI IMG/M metagenome (GOLD analysis project Ga0302046, IMG submission 200261) | Soil microbial communities from uranium-contaminated site in the Upper Colorado River Basin, Wyoming, United States - RVT147D111 (version 2) ... | reverse complement strand
GCGCGCGATGCGCACGGCGACCTCGCCGCGGTTGGCGATCAGCAGGCGGTGGAACATGGGCGGGACAGGGTACCGTCCCGTACCGTTGGGGGCGTGCGCGCGCCGCTCCTCGCCCTCGGACTCCTGTTCCTACCCGTCGCCGACGAGCTCGATCGGCGCCTGGCGGAGCTCTCCGCGCCGCGCGGCGAGGTGCGTCACCAGGCCGAGCGCTGGCTGGCGGCCCACGTCGGCCCGGAGGACGGCGCGCGGATCGGCGCTGCCGCGCTCGGGGGCGACGCCGAGGTACGTGTGCGCCTCGCGCGCGTCGTGGCGGCGGCGGATCGGAGCCTGGTCCTCTCGACGGACTTCCTGACGAGCACGCAGCCGGCGCTTGCGGATCTCGGGACGCGCGCGCTCGAGACGCGCATCGCGCGCTGGAGCACGCGGGCCCGGGAGCCGGGCCTGACCGGGACCGCGCTCTCCCTCGCGCTGGAGCGGACGGCCCAGCGGAGCTGGCCGCAGACGGTGCAGCTCCCCGTCACCGGCACCCTGGCCGAGGCCTGCGCGCTGCTCGCGCGCCGCAGCCGCGTGCCGATCGGGCTCGTGGTGTCGCCCTCCGTGGCGGGCCGGCGCACGACGGCCGGCGCGCCGTTCGTGCTCGGCACCTGGGACGAGGTCGCGGCCCAGATCGCGCAGCGCTTCGAAGTCGCGCTGGAGGGGCACGACCTGCGCGAGGACCGCGAGGGGGCCGGACCGGCCGCCTTCCTGCGCTTCTGTCCGGTGGCGGAGGCGGGTCGCCGGACGCAGGCGGAGCTCCTGATCGAGTGGTGTCGGGAGGTTTCTGCCGGCGCGACGGAGCGCGGCCGGGTGCTCGCGGCGAACGCGCTGTCCGGCGCCCGGTGGCCGGACGCGATCGACTGGTTGGCCGAGCGCCGGCGCGCCTCGACGCAGGACCAGGCCGCGCTGGCGGGGCTCCTGTCCGCCGCCGCGGAGGGGCGCGTCTCTCCCTCGCTTGCCACCCCCGATTCGGTCCGCGCGCTCCTCGGTCGCGCGGCGGCGGCCTGGGAGGGGGGCGAGGAGGAGCGCCGCCTGTCCTTCTCGATCCTGGACGCGCTGCGCAACCTGCCCAACCTGACCGCCGAGGGGACCTCGGTCGGCGCCGTGTTGGGCCAGGGCTGGGAGGGGACGAGCGAGGGCGAGCGCTGGCTGCGCCTGGCGATGCTCGAGGGGATCGGCGCGCCCGAGGGCGTCGCTCCCGCGCTCGCCGTCCTGACCGATCCGGATGCGACGGGCGTGCTGCTCGAGCAGGCGTTGCGCACGCACGCCGCGGCGACGGCGGGTCGGGGCGGCGACGCCGTCGTGATCGCGGCCCCCGAGAAGCTGTTCGCTCGGCCGCGTGACCTGGCCGACCTGCTGGAACTCGCCCGGCTGCTGGCGCGCGAGCCCTTGGTCCTGCCGGAGACCTGGAGGTCCTCCGCGGCCGAGGACGTCACCGGCACGCTCCTCCTGGCGGCGACCTTCGCGCTGCGCGGCGACGTCGAGGCGGTGGAATACCACTGGCGCCGGCTCGCGGGCGGCAGCGAGCCGGGTACGCGCGCGAGTTCGAGGCTGGGCGAGCTGCTCGACGAGCTGGCGAGCGAGGCGCGCGAGGCGCTCGTCCTCGGCTGGCGTCGGGCGCGCTCGACCGGAGACCACGCACGCGAGGTCGACCGCGCGGCGATGCTCGGCGGGATCGTCCCGCCGGAGCGCTTCGACGAGGTCGCGGGCGCGCTCCTCACCGGCCCGGGCCCGTTCGACCTGGAGCTCCTGGCGGCGGTCGCCGGCGGGAGCGAGGCCAGTCCCGTCTCGCTGCGAGCGCGCGGCACGCTCACCGCGCTCCTGACCGAGGCTGCTGCCGGGGGCACGACCTCGAGCGAGGCGTTACCGCTCCTGGTCGCGCTGGAGCGCGCGGTGAACGACCTGCGGCGGCGCGCGTGGTCCGACGCCTCCGGCGGTCCGCCGGGTACGCGAGGCGCGGCGTCCTGGAGCGCCTGGCGCGCGGAGATCCTGGGACTTCGGCTGCGCCATCCGCGCTCGCCCCTGTGGAACCACCTGAGCCCGGGCTGGCCGCCACCGCTCCCCGCGCGGGTCGTCGACCTTGCCCGGCTCGATCGACGCCCCCCGAGGTAAGGGCCCGCGCGGCCCCTGCGCGGAAGCCCTCGCGGCCTCCCTCCCGCGTCCGTAGGCGGTCCGGCCTACGGCGGAACGTCGTTTCCACCGAATAGGGGGTTGTGACAGACTCCTCGCCGACCTCGACGACACCCGCGCTCCCCGTCCCCTCGCTCGAACGACCCTCGCTGATGCGCCTCTTCGGCAAAGGCGGCTCCCTCGAGGAGCTGCGACCGGCTCCGCCGGGCGAGTCGAGCCAGATCCCGATCCGTCGCGAGGAGATCGTGATGGTCAGCGCGCCGCACAGCCGGCTCGCGGAGCAGTTCCGGCGCCTGCGCAACTCGATCCAGGCGCTGAACCCGGACGGAGCCTCGCGCTCGGTCCTGCTCACGAGCGCGATCGAGGGCGAGGGCAAGACGGTTGCCGCGCTGAACCTCGGGCTGGCGATGACGGAGCTGCCGCACCTGCGCGTGTGCGTCGTGGACGGAAACCGGTTCCACCCGTCCGTGGAGGAGTACCTCGGGCTCCCGCGACGCCAGGGCCTGGGCGAGCTGCTCGCCGGGAACCTGTCGATGGAGCAGGCGCTGCGTCCCACCTCGCGCGAGCGTTTCGACGTCATCGGTGCCGGCGCGCAGAGCTCCGACCCGGTGCTCAACGTCGACCGCATGCGCTCGATCCTGAACGCCTTGAAGCGCCGCTACGACTACGTCCTGATCGACGCGCCGCCCGTCCTGCGCGCGAGCAGCCCGAGCCTCCTGGCGGGCATCGCGGACGGGATCCTCCTGGTCGTGCGCATCGGCAAGACGCCCAAGGGCATGGTGGAGGAGACCTTCACCATGATCGAGAACCTGGGCGGCAACGTGCTCGGGACCTGCGCGACCTCGGTCGACGACTTCTAGCCCGGCAGCTCGTCCGGGAAGAGCCAGCCCTGGGCCGCCTTCCAGGCGCGCGAGACCGCCGGCAGCGCGGCACGGGTCCGCATCGGCTTTCCGCTGCGCGCGGAGCGGAACAGCTCCGACAGGTGCTCCGCTTGCCAGCGCATCGCCTGCTCGAAGCCCGGGTAGGCCTGCTCGCGGCGGCGGAACTCCTGCGGGTGATGCGCACGCCGGCGGCGCTTCGGGCTCGACTCCCGCACCGTGCGGTCGATCACGGCGTGCAGGAGCTCGTGGAAGAGCACGTAGCGCACGAAGCTCTCCGGCACGCCGGACTGGTCGAGCACGGGATGGACGCGCACGACGTCGCGCTCGGGGTCGTAGCTCCCGAGCTGCAACGTCCGACGTGCCGCGCGCGACGCGCGCCGACCCCAGGTGACGCGCTCGACCTGGGAGCGGGGCAGCTCGACCGGGAACTCCGCCGCCAGCACCTCCAGCGCGAGCGCGCGCAGGTCGTGCGCCACGCCCTCTTGCTCGATCGCGATGCTGCGCCGCCTGGGCGGCCCGAGACGGCGCGCGAGCTCCTCGATCCACGCGTCGAGCAGGTCGCTCGCGCGGCGCGCGCGTTTGCCCGAGCGCAGCCAGGCGAGCAGCGCGTCGCGCACCTCCGCCGGCGCGTCGGCGAAGTGCTCGTTCAGGCGCACCTCGCGGCCGCGCGAGGTCGTGCGCACGAGGACGACGTTGCGACGCGCCCGACCGAAGCACACGGTCGTCTGCCGGCCGAGCTCGCGCGTGAAGCGACGCGACCACTCGCGCGCGGTGTCGGCGCGGAGCGACACGTCAGCTCTGGGGGACGACCAGGTCGGCCGGCGCGTCCTGTCCGGCGGTCAGGCGCACCTCGAGCGGCTCCGTCTCGACCATGTCTCCCCCGATGACGCAGGTCCCCTCGACCAGGTAGGAACCGGGCGGGAGCGGCGGCGTCTCGAACCGACCGGCGTCGTCGCTGATCAGGAACGGGAGACTGGCGATGGGACCGGCGACCTGGACGCGCGCGCGGGACACGGCGATCCCGGACGTCGTCTTGACCGTGCCGCGGATGCGAGCGCCGGGGACGAGCTCGATCGCCGACGCGCGCGCGACGCCGCCGGAGAGGATCGAGAGCGGACCGACGGCCTTGGGGACGACGTTCTCGCCGCGCAGGATCAACCACAGGTGCCCGGGCGTGAGTCCCTCCATCCGCAGCACCCCTGCGGCGTCGCTGACCGGCACGTCCGCCTGCGGATCGCGCGGGCTCGCCCAGAGCTGCGCCGGCAGGGGCGAGCTGCTCAGGATCTCGGCGCGCACGCCCGAGGCGGGCTCACCCTGACGCCGCAGCGTGAGCTCGAGCCCTCCGCCGCGTTGGAGCGTGATGCGCCCCAGGTCGACGTCGCCCACGTCGCCCACGCGGAATGCGTCGGAACTCGAGTCGGCATAGCCCGGCGCGAAGACGTGGATGCGGTACTCGCCTACGCGGAGATCGCCGACGCGGAAGCTGCCGTCGGCCGCCACCGGCGTCCCGCCGGGGAGTCTCGCGATCAGGTCGCCGCGCGTGGAGCCGGGGAGCGCGTGGACGAGCGTCCCCTCGGGCGGGGGATCGCCCTCCGGCGTGACGACCTTGCCGGTGGCGCAGGGCCAGGCGACGAGCCGCATCTCGACGACTCCCTCGCCGGCGCGCACGCTCGCGAGACCGCTGGGCTTGTAGCCCGCCACCGCCGTGCGCACGTTCCACTCCTCCGCCGCCAACCCCTCGAAGGTCGCCAGCCCGTCCGCGTCGGTCAGCTCGTCGCGCGCGACCGCGCCCGGCTCCTGGGGGCGCACGGTGACGCGCACGCCCGCGACGGGCGCATCGTTCTGGTCCAGCACGCGCACCTCGAGGTCGCGACCCGGGACCAGGACCAGGCGCGCTTCCTTGCCGGCGAGGTGTCGGTGGTCGATCGTCTTCGTCCCGAACCCCTTGGCGCGCGCCGTGAGCACGACGACGCCCTCGGGCGCCGCGGTGAACTGGAACTTGCCGTCGACTCCGGTGCGCGTCTCCTCGCCGACGCCGGACCGCAGCTCGACGCCGCGCAGCGTGGAGAGCAACACCTGCACCCCCTGGATCGGCCGGCCGACTTCGTCCACGACGATGCCGGAGAGCACCGTGCCGCGCTGCAGGAAGAGGTTTCCGAGCGACTGCTTTCCCTCGAGGCGCTGAGCGCCGAGCGCGCGCTCGAAGGTCGCGAAGCCGCGCTGCGTGACGCGCAGGATCGAATCCTCCTGGGGCAGCGGGAAGGTGAGCTCGAACCTCCCGTCGCGGTCGGCGCCGACGCTGTCGATCGGTGTCCCCTGGACGACGAGGGTCACTTCCGCACCGGCCACGGGTCCCTCCTCCCACACGACCGTGCCCAACAGCGTCCGCGTTCGCGTCCGCCCGCCCGCGGCCTTCGGCCGGTGCTCGGGATCGAGCGCCGTGCGCGCCGCCGTAGGCTCCCCGCGTTCTCCCGCCGGCTTCGAGGGCTCGCGCGCCGGTTCCGGCGTCCGGTCGCCGGCCGGCTCACGAGTGGCGGGGAGCGTGCCCGTACGGGGATTCGCCTCGCGGTCGCCCCGTTCGCCGCTCAGGACGAAGAGCAGCGCGATGGCGCCGGCGGCGAGGGCCGCGAGGAGTCCCGGGGTCTTCAAGGATCGGCCTTTGCCGCGCGCACGCCGGCTCGTCGCGCGCGCCGTGAGACGAAGCTCAGTTGTTCGATGACTGTGCCGGGAGTCGGAGGTCGAGCTGGTCGTAGGAGCCGCCGTCCACGATGTTCACCTCGCGCTCGGAGTGCTGGATGTCGATGACGGGCGCGAAGGGGTTCGAGCCGGAGGTCTGCGGCCGGGAGGCGGAGATCATGTACTCGCCGCCGCGCGCGTTGCGGATGACGTACCGCCCGTTCGCGTCGCTGCGCGCCTGGTAGCTGCCGAAGTAGTCGTTGTTCGTCGGTCGCATGCTGATCTGTGCGCCGGGGACGGGGTCTCCCTCGACGTCCAGGACCGTGCCGGCGACGAGTGCCCCGCGCACCATCCGCTGCGGCCCGATCTGCGTGTCCACGCCGTCGTCGACGCGCACGTCGTTCAGGACGATGGTCGTGTAGCCGGGCTTGTCGATCTTGACCTGGTAGACGTCCGGAGTGAGGAGCTCGAGCAGGAACTCGCCCTTCTCGTCCGTCTTGACCGTGGTCTTGGAGGTCGCGGTCGAGCCCATGCTGCCGAGCAGCGTCATGATCTCCGAGTCGATGAAGTTGTTGTCGTTCGTCCCCACGGTGGCGCCGACGATCGGCTGGCCGGTGTAGGAGTCCGCCACGGCACCCTTGAGCGTGCCGCCCTTGGTGAGCCGCACGACGACGTCGGTGGTCGTGACGCCCTGCTCGACGAAGAAGGGCTCGCTGAAGCTGCTCGCGTAGCCGCGCGCGTAGGCTTCCGCGACGTAGTCACCCTTCGGGAGCCCGCCGACGGAGAACGAGCCGTCGGAACGGTCGCGCTCGACCTTCTTGGCCGCCTCTCCGCCCCAGGAGAGGTTCTTCGAGTGCAGCGTGCGCACGCGGACCGTGAAGCCGGAGACCGCCCGGCCCGTGGCGGCGTCGACGACGCGGCCGGACACACCGCCCTGCCGCGCGAGGTGCATCTCGACGCCGGTGCTGCCGACCTCGACGCGCTGGAGCGGCGTCGACTGGTAGCCCTCCGCTTCGGCCTGCAGCGTGTAGACGCCCTCGCCCAGGTCCGGGATGAGGAATTCGCCGCCGGAGGAGCTCAGCGTCTCGCCGCGCGAGCCGGTGCTGCCCGACTGGTTGATGGCCGAGACGCGAACGCCGGAGACGCCGCCCTGATCGGGGCCGATGACGCGGCCGGAGATGCTCAGGCCGGGTTGGAGGTCGAAGTTCCACTCGATCGGCTCGCCGCGGTTGGCCTCGGTCTCCTGCGCGAGCTCGGCGAGCTGTTGTCCGCGTTTCCCCTTCCAGAGCGTCGGCTCTTCCGCGGCCGGGACGCGCTGCCGCAGCTCGTTCGTGAAGTTCGTGATGAACAGCGTGGCGTAGCCCGGCGCCTCGACGCGGATCGTGTGGTGCTCCCCGGGGATGTTCTTCAGCTCGTAGCGACCGAACTCGTCCGTCTCGGTCTCCTTGACCGCGCTGATCTGCTTCGCCTTGGTGAGGAAGCCGGCGAGCGGGTTCTCGACCAGGAGCTTGGCGTGGGGGATGGGGGTGAGCGTCTGCGCCGCGCGCACCATCCCGGTCATGACCATCCCCTGATGGAGCCTGACCAGTTCTTCGACGCCGCCGGTCGCCGGGACGTCGATCCTCGGCACGCTGGCGGCGTTGTAGTCCTCGTGCGTGACCTTGATCCCCCACTCGTCGTCGGCTTCGAGTCCCTGGAACGTGAACAGCCCGTCGCCACCGGTCGTGGCCTGCGCGCGCGCCTTCGCGGGCGGACGATTGTCGAGGGCGGCGATGGACTCGCTCAGCGCGCCCGTCTGGCCCTTGCCGCGCAGGAGACTCACGAGGGCGCCCCGGATGGGCGCGCCTTGCGGATCCACGACCCGACCACGGATGATCCCGGTCAGTGCGCCCCGGTCCTCCGCCAACTCGACCGGAGCCGCGGTGCGCGACTCCACCAGACTGATGTCCTCGGCCGTCTCCAGCGGGGGGGCCACGTCTCCCCTGGGACGAACCGTTCCGTCCAGGACGGGCCGCACGATGGGTCCGGAGGTCGCCACGGTTCCGGTGCGATCCCCACTGAAGAGCGCGTTCAGCGCGAACAAGAGCGACGCGAGCGCTCCGAGGACGAGGATCAGGACTGCGAGAGGTCGTCGCATGATGGTCGGTCTGGGTCGTGTCGGCCCCGGGAGCCGACTCCCGCGAGTGCCAGGTATCCTACCCGGCCGGAGGGCGGCGGGGCGGCCCCGGTCGGGGGCCCGAAGTCGGAGAAGGGGTTGCAGTGGACGCTCCGGACAGGTGGTTCCTTCCCTGGTTCCGCGCGCTTTCCGGCGCGCGAGAGGCCTCTTCTGGACGTCCCGTCCGGGCGCCGGTCACGGGTCGCCGAAGCTCAGGGTTGGAGCTGGGCCAGCTCCCCGTGGACGCGCGGGACGAGCTCGAGCGCGGCGTCGACCTCGGCCGCCGTCGTCCGGCGCGAGAGAGAGAAGCGGACGGTGCGCGAGGCCTCGTCCGCGTCGCACCCCATCGCCAGCAGGACCGGCGACGGACCGCGCCGCCGCGAGCTGCAAGCCGCACCGCCGGAGACCGCCAGCCCCTCGGCGGCGAGGCCGGCGAGGAAGAGCTCACCGTCGATCCCGGGAACGTGGAGGCTGGAGGTGTTCCCGAGGCGCGGTCCGCCGGTCGCGTGGGCTCGCGCTCCATCCAGGCGCTCGAGCAGCCCCGCCTCGAGCCGGTCGCGCAGCTCCGCCACGGCGCGCAGCGCCGCCGGGTCCTCGGCCTGCGCGCGGGCGAGCTCCGCGGCGCGGCCCATGCCCACGATTCCGGGGACGTTCTGCGTTCCTCCGCGGCGCTCCGCCTCCTGCGGTCCGCCGGCGACCAGGGCGGTGAGCGCGCGCCCCTTCCGCACGTAGAGCGCGCCGACGCCCTTCGGTCCGTGGAACTTGTGCGCGCTGAACGAGGCGAAGTCGACGCCGAGGCGCTGCACGGAGAGCGGCAGCTTCCCGGGCGCCTGCACCGCGTCGAGGTGAAAGGGCACGCCGAGCTCGGTCGCGCGCCGGGCGACGCTCTCCACCGCCTTCTCAGGGAGCAGCGCGCCGGTCTCGTTGTTGGCGAGGTGCAGCGTCACGAGCGCACAGTCCTCGTCGAGCCGCGCGAGGACCTGCTCCACGTCGATGCGGCCCTCGCGGTCGACGGCGACGCGCTCGACCTCGAGCCCGAGGCTCGCGTAGCGTTCCAGCGGGCAAAGGACCGCGGAGTGTTCGGTCGCGCCGGCGAGGACGCGTCCGCCGGTCCGGCTGGCGAGGGCGGCGAAGAGCGCCGTGTTGATGCTCTCCGTGCCGCCCGAAGTGAAGACGATCTCGTCCGGGGAGCGGGCTCCGACCAGGCGAGCGACGGCGCCGCGCGCCCGCTCCACCAGGCCCGCGGCATGCTCGCCGAAGGCGTGCAGGCTCGAGGGGTTTCCCCAGCCCGTCCGCAGGGCGTCCACCATCGCCTCGACGACCGCTTCGTCCACCTGGGTCGTCGCGTTGTTGTCGAGGTAGATCGCTTGCATGTCCGCCGATCGGGTCCGCGACAAGATCAGAAGAGCGCCGAGAGGTTCACGGGAAGCGCGCGGTCCGTCACCGAGCAAGGTTCGCAGAAGTTGTTCTCCGCGCAGGGAGTGACCTCGCAGGTGCTGCACTCGTCGAGCTTCGACAGCGCGCCGCGGACCCGCTCCTGTCGGGCGCGTAGGTCGGCGATGCGCCGCTCGAAGAGCTCGAGCTGAGCCAGCAGCGCCCCGCGGACGCCGGCGACGAAGTCCGAGCGCGGGCAACCGTCGCCGTTCCTGCGCGTGGAGATCAGCCCGCGGATCTCCTCGAGCGAGAGTCCCTGTTCTTGTAGGGTCGCGATCATGCGCAGGCGGTTCACATCCGTCGCGCGGTAGTAGCGGAAGCCGCCCGTGCTCCGCTTCGCCGGTTGCAGCAGCCCGACCTCCTCGTAATAGCGCAGGGTCCGCAGGTTCGTCCCCGCGAGCCGGGCGAAGGCGCCGATCTTCAAGAGTTCCGTGGGAGTGGAGCGCGTCGTCATCTGAGATGATCTCCTGTCGACCGAGTCCTCCATCCTAGCGCCGTCAGGAGGGAGCCCACAGTCCCGCCAGCGAATGAACCACCGAGGAGCATCGTCCACGAGGGCGACGAAGGACGTCCGCGCGGTCGCGGAGGAGGCGGGCTTCGTCGCCGAGCACGTCGTCGCCCATGGTCCCTACAAGGCGAAGATCGACCACCGGCTCGGCGTCGGGCCGCCGCGGGCTACGTCGAAGTACGTACTCGTCACGGCGATCACGCCGACTCCCGCCGGCGAAGGGAAGACGGTGACGACGATCGGTCTGTCGATGGCGCTGAACCGCCTCGGCCAGAGGGCGATCGCGACCATCCGCCAGCCCTCGATGGGGCCGGTCTTCGGGGTGAAGGGCGGTGGCGCCGGC
>Ga0302046_10006528_pt1 | contig 10164 bp, 11 predicted proteins | sample RVTome_11_FD_200261 | JGI IMG/M metagenome (GOLD analysis project Ga0302046, IMG submission 200261) | Soil microbial communities from uranium-contaminated site in the Upper Colorado River Basin, Wyoming, United States - RVT147D111 (version 2) ... | reverse complement strand
GAGGATGATACGCGCGTTGTACACGGCCACGACCGGGCTCGAGGCCCAGCAGCTCAACATCGACGTCATCGCCAACAACCTGGCGAACGTCTCGACCACCGGCTTCAAGCGCAGCCGTCCCGACTTCGAGGACCTGCTCTACCAGACGCTGCGCGAGCCGGGGGCGCCCGCGACCAGCACCACCCAGGTGTCGACCGGCATCCAGGTCGGGCTCGGGGTGCGGCCGGCCGCGGTCCAGCGCGTCCAGCTCCAGGGCGACTTCGTCGAGACCGGCAATCCGCTCGACGTCGCGATCGAGGGCGAGGGGCTCTTCCAGGTGACCCTGGCCGACGGCTCGACGGCCTACACGCGCTCGGGGGCGTTCAAGCTCGACTCGACGGGCACCGTGGTGACCTCCGAGGGCGACGCGCTCGCGCCGCAGATCACCATCCCGCAGGGCGTGGAGGCGATCAACGTCGGCAACGACGGCACCGTCAGCGTGAACCTGGCGGGGCAGACCGCGCCGAGCCAGGTCGGCCAGATCCAGACGGTGCGCTTCGCCAATCCGGCCGGCCTGCGCGCCGAGGGCCGGAACCTCCTCACCGAGACCGACACCTCGGGCACCCCGCAGCTCGGCACGCCCGGCCAGGACGGCCTCGGGTCGCTCGCGCAGGGCTTCCTCGAGAGCTCGAACGTGAGCGTCGTCGAGGAGCTGGTGTCGATGATCACGGCCCAGCGCGCCTACGAGATCAACTCACGCGCCGTCTCCGCGGCCGACGACATGCTGCGGACGGCGGCGGCGCTCGGGCGGTAGCGCGATGCGGGTCAGCACGAGGGTCCTCGCGGCCGCCTTGCTGGTGCTCGGCGCCGGCGTTCCCGCGGCCGGCGTCGAGACCGGCCGCATCACGGTCGGATCGACGGCGACGGTCGTCGGGGCCACCGTCACCCTGGCCGACGTCGCCACGCTCGAGGGCGCGGCCGAGTCGTTCGCCGACGTGGCGCTCGGCCCGGCGCCCGGGCCCGGCGCGAGCCGGCGCCTGGACGGGCGCACCATCCTCCGGCGCCTGCGCGAGGCCGGCTTCGACGGCGCCCGCGTCCGCTACGTCATCCCGGCCACCGTGCGGGTGGCGCGGGCGGCGCAGGAGATCGGCGTCGAGGAGATCGAGCGCGCGGTCGAGGCCGCCGCCCCGGAGCTCCTCGCGCCCGGCGAGCGGTTGCGGGAGCTCGACGTGGCCGGCCCGGTCCGCGTGCCGCTCGGCGGCTACGAGCTGCGGGTGGCGCCGCCGCCCGCGAGCGCGCGCGGGGCGACGCGTCGCTTCGACGTCGAGGTGGTGCAGGAGGCGCGCGTGGTCGCCAGCACATCGGCGCGGGCGCGCATCGCGGCCCGCGGCACCGTCGTGGTGATGCGCCGGCCGCTGGCGCGGGGTGCGACCGTCGCGCTCGGCGACCTGGCGGTCGAGGAGCGCGACCTGGTGGCGTCGCCGGCGAGCCTGGTGACGGAGGCCGCGCAGGCGGCCGGCATGCAGGCGCGCGTGCCCCTCGCGGTCGGGACACCGCTCACCTTCCAGATGCTCGAGAGCCCGCTCCTGGTGCGGCGCGGCGACCTCGTCACGCTGATCGTCGAGACCCCGGGCATGCGCCTCACGGTGCCCGGCGAGGCGCGCGAGCAGGGCGGGGCCGGGGATCCGGTGCGGGTACTGAACCAGAAGTCCCAGCGGGAGCTGTCGGGGCAGGTGGTGGAGCGTGGCGTCGTTGTCGTCCAGTACTAGCAGTCCGTTGAAAAACTCGCGTGCGCCAGCTTGCGTGGCATCGCGGTCAGGATCAAGGCGCCGAAGCGCAGGAGATATCGAGTATATCGCCGAGCTTCGGCAACGCCGAGCCTGGCCGCGAGGGCGCGCAAGCTGGCGTGCGGGAGTTTTTCAACGGGCTGCTAGGCGGCGCGCCGCGGCCGCCCTGGCCCTTTGGCTGGCGCTGCTCGCCGGCGGCTGCGGGCGATTCTACCTCCTGCGCGATCCGGTGATGACCGGCGGCGAGGTGGCGCTGCCGCCTCCGACCGAGCGGGCGCGGAGCACGGGCTCGCTCTGGCGCGATCAGGTGAGCGCCAACTACCTGTTCGCGGACGTCCGCGCGCGCTTCCCGGGCGACCTCCTGACGATCGTCGTCGCCGAGAGCGCGTCCGGCACCAAGGAGGCCGACACCTCGACCTCGAGCAAGACCAGCATCCTGCTGAGCGTCGCCGAGTTCTTCGGCTTCCCGCAGGCGCTCGCCGCGAACAACCCGGACATCAACCCGACGCAGCTCATCCAGGCGGACTCCGACGTCGAGTGGGACGCCGAAGGCTCCACCAGCCGGAGCGGCAACCTGAACGGCCGCATCACGGCGCAGGTGACCACCGTCGCGCCCAACGGCAACCTCTGGGTGGAGGGCGAGAAGGTCATCAGTGTCAATAAGGAGACGCAGCACCTGGCGGTGTCGGGCTGGGTGCGTCCGGAGGACATCAACACGCAGAACGAGGTGCTCTCGACGCGTCTCGCGTCCGCGAACGTCGAGTACTACGGCGTCGGCACCGTCGGCCGGAAGCAGCGCGGCGGGTGGGGCCTCGCCGTGATCGACTACCTGTGGCCGTTCTGATGCGCCGCGCCGTCCTGATCGCGCTCGCGCTGGCGCTCGCCGCCGGCGCGCTGCCGGGCCGCGCCGGCGCCGCCCGGATCAAGGATCTCGTCGACGTCGAGGGCATGCGGCCGAACCAGCTCTCGGGCTACGGCGTGGTCCTCGGCCTCGACGGTACCGGCGACGGCCAGCAGTCGCTCTTCACCATCCAGAGCGTGCTCAGCATGCTGCGGCGCCGCGGCGTCGTGATCACCGTCGACCCGCGCCAGATCCGCGTCAAGAACGCGGCCGCGGTGGCGGTGACGGCGACGTTGCCGCCCTTCGCGCGCTCGGGGAGCCGCATCGACGTGCAGCTCTCGTCGATCGGCGACGCCAAGTCGCTGCGCGGCGGCACCCTCGTCATGACGCCCCTTTTCGGCGGCGACCAGCAGGTGTACGCGGTCGCCCAGGGCCCGGTGTCGCTCGGCGGCGGCTTCTCCGCGGCGGCGCCCGGCGCGGCCGCGACCAGCGGCCACGCGACGGCCGGCGTGATGCCGAACGGCGCGATCGTCGAGCGCGAGGTGCCGGTGCTGCTCGCCGCCGACGGGGCGCTCCGCCTGAGCCTCCGCCAGCCCGACGTCACCACCGTGCGCCGCATCGCCGTCGCGATCGACGACTACCTCGGCACCGGGACGGCGCGCTCGCTCGACCCCGGCACGGTGGAGATCGCGGTGCCGGTGGGGAACGACGAGGAGGTGCTGCGCCTGTGGGCGGGCATCGAGACCCTGGAGGTCGTCCCCGACCGCGCCGCGCGCGTCATCGTCAACGAGCGCACCGGGACCGTGATCATGGGGCAGGACGTCCGGATCGCGCCGGTCGCGATCGCGCACGGCAGTCTGCAGGTGACGGTGAAGGTCGACTTCGGGGTGTCGCAACCGGCGCCGTTCTCGGAGGGGCAGACCGTGGTCGTTCCCGACAGCACGCTGGTCGTGGAGGAGGGCGAGGCCGAGCGGGTGGCGATGTTCGAGCCCGGCATCAGCCTCGGCGACCTGGTGGGCGGCCTGAACGCCCTCGGCGTCACGCCCCAGGACCTGATCGCGGTGCTGCAGGCGATCAAGTCGGCGGGCGCGCTCGACGCCGAGCTGGTGATGATGTGACGGTCCCGCCCGTGACGCCGGCGGGCGCGGCCACGCTCACGGGCACCGCCGCGCGCGCCGACGAACGCCGCGCCGAGCGCCAGGCGCGCGACGTCGCGCGCGACCTCGAGGCGCTCCTGGTGTCGCAGATGATCGCGGCGATGCGGCGGACGGTGCCGAGCGGCGGCCTGCTGCAGGCGTCGGCGGCGCGCCGCACGCTCGACGGCGCCTTCGACCACGAGCTGGCGCGGGCGCTCGGCGCCCGCGGCGGGCTCGGCCTGGCGGGCCAGATCGAGGCGCAGCTCGCCCGGCAGCCGGGCACGGCTCCCGCAGCGGCCGCCTTCGCGGGCGTTCCGGTGCCCGCGGTGTCGCGAGCGCCGGAGATCGCGCCGGCGCCGGCGCCACGCGCGCCCGCGGCGGTCGTGGCGGCGCGCGACGTCGCCCACGCCGTCGCCGCGTCCGCGCGCGCCGAGGCGCACGTCGGGGCCGGACCCGCGCGTGCCGGCTCGGCGGCGTTCGAGGCGCCGGTCGAGGGACGCGTCAGCTCCGGATTCGGCCTCCGCAGCGATCCCGTGACCGGTGCCGAGCGCTTCCATGCCGGCGTCGATCTCGCGGCGCCGCGCGGCACGCCGGTCCGGGTCGCCGCCGACGGCCAGGTGATCTTCAGCGGCTGGCGGGGCGCGGGCGGGAACGTCGTGGTCGTGCGCCACGACGACGGCCTCACCACCAGCTACGCGCACGCCGAGCGCCTGCTCGCGACCGCCGGTCAGAATGTTGTCGCCGGCGAGGTCATCGCGACCGTCGGGGCGAGTGGCCGCGCCACCGGTCCCCACCTCCACTTCTCCGCCCGGCGCGACGGCCAACCCATCGATCCAACGACGCTTTTGCCGGAGCTGGGGATGGGAGGCGGGCATGGCTGAGCGGCGAATATGTAGCGCACCGGCACTAAAGTTCCGGGGGCGTTGCGTCGATATCCCGACCGAGGAGCACGCATGAAGATCACGCGCAGAGCACCAGGCGGCCTGCCGGGCATCGGCCTGCCGGGCGCGATCGGCGACGCCGCGGCGCCCGACGCGCCCGACGGGCCGGGTCGCGGCGACCGGGTCGACATCTCCGCCGAGGCGCGGCTGCGGGCCCGGCTCCGCCGCGAGATCGGCGATCTCGACGCCGTAGCGAGCGCGCGCGTGGCCGAGCTGCGCGCCCAGATCGAGGCCGGCACCTATCACCGCAGCCCGCAGGCGGTCGCCGAGCGCTTCCTCGCCGACGTCGCCGCCGACCTTCTCGCCTGAGCCATGCTGGACGAGGACGGCGTGCGCCGGCTGCGGGAGCTGCTGGATGGGGAGCGCGAGCACTGCGCCCGCCTGGGGTCGATCCTCGACGCCGAGCGGGCCGCGGCCGCCGCGCTCGACCACGCCGCGCTGCTGGCCTGCCTGAAGGAGCGCGAGGGCGTGCTGGCGGCATGGCGGCAGGCCGGGGACGAGCGCCAGCGCCTGCTGCGCGGCGCCGGCGAGACCTTGCAGGCGGTCGCGGCGCGTCGCACGGACCTCGGGGAGGCGGTGCGGACGTTTCGCGCCGAGGCGGCGCGCGTCCGGCGCGCCCAGCGCGTCAACGAGGGCCTGATCGGCGCGGCCCTGGCGCAGGTCACCGACCTGCTCGGGGTCATCCGCCGGGCGCTTCCCGACGCGCGCTACGACGGACGCGCCGCGCTGACGGCCGCGGGCTCGACGGTCGCGACCCGGGACTGGAGCGCCTAGATGGCGATCTTTCCCCCCCTCACGATCGCCCGCGAGGCGCTGCTCGCCCACCAGCGCTCGTTGCAGGTGACCGGTCACAACATCGCCAACGTGGACACGCCGGGGTACAGCCGCCAGCGCGCGGTGCTCCGGGCCGTGCCGCCGGCGGGGAGCGATATCGGCTCGGGCGTACGCATGGTCGGCCTCGACCGCATCGTCGATCGCTTCATCGAGCAGCGGCGTTTGGGGAGCGCCTCGGACTTCGGCGCCGCCGCGACCACGCGCGACCTGCTCGCCCGCCTCGAGGGCTACTTCCCGGTCAACGAGGGCGGCGTCGGCACGGCGCTGCAGGAGTTCTTCGCGGCCGCCAACACGCTGGCGACCAACCCCGAGAGCCAGGCCGTGCGCGCCGACCTGCTGGCCGCCGGCGAGTCGCTCGCCCTCCAGGTGCGTGGGGCCGCCGACGCCATCAGCACGCTGCAGCGCGAGGTCGATCAGCGGCTCGGGCAGGAGGTGCAGGACACCAACGCGGTCCTCCAGCGCATCGCCTCGCTCAACCGCGAGGTCGTCGCCGCCAACGCCGCGGGGGCCTCCACCAGCGACCTGCGCGACGCGCGCCAGGAGGCGTTGCGCGAGCTCGCGGGGACCATCGAGATCAACGTCGTCGAGCAGGGGGACGGCTCGGTGAGCGTCTTCGCCGGCGTCGGGACGGCGCTGGTCCTCGGCACGACGCCCGCCGTTCTCGCGGTGCGCCCGGACGGGGCCCTCGGCCTCGACGGCACGCCGCTCAGCCGCGTCGGCCTGGGCGGCGGCACCGGGAGCTTCATCCAGCTCGCCGGGACCCTTGGGGGGACGCTCGGCGCGCTCCTCACGCTCCGCGACCAGACCCTGGTCGACAACGGCGCCGACCTGGACCTGTTCGCGACCACGCTCCGCGACGCGGTGAACGCGGTCCAGACCGATGCCGCCGGCCGCGACCTCGACGGGCTCGTCGGCGCGGCCTTCTTCGGCGGCACCGGCGCCGGCGACCTGACGGTGGCCCTCGCCGACGCGCGCGGCATCGCGGCCGCGCAGAGCGCCAACCCCGGCGACAACGCCAACGCCCTCGCGCTCGTGGCGATCCAGCACCAGGCACTCCCGGCGCTCGCCGGCCAGACGCTCGAAGACTACTTCGGCTCGTTCCATGCGAGCATCGGCGCGCAGGCCCGGAGCGCCAACGATCAGGCGGTGATCCACCACGAGGTCGACGCCCTCCTCGAGGCGCAGCGCGACGGCGTGTCGGGGGTCAGCCTGGAGGAGGAGTTCACCGATCTCATCCGCGTGCAGCGCGCCTTCCAGGCGGCGGCGCAGCTCATCTCGGTCGCCAACACCATGCTCGACGACCTCCTGGGGGTGGTGCGATGATTCTCGGCCGCGTCACCCAGAACGCGCTGGTGCGCACGTTGACCGCCAGCACCGGCCGGCTGCAGGGCGAGCTGGTGCGCGCCCAGGCGGTGGTGAGCTCGCAAAAGCGCATCCAGACGGCGAGCGACGACCCGATCGGCACGGCGCTGGTGAACGCGCTGCGCGGCGAGTCGAGCCGCCTCCAGGCGGTGCTCGAGAACGTCGGCTTCGGGCAGGCCGTGCTCGGCACGCAGGACGGCGCGCTCGCCGAGGCGGGCTTGATCCTGACGCGGGCGCGCGAGATCGCGCAGCAGTTCTCGAACGATACCGTCGGCATCGAGGCGCGGCAGGCGGCGGCGGAGGAGGTCGCGGAGCTCGAGCGCGCGATGATCCTGCTCGCCAACACCAGCATCAGCGGCCGCCACGTGTTCGGCGGCCTGGCGACCGGGGCCGCGCCCTTCACGGCGTTCGACGATCCCGGCTTCGATCCCGCGACGGCCTATACCGGGCCCGCCGACCCGTTCACGGTGCTGAGCGCGCCGGGGCAGGAGTTCCGGCTGACGACGCCCGGCGACCAGATCTTCACGCCGGCGCTGGAGGCGCTCGACGACCTGCGCCAGACGCTCGCGGCCGGCGACAGCCCGGACGGGACGATCACCGCCCTGGTGGCCGCCGGCGATCGCATCGCGGAGGAGCGCGCGAGCGTGGGCGGACGCTGGAACCGGCTGAACGCACGCGACGCCGAGATCCGCGACGGCCTGGTGAGCGTGCAGACCCGGCGGGGGTCAGTCGAGGACGCCGACCTCGCGCGCGCGATCAGCGAGCTCACACAGATCCAGTACGCGCTCCAGGTGACGTTGACGGCGGGCCGCGCGCTCCTCGGGGCGAGCGTGCTCGACTTCCTGGGGCCATGACGGCGCCATGCTGGTACTGACACGCAAGGTCGGGGAGCGCATTCGCATCGGGGACGACGTCACGGTGCAGGTGCTCGAGGTGCGGGGCGGGCAGGTGCGGCTCGGCCTGGCGGCGCCGGCCGACGTGCGCATCTTTCGCGAGGAGATTTTCCGCCTGGTGCAGAGTCAGAACGATCGGTCGCGCTTGCCGGATCCCGACAGCATGACGAGCGCGGCGAACGCGTGGGAGGCGTACGTCGATGGTAGACGCGGCTGAGCAGCTCGGTGACGATGCGGGCGCCACGATCCACGTGCGCTCGCGCCGCTTCGGGACCTTCGACGTCCCGGCGGATCGGGTGCTGACGTTCCCGCAGGGGCTGATCGGCTTTCCCGAGGCGTCGCGGTTCGTCATCCTCGAGCATCGTCCCGGCTCGCCCTTCAGGTGGATGCTGTCGCTCGACGATCCCGAGCTGGGCTTCGCGGTCGCCAACCCGGGGGAGCTGGTGGCGGGCTACGAGCCGCCCCTCGAGCTCGCCTGCCGCCTGCTGCAGGCGCCGGCCGAGCACGTGGCGCTGTTCGTGATCGTGACGATTCCGTCGGATCCGAGTGCGATGACGGTCAATCTGATGGCACCGGTGGTCGTCGACACCCGCACCCGCGCCGCCCGCCAGCTCGTACTCGAGGGCTCCCGGCTCGGGACCGGACATCGCGTCCTTGCCGCGATGGAGCCGGCGCAGCCGGAACGGTGACGCGCGGCGCGCGCGCGCCGTCGAAAAATGCGCGCCCGCGGACAGGATTGTACGACGCCGACGCCGTGCCGTTCGGCCTGCCTTCCGCCCACACCCATGACATTTCAAATGTCTACGCGCTGACACGCCACGAATCTGCCCCGTCCAACTATTGGCACCTGCCTTGCTCGCACTTCTGACTGCGCTCGCACGAGGGCGCGGCATCCAACACTACCCGGAGGAGGGACCATGGAGGCAGCGGACTCGGTGCGCGAGCGGGGGGCGGAGGCGGTGGGGGGGACGGACGAGCCGCCGCCCGGGTACGCGGGCCTGATCGGCTGGCACCCTCGCATGCAGGCGATCTTCGACGTCATCCGGCGCGTCGCGCCGACCTCGGTGACGGTCCTCATCACCGGCGAGAGCGGCACCGGGAAGGAGCTGGTGGCGCAGGCGATCCACGCCCAGAGCCGCCGGCACGCGCAGCGCCTGGTGCCCGTGCACTGCGGCGCCATTCCCGAGGACCTGCTCGAGAGCGAGATGTTCGGGCACGAGCGCGGCGCGTTCACGGGCGCGGTCTGCGCGCGCATCGGGCGCTTCAAGCTCGCCGACGGCGGCACGATCTTCCTCGACGAGATCGGCGACATGAGCCCGAAGCTGCAGGTGAAGCTGCTGCGGGTTCTGGAGAACGGGATGTTCGAGCCGGTGGGCGGGGTGACCACGCAGACGGTCGACGCCCGCATCGTCGCGGCGACGAACCGCAACCTCGAGGAGGCCGTCGCCGACCGGACGTTCCGCGAGGACCTCTACTACCGGCTGCGCGTGGTGCCGATCGAGATGCCGGCGCTGCGCGACCGGCGGGAGGACATCCCGCTGCTCGTCGAGTGCTTCCTTGGCGAGATGCACCGCGCGAAGGGGCTGCCGCGCTGCACGATCGCGCCGGAGGCGCTGGCGGAGCTGGTCGGGTATCCCTGGCCGGGCAACGTGCGCGAGCTCAAGAATATGCTCGAGCAGATTGTCGTCCTCGGGGGCGGCGAGGGCGTGATCCGCCTCGAGGACCTGCCGGCGAAGGTGCGGGAGCGCGGCGGCGGGACGCTCGCCGCGGGATGGCAGACACCGCCGTGGAACTTCGGCGACCAGGGCATCGACTTCTATCGCGAGATGGAATGCATCGAGGACCGCATCATCGCCCGCGCCCTCGACATCAGCGGCGGCAACAAGAAGGAGGCCGCACGGCTGCTGCACCTGAACCGGACGACGCTGCTCGAGAAGCTGAAGCGCAAGCGCGAGGCCGGACGGCTCGACTTCGAGCTCGTGGTCCGCGGGCAGCGGGCGGCGCGGAGCGGCGGCCTCGCCGCCACGGTGGGTGCGGGGCCGCAGCTCTAGCCTGCATGTCTCACCAGCTTTCTGCTGCGAGCGCGGATGCGCCTGCGCCGCAAGGCCGTACTCCCTCGGCGTCCTCGACATACTGCTCGAGTATGCCTGCGGGCGCCTCGGTCCGTGCGGCCTTGCGGCACAGGCACCTCCGCGCTCTCGCGACGAAACCTGGTGAGACATGCAGGCTAGGGACTCGGGCCGCCGCCACCGTCACGCCCGCCGCCGCCCGCCCCGCGTCCGCGTCCGGGGCGACGACGGCGCCGGCGCGGGTCGCGGCACCACCAGCACGGCGCACGGCGCCAGGCGCACGACGCGATCGGCGACGCTGCCGATCAGGGTCTGCGCCGTT